>Ga0208179_1000076_pt1 | contig 94281 bp, 92 predicted proteins | sample Malvired_Geostar_FD_184238 | JGI IMG/M metagenome (GOLD analysis project Ga0208179, IMG submission 184238) | Marine viral communities from the Global Malaspina Expedition - Malaspina viral metaG DeepMed_Geostar (SPAdes) (version 2) | ecosystem: Environmental > Aquatic > Marine > Oceanic | place... | reverse complement strand
GGAGAGACGAAGCCTGGCGCTATTCGGCGGTCGAGGCGCTCGAGGGCGTCGATCTCGACGTCTGGCGCGAGATCGACATCGCGCCCGGCGAAAGCTGGAGCGAGGTCATCGTAATCGAAGACGGTGCCGACACCGCCCCGACCGAGCTGCGCCGACTGCGGATCGACATCGGCGAAGGCGCGCGCTGCGCCATCTTCGCCATCGCCGCCTCGGGTGAATTCGCCCGAATCGAGATCGAGGTCCGCATGGGCCGCGGCGCGCATTTCGAGATGGGCGGGATCACCGTGGGCGGGCGCGACACGGTGCGCGAATTCGTCACCCGCGTGGTCCATGCCGAGCCCGAGGCGACCAGCAACCAGACCGTCCGCTCGGTCCACTGGGGCAAGGGCACGGGCAATTTCCTCGGCAGCATCGATGTCGTGCGCGATGCGCAAAAGACCGATGCGGCGCAGGATTTCAAGGGCCTGCTGCTCGACCGCGGCGCCAGCGTCAACGCCGTGCCGCAGCTCGAGATCTTCGCCGACGACGTCAAATGCGCGCATGGCGCTACCGTGGGCCAGCTCGACGAGACCGCACGCTATTACATGGCCGCGCGCGGCCTCCCGCCAGAACTGTCGCGGCGGCTGCTGGTCCAGGCCTTCGTCGGCGATGCGCTGGTCGGGCTGGCCGACGACGACGACGCGCGCGAGCGGCTGATGCGGGTCGCGCTCGACAAGCTGGACAAGCACCTGTGAGGCAGGCTGCGCCTCTCCATATCGCCAGTGCCGGACTGGGGCTGAAGGCCGATTTCCCCGGCATGGTCACTGCCGACGGCAAGCCCTGGCACTATCTCGACACCGCCGCCACCGCGCAGAAACCGCAGGCCGTGCTCGACGCCATGAACAATGCGCTGGGCCGGGACTACGCCACCGTCCATCGCGGCGTGTATGGCCGCAGCGCGCAGATGACGCTGGGCTACGAGGCCGCACGTCGGAAGGTCGCGGAGTTCATGCGCGCCGCAAGCGAGAACGAGATCGTCTTCGTGCGCGGCGCGACCGAAGGCATCAACCTGGTCGCCCAAAGCTGGGGCATGGCGAACTTGCAGGAGGGTGACCGGATCATGCTCTCGCAATTGGAGCATCATTCCAACATCGTGCCCTGGCAGATAGTCGCCGAACGCACCGGTTCCGTCATCGACGTCTGCCCGCTGACCGAGGACGGACGGATCGATTGCGACGCGCTCGAGACCATGCTGACGCCGCGCCACAAACTGGTTGCGTTGGCGCATTTCTCCAACGTGCTGGGCTCTGTGCTCGACGCCCGCCGCGCCGCCGATCTGGCGCATGGCGTGGGCGCGAAGCTGCTGATCGACGGCTGCCAGGCCGCGCCGCGCATGGCGCTCGACATGGCCGCGCTCGATTGTGACTTCTACGTGTTTTCGGGGCACAAGCTCTACGGCCCCACCGGCGTCGGCGTCCTCTGGGCGCGCGAGAGCCTGCTCGAGGCGATGCCCCCGTGGCAGGGTGGGGGCGCGATGATCGAACAAGTCAGTTTCGCGCGCTCGACCTATGCCCCGCCGCCGCAGCGTTTCGAGGCGGGCACGCCGATGATCGCCGAGGCGATCGCGCTGGCCGCGGCGATCGATTATGTCGCGCAATTCGCTCCGGAGCGCCTGTTCGACCATGAATCCGCGCTTGCCCGCCAGACCCGCGACATGCTGCGCGGCTTCAATTCGGTGCGATTGTTCGGCCCCGAGGATTCGGCGGGAATCGTCTCCTTCGCGATCGAGGGGGTTCACCCGCACGATCTGGGCACCATATTGGACGAGGAAGACGTCGCGATCCGCGCCGGGCATCATTGCGCGCAGCCGCTGATGGAACACCTCGGGGTCCCGGCCACCGCGCGCGCCAGCTTCGGCCTCTATTCGGACGAAGCCGATATCGCCGCGCTGGCCCGCGGGATCGAACGCACGCTCAAGATTTTCGCCTAGGAAAGATGGTATGAACAAGCCCAGCGACGACCAGGATTTCATCGCCGCCCCCGCCCCCAACGAGCAGGTGCTGCAAAAGCCGCCGCGCGCCCGGGTCGAGGATGCGGTGGATCCCGATGCGGATCCAACGGCCGAAGCGCCGCGCCAGACGCTCGAGCGCAAGCGCGACTATCTCGAGGGCTTCCTGAAGAAGCAGCCCGAAGCCATGCAGGCTGGCGAACCCGGCGGCGAGCTCTACGAGGCGGTGGTTGCCGCGATCCGCGAGATCTACGATCCCGAAATTCCGGTGAACATCTACGATCTCGGGCTGATCTATGGCGTCGAAGTTTCCCCCGACAATGACGTGGTGGTCAACATGACGCTGACGACGCCGCATTGTCCCGTCGCCGAAACCATGCCCGGCGAGGTCGAATTGAGGGCCGCCAGCGTACCCGGGGTGCGCGATGCGCAGGTCAATCTGGTGTGGGATCCGCCGTGGGGCCCGGACAAGATGAGCGACGAGGCGCGGCTCGAACTGGGGATGCTGTGATGGCCGAATCCACCCTGAGAAAACGCCCCGCCGCGGTCGAACTGACGCAAGGGGCCGAAGCGCGCATCGCCGATCTGATGGCCAGAGCGCCCGCAGCCGCGATCGGGGTCAAGCTCTCGACTCCGCGCCGCGGCTGTTCGGGGCTCGCCTATTCGGTGGATTACGTCGCCGAGGAAGCGCCCTTCGACGAGAAGATCGAGACGCCGGGCGGCGTGTTCTACATCGACGGGGCGAGCGTGCTCTATCTCGTCGGCAGCACGATGGACTGGGTCGAGGACGATTTCACCGCCGGCTTCGTCTTCGCCAACCCCAACGCCAAGGGCGCCTGCGGCTGCGGCGAAAGCTTCATGGTCTAGCGCTGGCCTCTAGCGCCTGAGCGCGGCCACGCAGGCGGCGCGGTCGACATCGATCCCGTCGCTGGCCCGCCGCGCATCGACATAGGTCGCGCTCGGCTCCGCTCCGGGTCGCAGCGGGTAGAGATAGATATCGAGCACGCAGGCGGTGCCGGTAAATTGCAGTTTGAGCGCATCGCCCTCGCGCACTTCTAGCCGCGGGGGCCCAAAGACGTTGGCGAGCGCGGTGGCGTTGCGGCCGATGACCGTTTCCAGCCCCGGCACCTGCATGATCCGGGGCGCGATGAAGCCGCCGGTGCTGGGGGCGACCGAGGGTCTTGCCGGCGTCATCGGTGGCGGAGCCTCGCCGCGCGCCACCGGGGGCGGCGCCGGTCGATCGGCGGCTGGCACGGTGGCGCAGCCGGCCAGCAGCCCGAGGGCGAGGAGCGAGGCTCCGGGTCTAGACATTGTCTGATCTTCCGCGATGAACGAGATGGGTGGCACTCGCCGCGCCGAGTACGGGGGCGAGCAGATTCAGGAAGGGGACCGTCAGCAGGGCGGCAACCATCCCCCCCAATGCGAAGCGCGTCGGCGCGGCGATCGGGGCGGACGCTTCGTTCGCATGGCGGTGGCGCAGCCAGACCATGTCCTGCAATTCGCGCCCCAGCAGCACCGCATTGGCAAGCCAGAAGACCAGCGCCGTACCGACCCCGGTGAACAGCAGCACCAGCGCGAGCGGCAGGATAACGATATTCACCAGCAGCGCGCGCAGCGCGGAACGCGCGCTGTTCGCCAGCTCCTGCCGGAACGGCAGATCCGCGACGGCTGCGGCATGAGGATAATGCTTCGCCTCGACCGCGCGGACGATCTCGTCGGCGAAGAACTGCAGGACGAACAGGGCGACGATGCGAAACAGCAGCCAGGCGGCGATCGCGCCGATTGCGATCGCAAGGATGCCGGCGACCGCAGCGCTGTAATCCGCGGGCAGGCTGGCAACGACCCAGCGATCGATCGCTGCGTCGAGCGCGCCCCACAGGGCCAGCCCCAGCAGCGCGAAGATCGCCAGCGTCACCGCCAGGCTCTTGCCCAGCACGCGAAGGATCGCGGGGTCGCCCAATTGGCCGATCGACAGGGCAAGGGCGCGGGGGAGCGAAGTCATCAGAGCGCCAGCGATTGCGCGCGCCGCCCGCGCAAGTCAACGCCGCGCTTGGCGCGCCGGGGACGAGCCGCTAACGGGCCACGACAAAGCGCAATCTACCGGAGCCTGCATGACCGACCCCCGCTACGACGTAATCGCCATCGGCAACGCCATCGTCGATGTGATGGCCCCTTGCGAGGATGCGCTGATCGAGGAGCTCGGGCTCAACCGCGGCGGGATGACTCTGGTCGACACCCCGCGCGCCAACGAGCTCTACGACGCGATGGGCCCGGCGCGGGAGATTTCGGGTGGATCGGCGGCGAACACGCTGGCGGGAATGTCGGCGCTGGGCGCGCAATGCGCCTTCATCGGCCAGGTCGCCGACGACCAGCTGGGGCAGATCTTCGGCCACGACATTCGCGCCGGCGGGATCGATTTCGACACTCCGCCGCGCGCCACCAGCAACGATGAGAGCAATCCGCCCACCGCGCGCTGCCTGATCTTCGTCACCCCCGATGGCGAGCGGACGATGAACACCTTTCTGGGCGCGAGCCAGTTCCTGCCGCCCGCTGCGCTCGACGACGCGACGATCGCCAGCGCCGCCATCCTCTATCTCGAGGGCTATCTCTGGGATCCCGAGGAACCCCGCCGCGCGATGCGCCGCGCGATCGAGGTCGCGCGCAATGCCGGGCGAAAAGTCGCCTTCACCGCCAGCGAGAGCTTCGTGATCGAGCGGCACGGCGACGATTTCCGCCAGCTGATCGAGGACGGGATGATCGACATCCTGTTCGTCAACGAGGGCGAGCTGGCGACGCTGACCGGCGAAGAGACTTTCGAGGACGGTGTCGCCGCGCTCAAGGACAAGGTCCCGGTGCTGGTCGCCACGCGCGGCCCCCAGGGCGCGATCGCCATCGCCGATGGCATTCGCGCCGAAACCAAGGCCGAGCCGGTCGAGCGCGTGGTCGACACCACGGGCGCGGGCGATCTCTTCGCTGCCGGCTTCCTCACCGGCCACGCACGCGGCGACACGCTCGAGACCTGCCTGCGCATGGGTGCGATCTGCGCCGCCGAAGTGATCAGCCACTACGGCGCGCGGCCCGAAGCGGACCTCAAGGCGCTGGTCGAGCAGGCCCTCGCCTGACGCGGAGCGGCGTGGGCGCTATTCGGCGCCCTGGCTCGCTTCGCGCTCGACCTCGCGCCAGCCGATGTCGCGGCGGCAGAAGCCGTCGGGGAAGTCGATCGCATCGACCGCGGCATAGGCTGCGGCCTGCGCTTGCGCGACCGACGGGCCTCTGGCGGTAACGTTGAGGACGCGTCCGCCGGTCGCGACGAGGCTGCCATCGCTCGTAGCAGTCCCCGCGTGGAAGACCTTGGCCACGCCCGCCTCGGCCTCGCCCAGCGCGATTCTGCCGCCCTTCTTCGGGGTCGCGGGATAGCCCTCGGCGGCCATCACCACGGTCAGCGCGTAATCGTCCGAAAACTCCGGCGCAGGCGCCTCGGCCAGCCGCTCCTGCGCGCAGGCGAGCATCAATTCGCCCAGATCGCTCTCCAGCCGCATCATCAGCACCTGGCATTCGGGGTCGCCGAAGCGGGCGTTGTATTCGATCAGCTGCGGGCCGTCGGGCGAGAGCATCAGTCCCGCGTAGAGTACGCCCGAATAGGGCATGCCCGCCGCGCGCATCGCCGCCACCGTAGGCTCGATGATGTCCGCCATCACCCGCATCTGCAGCTTCTCGTCGAGCACCGGCGCGGGCGAATAGGCGCCCATCCCGCCGGTGTTGGGCCCGGTGTCGCCCTCCCCGACGCGCTTGTGGTCCTGCGCGCTGCCGAAGGGGACGATGCTGGTGCCATCGGTCAGCGCGAAGAAGCTCGCCTCCTCGCCGGTCAGGAACTGCTCGATCACCACCTCGGAACCGGCGCTTCCGAACTGGCCGCCGAACATCTCCGACAACGCTTCCTGCGCTTCTTCGCGGGTCTCGGCGATCACCACGCCCTTGCCCGCGGCGAGCCCGTCGGCCTTGAGCACGAAGGGCGCATCGAAACTCTTGAGCGCGCCCCAGGCCTGTTCGAGCGAAGTGGCGCGGGCATAGCGCGCGGTCGGGATGCCGGCGCGGATGCACAGATCCTTGGTGAAGCCCTTGCTGCCCTCGAGCTGCGCCGCTTCGCGCGAGGGACCGAACACCGCGACGCCCAGGCCGCGCAGATGATCGCCGAGCCCGGCGACCAGCGGCGCCTCGGGACCGATCACCACCAGCCCGATGTTCTCGGCTTGGCAGAAGGTGCCGACCGCGTCATGATCGGTCATGTCGAAATCGATGCAGCGGGCGTGTTCGGCGATCCCCGGATTGCCCGGCGCGGCGTAGAAACTGTCCCCCGCAGCGGCCAGCAGGCGGGATTGCGCCAGCTTCCACGCCAGCGCATGTTCGCGGCCACCCGAACCCAGCAGAAGGATATTCATGGCGAGCGATTCTCCGGATGACGATGCGAATGCGGGGCTCGTAGCGCGCAGCGGCGACGGCGACAACGCGCAGCCCTATTCGATCAGCGAGATTTCATCGCTGCTCAAGCGCACGGTCGAGGACCGTTTCGGCTTCGTGCGGCTGCGCGGCGAACTGTCGGGGGTCAAGCGCGCCGCCTCGGGGCATCTCTACGCCGCGCTCAAGGACGACAAGGCAGTGCTCGATGCGGTGATGTGGCGCGGCAATTGCCAGCGGCTGCCGTTTGCGCCCGAGGACGGGTTGGAAGTCGTCGCGACCGGCAAGCTCACTACCTATCCGGGGCGCTCCAAATACCAGATCGTGATCGAGCGGATGGAACTCGCCGGCGAGGGCGCGCTGCTGGCGCTGCTCGAGCGCACCAAGACGCGGCTCGAAGCCGAGGGATTGTTCGCAAGCGAACGCAAGCGCGCGCTGCCTTATCTGCCGCGCACCATCGGAGTGGTGACCTCGCCCACCGGCGCGGTGATCCGCGACATCCTCCACCGGCTGGCGGACCGCTTCCCCAGCCGCGTGCTCGTCTGGCCGGTGCTGGTGCAGGGCAAGGGCTCGGCGGATCAGATCGCCGCCGCGGTGCGCGGCTTTTCCGACCTGCCCGAGGGCCACCCCGACCGTCCCGATCTCGTCATCGTCGCGCGCGGCGGCGGCTCGATCGAGGATCTGTGGAGCTTCAACGAGGAAGTGGTGGTGCGCGCCCTCGCCGAGTGCTCGATCCCGACGATCAGCGCGGTCGGGCACGAGACCGACACCACGCTCGCCGATTACGCCGCCGACCGGCGCGCGCCGACGCCGACCGCCGCCGCCGAACTGGCGGTGCCGGTGCGCGCCGAGCTCGCCGCAACGCTGGCGGATCTCGGCCATCGCCAGCGGCAATGCGCGCTGCGGCCGGTCTCGTTGGGACGCGAGCGGCTGGAAGCGCGGGTGGGGCGGCTGCCCCGGCCCGAGGCATTGCTGCAGGGGCCGGCGCAAAGGCTCGACGAGCAGGGCGAGCGGCTCCGCCGGGCGTTGCGGGATCGCGCGGGCAAGGGGCGCGAGGCGCTGGGGCGCCTGCGGCTTTCGCCCGCGATCCTCGAGCGCGGGCTGCGCGACGGCCGCCTCGCGCTTGCTGGCCAGCGGCTCGATCCCGCGCTGGTCGCCCGCCCGATCGCCGAACGGCGCGCAGCGCTCGCCGCGCTGGCGCGGCTGGCGGAACAGCTCCACCCCGACCGTCCGCTCGCACGCGGCTATGTCCGGGTCATGGATGGCGAGGGGCGGACGCTGACCAGCCGCACCGATGCCGCTGCCAAGGACCGGCTGGTGCTCAAGTTCCACGATGGAGAGCTGGGCGCGACGCCGGACGGGAGCGCCGCGCCCCCAACCCCGCCTTCCCTCGCTCCCAAGCCGCCCCGGGCGCGTCGCACTGCAGGAACGCCCGCACGACAAGACGATTTGTTCGAGTAACCGCAGCTTGCTAGAGCGACCGCCATGTTGATGTCATCACAACCCAATTCGGGCAGCGAAGCCAAGCTGCATTACGGTCCCAACGGCTTTCGCGTGCTGCGCGCCGGGCAGCACGTGTTTTGTGGGGTCAGCGGGCAGCCGATCCCGCTGGAGGAATTGCGCTATTGGAGCGTCGACCACCAGGAAGCCTACGCCAGCGCCGAACTGGCGACCGAGCGGCTGAAGCCTTGAACCTGCGGCGCGCAGGCATGTCGCTGCTCGCCGTTCTGGGGTGCGCCGCCTGCGCAGCCGTGCCCGAGCCGACGTCGCGTCCCGAACCGCAACCCGCGCAGCCGAGCGTGGTGCAACCGGTCCGAATCGGCGTGCAGCCCACATCCCCGGCTCCGCCGCCGACACCGCAGCCGACACCGGCTCGTCCGGAGATATTCACTTTTGCCGGTGAATTGACGCAAGGCGGCTGGATCCGCGGGCGGGTGCCGCCCGGCACCGTCTCCGCCACGCTCGACGATACTGCGCTCACACTCGACGACGAGGGTTTCTTCTTCGCCGCCTTCGACCGTGATGCCGACCGTCAGACGGTGCTCGCCGCCACCCTTGCCAACGGGCGAATCATTAGAAGTCCGGTCGCCATTGCGCCGCGCGACTGGAAGATCGAGCGCGTCGATGTCGCGCGCCGACCCGGCGGCGCTTCCGAGGCCTTCATGCAGCGTCGCAGGCCCGAACTCGAGCGGATCTACCTGTCGCGGCAGCGCGAGACCGGCGCGCAAGGGTGGCGGCAGGATTTCATCTGGCCGGTGCAGGGCCGCATTTCCGGTCGGTTCGGTTCGCAGCGCATCTATCGCGGCGAGCCGGGCAGTTACCATTCGGGGCTCGACATCACGACCGGCGAGAGCGGCACCCCCTTCGTCGCCCCCGCCGATGGCGTGGTCGTGCTGGCGGTCGAGGATTTCAGCCTCGAGGGGCAGCTGCTGATCATCGATCACGGTCAGGGGCTCAACAGCGCCTTCCTCCATGCCTCGCGTCTGCTGGTAGAAGAGGGCGAGCAGGTCCGGCAGGGCCAGCATATCGGCGATATCGGATCCTCCGGGCGCGCGACCGGGCCGCATCTCCACTGGGGCCTGACCTGGCGCGGTTCGCGGCTCGATCCGCTGCTGTTCGTCGACGGCGAAGACTGATCTTCGCGCGAAGGTCGCCGTTGCGTCGTACGATTGCGCTGAGCCTGTTTGCGGCCGCGCTGCTGGTGCTGACCTGGGGCCGCGCGGAGCTGCAGCCGATCGATCCTACGGCGCCCGTGACTGCAGAGCTGGTGGCGCAGGGCGCCGCCGGTGGCGAGCCTTCCGAGTCGCCGCTCAGCCTCGCGGCCGTCTGGCAGCTCGACAGCAGGACCCGCGATTTCGGCGGCTATTCGGCGCTGATCGCGCTGCCGGATGGATCTCTGCTGGCGGGCAGCGACAGCGGCACGCTGCTGCATATCGAGCAACCCGGCACTGCGGCGATGAGCGGGAGCTATCCCCAGCTCGCGGCCACCGAAGGTCGCGACAAGCGCGATGCCGATCTGGAGGCGCTGACGCTGGATCGCGCAACCGGGGCGATCTGGGCGGGTTATGAGCGCAGCAATGCGATCGAGCGCTATTCGCCCCGGCTCGAGCGGCTCGGCCGCGTCGAGCCCGCGCGGATGCAGGACTGGCGGGCGAATGGCGGGCCCGAGGCCATGGTGCGTCTGGCCGACGGACGGTTCGTGGTCCTGGCGGAGGTGCGTCGCCGTCCGGCAGCCCAGGGCCATCGGGCGGTGCTCTTCCCCGGCGATCCGACCGCGGGCGATGCTGCCGGCGAGGGTGTGGCGTTCGCCTTCGCCGCACCCGCAGGGATGCGCCCCGTGGATATGACCCAATTGGCCGATGGTACGGTGCTGGTGCTGCTGCGCCGCCTGGAATGGTATCTCCCGCCGGATTTCGCCAGCGCGGTCGCAGTGCTCGATCCCGAAGCGATCGAAGCGATCGAAGCGGGTGCCCTGTGGCACCCCGAGCGGGTCCTTCCCCTGCCCGACGGCGTGCCGAGCGAGAATTACGAGGGTCTGGCGTCGGAGCCGGGGGCGGATGGGACCACCCGGCTGTGGCTGATCTCGGACGACAATTTCACCGGGTTACAACGCACTCTGCTGGTCGCGCTCGACTGGCATGCGCCCGAAAGGCCACGCCAAAAGGCGCGCGGAAATGCCGCACGCCCTTCGGCAAACCGGAATTGAAACGAAGTGGCTTAAGCGGCTTGGGCGGGAGCGGAAGCCGATTTCTTCAGCTCGCGCTTCACCTTGAGCGCGCGCGGGCTCAGCTTGATGTCGCTGGTCTTCATCAGCCAATTGTCGAGCCCGCCATTGTGCTCGACCGAGCGCAGGCCCTGCGTCGAGACCCGGAACTTGAAGCTGCGCTCCAGCTTCTCGCTCATCAGCGTGACATTCTGGAGGTTGGGCAGGAAGACCTTCTTGGTCTTGTTGTTGGCGTGGCTCACATTGTGGCCGACCTGTCGGCCCTTGCCCGTCAGTTCGCAGATGCGCGACATGGTAAATCTCTCATTCGAATGGTGCCGCAGAGCCCAAGCTCGCGGTGACTGCACAGAACCGGCCTGTCCCGGAAAGCGGCGCGCATAGCGCCGGGTCGGCGAATCGTCAAGGCGGGCTTTGGGATTGCCAAGCCAGCCCGGTGCTTCTAGCCGATGATCGACACCAAGGGAGAGTGTAAATGAACAAGTTCTTTTCCGTAGCAATCCTCGCCGGTTCGGCACTGAGCCTGGCAGCCTGCGACGTCGACCAGACCGAAGAAGGCGAAATGCCCGAAGTGAGCGTCGAAGAAGGCAATATGCCCGAATACGACGTCGAACCCGTCGATGTCGATGTCGAGACTGGCACCGAGACCGTCGAAGTGCCGACGCTGGACGTCGAAACCACTACGCCCGACGCCGAGGGCACCCCGGTTACCGGCGACGAGTAAGCCTGTCGTCGGCCGGATACCCGGAAGCCCCGCGGTGTTCGGCCGGCAGCACATGGATTGCGCGCTCGCAATGGCGCGTGCCGCCGGCGAGGCCGGCGAAGTCCCGATCGGTGCGGTCGTCGTCAAAGACGGCCGCATCATCGGTCGGGGCGGCAACAGTCCGCGCCGCGACCACGATCCGACCGCGCATGCGGAGATCGCCGCGATCCGCGAGGCTGCCGCTCACCTTGGCCAGGAACGGCTGACCGATTGCGAATTGTGGGTCACGCTCGAACCCTGCGCGATGTGCGCCGGGGCCATCGCGCATGCCCGGATCGCAAAGCTCTATTACGCGGCCCCCGATTCCAAGGGCGGCGGGGTCGAACACGGCGCGCGGGTGTTCGACCATCCGCAATGCCTCCATCGGCCCGAGGTCTATGCAGGCATAGCGGAACAGGAAGCGGCGGAACTGCTGCGCGCCTTCTTCAGGGAGCGGCGCTAGTCAGAGCCCGCGCCAGATGTTCAATGCAGCATCGTCCGACGGCCCGAAGCGCTGCGCATCGCAAGCGATGGGCCGGAACCTTCGGTCGTAGCAGAGCCGCACTTCCTCCAGCCAGCCGCGCTCGTTCGCCTTGATCCCCACCGCCTCCTTGCGCCAGCCGCGATTCGCGGCGACGAAGACCTCGCGCAGATCGCCAGCGGTCAGCGCCTCCTTGCGTGAGAGGCGATCGAGATCGGGCCAACGCAGCGAATCGAACAGTATGTTGCTGACCCGGAAGTAGGTTCGCGGGGTGCGCGCCATGCAGGCGCCGTGTTTGGCCCACTGCCGCGCCACCAGCCGCGCCGAGGGACTGCGGCACAATTGCCCGGCAAGCTGCGCCCCGGTCGGTCGAGCAGAGGTCGGGCACCATTGCGGCCAGCCACGCGCGCTCTGCGGCCACAGGCCATGGAGGACGAAGCCGAACCGCCCCGCGCGCCGCGAGCATTGCCTTGCATGGCTGCGCTGCTCCAGGCGAGGCTTGCAGAATTCGGGCGACCAGCTCAGCGCCATCACATAGCCGGTGACGGGTGCGGTCCGGATCGGCCCATCGGGGCGGATTTCCTGGAGCGGAGCGGTGGCCGGAACCCGGCACTGATAGGCCTGCGCGGCGAGCGGGCCGGCGCAGCTGAGCAACATCAGACCCAAGGCCGCCGCGCGGATCACAGCGCTCGCGTCACAGCGCCCGACTCATAGCGGGGTGAAATCCAGCCCGATATCGGCCGCGGGTGCGCTCTGGGTCAGCCGCCCCACCGAAACGTAGTCCACCCCGGTCGCGGCCTTGGCATGGATGGTGGTCAGATCGATCCCGCCGCTTGCCTCGGTCTGCACCCGGCCGGCAACCAGCGCCACCGCCTCGCGCAGAGTCGTAGGGTCCATATTGTCGAGCAGCAGCCGCGTCGCGCCGGCCTGCAGTGCGGGTTCGATCTGGTCCAGCCGATCGATCTCGCAGATGATCTCCGCAACCCCGGCGGCGACCGCGCGGCGGACCGCCTCGCCCACCGAGCCCGCGACCGCGACGTGGTTGTCCTTGATCATCGCCGCATCCCACAGCCCCATGCGGTGATTCGAAGCGCCGCCCATCCGGGTCGCGTATTTCTCGAGATGGCGCAGCCCCGGCAGCGTCTTGCGCGTGTCGAGCAGCGTGCAGGCGGGATTGTCCATCGCCCTTACATATTCGCGGGTCATCGTGGCGATTCCCGAGAGATGCTGGACCGTGTTGAGCGCGGCGCGCTCGGCGGTCAGCATGGCGCGCGCATTGCCCGACAGCCGCATCAGCTCGGTCCCCGCAGACACCTGCGCCCCCTCCTCGACCAGCGCATCGATCTCCATCTCGGGATCGAGCGCACGAAAGAACGCCGCGGCCACCGGCAGGCCCGCGACCACGATCGCATCGCGGCTGTCCATCACCCCCGAAAACCGCGCGTCTTCGGGGATCACGCTCTGGCTGGTGACATCGTACCCGCCGCCGGGCAGCCGCTCGCCCAGATCCTCGGCCAGGGTGGAGCGGACGAAGGCGGCCAGATCGAAGGCGGCCAGATCGACGCCGGAAAGGGTGAATGCGGTCATGGGGCCGGAGTGGCGCAGATTGGCGGCGGGCTCAAGCACGGCGAGCGCCGGAGCGGCCCTATCGCCGCAAAATCGGCCAGGAACGAAGAATGGCCGGCCCCGCGAGGGACCGGCCACCGGCCGCCGCTTGGAGATGGGGGTACAGAGCGGCCGTTCGGTTGCTTCGTTGTTCCTCAGCCGGGCAGCGACACCGCATCGGTGGCGTGGATCACTCCGTTCGAGGCTGCGATATCGGTCGCGACCACCGTCGCGGTGCCCCCGGTGGCATCGGTCAGCACGACCTTGCCGCCTTCGACTCGCGCGACCAGCTCGCCGCCGGCGACGGTCGTCAGGCGCGCCTCGCCGCCGTTCGCCTGAATCAGCGACACGAGATCCGCAGCTTTCACCTTGCCGGGCACCACATGATACGTCAGCACCGACTGGAGCTGCGTCCTGTTCTCCGGCTTGAGCAACGTGTCGACGGTGCCCGCGGGCAGCGCGGCGAACGCGGCATCGGTCGGAGCGAACACGGTGAACGGTCCGCTGCCGCTCAGCGTGTCGGCGAGACCCGCAGCGGTCACCGCGGCGACCAGCGTCTCGTGCTGCGGCGAGGCCATCGCGGTTTCGACCACGGTCTTGGTCATCCCGCCATGGTGATCGGCCAGCGCGGGCGAGCCAGCGAGCAGCAGGGCTCCGGCGGCTATCGTCAGAAATTTCATCGTAGCGAACCTTTCGTTGCAAGGCCCGTCCAGACCCACGATCCATATCATGCGTCGCCAGCGCTCGAGGCGCTACATGACCTTTGGGACAGGTTCGGGTGCGCGGCTTCAGAAGCCGGCTTCGACCGCGGTGCGGATGGCATCCGCTGTGGTCTGCACCCCGAGCGCGCGAAACAGCGCGGCGCGATGCATCTTGACCGTCCGTTCGGCGAGATCGAGATCCCAGGCGATCTGCTTGTTGAGCTTGCCGCGCGCCATTTCGATCAGCACCTGGCGCTGCCGCGGCGAGAGCCGGGCCACCGCGTCATGCGCGGCCTGCCGCCGGGGATCGACGGCACGCGGCGCATCGGCGGCGATCTCGACCTGCGAGCCGATGAAATACTCGGCCTCGCCGCTCGCATCGAACACCGGCGCCACCATCACCGCATTGCGGAAAGGCTCGCCGTTCTTCCGATAGTTCAGGATCTCGACCATGGTCGGCTGCCGGAGACGGATCCCGGTGCGCAGGGCCTCGGTCAGCCAGGGCTCGGTCGCCGGTCCGACGAGAAAGCGGCAATTGCGCCCGGTGATCTCATCGCGCGCGAAGCCGGTCAGCGCGGTGAAGGCGTCGTTGCAGGCGACGATCGGATTGTCGGCCTGCCGCGGGTCGCTGACGACGGCGGCCACCGAACTCGAGGCGATCAGATCGGACGGCTCCATGTCGCCAGACTACGCGACCCAACGGCGCTCGCCAACCGCGCACCGCAGCGCGAGGCAACCAGGCGCGACTCAGTGCACGAAGCGCGCCACCACATCGCGATAGCTGCGGCTCACCTTCACCTCGGCGCCGCTTTCGAGCACCAGGAAGCATTCGCCATTGGTGTGCGGCTTGACCTGGCGGACCTGGTCGAGATTGACGATGGTCGAACGGTGGACGCGCTGGAACTTGCGCGGGTCGAGCCGGCGTTCGAGATCCTTCATCGTCTCGCGCAGGATCAGCGAATTGTCGCCCGTATAGATGCACATGTAATCGCCCGCGGCCTCGATATGCTCGATCGTGTGGACCTCGACGCGGAAGATCTGGCCGCGATCCTTGATGTTGATGAGCTTCTCGTAGCGCGAGGCGGCATCGTCGTCGCCCTGCGCGAATTCCTCCGCCGCCCCCGGAGCGACTTCGGAGAGCACGTTCATCAGCTTCTCGGCTTCCTCGGTCGATTTCTTCTCGGCGATGCGGTTGCGCACCCGTTCGATCGTGTCGGCCAGCTTGTTCTCGTCGACCGGCTTCATCAGATAGTTCACCGCATTGGCCTCGAAGGCGCGGATCGCGTGTTCCTGATAGGCGGTGACGAAGACGAACAGCGGGGGATCGATCTCCATCACCCCCTGGACCACCGAGAACCCGTCGAAGCCGGGCATCTGGATATCGAGAAAGACCAGATCGGGGCGCTGCGTCTTGATCGCACGGATCGCCTCGCGGCCGTTCTGGCAGGTGTCGATGATCTCGACGTCCTCGAACTTTTCGAGCCGCAATTGCAGCCCCTGAATGGCGAGTTTCTCGTCGTCGACGAGGATGGTGCGGATAGTCATGTCGTCCTATGCCCTTTCCGGCAATGGCAGTCCGGCAACGGATGGGCCGTCGCCCATTTGTCGCGGTTGCGGTGGGAACGCACCGGTTTCGTCCGCCGCGGACTCGGCCGGTTCGTAGGGGATCTCGATCAGCACGGTGAACCCGCCGCTGTCGGGAGACCGAATCTCGAAACGGTGATCGTCGCCATAGGCCTGCGCCAGCCGGTTGCGGATATTGGCCAGACCGACGCCGGTGGAGGTGCTGCGCCGCAGCGAGCCGATCAGCGCAGGCGGCAGCTCTTCCGCGCCGCCTTGGTTGATGCCGGGCCCCGTATCCGACACCGTCACCCGCAGCCGCGGCCCGACGATCTGCGCGACCAGACTGATCGTCGCGCCTTCTTCCTGCGGGCTGACTCCGTATTTGATCGCATTCTCGACCAGCGGCTGGAGCAGCATCGAGGGGATGCAGGCCTGCGCGGCGACGGGATCGACCTGGAAGTCGGTCTGCAGCCGCTCCTCGAAACGCATTCGCTCGATATCGAGATAGAGCATCAGCGTCTCGACCTCCTGCGCCATGGTCACCTTGCTGCCCGGCTGGTTGACCAGCGTGTGGCGCAGGAAACTGGAAAGCCGGGTAAGCATCGCATTGGCGGGCTCGGTCTGCTTCAGAAGCACCAGCGTGCTGATCGAATTCAAGGTGTTGAACAGGAAATGCGGGTTGAGCTGGTAGCGCAGCATCTCGAGTTGCGCGCTGGTGGCCTGCATCTCGAGCCGCTCGAGCCGGTCGGCCTGTTCCTCGACCTGGAGGAAATAATTGATCGCGTAATAGAGCGCCGACCACGCGCCCAGCACGGTCAGATCGTAGAAGTAGATTCCCACGAACAACCGCACGAAATCGGTCTCGCCGCCGCTCGGGCGCGCCAGATCGAGCACCCAGCTGTCGATGAAGGCGTGGATACCCACCGCCAGCGCCAGCGCGAGCGCCGTCGAGCTCCAGGTCACCAGCGGACGGCGGCTGATCAGCTGGCGGTAGATCACCGACAGCACCAGGCTGAGCGAGAAGCCGGTCACCGCCTGGATCAGGATGATGACGAGGAAGTCGAGCGGCTGCTCGTTGGCGAAGGCGGAAATCGCGCGCAGCAGGAAGGCGCCGCCCCACCCGCCGATCTGCAGATACCAGAAAGCCCGGTTCTTGTTGGCGAAGAAGGGCGTGGGTTGGATGGGCAGAACTGCCATAGCGCTCGGGCCTTAGCGCATTTGCGGCTGGCTAGGCCAGTCGCTAGACTATAGGCTTCTCGCCAAGTGGGCCGAAGTGGGCCGGAGCGGGCCCGAGTGGGAGACAGATGCGATGGATGTGAGCGAACAGACGATGCACGGAATGGCCGAGCGCGCGAAATTCCGCGAGATGAAGCAGGGCACCAGGGAAGACTGGACGATCATCGGCGGCGAATACCGCGCCTTCGCCAAGGGCCTGCCCGATCGCGTGCTCGATCATCTCAAGCTGCTCGACGGCGATTTCGGCGGGTTTCCGGTCTGCCGGCTCGAGCATTCGCTGCAGACCGCGACGCGGGCGCATCGCGACGGGCAGGGCGAGCCCTATGTGGTGATGGCGCTGCTCCACGATATCGGCGACACGCTGGGCAGCTACAACCACCCCGAGGTCGCGGCTTCGATCATCAAACCCTTCGTCAGCGAAGAGCTGCACTGGATCTGCCAGAACCACGGCGCTTTCCAAGGCTATTACTATTTCCACCACCTCGGGATGGACCGCAATGCCCGCGATGCCTTCGAGGGGCACGAGCATTACGAGGCCTGCCGCGAATTCTGCGAGAAATACGACCAGGCCGCGTTCGATCCCGATTACCAGAGCGAGCCGCTGGAATTTTTCGAGCCCATGGTGCGCCGGGTGATGGCAAAGCCGCTGGCCAGCCTCTACGCCAAGGCGGTCGAGGAGGAAGCCGCCTAATCCGCTTCGGCTTTGGTTTCCTCCGCAGGCGCGTGGCGGGTGAAATGGCGCGACCAGTCGGCCGTGCCCTCCTGCGCCATCAGGCGCTCGACCGCGGCGATCTCGGTCTCGATGAATTCGGCCCGCTCGTCCCAGCCGTCATGCGTGCGCTTGCGCAACAATCCGCCGCCGTGGCGCGGCCCCCAGCGGTTCATGAAGCGCGCGGCGGCGTGCGGATCGTAGCCGGCATTGGCGAGCAGCCAGGGCATCAGCCGGTCGGCGTCGCGCTCGGTCAGGCGGACGAGCTTGCGCGGGCGGCCCAGCGGCTCGAGCAAGGCGCGATGGCGCAGCAGATTGTGCGCCAGCTCATGCGCGACCCCGGCGGCGAATTCGTCCTCGGGATAGGCGAAACCGGGGAAGTCGCGGCCCAATAACACGCGCGCGCCGTCGGCCACGGCGCCGGAGCCTCCGGCGAGCACCTCGAACCGGCTCGCGCAGGCGGGAATGCCGGCGACCGTCGCGACGGTGGGCGGGGCTCCCGACCGGCTCCATTCGAGCGCGACGGTTCCCCCCGCCAGCGCCGAATCGAGCGCATCCTTGACGTCCACCAGCCGCTGCCACTCGGGATCGGAGCGCGGGAAGCCCCGCTCCAGATCCCGGCCCGCGAGCGAATGCAGCGTGTCATTGGCGGCGATACCCGCCGCCGCCGCGGGCGATCCGGGCGCGACCGCCTGCACCCCGATATCGCGCGTCAGACCCAGCTCGCTGCGGACCTCTTCCGGATCGCTATAGGCGGCGGCGTCGTGGAGCAGCATGCCGATCGCTGGTGCGGTGCCATCGCAGAAGGCGGCGTTGCCGGTGACCAGCCGCCAGCCGACGGCGAACAGCCGCGCATCGCGCGCCTGCAGATCGGCGAGGTCGCTCAGCGGGGCGCGCGATTGGCTTTCCGAGGCCTGCGCGGCCAGCGCAGCGGAGCCGGCCAATGCCGCTGCCGCTACCGATGCGGCAAGAGCGATTCGCGCGATCACGCCGGATCGTCGGCGGCGACGGCTTCCGCCAGCACGTCATAGCCGACCGCCCCCTGGAGCACCTGCGACCCGGTCACCCAGCTCGGCGTCCCGGTGAAGCCCAGCTGCTGCGCCAGCGCCATGTTCTGCGCCAGTTCGCGGGTGACACCCTCGGTCCCGGCGAATTGCCGCGCCTGGGCCAGATCGAGACCCGCTTCCAGCGCTGCCGCCTCGACCGTGGCGGGCGAGGGCGGCCCCAACGCGAACATCGCGGTGTAGAATTGCGAATATTTGCCCTGCTCCGCGGCGGCCAGCGCCATCCGCGCCGCTTCCTCGCTGCCATCGAAGATCGGCCATTCGCGGACCACCACCCGCAATTCGGGATCCTCGGCGATCAGCCGCTGGACGTCGGCTTCGGCGGCGCGGCAATAGGTGCAGGCGTAATCGGTGAACTTGACCAGCGTCCGGCTGCCTTCGGGATTGCCCAGCACCGCGCCGGGGAAGGGAGCCGCGACCTCGTCGGCGACCTCGGCCAGTCGGCCTTCGCTCTCGCGCTGCTGCAGCGCCTGCGCCATTTCGGGGAGCACCTCGGGGTTGGCGACCAGAAAGTCGCGCAGCTGCGGATTGCCCAGGCCGCTGAGCGACCACAGCGCCGCGCCGGCAAAGCCGAACACCAGCGCCAGCAGCGCGGTGAGAAGATGCGTTTTCATTGGTCCTGCCCCAAGCCTTGCGTCGTCCGTCTCTGGCGTGCGTTTCTGGCACCCGTGTCTAGCGTCGTCCGCCGCCACGACCGGTCTGTTGTTCGATCAGCGCGCGCGCCTGCATGCCGATATCCTGCGCCCGCAGCCAGTCGGGCGTCCCCTCGGGCAGCCCCGCCTCGGCGGCCTGAGCGCTGCGCAGCGCCATGGCGTATTCGCGGTTCATCACCTGCTGTTCGGCGCTCGCGAGCCGCGCGCGGGGCATGTCGCCTCGCGCGGCATAGACCACCCCGAGCTGGTACCAGGCGAAGGGGTTGTACCGGTCCTTGGCCACCGCGGCGCGCAGCACCTCTTCGGCCTCGGCGTAATTGTCGCGGTCCTCGGTCGCGATCAGCGCATGGCCGAACAGGGTGGCGATCAGCGGTTCCGCCCGGGTCAGTTCGGTGGCGCGGCGCAGCGATACGAGCGCTTCCTCGGCGCGGCCCGATTCGAGCAGCACCTGGCCGCGCAATTCGAGGAAATAGGGGTCGTCGGGATCCTGCGTGATCAGCGCGTCGGTCTCGGCGAGCGCCTGATCCACCCGTGCGGCCTTGTGATAGGCATAGGCGCGGGCATAGCGCGCGGGCACGCCGGTGTCGCTGGCGGGGAAGCTGTTGAGCGTGCGCTGCGGTTCTTCCAGATAGCCCGAGAGCTTGGCCTTGATCCGCCGGAACCGCCGTTCAAGCCGTGCATCGTCGGGCGCTTCCCAGGCGGGATCGCGCTGATAGGTATCGCGCAGCCTCGCTATCCGGTCGCCCGAGAGCGGATGGGTGCGGGTGAAGGCGGCCTCGTCGCTCTGGCTGTAGCCATAGCGGAATTCCTGGTTCTGCAGCTTCTTGAAGAAGGCGATCGAGCCGCGGCCCGAAATCCCGGCATCGGAAAGATATTGCGCGCCCGCGGCATCGGCGGATGATTCCTCGCCGCGGTTGTAGGCGAGGAACTTGCCCATTGCCGCGCGCTGGCCGGCCATCATCACCCCCATCGCGGCATCGCCCGCGCCGGCGAGCGCGGCGCCCAGCCCGGCGATCAGCGAGAGGATCGAGATCCGGTTCGCCGCCGCCATCCCGTCGCCCTGGCGGATGATGTGGCCCCCGGTGATATGACCCAGCTCGTGCGCGACAACGCCCTGGACCTCGTTCGCGGTCTCGGCGGCGTCGATCAGTCCGCTGTGGAGATAGACTGCCTGCCCCCCCGCGACGAAGGCGTTGATGGAAGGGTCGTTGATCAGCACGATATCGACATTGCCGGGTTCGAGACCGGCGGCCTCGACCAGCGGGGCGGAGAGTTCCTGGAGGAAATCCTCGGTTTCGGCATCGCGCAGGATCGATTGCGCAGCGACCGGCTGGACCCCGAGGACCAGCAGCGCGCAAAAGGCAAACAGATGGGCGAGCGGACGCATTCGAGCTCTGCTAGCGGGTTTCGCCCTGAACCGGAACTGAAGCCTGCCGGGTCCGGGCGAGGAACGCCGCGACATCGTCGCGCAGACCTCGCTCGCGGCGCCACGGGCTGGCGAGCCTCACGAGCACATCGGAATGGTCCAAGCCGTCGTAGATCCGGGTTTCGACGCGGGCGCCGACATCTTCCAGGGCGGCGGCGAGCGCGCGGGTGTTGCGCGGTTTGACCGTCGTGTCCGCGCTACCGGTCAGCAGCAGCATCGGCGGGGCATCGGCGCGCACGTGGTTGATCGGCTGGGTGGCCGCGGCATCGGGCGCCTCGCCGAAGGCGGCGCGGGTCGAATCCTTGTCGAAGGGGAGGAAATCGTATGGCCCGGCCATGCCCACCACCCCGCGAATCGCCTCTGGTGGGACACTTTCGGCGGCGAGCCAGCGCGGTTCGAGCGCGACCTGAACGACGTTGTAGGCGCCCGCCGAATGGCCGGCGAGATAGATCCGCCCGGGGTCGCCGCCATAGCGCGCCGCATTGGCGTGCAGCCAGCCGATCGCCTGTGCGGTGTCCTCGAGCATGACCGGATAGCGCCCCGCTTCGCCCAACCGGTAACCCGCCAGCGCCACCACGAAGCCCTCGGGCGCAAGCGCGCTCGCGACGAAGCCGTAGTCTTTCGGGTCGCCCCATTCCCAACTGCCGCCGTGGACGAACAGCAGTACGGGCGCGGCCCCGGCCGTCGGCGGCGCCCGGTAGAGCGAGAGCGTCTGCGTCGGCGCTTCGCCCAGCCGCACGCGCGCCACACGTTCCACACCGCTCCCGCTGCCGGTCACCCGGTCGATCGTGTCGAGCAGCGCCACGCTGTTGACCTGCAGCGCGATCCAGAAGGCGATGCCGGCCAGTACCAGCAGAGCCGCAATGCCGCCCAGCATCCATGAGAGCATCCGGCTCACGCCTCCGGCTGCGGCGGGGTGGCAGTGCCGGTTTCGGTGCCCTTGCCCGCGGGTTTCTCGACTGCCTCGACGATCCGCTCCGCCTCGCCGTCATGCGCCAGCCCGATGGCGCGCAGGAACTGCTGCCCGCTGGTGTAGCTGGCACCCAGCCACAGCGGGACGTTCGCCGCCTCGATCAGCGATCGCGCGGCGATTTCCTCGGGGCTGAGCGGATCGCCGGCGCGGCGGATGAAGACCGCGCGCACCCGCCCCGGGTGGGTTGCGACCACTTCGGCAAAGGCCAGCAGATCGCCTTGCGAATCATCGCCGATCAGCGCGAATTGCAGCGAGTCGTAGGTTTCGACGATACCCGCGATCGCCGCGATCTTGTGCGCGCCGTGGCTGCCGCTGCCGAAGGTCTCGCTGTTCAGTCCCCAGTCGCGCAGCATCAGCGGGCCGAGCGGCAGGCCGCGGCTCTTCTGGAAGGCGACCAGATAGGAGAACAGGTTCCAAGGGCTCGACGAGACGTAGAAGAAGGGGTGATGCGTCGCGGGCAAACGGTCGCCGGTATGCGCCTCGCCGGTCTGCAGCACCGCGCCGCCGCCCAGCGCGTTGTAGAAGACGTCGGCATCGGGAACCAGCAAGCGCTCGTCGGGCAATTGCATCACCACCCGGCGCCAATTGCGCGCGAGCTTGCGGAGCCCGCCGGTGATGCCGGTCTCGATGATCGTGTCGTCGATATCCGAGATAACGCCCAACGTCGCTTCCCGGCCCGGCGCCAGCACATGGCCCTCGACGCATTGCTCGCCATCACGATCATGCCAACGGAAGGCGACCACTTCCCACTGGCTGTGACTGGCGAGTTCCCACTCGGGCTCGAGCGGTACGTCGAAATGGACGAACCCCTCGCGATCGGTCGTGCCGAGATGGTGGAAGGTGCGTCCGTCGGGATGCTGGATTTCCAGATCGACCGCCAGATCGGGCACCTCGTGCGAGGCGAATTGCGACAGCATGGTGCGGATCGCGCGCAGGCGGCCGCTCTTGTCGAAGCCGGGCCGCGGGGCGCGCAGGGCGCGGGCCGAGATCATCAGCCGCTCGCGGCTGCGATAGCCGAAATAGGGCTGGATGCGGACGCGTCGGGTCGGAAACAGGGCCATCCGGTCTAGCTAGCCCGGCGATTCGCGACGGGATAGCCCCTGGTTCCGGTATCTGCGGCGAAGCGTCATCCCAGCGAAAGCTGGGATCTTTGTCGGCCTGGTCCCAGATCCAGCGCGTCCCCGAGACCGATCCCAGCTTTCGCTGGGATGACGAAGTGGTTGTTGCTCTCGATCGCTTTGGCTCGCGGGTCAGGCGAGCAATTTGCGCGCGGCGCGCTCGACCAGCGGGACGTCCTCGGGAATCTCGCCCACCACCAGCACTTCGCCATCTTCGGTCCGCCGGACCATCACCAGCGCGAATTCGGGCCCCGAGGGTTCCAGATCGCCGAGGGAGAGCGGTTCGATCGCGCGCAGCTTCTTCGCCAGCGATTCGCGCATCGTGGTGCCGTCATCGACCTTCTCGCCCGCTTCCTCGCGGCGCGCGCGGCGTTCGGCCTGAACCACGCCCTTGAGCCCGCCCTCGGCCTCACCGAGAAAGCGCGCCAGCGATCCGCGGGTCACCTGCAGGCGATGGGCATGGCTCAGCACCGCGGCGTATTCGGTCACCCGCGTCTTGTCGTAATCGGCGCCGAACACCAGCTTGACCACCGGGGTCATCGGCGCGCGTTCCTGGATTTTGAGCCCGCTATCGGCGATCAGTTCCTGGAAGCCCTCCGGATCGGCGACCGCCTCGAGACTGAAATCATAGGCGCGTCCGACCGCACGATAGAGCGCGTCGCGGCTGCGGTCCTCGCTAGAACTGGCGACCAGCGCGAGCTCGCGGGCCTCGGCGAGGCAATCGTAGAGACCCAGCGTCTCTCCGGCGCTCGCGGGCGCCGGAGCGGAATGCTCGGCGGCTTGTGCGTCGGACTCATCCTCGGCATCCTGCGAGGTCTCGATGTCGGTTGCGAGCGGTGCTGCGGGGACGAAACTCACCGCGGCGCGCGGCTCCTCGGGCTCGTAGGCTTGCGGCACCAGCGGCGATTGGCCGTCGCCCGCTGTGCCTTCTTCGTCGTCATCGTCATAGGCCGATGACAGGTCGAGCGTCGGGCGCGGCTTGGTTCCTCGCCCGATCAGCGAGGAAAGACCCGCGCCGACGCTGTCGTCGGCCAGCGGATCGATCACATCGTCGACGTCTTCGGGTTCGGGTTCCTCCCAATCATCGTCGAGCCCGTAATCGCGCGCGGTTTCGCCGATGGCTCGGCCGCGCCATTCGGCCGCGTGGGAACCGCCATCGTCGTATTCCTCGTCGTCGTCTGCTTCGTCTTCTTCATCCCAATTGTGAGCCGACCAACCGGCCAGCCCCGCAGCCGCGCGGCTGCCGAAGGCGGGCACGGGCAGTTCCTGGGTTTCGTGATGCGTCGGGATCGCTTGGTGTTCTGCGACATCGTCCAGCGGAACGCTCAGTTCCAGCGGCGCCTCGTCGCGTCCGACCGGCTGTTTCAGCGTCAGGACCCTGTCGGCAATCGATTCGGTCTCGTCCGCCTCCCCCTCCGCTGCCGCATCCGCCTGAAGCGCCTGGCCGATTTCGAGCAGCAATTCGTCCGCGGTCTGCTGGTCGGCGACTTCCTTCCAATTGATCACCCCGAAGATGAAGTCGATCGTCTCGTCATCGCTCGAATAGGGCAGCAGGATCCCGCGATAGAGTGCGGTGGCGCCGCGCTGATTGACGAATTCGGCCTCGAAACCGATCGGCGCCTGATTGGCGAGGATCTGCATATAGTGGTCGGTGATGCGGCTCAGCAGCGAGCGCGCGGGAATCTCGGACACCGCATCGATCGCGTGGGCCGCGTCCTGCTCGCCGCATTCCTCCGCCAGCCGCTCGCCGAGATATTCGATACCGGGATTGTCCACTCCCTGGGTGAAATCGAGCAGCACCGAATAGGGGCCGAAATCCTTCAGCGAGGCGGGATCGAGATCCTCGATCGAGGGGAAATTGCGGTCGGCGAGCAGGCTCGCCCAGTGATTGTAGGCGCGCACCTGCATCCGGCGCTCGTCCTGCCCGACGGGCGAGGGCGGGCCTTCGTGGATCGGGTTCTCGTCTTCGCTCTCGAAATCGGGGCCGGACTCGTGGTCGCCGGAATCGTCGGGGCCGGAATAATCGGGGCCGGAGTAATCGGGCTCGTCGCCATACCCTCCGCGAGAGCCGAAAATGCCGCCTAGCCTGTCCATCGTCGATGCTGCCCCTGAAAAGCGCGCTCTGAAAGCGTGGTGGTCTGCATCCTTGCTTGTGACGGGCCGTGGTAAACATATCGCTAACCGAGGGGCGCCAATGCCCCGCGACCGGCAATAGGGGCACGGCGCGACCGGCGAACAGCACGCGCCGTGGGCCGCGATCGGATCAGAACATGTAGCGCATCTTGATCGCCAGAGACTTGGGGCTGTCGGAGACCTCGAACATCGCGTCCTCGAAGCGCGGAGGACCCATCACCACCTTGGCGTCGCGCGAGAAGCCGAAGCCCTCGCGCGGCATCATCCCCAGCGCGCGATCGGCCTTGCCATTGCCGTTCTCGTCGTGAAGCAGCGCGATCGCATAGCGCCCCGGCGCGACGCCGGGAAAGGTGAGGGTGACCTTGCCGGCGTGCGCATCGACGATGGTGCGATAGGAAGGGGTGCCGGACCGGCATTTGGGGAAGCGCGCCGGATCGCCGGTCATGCAGGCGATAACCAGCCCTTCGGCATTGCGCAATTGGGTGACGGTGACGGTGACGTCGGTTCCCGCGAGCGGATGGCCGGCGGCAGTGGCCAAAGGTGCCAGCGGCAGTAGCAGCGCCAGCAAGGTGAGGCGGGTGAATTTCATACGGCGCTGCTCAACCCTTTGTCGGTGCCGCAGACCCGATCCCAGAAGCGGAAATAGAGCCCGAAATTGCAGCGGTATTCCTCGTGATGCCGCTGATGGTGACTGGCGGTTATCAGCCAACCCCCTAACCGCGAGTGAACCAGCCGGCGCGGAAACATCTCCCAGCCCATGTGGTTGGTCACCCCCATCACCGTCATCACCGCGAGCACCAGCCCCAGCATCGCGGCATGGATCGGGATCACGAACACCAGCAGCGGGATCACGAAGGCCCCGGTCAGCGCCTCGTAGGGGTGGAAGCTCATCGCCGCCCAGGCGGTCGGCGGGCGGCTGGCATGATGGACCGCGTGCATCGAGCGGAACAGTTTCGGGCGGTGCATCCAGCGGTGCGACCAGTAGAACCAGGTGTCGTGCGCGAACAGATAGAGCAGCACCGAAAGCGGCAGATACCACAGCGGGAAATCCTGCCAGGAACTGTAGATCTGCGTCCAGCCGCGCTCCTGCCAGCCCCAGCCGACGATGCCCGCCGGAATCCCGTAGATCGCCGCCGAGGCCAGCGACCAGCCGATCTCGCGGCGCATCTGCGGGCCCAGCCTGGCATGATACTCGGGCCTCCGCCGCGTCGTCAGCCAGGCGAAGAACCCGCTGGTCGCGAGATAGCGCAGCGCGACGATCAGAGTCATCGCGAGCGTGGAGAGAAGGATGGCGGCGAGCATGGCGGCCCCGCCTATGCCGCAATCCGCGCAGGCGGGACAGCGCTTAGTACTCCGCGACTATCCGCCTCCTATCCGCCCAGTCGCTGCCTACTCGCTTTGGCCCCAGGGTGCGCAGTCGGGATCGCCCGCCACGGTCAGCCGCCGCAGCGCGGCGCGCGCCAGCCGTTCGACCTCGACCTTGCGCCGCGCCGCGGCGAGCGGGTGGAGCGGGGCGGGGCGCAGGATCTCGGCATCGTAGCCATCGGCGACGATGATCCCGCAGCAATCGGGGCGGTATTCCTCGCTCTCCAGCGGTCCGCGATCGAGCCCGGGCGGGACGCCCCAGAAGAAGCGGTCGCAATGATCGAGATAATCGGGCCATTTGCCATCGCCCAGCAGATCGCCGCGCTGGACCTTGATCTCGACGATGATCACCCGCCCCTTGGGGTCGACCCCCATCAGATCGGCGCGGCGCCCGTTGCGCAGCGGCATTTCGGGCAGACACCAGATGTCGTTGCGCGCGAACAGCCGTGCGATCCCGCGGCACACGGCTCGGGCGGTCGCGACTTCGCCATCGGGAGCGAGTGCGAGGGTGGATGCAAGCGAGTCGGCCATGCCGCAGCGCTGGAACAAAAAGGAAACTTCGTCAAGGCCGCGGGAAGTCCGGCCTGCGCAGAGCGAAGCTCAGGCGGTGTGCAGTTCCGGCTCCACGAAGGCGCAGATCGCCTGGCGCGCGACGTGGAATTCGCGCCACAGGGTCAGCGCTGCGGCGGTGGTGTCGCGGCCCTGGTCGGCGGCGGCGATCAGCGCGCGCAAGCCCGTCTGCATCACCAGCGCGAGATCGTCGATCCCGTTGACGACCGCCTCGCGGCGCCAGCTCTCCGCGTGCGCCGCGCGCTCGGGAAGCGAGGCGATCGCGCCGCCGGCGGCCTCGTGCCCGAGCTGCGCGAGCTGCGCCACCGCTTCGGCGGCATCGTGCAAGGCTTCCCAACGCGCCCCGAGATCCTCGACAAGCGGCCCGGGCGCGCGGGTCGGCTCTTGACCGAGCGGCGGCAGCATGGTGGCTTCGGCGAGATCGAATTCATGGCGGAGCGCGTTCATAAGGCTTCCACGACTAGCCGGGCGAACTTGCCAAATCGCTAATGCGGGGCCGTCGTTCTCCAGCCGCTTTTCGGAACCCGTTGACCGATGGTCTCAACAGCGGCTAGGCGTCGAGCCGAAGCACCCGTAGCTCAGCTGGATAGAGTGTCGCCCTCCGAAGGCGAAGGTCACAGGTTCGAATCCTGTCGGGTGCGCCAGTCAACTGCCTTAGTGCGTTGTTTTCAAACAAAATTCGTCAGAGTTGTAGAAAGCGTTCCTACGATTGGTCCCACACAATGTGCGGGCTTTTCCAGCACTTTCTGGGGCTTTCCGGGACGCCTCTTGGTGCGTGAAGGCGATTTCCGGCGCGCTAATCGTCTCCGTTTTGCGCCCGAATCTGGAGTGTGCAGGATACGTCCTTCCCGCTCGAATTCGCACGTTTCCTGCAATCTTCAATCTTGTCCCGATTATCTCGTTGAATGTCAGCCGCCGCAACAAGGACGTGCCACGCTAGAGGATCGGCACTCTGCATCATCCTGCTGCCCGCGTTCCACCGCGACGCCTCCCCCAGAACTCTTTCCGCTATCCGCTCAGGCCACTGCCAGCTTTCAGGCATGGCGCGCGCGATGGTGCCGGGCAGGATCGACCAGAGCAGGATACCAGCGAGCAGGCCCACGCCTGCAAAGCGCCAGGTCTGGCGTTTCTGCTCGGCCTCGGTGCGGACATGTCCGACAATTGCGGCGAGCCGACTCGTTGCAAGGTCCAGATCTTTTCGTCCGTGCCGGAACAGGTCGCTAGCATCGCGCAGCATGTCGAGCGAGGCGCGCTTGATCTGAACCGCAATGTCTTCTGGCGTCAGTTCGATGGCAGGCTTGTTGCCAATTGTGCCCAGCGTCTTGCAGACCTGCGCCAGCTGATCGGCCATCTGGCCGAGCGTGGCGGTGTAGTCCGGGATCACGATGTCGGCGCGCTCCCTTGCCATATTCTGGACCGTATGGCGTACCATTGCCATTTCGCCTTCGAGTCGAGCGAAGGCTTCAGCTGCCGGATCGGTTTCTTCAACCGTTGGCGGCTCAGGCTGCGGCGCCGGTGGTTCCCCGACTTCGAGGTCGAGTTGCACTTCTTCGATGTGGTCGTCGTCCATGTCGTTTCTCCTAAATGCCCATGTCGAAAGCGCGGGTGCGCTCGCGCGTGAGGGTTGCGGTGAGTTCGTTTGCGATGCTGCGCTCGGGCTTCGGATCGATGCCGAGTTCGCGGGTTTTGCCGCGCAGCAGGCCTTCGACCTGCGGATCGCGTTCAAGCCCTTTTGCCAGCTCAGTCAGCTTTGCCGACAAGCGGGCAGCGCCTGCCCGGTCGCCTTGCTGCTCTAGCTGCTTGCGCGCCGTGCTCAGTCCCTGCCAGTCGCCGACAAAGCGCTCGGATCGCAGCGCCGGATCGGTGCGCACGGCGGCTTCTTGGCTCATGGCGCGCAAGGCCTCCTGGATTCGCCCGCCAGCGGTCTCTGGGATCAGCTCAGGATGCCGCTCTAACACCTTGGCAAGATCGGTGGCGGCATGGGGCCTGATTTCGTCGAGCGCCTTTCCTGCCTTCTCCAGCGCGTCCTTCTGATGCGGGAGAACGGGCAAGCCCTGGGCCTGCATCGTTCCGATATCGACCACTGCGCGGGCATAGCGTTCGACCGCGCGGCGCTGATCGTTCTGTGTGTTTGCCTGCAACGGCAGCGGTTCCAGCTGGCGGGCCTGCGGACGGAAGTTTCCAAAGATGGATTTGGCGCGTTCCGGCACCTGCCGAACCATCTCGATGATCCGCTCGCGGAAGCTGATGCCGCGCAGTTCGGCGAAGGCCTGTTCGGGCTTGTAGTCGCCCGCCATCTCCTTCCCGCGCTCGCGGCTTAGCAATCGGACAAGCTTGGACTGGTCGGCAAAGTCATCGCGCCCATAGTGCAGCGCCAACCCGTCGCGATGGCGCGACATGGCGACATAGGCCGAATGGCTGTCCATGCCCGGTGTGGCGAGCACATGCGTGCGATCCACCGTCATGCCCTGCGCCTTGTGGATCGTGGCGGCGTAGCCATGATTGATGTGGGTATAATCCTTGGTCTCGAACGCGACTTCGCGGCCATCGTCGGTGCGCACGGTGACGCTCTGGGGATTGGCCATTTCGACCGTCCCGAGCGTCCCGTTCTTCACTCCAAGCCCGCGTTCGTTACGCAGGAAGATAATCCGGTCGCCAGAGGCGAATTGCCGCTCGCCGCGTGCCGCCTTGATCGTGGCATCGACTCCCAGCGCGCCCGCCTCGCGCATCTTCTCGCGCGCCATCTGGTTCAGCGCGCGCACCTCGTCATTGGTGTGCGTAAGGATGATCCGGCTTTCGTCTGGGCTGTTCCGGCGTTCCTGACCCCAACGCTCGATCAGCTGTGCCCGTGCGATCTCGCGCGTGTCGGCGGTATGGACCATGCCGCGCTCTTCATAACTACGGATCGCTTCGCCAGTGCGGCCTGTTGCCAGCTGCCTGGTCGCGTCCTGCTGCCACGCCGAAAGCTGGCGGCGAACTTCGCTGATCTCGACCCCGCCATGGCGCTCGTGGATCGCCCGGAACGCCGCGCCTGCCTCGATGGCCTGCAACTGCTGCTGGTCGCCGACCAGGACGACCTTCGCACCGGCCTTAGCCGCATGGGACAGCACGCGCTCCATCTGGCGCGTGCCGACCATTCCGGCTTCGTCGATAACGAGTACATCTTTGGCAGTCAGCTGCCCGCGTCCCTTGCCCCACTGATGCTCAAGGCTGGCGATGGTGCGCGATGCGATCCCGGAGCCGTTCTCCAGCCCCTCGGCGGCGATGCCGGACAGGGCTGCACCGCGCACATTGTAGCCAGCGCTTTCCCATGCTTCGCGCGCCACACCCAACATCGCGCTTTTGCCGGTCCCGGCATAGCCAACGACCACGGCAAGGCCCTTGCTGTTGGTCACATGCTCGAAGGCGGATTTCTGCTCGCCGGATAGGACCAGGCCGCGCTTTAAAGCACTGGCGAATGCGGCGTTACGCTTAATGTCATTGACCGCGTGACGGTCGCGCTGCGCCATCGCGTCGGCGGCGCGATGCAGGCGTTGTTCGGTCTCGATCATCGCGCGCGAAGTAAAGCGATCCTGCCCGCGTCCGTCTTTGCCCAGCGCAATGAGATCGGGCGACGTCCGCGCCGCATTGTAGGCAGCGTCAAACTGCTCCTTCCCGTCGCTATGCCGATGGACAAAGGCGGCAAGATCGCGCTTGGTGAACGTGGCCTGCTGGTGGGTGATGGCATCGAGCGCCAGCGCCGGATTGGCGATGATCCGCTCGCCGTTGCGCTGAGCGATGACGCGGTGTTCTTCGATCCGCTCAGCTTCCAGCCCGCGACCGCCAATGCGCGATGCTGCGGGGCCGATCTTGTCCTGCGGTTCCAGCGCAATGTCCTGCGCCTCCAGACTGCGGTGATCGATCCGCGCATCGATGTCGCGTTCGGCCAGCGCACGGTTGACATGATTGGCCCAGCGCTCGCGCCATTGTTCGATCAGCGAAGTCTTGTTCCAGTCGCGGACCTTTGCGCCAAAGCCGTCCTTGGTGACCTCGCGCATCGTCAGCATGACATGCGCATGGGGCTTCGCCTTGCCGTCTTCGCCGATGTCCCAATGCACATTGACATCGGCGATCATGCCCTTCTCGACGAACTCGGTTTTGACGAACTCGCGCGCCAGCCTGATGTTGTCTTTCTTCGAAAGCTCGCGGGGCAGGGCGAACTCGACCTCGCGGGCGAGCTGGGCATCCTTGCGCTTCTCGGCGGCCTCGACCGCGTTCCACAAGGTTGCCCGATCGGCAAAGGCTTCCGGCGCGCCTTCGGGCAGCATCACTTCGGAGTGAAGAACGCCTGCCTTGTTCGTGAAATCATGGGTTCTGTCGATCCGTTCGTCGTGCAGCCGCTCGCCTGCGCGATAAGCAGCGGCCGCAACGGCACTGCGTCCGCTCGACCTTCCGATGACCTTTGCGTTGAAGTGAAAGATTGCCATGTCGGCAATCCAGTTACACCGCAAACGCCACGTCGGCACGACGTATAAGCGCGCCCTCTCATGATAAAATCCTGATCGGGACTAGGCGGTATCACACTGTCCCGGCGACCTTACTGCATTGGATTACAAGCACGATTATCATGGCTCCATCACACCAACGATGGAGACTTCCCATGCGCAAACCCCGCGATTTTGATTCGGAACTGAAGGTGCTTGCCGAAAAGGCGAAGCAATTGAAGGAACGCCGCGTGCGCGACCTCGGCGCGCTGGTTACGGCAACCGGAGCTGATGCGCTCGATGCTGATGTCCTGGCGGGTGCACTGCTTGATGTTGCCGCCAATACTGACAACGCAACCGGGGAGGGCTGGCGCAAGCGCGGCGCGGCCTTCTTTCAGGGCAAGTCACGCAACGCTGAGGGCGGACCTCGCAAACAGCCGGAAGGCACTCTGCCGACAGGCGGCGGCGCGGCACCGACTTGAGGCCGCAAAGGCGAGAACCGACATGCGTGAATGGCAAGTCAAACGACGTGAACGAACCCGGCAACTGATCGAGCTGGGCGGGCTGGTCGCCAAGGCCGATCTGGTCGAGCTGACCGATGATGATCGCGCCGCGCTCTACGGCGCGTTCCTCACCGTTGCCGCCAAGCTGCGCGGACCGGATGGTGCGCAGGCGCTCGTGCTGTTCCGGCGCAAGGGCAAGCGGGCGTTTGAGGCTGAAAACCCATAAGCGCAGTGGTTGATCTATTGATGCGATACTGCCCGATCAAACGCTGGTTCGTGTCCCGCGAGGATCAATTCGGCGAGCGAGTCCAGCTCCCGTTTTGCGCTCTCCCAAGTGGGCATCTGCTTGGTGAGCAAGTTGAAGAAGCGCTTGCTGTGGTTGTGTTCGACCAGATGACAGAGTTCGTGGAGAATGACGTATTCAATGCAATGACGTGGTGCCCGAATGAGTGCAGGGTTGAGGTGGATTACTCCATCTGGTGAGCAGCTGCCCCATTGCGTCCTCATGCGCATAAGTTTCAGCGGCGGGCGTGCTTCGACCCAATTCAATCGGCCTGACATTTCCGAGAATTTGTCGCTTAGGTATTCGTCCGCGCGGGCATCATACCATGCATTCAATCTGCGTCTGACGGCGGATCGATCCGCCACTGGGAGGGTTACAACGAGCTTGCCTCGCAAGAGTTTGACTTCAGAAGGCTGCGCGCTGTTCTCGTTGACGATGAGCTTATGCCGCCGCCCCAGATAGAAGTGCGTCTCGCCGCTCACATATTCGCGTGGTAGCGCCATTCGCCGCGCGGCGATCGCTGCGTTTCGGTGCTGGAATATCCATCTTGCGCGTCGCTGGGCCGCCGCCCTGATCTGACCTGTTTCCTTATCGCCGGGCGCTTCGATTTCGACATCACCGTTCGGGTAGACGTGGATGCGGATGCGTCCCGTGACAGCAGCGGTTTGTCGAACGAGGCACGAAACCTCTTGATCGCCGTATCGGACAATCATGTTTTTGCGCCACTTCCACGAGCAAGGCCAATGCGTGTTACCTCGACAACCTTCTCGGTAATAATCTTTGCCTTGTCCAAGCCTGTCAGGCCGAACAGGCGCGGCAACAAAGCTTTGCGGATAGCCGCTTCAATGTTTGCCGGGTTCAGCGAGTTTTCCGCAATGGCACTCTCGACGGACTTTTCCATATCCAGCGCTGCCCGGATGAACTCTTCTTGTTCATCCCCGTTTGCGACCGCGTCGCCTATCTCCAACCGGATAATGCCGAAATAAGCGCTCGCATGACGGTGACCTTCGAGGCGTTTGGGCAGGTCGTCGATAGACTTGGAGGCGAGCTTTTCCTCCAAATCCTTGAACAGGATGTATTGCTTGTAAGGGTGGTCGAAAAGCGCAGATGCTTCCGCGATGGCCCGCTTGAGCAGATCGGAAAAGAACAGCTGCGCATAGGGATCGTCGGCCAGCTCCTGCTCGATCGTCTTGCGGACTCTGGATCGGATGATGTCAGTTTCGTTGCGTGTTTTCTCAGGGGACCAGGTTTCGGCGGCCTGCTGATTTCCAAGCTCGTTGACGATCAGAACGCCGTCCACGTTCTCTACGTCTTCGCCCACGACATAGCGATCGACCAGTCTCCTGATCTGATCCTCGTAGGCGCTGTAGTCGACGGTTTCCTGTGCGTCCTGCTTCACGATCTTGCGCAGATTGGTGAAGAACTTGAGGTCTCGTTTGTATTCCGCAATCTGTCCTTCGGAGATTGATGTGTCTTCGAAGAACGAACGCGATCCCAGAGCAATCTTCAGGCACATGCCGTAGGCTGTCAGAGCCTCGTAGAAATCTTCCCTGAGCTTCTGGTTCAGGTCGATAGGCGTTCCGTCCTCGCTCTCGCGAGTCTGCGGAACCAGCAGCTGCCGGTACTGCTCGATATCGGCCTTGTTCTTGACCGGCGTGAAGATTGCCCAGAGGTCGGCGTGGAGGCTGGGCAATCGCTTATACTCGGTGCTGACATCGGCATAGAGTTCGTCAATGTCGTCGAGATCGAAGCCGCCCTGCGTCCGTTCGGCGAGGTCCTGATATTCCGTGAGCGCGGTATCCAGCGCCTTCAGAATGCCCCGATAGTCGATGAGCAAACCATACTTCTTCTGCTCATGCAGCCGGTTCACGCGGGCAATGGCCTGGATCAGATTGTGCTGTTCGAGCTTCTTGTCGATGTAGAGAACGGCGTTGCGCGGCTCATCAAATCCGGTGAGCAGCTTATCGACCACGATCAAGATGTCGGGTCGGCCGTCGGTCGAGAAATCCTCGATCACTTGGCGCTCGTAATCCTCGGCGTCGCCTTTGACGTTTTCCTTCCACCATTGCAGCACCTCGGGCAGCTCTGCCTCATCCACCTCTGAATGGCCCTCGCGGGTATCAGGTGGCGAAATGACGATGGCGCTGCTGACCAGACCGGTCGCATCCAAGGCCTTCTTGTAGCGGATGGCTGAGCGCTTGGAATCAGTTGCCAGCTGACCCTTCAGGCCGAGATCAAGATCCTTGAAGTTCTCCTTGAAGTGGGTCGCGATATCGAGTGCAATCAGATTGATCCGGTCACCCGAGCCATAGACCGCGCCCTTGGTCCCGAATTTCTTCTTGAGATCGCCTCTCTGCTCCTCGGAAAGGCCAGCGGTGACCTTTTCGAACCAGTTGTCGATCGCGCGCTCGTTCACGTCGAGGATCGGCTTGCGTTCCTCGTAGAGCAGTGGCGTCACCGTGCCGTCCGACACGGCGTCCTTCATCGTGTAGGCGTGAACGATCCGACCAAACTTGTTCGCCGTCTTGTCGTCCTTTAGCAGCGGCGTGCCGGTGAACGCGACATAGGCCGCGTTTGGCAGAGCCTTGCGCATCCGCTCGTGGTTTTCGCCGCCCTGGCTGCGATGGCCTTCGTCGACCAGTACGATCATGTCCGCGCTGTCGTTGCGGCATTCGGCGTGGCGAGCAGCGCTGCCGAACTTGTTGATGATCGTGAAGATGATCCGCTCGGTGCCCTTGCCGATGCGCTTGGCCAGATCGCGGCCCGATTGCGCCTTGGCCTTGCCCGCATCTTTCGAGCCTACGTCCGAACCGAATGCGCCGCCGGTCAGGAAGTTGCCTGCCAGCTGCTTTTCCAGATCGCGGCGGTCGGTTACCACGACCAGACGGCAGGCCTTCAACTTCTCGTGCAGCAGCAGCGCCTTGCACAGCATCACCATCGTGAAGCTCTTGCCCGACCCGGTGGTGTGCCAAATCACCCCGCCTTCGCGCGCGCCATCGGGTTTGATCCGGCTGATCTGGTCGAGCAGCGCGCGGATGCCAAAGAATTGCTGATGGCGGGCGACGATCTTGTCTACCTTGCGGTCGAACAGGACGTATGAGCGGACGAATTCGAGCAAGCGCTCGGGTGTGCAGAGTCCGATCAGCAGGCGGTCCTGCGCGGTCACGGCTTGCTCGTCGCTCCACAGGTGCTGGAAGTGGTCGCGCACCTCGCGCACATGGTTCTTCAGGATCGCCGCGCGCGGATCGATTTCCTTTGCAGCGTTCTTGAGCTGGCGGAAGTGGTCCTCGGAAAACTCCTCCTCGCGCCATTGCGCCCAGAATTTGCGCGGGGTTCTGGTGGTTCCATAGCGGCCATCGGTCATGCCGATAGACATCAGGAGTTGGGCGTAAGCGAACAGGTGCGGGATTTCTTCCAGCCCCTGGTTGCGGATCGTCTGGCTGACGCCTTCGTCCACCATCGACTTGTTGGGATTGCCGCTGTCAGGCCGCTTGGCCTCGATCACCAGCAGCGGGATGCCGTTGACGAAGCCGACGATATCGGGTCGTCGCGTATGGGTGCCCGGCACGGCGAGCACTTCCATCTCTTCGCTGGCAACAAAGCTGTTCGCCAGCGGATGCGCCCAGTCGATGATCGGCACGGTGACGCTGTGCTTCTTGCCATCGACAAACTCGGTGACCGTGATGCCCAGCGTGATGGCGTTGTAGAGCTTCTCGTTGGCGGTGATCAGCCCTTCATTGAGCGCGGGCGAGGTCAGCTCGCGAACGATCTGGTCGATCGCGTTGGTTGAAAGCGGATAGGTCCGCCCCCTGTAGTCGAACGTCCGCCGACGCAGCTGCTCGACCAGCACATCGCGCAGCACCACGCCCTGATTGCCGCCGCGCGCAGCAAGGCAATCCTCGGGCGACAGATAATCCCAGCCCAGCGAAACCAGCGTTGCGAGGGCCGGTATATGGGAGCTGAAGAGCTCAGCGGTGTTTGGAGTTATCACGCGGCTAGCTCGAAAGGCCAGCTGTGATGCGAAGAGAGGCTGCCATCATCGGCGACCTTCACGGCCATGCGATAGCGAGTGCCCGCCGCACTGTCCTTGACTGCTTTCGGACACCGCTTGATCGGGACAACCGTGTCCAGCCCTTGGCCAGCCACAGCCCTCACGACATGACCATTTGCTCCGTCCTGCACTTCGACAAGGAACTGCTGATGCTTCGAATGCCCTCCCTTTGCTGGGCTTTCGTCAGGAATGAACGCCAATGCGCACGGCACGCGCATTACGTCGAGGCGCTGCATGTTCCGCATGAGGCTGATTTTTGAGAAGAGCGGGAGATTGTCGGAAAGCCCCGCAGGGTCTTTGTGAGAGATGATCCCAAACACCACCCTGAAATCGAAATGCTCGAAGGGCGCCAGGTAGGTTGCTTGGTCGTTCCCGCCCAGCCGGTCGACTACCAGCTGTTGCATCTTCGTACGCGATGCCTCTTCCAGTTCGATCAGCTCGATCGAGTTCACACCTTGATTGAACAGGTGACTGAGATGGGAAGAGCGCGTGGAAATCTTGATGTGATAGAGCGATGCTCGGTGTCCGCACCTGGCGTCGCCATCGGCCTGTACGCTGTAGAGATCGCAAGGCTCGATGTTGGTGCTTCCAGCCGGACTAATGTCTGTCTGGTCAAGGCAAATGAAACGCCCTTGCCAGCCAGGAACGGCGGCATTGTAGTTGCCTTCACTGTAAACGGCTTTGCCGTCCTTTACGCCGTCGTGATTGTAAGGGCACAGGTCAGTCGCTTCGCATTTGGCATCGAGGTATGTCTTCAGCCTCGCCACGAAGCTCTTCTCGGCTTTGTACCAATCCCCTTCGTTAAGGTGGTACAGCACGGCCCCGCCCTGCGGCTCGGCGTCAAAGATGAGACTTCGGAAGACGCCATATGTGCGACCCGGCGCTCCCTCGACATCGGTCAGGATCATTCGGTAGGACTTGAGCTGGTCGATGGTCAGGGTGTTCAGATCGAAGCCTTCACCCAGATAATCGTAAAAGGCCTCCATCGAGATATCTGGATAAACCTCGCTGGCTCCGCCCGGACCTTGGAACATGCAGCAGGTGTTGTCTCGATAGTCGACGATATCAGGAATCGTCAGCGTGGTGCTGCCATCCTGGGACTTCACGGATTCCAGAACGAGCTGATTGAGGCGGTTCACTTCTGCAGGATCGCGAACCGGCACGATGTTTTGGATGTTGGGGAACGTCTCTTTGTAATCCTCGCTGTCGTAGAGGGCGAGAAGGCGTTCACAGCGCTCGGCAAGCTCGCCCGGATCAATTTTCATGCTGATCTTGAGGCTTGCGGAACCGGTCGCGTTGCTGAACAGCTCTTTGTATTCGGCCTTCACCTTGCCGGTCAGGCTCTTGATGATCTCGCTGTTCCCGTCGAAATCAAGATAAGTCAGCTCGGTTGAGACCGGAACCTGCGTCCGCCTGCGGCGGGCAGGGCCGGGTTCGATCATATCTGCGCTCTTCAGTTCCTTAGGATCGACACTGTTCAAGGTGACGATCAGGCCAAAGTCGTATTCGTATGCCTCGTCTTTCATGTGGTGCAGTACATGACCGAAGGTCAGGGCGAAGCATCGGTCGCCAACGGGCAAGAAGAGGATGGCTCCCTTGAACTGCTGCCAAAGCTCTTCCTGAATCCCGAAGTAACTGCGCCACCACGGGCGCTTGCTTTCGGCATCGAGAATGAAGAGCGTTCCGTCATCGGGCAGGGTAGTTGCGCCTGCCGCCGGCTGAAGCTCGTGATCGTCTTCCAGTGCGTTGGTCGCGTCGAATCCGGCTTTCAGCAGGTAGATCGAAAAGGGACGAGATTTGCTCATGATGCTTGCCTCCGCAGTTCAACGACCGCCAGGAACAGGCTGAAAAGCTGCTGGGCCAAGCGTTCAGCCTTTTTCCAGTGCATGTTGCGCGCAGTTGCTTCGAAGCTGTCGTCCCAACGTGTTTGGGGCCTAACGCTGGTCAATTCGTCGAGTAGGCTTGCGAGTGACTCGGCGAGATCAGGTGGAAGCCGATGCTGTTTGGGATTGCTGAGTCGAAACAGATAGTCTCTTCCTGCGCGGGCTAGGCGATGACGTCGGGAGCCTTTGCCCGTCGCCATTACTTCCATGGCCCCGACCAGCTTTTCATGCGCGTAGCCGTAGGGCGCGATTGCCATTAGGCCACCTCGCTTTCCGGGAATTTGACCCGCCGTTTGCCGGTGAGCAGTTGCTGCATCAGCGCGGCCTTTTCCTGGCGGAGGGCGGTGAGGATCGGTTTGAGCCGGTGAATCTCAATCTCTGCCGCCAGGATCACGTTACCGATCTCCTTCTGCTCTGCGTAGCTTGGCAGGCTGATCGGAGCGGTTTCGATTGCCCCTACGGTCAGACCGAAACGCGTTGCGCCGTTCGCCCTAGAGGCGAAGAAGTGCCGTGTTCGCGGGTGCTCAAAGAAGAATTTCAGGAACTGGCCATCAGTGCCGTCCTTCGGTCGCAGGATGGCGAGGTGATAACCGCAGACAAGATCGGATGCGGTTGATTGGACGATGGTTGGGATTGCGATGTCGTCAGGTGTTTCCGAGTCTTTGGTGATGATGACGTCACCAACGGTGAGACCGAATTTGCGGATTTGCGCTTCGGTTGCCGTTGCAGCCATGAAGTCCATCTCGGTCACGATCTGGTCGGACCGATAGACATCCATGTAATTACAGAGCCGCACTGGCCGCTCGCCCTTCACCGATTTCTTATCGACGTTCGAGACAAGGACGTTCGCAACGCCTTCGATGGTGGTTTCCCGCCACTCCCCCGAAAAGCCGGGGAGTCGCTTTTTGGGTGGGGTGGTGCCTTGCGGGAGCAGCTGCTGCATCAGCGCCTGCTTCTGCGCGCGGGCGTTGGCGATCAGCGCCTCGACCGTCTCGATGGCGCGGTCCCATGTTTCGAGAAAATGAACGATTTTCGCCCGCTCCTTTGAAGGTGGAAGCGGGAACGAGAAGCTCCGAATATCTTCGAGGGTCAGGTTAGGTCGTGCGCTGTCTGATTGCTGGCCGAAAAGCTGCTGGATGCCCCTTGGGGATTGAAGGTATTGAATCAAGTAGCTTCCGAGTTCGAAGGACTTCGGCCTGAGGACACAGACGGCCTGATTGATATTGGCCTCGACTTCCGACAGATCAAAGCGACACGACCTTCCGATCGAAGCTCCAACAATGTTTATGAGTACGTCGCCGTGACGAAGTCGACTGCCCTTCTGCTTCTCCCCAAACGCGATAGGAAGATATTTTGGTGAAGACACATCGAGATAGCCATCGCGGACATTTTCGCTCGTCACAAAGAGGACGCCATCATCTTGATAGTCGAAGCCCTGCCACTTTGGGGATGCGCCTTTTGTGATCTTGGTAGACACTTCGTCGCCGCGCTGAACCGACCAACCCTCCGGGATCATTTCGCGCCGCCCTTGCCCTTGCCAGGCTTGTCAGCGGCGAGCTTCTTCACCTTGGCGGTCGCCTCGATGAAATGCTGCTCGACCGCGCTCGGCGCGTTGATCGCGCGGGTGTGCCAGCGGTCATATTCGGCCTCGACATGGCGCTGCGCCTGCTTGGCTGAAACCCGGCCCGCGCCGTCGAGCAACGGGTGATCGCCCAGTTTGAGGAAATCATCCAGCTTGGTGATCCAGTCGGCCATGTGCATCGGCTTGCGGTTCTTCGCCATGGCCTCGGCAAATTCCAGGAAAGCGACGGTGATGCGATTGAGCGTCTCCATCTCGTCGTCAGCCAGGTAGTTCTTCGCCACCTGTGCATCCTGCTTGGTGGGCAGGCGGCCCTTCTTCTCGCCGGTCCAGCTGGTCAGCCCCATCATCGGCTTGGCGCTGTCGGCGCGCGCCAGTTTGGTCTCCGCCGCCGTCTGTCCGTGCGCGGCATGGTGCATCTTGTTCTGCACCGTCTGGAAGAACTGCTGGCTCGCCTCCGCCTTGGGATCATAGTCCACGGCGGTGGCGTAGATATCGAGCACTTTCTTGTAGAACAGCTTTTCCGACGCCCGGATGTCGCGGATGCGGGCGAGCAGCTCTTCGAAATAATCGTTGTCCGGCTCCTTCAGGCGCTCGTCGTCCATGACGAAGCCCTTGACCAGATATTCGCTCAGCGCCTCCGATGCCCAGCGCCGGAATTGCATGCCCCGCAGTGACCGCACGCGGAAGCCGACCGCGAGGATCATTTGCAGGTTGTAGAGCAAAATCTGGCGAGAAACCTTACGCTTACCTTCGGTTTGAACTGTCAAGTTTTCTTTGACAGTTGCCGCTTCCTCCAGCTCCCCCTCTTCCAGAATGTTCCGGACGTGCAGGCTGATGCTCTGCTTGGTGGTCTGGAACAACTCGGCCATTTCGGCCTGGCTCAGCCACACGCTGCCATCGCTCGCCTGAAGGCGGATGACGGTGACACCGTCCTCCGTCTGGTACTGGATGATCTCGCCGGCCATCAGTAGCCAAGCTCCTTGAGGTAGCCGTCCATCTTCTCTTCCAGCGCGGCCAGCTCGGCCTTGAGTTTCAGCCGCTCGGCGCGGACGGCGACCAGGTCGATCTCCTCCTCTTCCTCGAAAGTATCGACGTAGCGCGGGATGTTGAGGTTGTAGTCGTTCTCGGCCAGCTCCTCGGGCGTGGCGAGATAGGCATATTTGTCGACCGTCTCACGCGCCCGATAGGTTTCGACGATCTTGGCGATGTGGCCTTCTTCGAGCTGGTTCTGGTTCTTGCCCGATTTGAATTCGCGGCTGGCGTCGATGAACAACACCTTGTCGTCCGCCTTGGTCTTGCGGAAGATCAGGATGCAGGCCGGAATGCCTGTGCCGTAAAACAGCTTTTCGGGCAGACCGATCACCGCTTCGAGCAGGTTTTCCTCAATCAGTTTTTGCCTGATTTTGCCCTCGCTCGATCCCCGGAACAGCACACCATGCGGCGCGACCACGGCCATGCGCCCGGTCCTTGGTTTCATCGTCTCGATCATGTGAAGGATGAAGGCGTAGTCGCCCTTGGTCTTGGGCGGCACGCCGCGCCGGAAGCGCCCGAACCGGTCATTCTCCGCCGTATCGACGCCCCACTTGTCGAGGCTGAAGGGCGGATTGGCGACGACCACATCGAAATGCTTCAGCCGGTCCTCGGCGTCGAGCAGCTTGGGGTTGCGGATGGTGTCGCCCCATTCGATGCGGTGGTTGTCCTCGCCGTGGAGGAACATGTTCATCTTGGCGAGCGCCCAGGTGCTGCCGATCGATTCCTGGCCGTAGAGCGCGTATTTCTTCGAACCGCCGAACTTGGCCTGCACGCGGCGACCGCACTTCATCAGCAGCGAGCCGGAACCGCAGGTGGGATCGCAGGCTTCCTCACCCTCGGCCATGTCCATGATCTCGGCCATCAGTTCGGACACTTCGGGCGGGGTGTAAAATTCGCCCGCCTTGCGGCCCGCGTCGGCAGCAAAGTTCTTGATCAGGAATTCGTAGGCGTTGCCGATCACGTCCAGATTGCCAATGCGCGAGGGGCGCATGTTCAGCTCTGGCCGCGAGAAATCCTCCAGCAGATGGCGCAGGATGTCGTTCTTCTGCTTCTCCTCGCCCAGCTTGTTGGAGTTGAAGCTGATGTCCTGGAACACGTCGCGCAGCTTGCCGACGTTGGCCTCTTCGATGGCGTGCAGCGCCTTGTCGATCCGCTCGCCATTCCCCGGTTCGTGCCGCGCCTTGTAGAGCGTGGTGAAGTTCGCGGATTCCGGCAGGACGAAGCGCTCGTTCGTCATCAGCTCCGCGATCAGCTCGGGCGTGTCGCCATATTGCTTCTTGTATTCGTCGTAGTGGTCCTGCCACACATCCGACAGGTACTTCAGGAACAGCATGGTTAGGACATAGTCCTTGTAAACGTCGGCAGAGACCGTCCCGCGAAAGGTGTCGCAGGCGGCCCATACGGCCTTGTTCACTTCGTCCTGTTTGATCTGGTCGTTCATGATGCTCTCTGTTCCGGGCGCTGAAAGGCAGGTGCAAGCAGCTGTTGGGCAATGGCCGTCATTTCGGCGGCTCTGTTGTCGATAAGTTGAGTCAGGATCGCGCGTTCGCCGCGCACAGCCAAATCAAGGTCGGCGATATGCTGCTGCTGCGGGAGCGGCGGAATGGCGATCGGAAGATTTTCGACCACCTCTCGCTTGAGATTCAGGATGTAGGAGCCGGTCGCGCCCGCCGCGAAGTAGTCCTGCGCAGGCTTCTGCATCATCTGCCAAGCCAGGAATTGGGGGAGGATCGCGTCGGTCCTGACGCGGATGACAAAGAAATGCGGTGAGCAAACGACCTGTTCGTCGCGTTCCTCGATGCAATAGGGGAAGTTGCGTCCACCGCGTGTGGAGAGGATGATGTCACCAGGCCGCAGATATGCTTTCGCAGATTCTCGTGGCAGTTCGATACGCGCAAGGCCCTCCCAATCGATCCCGGTTTCGGGATCGGCGTTGCGCATTTGAATTACGGCAACGTCGCCTTTGGGAAGGGCGTCGATCTTGCCACGGAAGGGATAGCCCGCCGAAATCGACGCAAGGTCAGCGAGCAAACCCGAATCATATGCGTCAAACCGCTTCATGCGAGCCGTTTGCTCCAAAATGGCGACCCTGTCAATTCTATGTGCATCAACCGAATTGATGCTGCGTTTGTGGCCCTGGTTTACAGATTCGGCAGAACACTAAGCGAGGCTATGCGTTTTGGCCCTTTCGCAAACCAGCCGCACCCTAACTCCTGAATGGAAGCGCGAATCATGTAGGTCTGACCTCACGCATTTCTCAGCAACGATACCGCCGCCAACCATCGAGCATAGCCAGCGGATTGAGTTCCGGGACGGGGTGAGAAAAATCTTGCGTCTGATCAGCTTGCCCGATCTCAAGTCCGTGGTTGTCCCGAAAGATGCGTAGTTGTCCTGCTTCCCAAACTACAGCTGCATTTGGGTGCGCGTGAAGCCCGTTCTGTTTGCCCAACATCCTTGAGTTGCGTTGAAAAGTTCTCATTATGTTCCGGCGAGGGGCCGCCAGTATCAAAGTGAGAATGCCCCATGTCGAATACCGAACGCATTATCCGCCTCAAGACCGTGCTCGACCGCACCGGCCTTTCCCGCTCCACCATTTATCGCAAGATCGCCGAGGGCACATTCCCGTCGCAGGTTAAGATCAGCATCCATGGCGCGGGTTGGCACGAGTCTGCCGTCAATCGCTGGATCGCCGATCCCGCTCACTATCGTGAAGAGGAAGCGGCGGAATGAGCAGTCATCAACCTATCGAGCCAATCTGCGTCAGGATCAATGACGCTGCCCGTATGATAGGCGTTGGGCGCACGAAGCTTTATGAACTGATCTCCAGCGGGGAGCTCGAAACGTTGAAGATCGGCAACGCAACGCGCGTCACCACCGCCAGCCTCCATGAACTTGTCAGACGGAAGTTGCCGTAGAAGCGAAGGCGGGTGGGCATTCGAGATAATCCGCCCACATCGCCATCAACTCCCGCCGCTTGTCGAAGAAGTCGGTGCGACGGTAAGCGGCTTCGACCTGGTTGCTCAGCTTGTGCGCCAAAGCCTTGTCCGCCACCTCCTTCGGAAAGTCGGTCTTCTCCGCCGCCCAATCGGTGAAAGCGGAGCGGAAGCCATGGACGGTTGCGCCCTTGATCCCGGCATCGCGCAACAGCTTGGTCATTGTCATGTCGCTAATGGGCTTCTCGCCATTGTTCGAGAAGACGAGGCCATCGTCGCTCGTGCGCAGTTTCCAGCGCCGACGCAGAATGGAAACCGCTGCCTTGGAGAGCGGTACTACATGCGTTTCCTTTGCCTTCATGCGCTCGCCGGGGATGGTCCAGACCGCCTTGTCGAGGTCAATCTCAGTCCAGACAGCCTTTCGCGTCTCGCTCGACCGCACGGCGTTGTAGATGGTGAAACGCAGGGCATCGCGGCCCGTGGTGGGCGATGCGGACGCCAGCTCCTTCATGAAGGCCGGAATCTCTTCATAGGGCATGGCCTTGAAGTGCTCGACCTTGTCGGTCTGGCGCGGCAAGCCTTTGCGGACCGAGCGCAGCGCGGCCTCTTCTTCCCGCCATCCCTTGATATGCGCGAAGTCGAGCACGGCACCGATGCGCTGGAGAATCTTGCGGGCGGTATCGGGGATTTCGAGCCAGATGGGCGTGAGCACCTCGACGACGTGGGTGCTGTCCACCTGATCGACGGGCTTCCTGCCGATCAGCGGGAAGACATGGTTCTCCATGCTGGAAATCCAGTTACGATAGTTCTGGTTCTTCCAGCCGTCCTTCAACGCCTCGTAGCATTCGCGCGCTGCGGTTTCGAAGCTCGGGACAACCTTGCGCGACTTCCGTCGCTCGGCAACCGGATCGATCCCGGCGCGAACCTGGCGGCGCAAGGCTGCTGCGGCGTCCCGCGCCTCAGTCAGCGTCACGTCGAGCGCCGATCCCAATCCATAGTCGCGCCGCCTGCCGTTATGCTGCATCCGCAAGACCCAACTACGGGAGCCGCTTTCCTTCACGAAAAGACACAAGCCACGGCCATCAACGTAGCGACCGGGCTTGGCGTTCTTCACCTTCAATGCTGTCAGTGCCATAGGTTATACACACCATAAGATTGTTCCAACTTTCGACCCCACATGGTGATCGAAATGCAGGCAAACGGGAGCGATCAGCCGTGAACACGGTAGAAGACAAATCCCTGATTTTACAGAGTGGTTAGGGACGTCCCGGCACTGCCTGCGACAGAAGTTTTAGCAATGTCGGGTGCACCATCCCCGTTCATCTGTGGGCACACTGTGCGGAACCGCGCCGGAGGCTGCGCCCGCCAAGCGGGTCTTGCTGCCCGTCGTGTCGATGGGATCGTCACCGACTTCGCCGCGACCAATGCCGCCACTCGCCGGGCTTCCTCGCCGGATTCGCCGCCTACATTTACGCGCCGCCTCGCTTTATTTCCACAACCCTCGAAATAAACTTGACCCGCACGGCGGCGGGCTATATTTCGAATCCTATGGAAATGAAGTCCACCGCAGCAGTCGAGGCCCTCGGGGCGCTTGCGCAGGAACATCGCCTGGCGGTGTTTCGCTTGCTCGTTCAGGCCGGGGAAGAAGGCATGCCGGCGGGCGCCATCGCCAGCGCGCTGGACATCCCGAACTCTTCTCTGTCGTTCCACCTGGCGCATCTCACGCGGGCTGGACTGCTCCAGCAGCGGCGGGACGGTCGCTCGCTCATCTACACTGCCGATTATGGCGCGATGAACGCGCTCGTCGGGTTCCTGATGGAAAACTGCTGCGGTGGCGGGGATTGCGCCGCTCCCGAGGCCAACGAAATCCCAACAGCGCAACCGGAAGGAAAATCCGCATGAAACGTTTGCATGTCCATGTCGGTGTTGCCGACCTCGACCGGTCGATCGGCTTTTACTCCACCTTGTTCGGCGCGGAACCGACCGTCGCCAAGAGCGACTACGCCAAGTGGATGCTCGATGATCCGCGCGTCAACTTTGCAATCTCCGCGAGCAATGCGCACAAGGGCGTCGAGCATCTCGGCATTCAGGTAGAGGATCGAGACGAACTGGCCGAGGTCTACGGCCGGCTCAGATCCGCGGACAGGCCAGTAGCCGAGGAAGGCTGCACCACCTGCTGCTATGCCAAATCGGAGAAGAGCTGGGTCGCCGATCCCGACGGCGTCTTGTGGGAGGCATTCCACACGACCGGCGGCGCGACCGTCTACGGAGACGGTGTGGATCTATCGGCGGTCACCGGAACCGGCCCGAGCACCGGCCCGAACATCGCGGCGGGAGCAGCAGGATGACCGGCGACTTCGTCATCTACCACAATCCCGAGTGTGGAACCTCGCGCAATGCACTCGCCATGATCCGCAACGCCGGGATCGAGCCGCATGTGGTCGAGTATCTCGAGACACCGCCTTCGCGCGCCATGCTGGAGAGCCTGATGGCGCGCGCGGGCATATCGCCGCGCGACCTGTTGCGCGAGAAGGGCACGCCGTTCGCCGAGCTGGGCTTGGGCGATCCTGCCCTGTCCGACGAGCAGCTGATCGACGCGATGATGGCTCACCCGATCCTGATCAATCGTCCTCTGGTCGTGTCGCCGCTCGGCGTGAGGCTGTGCCGTCCGTCGGAAGCGGTTCTCGATCTGATCCCGGCCCGACAGCAAGGGGGCTTCGCCAGGAAAGATGGCGAGCAGCTCGTGGATGACGCAGGCCAGCGCGTGCGATGACGCGAGGATAGGACAAGCAAGATGACCCCCACCATCGCGAATCCCGCCCCGGCGGCCTCGCCGCTCGGCACCTTCGAACGCTTCCTGTCCCTATGGGTGCTGCTCGCCATCCTGGCAGGCCTCGCGCTCGGCCTCGCCGCACCCGACGCCGTCCGCCTCCTGGCCCGTTTCGAATATGCATCGGTCAATTTCGTGGTCGCGGTGCTGATCTGGGCGATGATCTATCCGATGATGGTCGGCGTCGATTTCGCCAGCGTGAAGGACATCCGGCGCAAGCCCAAGGGGCTGGTCATCACGCTCGTGGTCAACTGGCTGGTCAAGCCGTTTACGATGGCCGCCCTGGCGGTGCTGTTCTTCGATTATCTCTATGCCGGGCTGATGTCCCAAAGCGATGCCGACCAGTATATCGCCGGCCTCATCATCCTCGGCGCTGCACCCTGCACCGCCATGGTGTTCGTCTGGTCGCAACTGACCAGAGGCGATCCAGCCTATACGCTGGTGCAGGTGTCGGTGAACGACCTGGTTATGATCGTCGCCTTCGCGCCGATCGTCGCCCTGCTGCTCGGCGTGACCGACATCGTCGTCCCTTGGGAGACGCTGCTTCTCTCGGTCGTGCTCTATGTCGTCGTTCCGCTGGCGGCGGGCGCGCTTACCCGCCGAAGCGTGATCGCCCGCCACGCAGGCGACACGGCCTCTCTCGACGCCTTCACGGCCCGCCTCAAGCCCGGGTCGATCGTCGGTCTGCTGGCCACGGTAGTGCTGCTGTTCGCCTTCCAGGCCGGGACCATCGTCGCCGATCCGCTGCTGATCGCGCTGATCGCGGTTCCGATCGTCATCCAGTCCTACGGCATCTTCGCCATCGCCTATGCTGCAGCCAAGGCGTGGAAGGTGCCGCATGACATCGCCGCACCCTGCGCGCTGATCGGCACCTCCAACTTCTTCGAACTGGCGGTTGCGGTCGCCATCGGCCTGTTCGGCCTCACCAGCGGGGCTGCTCTTGCGACCGTGGTCGGAGTGCTGGTCGAAGTCCCGGTGATGCTGTCGCTGGTCGCGATCGCCAACCGCACCCGCGATCGCTTTCCCGCAGTCTGAGACCCGCTCGCGGGCTGTTCCAGCGCCGGATCGGAGATGTCGGCCGCGACGGCTTTTGGCCGTGCCGGGGGATCAGCCGTGCGCGGCCTTCCACGCCCCCATCGAACCCAGATACACGTCGAGCTCGGCGAACCCGCGGCTGGCCAGCCATCCTGCGGCAACGGTCGCCCGCATCCCGCTGGCGCACATCAGGGTGTAGCGCCCGGCCGGGTCGAGGTCGCGATACCGTTCGTTGAGCTCGCCCACATAGTTGTGCTGCGCCGCACGCGCCGCGCACCGGATTTTCCCGAAGACCGCAAGCCGCCTGTCAGATACAAGGAACCCAGTCCGGGTGGGAGATAGCGAATGTACTCCAGCGTTCTGGTGCCGGTTGACCTCGATGAGCCCAGTTCCTGGCCGGAGCGGTTCCCGCAGGGCTGGCACTTGCGCGCTGCTTCGGCGCCAGGATCACGCTTGGCACCATCGTGCCCGACAGCCTGGCGACGCGCGAAGCGCAGTGGTCGGGGATCGGCTATCGCCGCCTGTTGGATACCGCCGCAGCGCGGCTGGCTTCCTTGGCCGAGGAATTGCGCGGCGATGCCGAACTGGCGACCCGCGTCGGTTCGGGCCCGATCGCCCGCGGTATCCTCGAGCTCGCCCAGAGCGTCGAGGCCGATCTCATCGTGCTGTCTTCGCACCGCCCGGAAATGAAAGACTGGCTCATCGGCGCTCAGGCAGCGCGGGTTGTCCGCCACGCGCGATGTTCCGTCATGGTCGTGCGGGATTAGCACAAGGTGATCTCCCGGACGAACCGCGACCTTGCGAAAGAGCACCGACCGGGCCGCATTCGCGATCGCCTCGAGAGGCCGCGGGGCGAAAGCCCGCTGGGCGATTTCATGCTCGGCGGCGTGGATGGCGTGATTACGACCTTCGCCGTCGTCGCGGGCAGCGCCGGTGGCGGCCTCGCAGCGACGACCGTGATCATCCTGGGGCTGGCCAATCTTGTCGCCGATGGCTTCAGCATGGGAGTCAGCAACTATCTCGGGACCAGAAGCAGGCAGCAGGAGGTGGCGCAGGCTCGGGCCGACGAGAATTGGCAACTCGAAGCGAATCCCGAAGGCGAACGGCAGGAAATCAGGGAGATATTCGCCCGCAAAGGGCTGGAAGGCGAGGCGCTCGACCAGATCGTCGAGGTCATCACCAGCGACAAGCGAGTGTGGGTCGACACGATGATGGCCGAGGAGCTCAAGCTCAGCGAAATCTCCGCAAGACCGCTGCGTGCGGCTCTCTACACCCTGGTGGCGTTCGTGCTTTGCGGCTTCGTGCCGCTGTTGCCGTTCGTTGCCGGCACCGGAGCCTTCGACCGGATGTTCGCCATCAGCACCGGGCTCGCTGCAGCGACCTTCTTCGCTCTGGGCATCGGCAAGGGCGTGGTTCTGGGCGCTTCGCCGCTACGCTCCGGGCTGCAGACGCTGCTGATCGGCAGCGTCGCGGCGGTGCTGGCCTATGCGGTGGGCGTTGGCCTGCGAACCCTGTTCGGAATATCGTCCGCATAGCGGGCGCAATGGCTTTGGCGGAGGCAGCGACCGCACGGCCGGGCGGCGTGGAGGCGCAAAGGCAGACAAGCCCCACCTGCTGTGCTAGCGGCGGCGCATCGCAAGCCCATGTTCTGGCTGCTTGCGGCTGAGAGACGCGCCGTGCTCCCGCCGATGTGGAGGGTATCATGTGCCCCACGCGCTCATCATCGAGGACGAAGCCCTGCTCGCATTCGCGGTCGAGGAGGCGCTGAACGAGATCGGCTACGCCAGTTTCGAGATCGCCGCCAGCATGGCCGAAGCGATCGCGGCGGCCGAAAGGCAGTGCCCCGATCTGATCGTCGCCGATCACCGCATCCTCGACGGGACCGGGACCGAGGCGGTGATGACGATCTGTTCCGACAGAGTGATCCCGGTGGTCTTCGTGACCGGCAGCGAACCCGAGGTCCGCGCACATCTGCCCGATGCCCTGGTGGTCGCCAAGCCGATGACGCAGCCGCTGCTCGAGGCGGCGGTGCAATCGGCGGTCGAGCGCCCGCTGACGCTCGCGGTAGACGGGCTGCGGAGGACGGCCGAGGGCGACTAGACGCCCGTGTTCAGGCTCGCGCCCGGGCCGCTCCGGTCGCGCGGCGACGCGACAATTCGCGCGCATATTCCTGCAGATCGGGGATCTCGTCCATCTCGTCGACGATCTCGAAACCGAAGATCGTCTCGAGCACGTCTTCCAGCGTCACCAGCCCGCGGAAGGTGCCGTATTCGTCGATCACCATCAGGATGTGGTCGTGCTGCGAGATCATCCGGTGGAACAATTTGTCGACCGGGAGTTCGTCTAGGACGTGGGGCAGCGGGCGCACCAGCGGCTGGAGGCTGCCATCGCCGTCGGGCTGTTCGAGCAGGCCGGTCAGCGCCTCGTGCTTGATCACGAAGCCGGTGATCTTGTCCGAATTCTCGTCGAACACCGGGATGCGGGTGTGCGGCACCTCGCTGATCTTCGCCGCGAAATCGCGCAATGCGGTGCGCTGCGGCAGGCTGAACACCACGGTGCGCGGGGTCATCACATCGGCGGTCCGGACCCCGTGCAGCTGGAGCAGATTGCGCAGGAAGCGGACCTCGCTGCTGTCGATCTGGCCCGAGGCCTGGCCCAGATTGGCGATCGCCAGCAGATCGTCGCGATGGCGGGGGATCGCGGCGGGCTTGCCCAGCGTGATCAGCCGGGTCAGCTGGCGCGAGGCCCACACCAGCGGCGCCAGCCCCTTGATCAGCAGCGGCAGCAGCCAGGCGGTGAAGGGGGCGATCCTTTCGGCATAGCGCGCGCCGATGGTCTTGGGGATGATCTCGGTGAAGATCAGCACCAGCAGCGTCAGCACCGCGGCGAACACCGCCTCGCTGCCCGCGCCGTAGACCTTGGCGTATTGCGCACCGGCGCCGGCCGCACCCATCGTGTGGGCGATGGTGTTGAGCGTCAGGATCGCGGCCAGCGGGCGCTCGATATCGTCCTTGAGCTTCTTGAGCTTGCCCGCCCAGCCCGCCTCGCGATCCTGCGCCGAACGGATCGTGGATGGCGTGATCGTCAGCAGCGAGGCCTCGAGGATCGAACACAGGAACGACACCACCAGAGCCAGCGCGACGTAGAATATCAGCAGGGTCATGGTGGTGCGGGGGCCTTGCTTGTTGCGTTTTCGTCGGGACGGGTGGGAGCCATCCTTACACCACAAAGCGCCGCTTGCACGGGCGCAATTTTGTGCGACGCTCTACGCCATTGGCTGCACGAGCCAGCGCCACGGCTCAAGGGCGCGGCGTCACCGGCGCCACCGGGGGCCGGGCGATCGCTGGCGAGTCCGCCGGACAGGCGGAAAGCGGTCATTGACAGGCAGCGCCGATTGCAAGCAATCCACGGCGGGGAGACGGACGATGGCTTGGCGCAGATGGCTCGGGCTCGAGAAACAGACGCTGGCCGAGAAGCGGGCGGCGCTGAACGGCGTTTCCCTGTTCTTCGGCGCGCTCATCGGCGCCAATCTGGGCACCACCAGCCAATTGCCGCTGGCCGATTACGCGCTGATCGTCGCCGTGATCTGCCTTATCGTCCTCTATCTTCATCTCGCACCGGTCGCGCGACGCCGCTGGACCAACGTCGCCAACCTGCTCGGGCTGGTGGGCGGGTTGTATCTGCTGCTGATCCACGAGATCGGGGCAGCCGCCTTCGAAGGGGTGCGCCCGAGCGCGCAGATATTCGTCACCATCTGCTTCTGGATCGCATCCGTCCTGTTCATCGAACTGCGCCCGCTCGATGGCGAATCGCCCCCGGATCGGACCACGCCGCAGGCCGAAGAGCCCGATCATCGGATAGCCCGCTAGCGCCCGATGGTCCGAGCTCCGGGTGCCGCGCGCGGCTCAGCCGGGCGCCGCTGCCTTCGTGTCCCCGACGGCGCGCACGACGGGCGCCGCATCGCTGACCGGTCGAGAAACCGTGACATTGCAGTCGTCCGACCCCTCTGTGCAGTCGAAGCGCAGGAGGTTGGGGTAATCCTCGATGGCGAAGGTTCCGCCGCCAAGATGATGCATTCTGCTACGCTCCCGCCCCAGAAACTGGGTGAAGAACTCAGATCCGATCCACAGCGCGTCATCCTGCTCCTCGATCCGGTATTCGAGCCCGAGATCGTAGAGCAGACCGGTGTAGGTTCCGAGCACGGTCCGCTTCAGGCCATCGGGGAGCGGCGCGGTGGCGAATTTGTGGCGCTCGTTCCACTTCATGCCGTCGATGATCTCGCGCCGCAGCGTGGCGAAGACCGGCCCGGTGTTTGCATCGTCGCCATTGGCCAGAACGGCGATGCCGTAGCCGCCCTCCATCGATGCCATCAGGTCGCCGTTGACGCCGGTGTTCGAACCGTCGTGGCGGAACCAGTCGGTGTTGCCGAAACCGAAGCCGCGGAAGAACGGCATCCCCATCCCGCCGACATGCTCGAGCGAGAAGACATCGGTCAGCGCCCGCGCCGTGGCCGGGGCGATCGGCCCGCTGCCATCGCCTGCCAGGGCGCGCTGGATGGCGATGGCGAAGCGCGCCAGATCGGCGGGCGTCGACCACATTCCCGAAGCGGATACCTGCGGCGTTATCGGCAATCCGGTGCGGATGACCGTCCCGTCCTCGGCGTGGACGAGCGCCGCATCGGCGGGAAACCCCGCCGCTCCCGGCTGGATCATGGTGGTGTGGTGCATGCCGAGCGGCTGGAACACTCTTCGTGCGGCCAGCTCGGCCAGGGGAATGCCCGTGTGATCCTCCAGCGCAAGCTGCACGATCACATATCCGCCGCCGCTGTATCGCCAACCGGTGCCGGGCGGGAAGAGAAACTCGATCGGCTTGTCGTAGCGCGGCAGGCGCCCTTCGAGGCTGTCGATCAACGTCGGCAGCCGGTCGCCCTCGTAATAATCCGCGAAACCGTGCTGCGACGTGCCCGCCGTGTGCGTCAGCAACTGGCGCCAGGTGACCTCGGCCGCACCGCGATGCGCACTCTCGGGCAGCCGCCAGCTCTTGAGATAGTTCGCAATCGGGGCGTCGAGATCGATGACCCCTTCCGCGGCCAGCATCGCGCAGACCAGCGCGGTCACCGGCTTGGAGATCGAGGCGGTCGAGAACGCCGTTTGCGCGGAAATCGGGGCGTTCGCCTCAGCCGATCTGACCCCGAAGGTCCGGTGTTCGACGATCCGGTAATCGTCGAACACCGCGACGCTCAGCCCCTTGAGCCGGTGGCGCTCCATTTCCGTCGGCAGGGCCTCCCAGAGCGAGGCCAGCGCTGGCTCGCCGCGGCCCGGCGGCGACGCGGCGGCAACAGGCACTCGATCCGGCGCGGACCCGGCGACCGGGGAAACGCAGGCTGCCGTCGCGAGGGCAAACACGATAATCAGATGGGAAAGTTTGATGTTCCGCTTCCTCGACTGCATAAAGGAAGTGGTGTATTAGTAATATAGATCACCACGGGTCAACCGTATAATCCCCACGGACCGGTAGGCGGATCGTCGGTCGGTTCCAGCCCGCTTCCGGGCGCTCAGGGCCGGGCTGTTCCGGCAGCGAAGTCCGGCCGGGCCTGCGGCTCCGATGCCTCGCGGCCATGTCGCGCCGCGGCTTCGTCGGCCAGCATCACGACGCGATTGCGCCCTGCATGCTTGGCCGCGTAGAGCGCGCGGTCGGCATCGGTGACGAACATGTCGCGGCTGGTCGTTTTCGGGCTGCCGATGCGAACCCCGATGCTGATTGTGATCGTTTCCGCGGCGCTCGTGTCGTCGGCGACCACCAGCCCGGCGATCTGCGCCCTTACCCGGTTGGCGATGGCCTCGGCCTCGCGGCCCGCCTTGCCCACCAGAGCGGCGATGAATTCCTCGCCGCCATAGCGCCCGATGATGCCGTCGTGCCGCGCGAACTCGCCGCCCAGCAACCGCCCGACCTCGACCAGGCACCGGTCCCCGGTCTGGTGGCCATGGGTGTCGTTGAACCGCTTGAAATGGTCGATGTCCAGCAGCAGCACGGCCATCGGGTCGTCGCTCTGACGGGCCGCTTCGAATGCCGCCGCGAACGCCTGCTCGAAGCCGCGCCGGTTGAGGAGTGCGGTGAGCGGATCCACATTGCTCAACGTCTCGAGCCGGCGATTGAGCGCCAGCAGTTCCTCCTGCGCCTCGCGACTCTTGAGCGTGAGGATAAAATTGCTGTCCTTGAGCCTGTCGTTGCGCAGCTTGATCGCGACCGTGCCAGTGCAGGCCAGCAGACCGAAGAAATAGAGACCGATGGTGGCGGGTCCTATGCCAGCCACGGGGAAGACGGGGATCGCGATTGCCGCGAAGCCGGCGAAGCCGAGGAACAACGTGGCGCCTGCGCGGAGCGGCAGGAACACGATGCCCGACGTAATCAAAAGGGCGCTCGCCATAATGTAGCGCTCGGTTTGCGCCCCTTGCGCCACGACGCCGAGATAGCTCGCCACCCCGGCGAAGATCGCAACCGGGAGGGTGGCCGCCAATGTGCGCGTCAGCCCCCTCGCGCGCCCGAGCAGCGCGATCCCCACCAGATAGGCGGGTACGACCAGCCCCAGCCGCAGCGCCAGTCCCAGTTCCAGAACACCCGCCTGCGCATCGAAGAACAGGCAGGCGATGCAGATCGCCAGTCCCACCATGTGCATGAAGCGCAACTCGCGGTTGATTCTGTCCGAGGAGAACTCTTCCCATCGCGCCTTGAGTTCGGGCGACCACGCGCCAAAGCGCAGGGTCTCGTCGAGCCCTTCTTCTATGCGCATCTCGCTCTGGCCCCGCCCGTGCATTTCATCATTGTAGAACGAACGGGATAAATTGTCCCTGATGCTGCCGCAGGAGGCGATGGCGGGAACAGGCCGAAGCGCCAAAAGACCTGGGCGAACCGCCCCCTCCCTGCCGAGGACTGGGCGTGCCACACCGATTTGGTTCGGAACTCGGGTGCCATCGCCCGCACCGGTCGGGCCCCGCCTCGCGGCGGGCGGGCGCTCAGTGGCAGGCGAAGATCGGCAGCGGCGGATCGGCGAAGATCTCGCGGCTGACCCCGCCCCAGATCGTTTCCGCCAGTCGCGACCGGCCATAGGCGCCCATCACCAGATAGGCCGCCTCGCGGTCGGCGGCGGCGTTCAGCACCGCCTGCGCGACCGATTTCGCCCGCAGCGGCAGATCGATCAGTTCGCAGGAAATCCCGTGGCGAGAGAGATATTCGGCGCCCTGCACCGGGGGCAGGTCGTAGCGGCCGGTCTCCTCCTCGCCCGCGACGCTGACCAGGGTGACCGAAGCGGCGCGCGCCAGCAGCGGCACCGCGCCGCGCAGCGCACGCGAGGCCTCGGGCGAACCGTCCCAGGCGACCACCGCGGGACCCTCGCAATCCAGCCGTGCGACCTTCTTGGGGACGACCAGAACCGGAGCCTGCGCACCCAGCACCACTTCGCCGACCAGCTTGGAAGGACCCGTAGCGCCGAGCGGATCGCAGCTGCCCAGCACCACGCAATCGGCCAGCCCGCTGCGGCGCAACATGTCGCGCATGGCGAAACCGTCGCTCTGCACCCAGTCCCAGGCGACGTCCTCGGTGGCCAGCCGCGCCGTGATCCGCGTCCGGAGCGCTTCGGCCTGGCTGCGGGTCGCGTCCATGATCTGCGCCGCCATGAGGCCGTAGAAATCCACCGCCCCGGCCATTTCCCACTGGATCGACTTGCTGCAGGTGAGATGGCCGTCGAAGGCGCGCACCAGATCGAGCGCGACCTGGAGACGGGATTCCAGGCAGTCGTCGTCCTCGATGTGAAGCAGTACCGAACGCATGGCCGTTTCCCTCCGTTGCAGTGCGAGTCCCCGGTCCAACGCCGGAGCGCGAGTCGCAATATGCGCCGCGGTATCCGGCCTGTCCAGCGCCGCCCGGTGGCCGCCGGATGGGCGAAAGCCGCTTCCCTGCACCCTGCCCGGCATGACAAACCCCCGGGCGACGATCCCTGCTGCACCCACCCATTCGCAAGCCCCGTCCCGCGCGCGCAGCGTGCGCCGTTGCCGGCTTTCGAACCCCGATTCCCTACGGAGATGGCAAGCGACGAACCCGCATGTGTTTCATGAACCAACTCTCCGCCCCAACCCTCCGCCCCAAGCCTCCTCTCTGGCGCAAACTCTCGCAGCTTGTGCCGCACTGGTTGCAGTTGTAACGGGGCCGCTTCCCAAGGAGACCTCCCCATGCGCGTCGGCTGCCCCACCGAAATCAAGAACCACGAATACCGCGTCGGCCTGACGCCCGAGAGCGCCCGCGAGCTGGTACTCCAGGACAATGAGGTCTGGATCCAGAGCGGCGCCGGGCTGGGGATCGGCGCGACCGATCTCGAATACGAGGCCGCCGGCGCGCGGATCACCGACGGACCCGATCCGATCTTCGCCGAATGCGAGATGGTGGTGAAGGTCAAGGAACCGCAGGCCGAGGAGCGCGCCAAGCTGCGCGAAGGGCAATTGCTCTACACCTATCTCCACCTCGCCCCCGATGCGCCGCAGACCGCCGATCTGGTCAAGTCGGGGGTCACCGCGATCGCCTACGAAACCGTCACCGGACGCAATGGCTCGCTGCCGCTGCTCAAGCCGATGAGTCAGGTGGCGGGGCGGATGAGCGTCCAGGCGGGCGCTTCGGCGCTCGAGAAGGCGCATGGCGGGCGCGGCGTGCTGCTCGGCGGCGTCCCGGGCGTGATGCCGGGCAAGGTGATCGTGATCGGCGGCGGCGTCGTCGGCTTCAACGCCGCGCAGATGGCGGTCGGTCTGGGCGCCGATGTCACCATCTTCGACCGCGATCCCGAGGTGCTCGAGAAGGTCGGCACCCATTTCGAAGCCCGCGCCTCGACCCGCTTTTCGAACAAGGCCAATCTCGACGAGGCGGTCTGCGAGGCGGATCTGGTCATCGGCGCGGTGCTGATCCCCGGCGCCTCGGCGCCCAAGCTGGTCAGCCGCGACATGCTCAAGTGCATGAAGCCCGGCTCGGTGCTGGTCGATGTCGCGATCGATCAGGGCGGGTGCTTCGAGACCAGCCGCGCGACCACCCATGCCGATCCGACCTATGTGGTCGACGATGTGGTCCATTACTGCGTCGCCAACATGCCCGGTGCGGTGGCGCGGACCAGCACCTATGCGCTCAACAACGTGACGCTGCCGCATGCGCTGCGGATCGCGCGGCTCGGCTGGAAGGAAGCGATGCGCCGCGATCCCCATCTCGCGGAAGGGCTCAACGTCCACGCCGGTTCGGTGACCTACGAAGCCGTCGCCACGGAACTGGGCTACGACTACCGCGCGGTCGCGGACGTGCTGGCGGAGTAGTCGTCAGGCGCTGCGGAACGGCGCGAGCAGTTCCGGCCTGACCCGCAACGGGCGGCCGCTGGCGCGGTCGAGCATCGCCCAGGTGGTCGCGGCCGAGACCACCAGCCGGCCCGCCGCGTCGTGGAAATCGACCCGGCGCAGCGATTTCGCGCCCTTGGGTTCGCCCTCGATCCAGGTGGTGGCGGTGGCGCTTTCGCCTTGCGCGATGTTGCCGCGATAATCGATCTCGTGGCGCACCACGAGCCAGACCACCGCCGCACGGTCTTCGGGCCGGGCGACCGCATCCCAATGCGCGGTCGCCATGTCCTGGATCCATTGCACCCACACCGCATTGTTGACGTGCCCCATCACGTCGATGTGCTGGGGCTCTGCGGTGAAGGTCTTCTCGAAGCGGTCCGCCAACGAAACTACTGCGCCTCGCCCATCTGCCACAGGATGAAGGCGACTTCCTCTGCGGTTTCGTAGATCGACTGGAACCGGCCCGACTTGCCGCCATGCCCGGCGCCCATATTGGTCTTGAGCAGCAGCGTGTTGTCGTCGGTCTTGGTCGCGCGCAGCTTGGCGACCCACTTGGCCGGCTCCCAATAGGTCACCCGCGGATCGTTGAGTCCCGCGGTCACCAGCAGCGGCGGATAATCCTGCGCCGCCACCTGATCATAGGGGCTGTAGGAGAGGATATAGGCGAAGGCCTGCTTGCTCTCGATCGGATTGCCCCATTCGGGCCATTCGCCCGGGGTCAGCGGCAGATCGGCGTCGAGCATGGTGTTGAGCACATCGACGAAGGGCACATGCGCCACCACCGCACCCCAGAGATCGGGATCGGTGTTGATCACCGCGCCCATCAGCTCGCCCCCGGCGGAACCGCCCGAGATGCTGATCTTGCCCTTTTCGGTGTAGCCCGCTTCGACCAGCCCCTTCGCAACATCGACGAAATCGTTGAAGGTGTTGGTCCGCTCGTTGAGCTTGCCCGCGAGATACCATTTGCGGCCCAGATCGTCGCCGCCGCGGATATGCGCGATGGCATAGGCATAGCCGCGATCGACCAAGCTCAGCCGCGTGGTCGAGAAGCCCGGCGGCACCGCATAGCCATAGGCGCCATAGGCATAGAGATGGAGCGGCCCGCTCTTGGGACGATCCTTGCGCATCACCACGCTGACCGGCACGCGGGTGCCGTCGCGCGCGGTGATCTCGAGCCGCTGCGTGGTGTAGAGCGAGGGATCGTAGCCGCTGGGGATTTCCTGCTGCTTGAGCAGTTCCAGCTCGCCGCTGGCGACGTGATAGTCGTAGACCGAATTGGGCGTGACCATGCTTTCGTAGGCCAGGCGCAATCTGTCCTGGTCGTATTCGGGATTGTCGGACAGGCCGGTGTTGAAGCTCGCTTCGGCGAAGGCGACCGGCTTGACCAGCGCGGGGTCCGCGTAGTCGCGGATCTGGATCTGGTCGAGACCGCTGAGCCGCCCTTCGGTGACGTAAAAGTCCTTGAACAGCGAAAAATCGGTGAGGTAGAATTCGTCCGAGCCCCCAATCAGCGTGCTCCATTCGCCGGGCGCCGCGAGATCGGCGGTGGCGAGGCGGAAATTGACGTGCTCGTCATTGGTGAGGACGAAGACTTTCCCGTCGCGAATATCGACATCGTATTCGACGCCCTTGCGGCGCGGCGCGACCAGGATCTGCTCTCCGGTGGGGTCATCGGCGCGCACCAGCCGGACCTCGCTGGTTTCATTGTCGCCGGTGGCGATGATCAGCCAGTCTTCCTTCGCGGAAATGCCCGCCCCGACCCGGAAACCGTCGTCCTGCGTCTCGCGATAGAGTTCGACATCCTCGCTCACCGACGTGCCCAGCACATGCAGCGTCGCATCGTGGACGCGCCAATTGTCGTTGGCGACGCCATAGACCAGCCCGCGATCCTCCATGACCCAGACGAGGCCGGACAGAGTACCCGGAATGGTGTCGGGCAGCAGTTCGCCGGTCTCGAGATCCTTGATCCGGACGTCGAACCGCTCGGAGCCGTTGTCGTCGGCCGAATAGGCGAGATAGCGCCCGTTGTTGCTCACCGAGAAGGCGCCGAGGCGGAAATATTCCTTGCCCTCGGCGAGGGCGTTCTCGTCGAGGATCAGCTGCGGATCGCCGCCCGCCACCGGCTTGCGGTAATATTTGCGATATTCCGCGCCTTCCTCGAATTCGGACCAGTAGAGATAGTCGCCCTGCCGCTGCGGAACGGTGGAATCGTCCTCCTTGATCCGCGCCTTCATCTCTTCGAACAGCGTATCGACCAGCTTCTGCTGCGGCTTCATCTGCGCTTCGAACCAGGCGTTCTCGGCGTTGAGATAGGCGAGCACGTCGGCGTCATCGACCTTGGGGTAGGATTTGTCGTGCAGCCAGTTGTAGGGATCGGCGATGGTGATGCCGTGTCGGCTGTAGGAATGATCGCGCCGCTCGGCGATCGGAGGAGAGGTTGGCGGGGGAGAAGTCGGCGGAGAAACGGATTCGGGCACGGAGTTCCCTTTGAGAATTTGGGCGGGGGTCTGGGCGGTGAGAGGGGCGGCGAGCGCCAGTCCGGCGGCACACAACAGGCTGCCAATACGCATGAAAACCATCGCTGATCCCTCCCCTGCGGCGCAAGCGGTGGAAAGCCGGGCTGCGCATCGCTATGTCGGGCGGGATGATTATGCGGCTGCGCCGCGCGCCGCAAGCGCCGAGTCGAGCAATCGCCGACCGGCCCCGATGAAAGGTCCAAGCCGATGCTGATGAACACCCATGAAGCCCGCCTCGACGCCCTGCGCAAGGAATTGCAGCGGCGCGACCTCCAGGGCTTCGTCGTCCCGATCTCCGACGAGCACCTGAGCGAATATGTCGGCTCCTATGCCCAGCGGCTGCACTGGCTGACCGGCTTTGCCGGCAGCGCCGGCAGCGCGGCGGTGCTGGCGGGGCAATATTCGGGCAAGGGCGCGGCGATGTTCACCGACGGGCGCTACACCGTCCAGGTGCGCGAACAGGTGGATGCGAACCTCTACGATTACGAGGATGTGCCCGCCACCGGCCCGGCCAAGTGGATCGCGAAACACGCTCCGAAAGGCGCGCGGATCGGTTACGACGCCTGGCTTCACGGCGTGGAATGGGCCGAAGCGGCAGCGAAGGAACTGGGCCGCAAGGGAATCGAGCTGGTCCCGCTCGACGGCAATCCGATCGACGCGGTGTGGGAGGATCGCCCGGCCCCCTCTCCGGCGCAGGCGGTGCCGCACGACGATCGCCTCGCCGGTCGCTCGAGCGCGGACAAGCGCAACGCCATCGCCGACTGGCTGAAGGAGGAAGGCTATGATGCGACTGTCGTCACCGCGCTCGATTCGGTCGCCTGGCTGATGAACATGCGCGGCGCCGATATCGCCAACACCCCGGTCGCGCTGTCCTACGCGCTGGTCCGCGCCGATGGCACCGCAGACCTGTTCATCGCGCGCGACAAGGTCTCGCCCGAACTCGCGCAGCATCTCGGCAATGCGGTGACGCTGCGCGACCGGGGCGAGTTCGTCCCGGCGCTCGAGAGCCTCTCGGGCAAGAGCGTCGCGGTCGATCCCGATCGCGCGGTGGCGGGCATCTTCCATGCGCTGGAGATGGCCGGCGCGAAGGTCACCCGGGCGGAAGATCCCGCGGTGCTCCCCAAGGCGATCAAGACCCCCGCCGAGCAGCAGGGCCACCGCGATGCGCAGGCGCGGGACGGCGCGGCGGTGGTGCGCTTCCTGCGCTGGATTTCCGAGAATGCGCCCTCGGGCGAGGTGGACGAGCTTGGCGCCGCCGCCAAATTGCGCGAGTTCCGCGGTCTCAGCCCGGACCTGAAAGACACCAGCTTCGACACCATCAGCGCCGCGGGCGGCCATGCCGCGCTGCCGCATTACAAGGTGGACGAGCAATCCAACATCCCGATCCCGCCCTCGAGCATCTTCCTGTGCGATTCGGGTGGGCAATATCTCGACGGCACCACCGACATCACCCGCACCGTCTGGGTCGGCCCCGGCGAGCCGACCGCCGAGATGATCGATCGCAACACCCGAGTGCTGAAGGGCCATATCCAGCTGGCGCAGGCGCGGTTCCCGCTCGGCACCAATGGCGGCCAGCTCGACACGCTGGCGCGGATGCATCTGTGGCAGGCGGGGGTCGATTACGGCCACGGCACCGGCCACGGCGTCGGCAGCTACCTCTCGGTCCACGAAGGTCCGCAACGGATCTCCAAATCGGGCGGCGCCTTTGCCGGGACCGATACCCCGCTGGCCGCGGGCATGCTGCTCTCGAACGAGCCGGGCTATTACAAGCCGGGCGAATTCGGGATCCGGATCGAGAATTTGGTGCTCACGGTAGAAGTCGATATCGACAATGCCGAAGGCGCGTGGCTCGGCTTCGAGACGCTGACTTTCGTGCCGCTGGATCGCCGGCTGGTCGACAAGGGCCTGCTCACCCAGAGCGAGGTCGAGTGGTGGAACGCCTATCATGCGCAGGTGCGCGCCATTCTGGCACCGCAGCTGGAGGGCGGCGATCTCGAGTGGCTGGAAGCGGAATGCGCCGCCTTGTAACCGGACTCATGTTCGCGTAATGTTCCCCGGGTTGCGAGTCGTCTGGGAGTAAAGCGCATGCTGGGATATGTTACGGTCGGAACCAACGACCTCGAACGCGCCGCGAAGTTCTACGATGCCCTGGCCAAGGAGATGGGGGTCGGACGGATGATGGAGTTCGACAGCTTCATCGCCTGGGGCGAGATGGACGGCGCAGCCGGGATCGCCGCGACCAAGCCCTTCGATGGCAAGGCTGCAAGCGTGGGCAATGGCATGATGGTGGCGCTGCAGGCGAAAGACACGGCGCAGGTCCACCGCCTGCACGAGATCGCGCTTGCCCATGGCGGGACCGACGAGGGTGAACCTGGCCCGCGCGGCGAAGCGGATCCACAGGGCAATGTCTTCTATGCCGCCTATTTCCGCGATCCGGACGGCAACAAGCTGAATGCCTTCGTGATGGAACGGGCGAGCTAGGATGGCGGGCCCTCGCCGGCTCGAGGAGAGCTTCGTCCATCTCGGATTGGGGGCCACCGCTGTTCCCCAGCCCGCCTTTGCCGGCGGGATGGAATGGTACGAAGGCTACGGCGCGCGCCACGGCGAGGACGGGCGCGAAGGGCGGCTGGTCTCGCAATACAGTTTCACCGAGGATTGGCCGAGCTGGGAGATGCATCCGCACGGCAGCGAGCTGGTGATCTGCACTGCGGGCGCGATGGTGTTGACACAGGAATGGCCCGATGGTCGGCGCGAGGCGGTGACGCTGAACGCGGGCGATTACGCCATCAATCCTCCGGGCGTCTGGCACATCGCGGATGTGTTCGAGCCCGCAACCGCGATCTTCATCACTGCCGGCGAAGGCACCGAGCACCGGCCACGTTAAATTTTGCGCTGGGACTTTCGCGCGGATGAACGGCGCGCTGAGCGCGATACAAATTGCGACACTTTCGCCCGGGGCGGGCATAATCCTGCGACACGGGTGCCGTAGAAGCGGGAGCATGAGTTGCGGCGGTCCGGTGCCCCCCTCCCGGCGCTGCCGCAGCTCTCCCGATCGAACCGAACCGGAGTACGCCCCCATGAAGACCCCCAGGAAAACCATCGCCCTCACCCTTTCCGCCGCCGCGCTCGCGCTGGCGGGTGGCAGTGCCGCGCTTGCCGACAATCACGGTCGGACCAAAGCCGACGCCAATGGCGATGGACGAGTGACGCTTGCCGAAATGCAAAGCCACGCCACCGCCATGTTCGCGCGGATGGACGCCAATTCGGACGGCGTGATCGACGCGGCCGACCGCACCGCGCGTCAGGCGGCGCGCTTTGCCGCGATGGATGCCGACAACGACGGCGAGGTCACCCAGGCCGAGATGCAGGCCGCTGGCGAGGCGCGCCGCGCACAGCGCCAGGCGCGCCAGCAGGAACGCATGGCCGAACGCCGCACAAAGATGGCCGAGCGCGGCGCAGCACGTTTCGCCCGCCTCGATACCGACGGTTCCGGCGGCTTGTCGCAATCCGAAATGGCTGCGGCCCGAGAGGCGCGCGGCGATCGCGGAGAGCGCGGCGATCGTGCCGAACGCCGGGGCAAACGCGGCGATCGCATGGGTCGTGGCGAACGCGGCGGCCAGGCGATGGGTGGCATGATGCTGCGCATGGCCGACACCGACCAGGACGGTGCGATCACCCGCGCGGAGTTCGACAGTGCGATCGCAACGCGCTTCGCCCGCGTCGATGCCGACGGCAATGGCGCGATCACCGCGGAAGAACGCCAGGCCGCCCGAACCCAGATGCGCACCCAGATGCGCACCCAGATGCGCGAGCGGATGCAGCAGCGGCCAAAGGATCAGGCGCAGCAGTAAGGCTTGTCCAACCGGATGCGCCGACGCTAGGCGCAGGACCGACCCGATGACCGATCCTGCGACCACCTCAATACTCCTCGTCGACGACGAGGCGACCTTGCGCGAACCCCTGGCCGAGTATCTGACCGGTCAGGGGTTCGTCGTGGGCGAGGTCGCCAGCGCCGCCGCGGCGCGCAGCCGACTGGCGAGCGAAACCCCCGACATCGTCCTGCTCGACATCATGATGCCCGGCGAGGATGGCTTGTCGCTGTGCCGCCATCTGGTCGAGAACCGTCGGCTGCCGGTCATCCTGCTGACCGCGCGCGGCGAGGCGACCGACCGGATCGTCGGGCTCGAGATCGGCGCCGACGATTACGTCACCAAGCCCTTCGAACCGCGCGAGCTGGTGGCGCGGATCCGCTCGGTCCTGCGCCGCGCGGGACGAAGCGAAGCGCCCGGATCTTCCGAGCAAGGCTACAGCTTCGACGGCTGGACTCTCGATCCGCTCAAGCAGAGGCTCGCCGATCCCGAGGGCGTGACCGTGCCGCTCTCGACCGCCGAATTCCGCATGCTGCGCGCCTTTTGCGACCATCCGCGCCAGGTGCTCGACCGCGACATGCTGCTCGACCTCGTCCAGGGGCGCGAGGCGCATCTGTTCGACCGCGCGGTGGACAATCAGGTCAGCCGCTTGCGGCGCAAGATCGAGACCGACAGTCGCAATCCCGACTATATCCAGACGGTTCGCGGCGGCGGCTACCGCTTCGCCGCCGATGTAACCCGCGGCGCGATCGAGGTTGGCTAAGCCGATGCGACTGATCCCGCGCAGCCTTGTCGGCCAGACACTGCTTGCGGTCGCGGTGGCGCTGATCGTGGCGCAGGCGATCTCGGCAGCGCTGCTCTATCGAGCCGCCGAACAGCGCCGCGATACCGCGCTACTCAATACGGCGGCCTTCCATCTCGTCGCCGGACCGGCGGGTCCGCGCAGCGCGGAAGACCGACGGGCACGGCGTCAGATTCGCCAGATGGCACAGGCGGCGCGCAGTCCGCGTCGCGACGATGGCCTGCGACGCCTGCCGCGCCGCTTGCGTTACACCATTCAGGACGCTTCCCCGCTGCTCCCCACCGAGCGGCGCGACGCCGAAAGCGAAACGGGGATCGATGCAATCCTCTCGGCACAGGGTGTCGATATCGCCGAACTCGTGGTCACCACGCGGAGCGCCGAAGCCGACCCCCTGCTTGCCACGGCTGCGCAGCGCCAGCCGCGCCTGCGCAACGCGCTGGCCGGGCGTCAGCCGGAGCTGCTCGTCGTCGGCCTGCGCCGCGAGGGCGACGCGCAATGGGAAGTCGCACGGGTGCTGGACCCGCCGCGCGAGGGCCGTTTCCTCGGCACGCTGTTGTTGCAGACCGCCATCCTCGTCGCGGTGCTGATGGTGCTGCTGTGGTTCGTTCTGCGCCGGATCGCGCGTCCGCTCGACGCGTTGGCGGACAGCACCCGGCGCTTCTCGGGAACGGGCGCGCCCGAACCGCCGCTGGCGCTCGGTGGGCCGGAGGACATCCGCCGCCTGATCGCCGCGCACAACGCCATGCAGGCGCGGATCGGCTCGATGCTCGACGAGAAGGATGTGATGCTCGGCGCCATCGGCCACGATCTCAAGACCCCGCTCGCCGCGCTGCGCGTCCGCATCGAGGGCGTCGAGGACCCCGGTGCGCGCGCCACCATGGCCGCGACCATCGAGGACATCACCCGCACGCTGGACGAGATCCTCCAGCTGGCGCGGATCGGGCGCAGTGATGTCGCCTCCGAACGCACCGAGCTCGGCGCGCTGGCTGCGTCGGTGGTGGAAGAGTTCGAGGACATGGGCGAACCGGTGACGATCGAGCAGCACGGTCGCATCCCCGCACCGGTGCGGATCACCTGGATCAAGCGCGGCTTGCGCAATCTGATAACCAATGCCCTGCGCTACGGCGGTTCGGCCGCGATCACCGTGTTGCGCGAGGGCGACCATGCGGTGCTGCGCGTCGAGGACGAGGGCCCTGGCATTCCCGAGGACCGCCTCGCCGAAATGCTCGAGCCCTTCACCCGCGGCGAAGCCAGCCGCAACCGCGACACCGGCGGCGCGGGACTGGGCCTGGCGCTGGCGCGCGCGGTGGCCGAACAGCATGGCGGCACGCTGGTGCTCGCCAACCGACCCGAGGGCGGATTGCGCGCCGAGTTCCGCCTGCCGACCGGCTGACCCCTGGCCCGGCGGGCAGCGGACGAGCTTGCGCCCGGACGGCGCCGGTCAAGCATCTCGACAGGACAGCAGCAGTGTCTAAAGGAGGCGGACGATGAGTGAGCGCACGCCTATGGTCCTGCTCGACGATGCGCGCAGCGAGGGCGCAGCGGCCGCGCTGGCCTATGCCGCTCCGCTCGCGACCTTCGTCGCCCGCCGCCCTCAGGATGTTGCCGATGTGCTCGCCTCCGCCGATGCCGCGCGGCGCGAAAAGGGCAAGCCGCTGGCGGGTTATATCGCCTATGAGGCCGGGCTGGCGCTGGAGCCGCGGCTGGCGCCGCTGGCCGAGGCGCGCAGCGGGGCAATGGGCCCGCTGGTCTGGCTGGGGCTGTTCGACGAGCCGGAGCGCATTGCCGCCCCCGACATGCCCGCCTGGCTGGCAGAGCGATCCGACCCGCAAACCGCTGGCCGCCCCAGCCTCGGTCCGCTCGATCCGCAAATCTCGCAAGGCGCCTATGACGCGGCTTTCGCGCAATTGCAGGGAGCGATCCACGCGGGCGATATCTATCAGGCGAACCTCACCCTGCCACTCGCCGGCGGTTTCACGGGCGATCCGCTGGCGCTTTACGCCGCGCTGCGCCCGGCGGCGCAAGCCGGTTACGGCGGGCTGGTGTTCGACGGGCATCACTGGCTGCTCAGCCTTTCGCCCGAGCTGTTCGTTTCGCTCAAGGACGGCGAAGCCAGGGCCAAGCCGATGAAGGGCACGCGCCCGCGCGGGGCGACCGAGGCCGAAGACCGCGCGCTGGCTGGAGAACTGGCGGCGTCGGGCAAGGACCGGGCCGAAAACCTGATGATCGTCGATCTGCTGCGCAACGATCTCAGCCGGGTGGCGCAAGCCGGCAGCGTATCCGTCGATGAGCCCTTCGCGGTCGAGAGCTATCCCACGGTGCACCAGATGGTCACCACTGTCCGCGCGCGCCTCGCCGACGGGATCGGACCGCAGGATCTGCTGCGTGCGCTGTTCCCCTGCGGCTCGATCACCGGCGCGCCCAAAATTCGCGCGATGGAACTGATCGACGCGGTCGAGCGCGATGCGCGCGGCCCCTATTGCGGCGCCATCGGGCGGATCGATGCGGATGGCGATGCCGCGTTCAACGTCGCCATCCGCACGCTGCGGCTGACCGAGATCGAGAACCAGCGCGGCAAGGTGGTGCTCGGCGTCGGCGGCGCGATCGTGGCCGATAGCGATGCGAGCGTCGAATGGCGCGAGGCGCAATTGAAGGGCGGGTTCGCTCGGGCCAGCGGGCCCGAACTCGCGGCGCCGGGTTTCGACCTGATCGAGACGATGCGGTTCGAGCCCGAGAGCGGCATCGCGCTGCTCGAACTGCACCTCAAGCGCGCCAAGGACAGCGCGCGGCAATTGGGCTTCGCCTTCGACCGGCACGAAGCGCGCAATCACATCCAGGCGTTGTGCTTCGATCTCGCTACGCCGCATGCCATCCGCCTGCGGATCGCGCGCGGCGGGGCGATCGCGCTCGAGGCGCGCCAGCCACCCGCGCCCGAGGAAGCGCCGATCGACTGCATCCTGCTGCCGCTGCCGGTCGATCCGGGCGACTGGCGGCTGCGCCACAAGACCAGCGACCGCGGCTTCTACGAGGCCGCGCGCGAAGCGGCGGCGATGGCGGGTGCGGGCGAAGCGCTGTTCCTGCGCGACGAAGGGCTGGTGACCGAGGGGGCGATCGGCAATATCTTCGTCGAGCGGGACGGCAAGCTGCTCACTCCGCCCGCCGCGCTCGGCCTGCTGCCCGGCGTGCTGCGCCAGTCTCTGCTCGACGCAGGGCGCGCACGCGAAGCCGAACTCACCCTGGACGATCTCGAACATGGCTTTCTGCTCGGCAATGCGCTGCGCGGGCTGCAACCGGCAAGGCTCCTGACATGACTCCCACCATCCTGTTCGAAGACGGCGAAGCGCTGGTCATCGACAAATCCGGCGGCTTGCCGGTCGAGCGGCCGCGCAAGGGCGGGCTGGCGCTGGAGGACCATCTCGAGGCGCTCAAGCTCGGCTTTCAGCGCGCGCCCGTCCCGGTCCACCGGCTCGATACCGACACCAGCGGGTGTCTGCTGCTCGCGCGCAACCCGAAGTCGCTCAAGGTCTTCTCGCGAGCGTTCGAGGAGCGGCTGGTCGAGAAGCGCTATCTCGGCGTGCTCGCGGGCGTGCCGGAACAGCGCGAGGGAACGATCGAGCTCGCGCTCAGCAAGATCAGCAGCGAGGAAAAAGGCTGGCGGATGATCCCCGCCAAAAAGGGCAAGCAGGCGATCACCCATTGGCGGCTGCTCGACAGCCGCGATGGTCATGCGCTGGTCGAGTTTCGCCCCGAGACCGGGCGGACCCACCAGATTCGCGTTCACGCCGCCTCGGGGCTCGGAATCCCGCTGCTCGGCGATCCGGTCTATGGCAGCAAGGCGGGCCGGGCGCGAACAATGCTCCATGCCGCCGCACTGACAGTCCCGCGACCTGGTAAGGACGCCGTTGCCGCTACCGCGCCGCTGCCGGCGGACTTCGCCGCACTCGGCTTTACCGATGGGTAGGGTGGCCGATCGCGCGTTGGAAATTGCGGAGGAGAAGTTCATCGCTTCCTCCGGCCCCGGCGGGCAGAACGTCAACAAGGTCGCGACCGCGGTGCAATTGCGCGTCGACGTGTTTCAGATCGGCATGCCGCCCGAGGCCTTCGAGCGGCTGAAGGTGCTGGCGGGAAGCCGGCTGACGCAGGATGGCGCAATCGTGCTGACCGCCAACGAGCACCGCACCCAGGAGCGCAATCGCGAGGCGGCGCGGGTGCGGCTGGTCGCATTGCTCGACGAAGCGCTCACCCCACCCAAGAAACGCCGCAAGTCGCGGCTCAACCGGATCGGCAAGACCCAGCGGCTCAAGACCAAGAAGGAACGCGGCGCGGTCAAGGCCAAGCGCGGTGCGGTGCGCCCGGGATCGGACTGGTGACGGCTTGACTTTGGCGGGCGATTCGCGCAATGGCCCCAGCTTGACGGGCGGCGCGATGCGTCGCCTCCTGTTTTTCAAACCCATGTTATTCGGGGCCCGGCCCCTCTCGACACAGATTAGGACCGCGTCATGGCGAAGCCCGCAACCGTCAAGATCAAGCTCGTCTCGACCGCCGATACGGGCTTCTTCTACGTGACCCGCAAGAACCCGCGGAACACGACCGAAAAGATGACCTTCCGCAAATACGATCCGGTCGTGCGCAAGCATGTCGAGTTCAAGGAAGCCAAGATCAAGTAAGCCGACGACGTGCTGAACGCTGGGAACGCTCCGGGTTCAGTGACGGTTCAATGCTCCGGTCCCAGTAACCGGAGCATGAAAACAATGTCCTCGCTTTTCGCCTTCCCGATTCGCGCCGTTTCGGCGCTTGCGCTGGCCGCGGCTCTGCCGCTGGCGGCGGTCGTCGCTCCCGTGCCTGCCGAGGCCGCCGCGGGCGATCTCGACAAGGCGGTCGCCGCCTTGCGCGGCATCTCGACGCTCAAGGCCGATTTCACCCAGACCGATCGCCAGGGCCGCACGATCGGCGGCGAGCTGACGCTCAAGCGCCCGGGCAAGATTCGCTTCGAATACGACAAGAGCGCGCAGATGCTGGTCGTCTCCAACGGCAGTTCGCTCTATCTGGTCGATTACGAGGTCGATCAGGTCCAGCGCTGGCCGATCAGCAATTCGCCGCTCGGCGCGCTGCTCGATCCCAACCGCGACGTGAAGAAGTTCGGAAAGCTGGTTCCCACCAGCCATCCCGATGTGGTGAGCGTCGAGGTCCGCGATCCCAAGCGTCCCGAATTCGGAGTGATCACGCTGATCTTCAACCGCGATGCGGCTTCGCCCGGCGGGTTGAAGCTGACCCATTGGGTCGCGCTCGATTCGCAGAACCATCGCACCACCGTGCGCCTGCGCAATCACCGCTACGGCGTGTCTGTCGCCGACAGCGCGTTTCGCTTTTCCGACCCGCGCAAGTCGTCCCGTCGCCCGGGCTGAACGGCTGGTCGGCGAACTGCGCGCTGGCTGCGACCAACCGCGTCTCACCGTTCATTTTCGGTCAATCCGCCAGCGGCTAATTCTAGTTGCAGAGAGCGGTTGAAGACGGGTTTCCCCCCTGTTGCCCGAACTTCGCCAGACCGCTCTCGACTAGCGTGACGAACGCACAAAGGAACCCTCGCGCCAATGCCCCCGGCGCGAGGGTTTTCCTTTGTGTGCAGCTTGTCCCTCAGTCCGCCCAACCATAAGCGGCGCGGATGATGTCGTAGATCAGGTTCTGCTCGATGACCCCCCGCACGCGCTGTGCGCCGGGGCCCTGCCCGAAGAGCGCAACATCCTCGCCGCCATGGGTTTCCGAACCCAGTGGGACCAGCGACTGCTGGCGGGCCTTCACGCCGGTTTCCGGCATTGCCCGTTGCCCAGAGACCGCGCCCGGCCCATTGGCATAGCTCAACGTGGTATAGGGTTTGCCGTCGCTCGCCAGCGTTGGGCCATCGCCGGTATCGCCATCTTCGCCCCCGCCTTCGGGGGGGACCACCAGACCCAGGATTTCGTTGCCGCGCCGGGGATAGCCGCTGATGGTGAACACGTGGCTGTGATCGGCGGTGACCAGGATCAGCGTTTCGGCCGGATCGGTGTTGTCGATCGCGTATTGGATGGCGCGCGCGAATTCGACCGCTTCTTCCAGCGCATATCCGGCTTGGCCCGCGTGGTGGCCGTGATCGATCCGTCCGCCTTCGACCATCAGATAATAGCCCTGCGGGTCGGGCTTCAGCCGCGCGATGGCCGCTGCGGTCATGTCGGTCAGCGTGGGTTCCGTGCTGTCGGCGGTTTCCGCCCGGTCGACCATGTAGGTCATGTGGCTGGGCGAAAACAGCCCCAGAACCGGCTTGTCAGCGGGTGCGGCGGCAAGTTCGGCGGCGGTTCGCACGTAGCTGCCGCCGGTGCGCGCAACCCACTGGCGCGGCAGATCGCCGGCTGCATCGAGGCGCTGGCCCTTGCCGTCCTTGCCGTAGAATGCCGCGCGCCCGCCACCCAGCGCAACGTCGAAATCGGCCTCGGCCAATTGCAGCGCGATATCGCGGCACATCTGTCCGCGCTGGCCTTCGGGAATGCCGATGTCGGCTTCCCAGTTGCGATCGACGCTGCGCGCATAGACCGAGGCCGGGGTGGCATGGGTGATCCGCGCGGTGCTGACGATGCCCAGCGCCAGGCCGCGCCGGGTGACTTCCTCACCGAGCAGCGGCAGTTCATGCCCAACGCCGCTGGCGCAATCGCCGCTGATCGATTCCGGCCCCATGCCCAGCATGCCGATCTTGGTCTTGACCCCGGAATGCATCGCGGTCGCAGTGCCGGCGCTGTCCGGCGTCTGGGCGTTGGTGTTGTAGGTTTTGACCAGCGCGACGTTCTGGAAATTCTCGAAGGGCAGGACATGCTCCTCGCCCTGCTTGCCCAGCTTCTGCCCGGCGTAGATCCGCGCGGCAGTGATGGTGGAGATTCCCATTCCGTCGCCGATGAACAGGATCACGTTCTTGGCCTGTTGCGGTTCGGCGGGGACGGCGGCGGTCGCGAACTCGGGCGCGGTGCCGACGACACCGTAGCCCCCCTCGCTCGCCATCGTGCTGCAGCCACCGAGCGCCAGCGCGAGCGCGGCGGTGGTGCCGAGGTTCCGGCCGAGATTCCAGGTGAGGGGCATCGCGATTCTCCTGTGGGTGTTCGCCGCGCCCTTACGTGAAGCAGCGGTGCGACGAAACCGTGAAACTTGCCGCGCCCGGTGGCTCCGCCTAAGCGACAGCCATGGTCTCGATCGTCACATGGAACATCAATTCGGTCCGCCTGCGGATGCCGATCGTCGAACGCTTCCTCAAGGAGCATGCGCCCGATGTCCTGTGCCTGCAGGAGATCAAGTGCCAGGAGCACCAGTTCCCCTACGACGCGTTCCGCGCGCTGGGTTACGAGCATTTCGCGGTTCACGGGCAGAAGGGCTATCACGGGGTCGCGACCGTGGGCAAAATTCCGTTCCGCGATTTCTCGCGGCACGACTGGCAGGACAATGGCGAGGCGCGCCATATCGGGGTGGAACTGACCGATCCGGAGCATCGTGGCATGGTGGTCGAGAACGTCTATGTCCCCGCCGGCGGCGATATCCCAGACCGCGAGCAGAACACCAAATTCGGCCAGAAGCTCGATTTCCTCGAACGCATGACCCGCTGGGCCGATACGATCGACCGGCCCACGCTGATCGTCGGCGATTTCAACATCGCTCCGCTTGAGAGCGACGTCTGGAACCACAAGCAATTGCTCAAGGTCGTCAGCCACACGCCGCTCGAGATCGATATGCTGCAGCGCTTCATGGATGCGCATGGCTGGGCCGATATCGGCCGCCAGCATATCGCCGCGCCCCAGCGCTATTACAGCTGGTGGAGCTATCGCGCGAAGGACTGGCGCGCGAACGATCGCGGACGCCGGCTCGACCATATGTGGGCGAGTCCAGAGCTCGCGAAACAGGCGATCGCGCATCGGGTGCACGAGGACGCGCGTGGGTGGGACAAGCCCAGCGACCACGTCCCGCTGGTGACGGAGTTCGCTCTCTGAACAGCCCCGCCTACGCGACCCCTTCGCCCGCGCGCCGCGCCGCGCAGGCGGTCGATGGTCTGCGCCATGGCTGGCCGGTGCGGATCGGGCAGGCGCCGCTGCTGCTGCCGGTGGAAACCGGTTATGGCGAGGACCTGCGCGGCGCGCGGATGCTGATCTCCGCGAGCCGCGCCGCCACGCTCAAGCTCGCCAATCAGCGCGATGCCGCGGTTCCGGGCGAGCCGGTTCTGCTGCGTGGCGCCGAGCCGTTCGATCTCTCGACCGCGCTGGCGGTGGGCGATCCCGCGCTCGATCTCGCCACGCCGATGAAGGGCCCGTTCAAAGCGCTGGCGCTCGACTGGGAAGACGCGGCGCGCGCCGCGCTCGAGCTGGCGCGGATCGCCGGCATCCTGCCCGCCTTCCTGGTCGATCCCGAAGGAGCGGGCGAACCCGTCGGCCTCGCGATCAAGGATCTGGCGGCGTTCAGCGACCCCTCGCGGCTGCGGATCGTCACCCGCGCGCGCCTGCCGGTGGCGGCAAGCGAGGATGCGCAGATCATCGCCTTTCGCAACTCCGCCGATTTGCGCGAACATGTGGCGCTGGTGATCGGCAGCCGCGACGGCGACCGTGCCCCGCTGGTGCGGCTGCATTCCGAATGCCTGACCGGCGATGTCCTCGCCAGCCGCAAATGCGATTGCGGGCCGCAGCTCGACGGCGCGTTGGCGGCGATGGCCGAGGAAGCGGCCAAGGGCGGCTGGGGGGTGCTGCTCTACATGCGTCAGGAAGGGCGCGGGATCGGGCTGATCAACAAGCTGCGCGCCTACCGCCTGCAGGATCAGGGGTTCGACACCGTCGATGCCAACACGCGGCTGGGCCTGCCCGACGAGGCGCGCGATTTCCCGACAGCGGTCAGAATGCTGGAACTCATGGGGATCGCCAGCGTGCGGTTGATGACCAACAATCCGGCCAAGGTGGCCGCGCTCGAGGCGCATCGCATCACGGTGACCGAACGCGTGCCGCATGCGCTGCCCGACAATCCGCACAACGCCCACTATCTTGCGACCAAACGCGACCGCGCCGGACATTTGCTGCCCTGAGGGAAAGCGTCGCGGCGCAGGTTGCGCCGCATGGGCTAACGGCGTTCGAATTCCCGCAGACCGCTTCCCAGCGTGTTGTCCTCAAGCCGCAGCCGGTCGCCGGTCCAGTCGGCGACGAAAGCGGTGTTGCGGCGCAGGCCAGGCACCAGCCGCGCGTCGTTGCCGGCGATCGTCAGACCGTCGGACGAGAACTGCCCGCCTTCGGCGCCCACCGCGATGAAGGCGGAATAGTTCTCCTTGTCGCGCCCCTGGACGAACCAGTTGCCCGCGATATTCCCGCCCCCGCCATTGGGCAGGTCGATCATGTAATTGGTTCCGCGGCCGCCGGCATCGTCGAAGCTGGAATCCTCGACCACGGTGCGCGCGGCGCGCGATTTAAGGTAATGGCCGCCGGTGCCCTGCTCGAAGCGGCTGCGGGTCACAGCGGTTTCGGCGATCTCGCCGGTGTAGATCGAATGTGCGCAGCCGCCATCGCCCTCGCAGGTGCCCAGCCGGCTGAAGGTGGATTTGTCGATCCGCAGCCGAATGTCGTCGCCGGCGTGGGTGAGGATGCCCTGCTCGCTGTCGCGGAACCAGCTCTGCGTTACCGCCAGTTCGCCGCTCTGCAGCCGGATGCCCGCACCGTTGCGGTCGGGAACGGAGATATCGGCGAAGACCAGCCCGATCACGGTCGCCGCTTCGCCGTCGAGCACCAGCGCCGCCTTGCCCTCGCAGGCCTCGCCCGCCAGCGTGGCGGTGCCGAATTCGCGCGCGCGATAGGTGATATTGCCCGCGTCCTGAACCGCACACTGATTGTAGGTGCCCGGCGCGAAGAGGATCGTGCCGCTGCCGCCGCCGATCGCATCCACCGCATCCTGCAGCCGGTCGAAACCGCGTCCGTTATCGGCCAGCGTGAAGGGCGCCGCGCGGGGCTGCGCCAGCAGGGCCGCAGCCGGGATGGCCACCACCGCGAGCGCACCCAGCACACCCACCGCCCAGAGCGAGGGACGCGAGCAGGAAGAGGCGCTGCGATGGGTCATGGCCGAAGCTTATCCGTCAATGGTTAACACCCGAACAACGCTTCTTCCCGGGTTTAGTTCTCGCCCAATACGCGCAGAAACCGGTCTCCATAGGCCTCCAGCTTCTTGGCGCCGACCCCGGGAATGCGCGACAGTTCCGCCAGACTGGCGGGGCGCGCCTGCGCCATAGCGCGCAATGTGGCATCGTGGAACACCACATAGGGCGGGACCTGCGCCTCGTCGGCGAGCTCCTTGCGCAAGGCCCGCAGCGCCTCGAACAGCGGATCGCCGACCGGGTTGGGGGTGCTGTCCCCACGTCGCCCTCGGGAGCGCTTGGGGGGGACTACGATCGCCACCGGCTGCTCGCCCTTGAGGATCGCCGTGGCATCGCCGCCCAGCGCCAGCCCGCCGTGCTCGGTCGATACCAGCGCGCCGCGCGCCTGCAACGCCCGCGACAGCGGTTGCAGCAGCGGCGCCTCGTCCGACCCGACGATCCCGAACACCGAGAGCGAATCGTGACCGCGCTGGCGCACCCGCTCGTCCGCCGCGCCGGTCAGCACTTTCTGGAGATGGCCGAAGCCGAAGCTCTGCCCGGTGCGGTAGGCGGCGCTGAGCAGTTTGCGCGCCAGCTCGGTGACGTCGGTGACGCCAGGGGGCGAGAGGCAATTGTCGCAATTGCCGCATTGCGCGGGCGGGTCCTCGCCGAAATGGCGCAGCAGCAGCGCGCGGCGGCATCCCGGGGTCTCGACCAGCGCCGCGAGCGAATCGAGCCGCGCGCGCTCGGCGCCGCGGCGGTCCTGCGGCACTTCCTCGAGCCGGGCGCGGGCGGTGGCGAAATCGCTCGCGCCCCACAGCATCGTCGCCAGCGCGGGATCGCCGTCGCGCCCGGCGCGGCCCGTTTCCTGGTAATAGCCCTCGATCGATTTAGGGATGCCGACATGCGCGACGAAGCGGACGTCGGGCTTGTCGATCCCCATCCCGAAGGCGACCGTGGCGACGATCACCATATCCTCGCTGGCGACGAAGGCGGCCTGGTTGGCGGCGCGGCGCTCGGGCTCGAGCCCCGCGTGGTAGGGCCGCACCGGTCGCCCGGTCGCCGCCGCCAGCTTGTCCGCCAGCTCCTCGGTCTTGCGCCGCGTGGGGACGTAGACGATCCCCGGTCCCGAGTGCTCGGCCATGACCTGCGTCAATTGCCGCACGGGGTTGTCGCGGTGGCCGATCGTGTAGCGGATATTGGGCCGATCGAAGCCCGCCAGCACCAGCCCGTCTGCCGGAATGCCGAGCTGGGCGAGGACATCGTCGCGCGTCTGGCGGTCGGCGGTGGCGGTGAGCGCGAGCCGCGGCACCTGCGGGAAGGCATCCATCAGCGGGCGCAGCTGGCGGTAGTCGGGGCGGAAGTCGTGCCCCCATTCGCTGACGCAATGCGCCTCATCGATCGCGAACAGCGCCAGTGGCGCAGCGTGCAGCATGTCGCGGAACTGCGGTTGGCTGGCGCGCTCGGGCGCGACATAGAGCAGGTCGAGCGCTCCGGCGCGGAAGGCGTCGATGGTCTCGCGCCAGTCGGCATCGGCGCTGGTCAGCGTGGCGGCGCGGATCCCGTTGGCGCGCGCCGAGCGTAACTGGTCGTGCATCAGCGCGATCAGCGGGCTGATGACCAGACAGGTGCCCTCCAGCATCACCGCGGGCAGCTGATAGGTCAGCGATTTGCCCGCCCCCGTCGGCATCACCGCCAGCGTGCTCTGCCCCGCCAGCACCCGCTCGACCACATCGCCCTGCCGTCCGCGAAACTGGTCGAAGCCGAAGGTCTCGCGCAATTGGCCGCATGCGGCGTCCAGGGAAGAAGCGGTGGTTTGCATCGGCAGGCCTGTGCCAGAGGCAGGGGCAGGAGGGGAAGGCCCAGCAGGAAAGGGGGTGGGGAAGATTTTCCCCTTGGCCCTGCCCCCCGGGACCGCTTAACATCGCTGTTCAGCTCACGCGGCATTCCGCCGCGTCCGATCGACTGGAGACCTGCCATGAAGACCCGCTTTGCCCTCGTGGGCGCCGCTACGCTCGCCACGCTGACGCTCGCCGCCTGCGGCGATACCGAGGATGCGTCGATGGAATCGCAGGCCGATACGGTCGAAATCCCGGCCAATGAAGCGCTCGAGGGCGTGTACGACGAGCCGGTCATGGATCCCCAGGCCGATTACGTCGAGAGCGAGCCAGTAACGACCACCGCGCCCGCGGTCGCCGCCGAAGAGCAGGAGATCGAGGAAGCCAGCGAGAACGCCGCTGCCAATGCCGCCGCTGCCGCCGATGCGATGATCGAAGAATAGGTCCGATGCGCGCGTCTTTCCTGCTCCCCGCGCTGGTCCTGGTGCCCGCGCTGACCGCCTGCGGCCCTTCGGACAATGATCCCGGGCCGGGCGGGGTCACGGTAGGCGAGGCGCGCGCGCTCGACGAAGCCGCCGCGATGATCGACGAGCGCCAGACCCCGGCGGAGGCGCTCGCCGAGCAGCCTTCCGCCGGATCCGGACCAGCATCCGCACCCGAACCCACACCCCAGGGGAAAGACGAATGACCATGAATCCCGGAATGGATCCGGAAACCTTCGAACAGTTCCACGACCAGCTCGAGCGCTACGTCCGCGAGCGTCTCATCCCCGCCGAGCGCGAGATGATCGAGAACGATCGTATTCCCGACGACATCCTGACCGAGATGAAGGACATGGGGCTGTTCGGGCTTTCGATCCCCGAGGATCATGGCGGTGCGGGGCTCAACACCACGCAATATGCGCGCACCGTCAAGGCGATGAGCTATGCCGCTCCCGCCTATCGCTCGATCTTCTCGATCAACATCGGAATGTTCAACTCGGCGCTCAAGAACGGCGGGACCAAGGCCCAGCAGGAAGAATGGTGGCCGCGGATCGCCGGTGGGCAGATCGCCTGTTTCGGGCTCACAGAGCCGGGCTCGGGAAGCGATAGCGCGGCGATGCAGACCACCGCCCGGCCCGACCCGGATGGCAATGGCTGGATCCTCAACGGCTCCAAGCGCTACATCACCAACGCTCCGCACGCCGATGTCGCGCTGATCATGGCGCGCACCGAGAAGGAGGCGCTGCCCAAGAACGCGCATGTCAGCGCCTTCATCGTGCCGATGGACACGCCCGGAATGTCGGTCGGCAGCCCCGACAAGAAGATGGGCCAGGCGGGCAGCCACATCGCCGACGTGATGTTGGACGACGTTCATGTCCCCGGCGACGCGCTGCTCGGCGGCGAAACCGGACAGGGCTTCCGTTTCGCCATGATGAGCCTCGACAACGGCCGCATTTCGGTCGGCGCGGCCTCGACCGGCTATGCCCGCCGCGCGCTGGACTCGGCGCTCAAATACGCCACCGAGCGCAAGGCCTTCGGCGAACCGATCGCCAATTTCCAACTCATCCAGCAGATGCTCGCCGAGAGCGAAACCGAGATCTACGCCGCCGAATGCATGATGGCCGATGTCACCGCGCGCGCCGATCGCGGCGAGAATGTGATCCGCAAGGCCGCCGCCTTCAAGGTCTTCGCCAGCGAGATGTGCGGCCGCGTGGTCGACCGGGTGGTGCAGATCTACGGCGGCGCGGGCTATCTTGCCGAATACGACGCCGAACGCTTCTTCCGCGATGCCCGGATCTATCGCATCTACGAAGGCACCACGCAGATCCTCCAGCTGCAGATCGCCAAGCACATGCTGCGCGACTTCGCCGCCGGGATCGAGCGCTAGGCGTGTACAAGCTCCTAGAGGGACTTTCCATCGTCGAAGCCTCGAGCTTCGTCGCCTCGCCCACCGCCGGGCTCTATTGCGCGCAGATGGGCGCGGAGGTGATCCGCGTCGATCACAAGGCGGGCGGGCTCGATTACGACCGCTACATGCTGACGAAGGAAGGCCGCTCGCTCAGCTGGGAGAACCTCAACCGGGCGAAGAAATCGGTCGCACTCGACCTGCGCAGCGAGGAAGGCCGCGAGCTGCTGGTGGCGCTGGCGGGCGCCACAGGCAATGTCATCACCAACCTGCCTGAAAAGAGCTTCCTCAGCCACACAGCGATCAGCGAAGGACGCCCCCAAGACGCGCCCGAACTCGTCAGCGTGCGGATCATGGGCTGGCACGACGGCCGCCAGGCGATGGATTTCACCGTGAATGCGGCGAGCGGCTATCCGCTGATGTGCGGGCCCGAGGATTGGGACCAGGCCAGCGCGCCGCCGGTCAACCAGGTGCTGCCCGCCTGGGATTTCATCACCGGAGCCTATTGCGCCTTCGCGCTGCTCGCCGCGCTGCGCCACCGCGACGCGACCGGGCAGGGTAGCGAATTGCGGGTGCCGCTGGGCGATGTCGCGATCGGCACACTGGCCAATTCGGGCGCGATGGCGGAGATGCTCTACCGCGGCGGCGACCGCGAACGCCTCGGCAATGCGATCTGGGGCGCCTTCGGACGCGATTTCCGCAGCCGCGACGGGGTGCGCTTCATGGTCGCGGCGCTGACCGCGAAGCAATGGGCGGGGCTGGTCCGCGCGTTCGATATCGGGTCCGCTATCGCCGAACTCGAACAGCGGCTCGGGGTCCGCTTCGCCGATGGCGACCGCCCGCGGTTCGAGCACCGTCAGGCGCTGTTCGAGCTGTTCCAGTCGGTCGCCGACGGGCTCGACTACGCCGATCTGGAACGCAGGATGGCCGCCGAGGGGACCACTTTCGAACGCTATCGCACCGCCCATGAAGCGGCCAACGACCCGGTGCTGGTGGCGGACAATCCGCTGTTCGCGCAGACCGCCGACAACCCCAGCGGCTTCGCCTATCCCGCGCCGCGCAGCTTCGCCAACCTCCCCGGTCAGAGCGCGGGCGAACCCGCTCCGGCGCCCTATCTGGGCGAACACACCGAACAGGTGCTGGCAGAGCGGCTGGGCCTTTCTTCGGGCGCAATCGGCGATCTGGTCGATCGCGACATCGCCCGCCTGTCCGACAAATAGAAGGTAATCCCATGAGAAAAGTCGCCATCTGCAAGCCGCTGCGCACCCCGGTGGGCAAGTTCCTGGGCACGCTGGCGCCGCTCGAAGCGGGCGCGCTGGGCGCGATCATCATCAAGGCGCTGGTCGAGCGCAGCGGTGTCGATCCCGCGCGCGTCGACGATGTGGTGTTCAGCCAGGGCTATGGCAGCGGCGAGGCGCCCGCGATCGGGCGCTGGAGCTGGCTCGCGGCGGGGATGCCGATCGAGGTGCCCGGCTTCCAGCTCGACCGCCGCTGCGGCTCGGGGCTGCAGGCGGTCGCGACCGCGGCGATGATGGTCCAGACCGGCGTGGCCGATTGCGTGCTCGCGGGCGGGGTCGAGAGCATGTCGAATGTCGAACACTACACCACAAGGGCGCGACATGGTGCTCGAATGGGCGATATGGAGCTGTGGGACCGGCTGACCCGCGGGCGGCTGATGAGCCAGCCGATAGAGCGCTTCGGGGTGATCACGGGAATGATCGAAACCGCCGAAAATCTCGCGAAAGACTACGATATCTCGCGCGAGTCGGCGGACGAGTTCGCAGTCCGCTCGCACCGCAACGCCGCCGCCGCCTGGGACGCGGGCCGCTTCGACGAACAGCTGGTGCCGGTCGAGATCCCGCAGCGCCGCGGCGATCCGCTGGTGTTCGACAAGGATGAAGGCTTTCGCGCCGATGCGGATATGGCGACGCTCGGTGCCTTGCGTGCCATCGACGGCCAGCGCGATCCCGCGGCCATCGTCACTGCGGGGAACGCCAGCCAGCAGAACGACGCCGCCGCCGCCTGCCTCGTCGTCGCCGAGGACAAGGTGGAGGAATTGGGGCTCGAACCGATCCTGTGGTTCCACAGCTGGAGCGCGGCGGGCTGCGACCCGAGCCGAATGGGGATCGGCCCGGTCCCCGCGGTCGAGCGGCTGTTCGCGCGCACCGGGATGGGCTGGGACGACATCGGGCTGGTGGAATTGAACGAAGCCTTCGCGCCGCAGGTGCTCGCGGTGCTCAAGGGCTGGGGCTGGAGCGAGGACGATTCGCGCCGCGACATCCTCAACGTCAACGGCTCGGGGATCTCGCTCGGCCACCCGATCGGCGCGACCGGGCTGCGCATCCTCGCCGACATGGCGCATGAAATGCAGCGCCGCGAAGTGCGCTACGGGCTGGAAACAATGTGCATCGGCGGCGGTCAGGGCATGGCGGCGGTGTTCGAACGCGCCACTTGATTTGGCGGCGTGATTTGTAAGCGGGCCCCGCAATCGCTAGATAGGTCGTATGGCCACTACCGCGACCCAAGAACAGGATTTCAGCCGCCTCCCGGAGATGCCAGCGGAGGTCTTCACCGCGCCGCTGCAGCGCCCCGGGCATCTGGGCGAAGACTGGCTCGAGCCCAAGCAGACCGAATACGATTCCGATGACGACGCGATCTGGGACGATCTCTTCGCCCGCCAGATGGAGGTCCTCCCCGGCCGCGCCGCGAGCGCCTTCCTCGCCGGGCTCGACAAGCTCGACCTGGGGAGGGGCGGGGTGCCCGATTTCGCCGCGATGAGCGAGGATCTGGGCAAGCTCACCGGCTGGAGCGTGGTGCCCGTGCCGATGCTGATCCCCGATCACGTCTTCTTCTGGCACCTCGCCAACCGCCGCTTTCCGGCGGGCAATTTCATCCGCACGCGCGAGACCTTCGACTATATCCAGGAGCCCGACGTCTTCCACGACGTCTTCGGCCATGTGCCGATGCTCACCGATCCCACCTTCGCCGACTACATGCAGGAATACGGCAAGGCCGGGTGGAAGGCGATGCGCTACAACCGGCTGAAGGCGCTCGGCGCGCTCTACTGGTACACGGTCGAGTTCGGACTGATCGAGGAAGCCGACGGCATCAAGGCCTATGGCGCCGGGATCCTCTCCGGACCGACCGAGGTGGTCTATGCGACGCAGGCCAAGAGCCCCAACCGCATCATCCTCAATGTCGACCGGGTAATGCGCACCGATTACGTGATCAGCGATCTGCAGCCGACCTATTTCGTGATCGAGAGCTTCGAGGATCTTTACCGCCAGACGGTGGAACGCGACTTCGACCGGCTCTATCGCAATCTTCCGCCCGCCTTCACCTACGCCAATTCGGCGGTGATCGACGTCGACAATGTGGTGAACCGGGGCACTCAGGAATATCTCCTGCGCGGCGGGCGCGGGAGCGGCGCCAAGCCGGTCTGACGCTCCCTCCGCAAACGTCCGGAGGCGTCACTCGACCACGCAAAAAATCACGCAAAACGGCCCCGGATCGCTCCGGGGCCGTTCTGAATTTCGCCAGAGAGCGGCGAAGCTTACATGGCAGGATCTTCGATCTGCTCGGCAGCTTCTTCGCCGGCTTCTTCGAGAGCCTCGGCATTGGCTTCCATCTGCTCTTCGGCAGCTTCGGGCAGCAGCTCGGCTTCGTGCTCCATCGCGTCGGCTTCGGCCGCGGTGGCGTCGCGAACCGCGTCGGCACGATCTTCGGCGGCATCTTCGGTCGGGCTGTCGCAGGCCACGAGGCCAAGGCTGAGCGCGGCAACCGAAGCGACCATCGACGTCTTGAAAATGCTCTTCATAATGATTCCCCTTAATTTCGAGCGGTTCGCAAGTCCGATCCGGCTCATCCCCCTACCTGCGGCAGATGGCATCGCGTTGCAAGCCTGATCGCCATGTTTTTGCCATAATTGCGACGAGGCGTTCGGGGCTGGTCGGGTTGCGACCGCCCTTGCTCACGCCATCAGCCAGTAGATGAACGCGCTGCCGATCACGATTCGATACCAGGCAAACGGCGAAAAGCCGTGCCTGCTGACGAAGGCGACAAAGGCGCGGATGATCACCAGCGCCGTCAGAAAAGCGGCGGTGAAGCCCAGCGCGATCTCGCCCCAGCCGATCGCCGCTTCGCCCGCGCGCAAGACGGGATCGTCGAGGATCTTGACCGTCGCCGCGCCGAGCATGGTCGGCACTGCGAGGAAGAAGGAGAATTCGGCGGCGGTCTTGCGCCCCACACCCATCGCCAGCGCGCCCAGGATCGAGGACGCCGAACGGCTGGTCCCAGGTATCATCGCCAGACATTGGGCAAGACCGATCGTCAGCGCGGTCTTGGCCGAGAGCGCTGCCACGCCCTTGTCCTCGCGCTCGGGGATGACCCGCTCCAGCACCAGGATCAGGACACCACCGACCACCAGCGCGACCGCGACCACCAGCGGCGCGCCCAGCATCACGTCGATCGCATCCTTGGCGAGCAGTCCGATGACGGCGGCGGGGAGGAATCCCAGCAGGATGTTGCGGGTGAAGCGCCAGGACTCCGCATCGCGGCGCAGCAGTCCGGTACCCATCTTCCAGAACAGCTTGCGATAGCTGACCACCACCGCGAGGATCGCGCCGAGCTGGATCACGATGTTGAACTGCTGCCACTGGTCGGGATCGTAGCCGAACCAGGCCTGGGCGAGGATCAGGTGCCCGGTCGAGCTGACCGGGAGGAATTCGGTCAACCCTTCGAGGATGCCGAGCAGGATGGCGGTGATTGTGTTGTCCATGGCTGTGGCGCCATGAAGAAAGGGGGTGCCAAGTCAAGCGACCGGCACCCCCTTTTTTGCCGTGCGGATCGCTTGGGGCGCGATCCGGCCGTCGCTCGCGGCCCTTACCAGATCGTGATGCGCTCTTCTGGCGGCAGGTAGAGCTCGTCTTCAGGCGTCACGCCGAAGGCCTCGTACCAGGCGTCCATATTGCGCACCACGCCGTTGACGCGGTACTCTTCCGGACTGTGGCTGTCGGTGCGCAGCCGCTGGCGCGCGGTCTCCTCGCGTTGCGCCGAACGCCAGACCTGCGACCAAGCCAGGAAGAAGCGCTGGTCGCCGGTCAGCCCGTCGATCACCGGCACATCCTTGCCTTGGGTCGCGATCTTATAGGCGCGATAGGCCAGGCTGAGGCCGCCCAGATCGCCGATGTTCTCGCCCAGCGTCAGCCGTCCGTTGACGCAGGTCTCGCCCTGATCGAGCGGGCAGAAGGCGTCGTACTGCTCGACCAACGCATTGCCGCGCTCGTCGAAAGCGGCCCGATCGGCATCGGTCCACCAATTGCGCAGCATGCCCGTGCTGTCGTATTTCGACCCCTGATCGTCGAAACCGTGGCCGATCTCGTGGCCGATCACCCCGCCGATGGCGCCATAATTGACCGCCGGATCGGCGCTAAGCGCGAAGAACGGAAGCTGCAGGATCGCTGCGGGGAAGACGATTTCGTTCTTGGTCGCATTGTAATAGGCGTTGACCGTCTGCGGCAGCATGAACCACTCGGTCCGGTCGATCGGACCGCCCAGCTTGGCGAGATTGTCCTGCCACTGCCATTTGGCTGCGGCCATCCGGTTCGCGAGCGGATCGCCGGGTACGATTTCGAGCCCTTCATAGGTCTCGAGATTGTCGCGATAGCCGATCTTGGGATCGAAGCTGTCGAGCTTGGCCAAAGCCTGCACCTTGGTATCTTCGCCCATCCACTCGATCTCGTCGATCGACTGCGCGACCGCGACCCGCAGGTTGGCGACCAGTTCGTCCATCGCCGCCTTGTTCTCGGGCGGGAAATAGCGCGCGACATAGCTCTTGCCGAGCAGTTCGCCCATCAGCCCCTCGGTCTCGCCGATGGCGCGTTTCCAGCGGGCGCGCTGCTCGGGGGTGCCCTGCAGGGTCTGGCCGTAGAAGGCGAAGTCCGCCTCGTCGAAGCGGCTCGGCAGGATCGCGGCGTTGTTCTCGAGGAACTCCTTGACCGTCCACGCCTGCAGCACTTCCACCGGCGTATCGACCAGCAGCCGCATCATCGCCGGCGTGCCGCCGCCGATCTTGGCGAGGACGTCCTCGGTCAGGCCGAGCTCTTCGGCCTCTTCGGGAGTCGGAGGAAGATCGCCGACGACGAAGCGGTCGGTCGCGTCGAAGCCGCTGGTCTCGAGCATTGCAGCCACGGGAAAGCCGCCAGCCATTGCGGCCAGTTCGGCAGGCGTGACGGCGTTGTAGGTCAGGTCCCGATTGCGACGCACCGCCCGGTCCCACGCCACGGTCCGCGCGATGCGGTCTTCCAGATCATAGACAGCCTGCGCCATCGAGGTGGGATCCGCATACCCGGCTTCGCCCAGCAGGAAGGCGACATACTCGCGGTATTTCTGCTGGATCTCGACGCCCTTCTCGGTTTCGTCGAGATAGTAGTCGCGATCGGGCAGGCCCAGCCCACCGGCGCCGAGATGGACCGAATAGCGATCGGGCTGTTTGGCATCGACGCTGACATAGCCGCCCAGCGGGGTGGCGTAGCCCGGCGAGCTCCACAGGGTCACCAGGCTGGCAAGCGTTTCCGCGCCTTTGATGGTGTCGAGATAGCTCTGCGCCTGCGCGAGCCCGGCGGCCTCGATCGCGGCGGTGTCCATGTAGGACCGATAGGCGTCGACGATGCGGCGCTCGTCCGCGGACAGCGTGGCGGGATCCTTGGCAACCAGTTCGTCGACCAGCGCCTTTACATCCGAGGTCGATTTCTCGCGCAGCAGGTTGAACGCGCCGAAGCGACCGAATTCGGGCGGCAGCGGGTTGGCATCGAGCCAGGTCTGGTTGGCATAGGCGAAGAAGTCGTCGCCCGGATCGATATCGCTTGAAAGATATTCCGGATCGAAGCCCCAGGTGCCGAAGCTCATGGTCGGGGTCGCCGGCTCGGTCGCTGCTGCGTCGTTCCCGGCATCGCTGCCGGCACCGTCCTGCGTCTGGGCTACGGCGGGGGCGGCGATGGCGAGCGCGAAGGCGCTGGCGCCGCCGGCGAGGAGGGTGCGGATCATCTGTGATAGTCTCCCGAGATTGGAACCGTCCACGGAGCGAGCGCCGCGGAGTTCGGGGCGATCATAGCCTATCTCGGGAGGGAGCGACAATTCGCTGGTCGGATGCCCTCGGTCGTCTGTCGATTGTCCTTTAAGATCAGGCGCTTTCAAGCCCGAACTGGAGTGTCGCGAGCCGGGCGTAGAGCCCGCCGCCGGCCGAGAGCTGGGCATGGGTCCCCTGTTCGACGATCCGGCCGGCATCCATCACCACGATCCGGTCGGCGGCGCGGATGGTGGCGAGGCGGTGAGCGGTGACCAGCGTGGTGCGATCGCGCATCAGGTGATCGAGCGCATCCTGTACCAGTCGCTCGCTCTCGGCGTCGAGCGCGCTGGTGGCCTCGTCGAGCAACAGGATCGGCGCATTGCGCAGCACCGCGCGCGCGATCGCGAGCCGCTGCTGCTGCCCGCCCGAAAGCCTGGTGCCGTTCTCGCCGAGATAGGTGTCGAGGCCCTCGGGCAGATCCTCGAGGAATTGCGCCGCATTGGCGGCGCGCGCGGCTTCCCAGAGCTGCTCCTCACTGGCGTCCCAGGCGCCGTAGCGGATGTTGTCGCGGGCGCTGGCGCTGAACAGCACGCCGTCCTGCGGCACCATCGCGATCCGTTCGCGTACCGCATGCGGATCGGCGCTGGTGAGCGGCACGCCATCGATCCGGATGGTGCCCGCCTGTGGATCGTAGAACCGCTCTGCCAGCTGGAAGATCGTCGATTTGCCCGCTCCCGAGGGGCCGACGATGGCGACTGTCTCGCCCGGCTCCACCTCGAGCGTGAAATCGGCGAGCGCTGCGACCTCGGGCCGGGTCGGGTAGCGGAAGGAGACGTTGCGGAACGACAGGCTGCCGCGCGGCGGGACCGGGAGTGCCTGCGGGCGCGCGGGTGCGGCTACGGTGGGGCGCTCGTCCGCCAGCTCGGCGATCCGGCTGGCCGCCCCGGCCCCACGCAGCAGATCGCCATAGACCTCGGTGAGCGAGCCGAATGCGCCCGCGACCAAGCCTGCGGTCAGCACGAAGGCGGCGATGGTACCCCCGGTGATCGTGCCCTCGGCGACCGCGGCCGCGCCGCGCCAGATCAGGATCGTGATCCCGCCGAAGACGAACATGATGATGATCGAGGTCATAGCCGCGCGGATCAGGATCCGCCGCCGCGCGACGGTGAAGGTCTGCTCGACCGCGCCGCCGAAACGCGCGCTCTCGCGGTCCTGCTGGTTGAACCCCTGGACGATCTTCATCGCCGAGAGCACTTCGGTGACCATCGCGCCGATATCCGCCACCCGGTCCTGGCTGGTGCGGCTGACGGTGCGCAGCCGGCGTCCGAAATAGGTGAGCGGCAGAATGATGGCGGGGATGATGAGGATCAGTCCCAGGGTAAGCTGCGGCACCAGATAGAACATGTAGATCGTCCCGCCGATCGCCATCAGCAGGTTGCGCAAGGCCACCGAAACCGTGGTACCCACGACCTGTTCGATCAGCGTGGTGTCGCTGGTCAGCCGGCTGGAGATTTCCTTGGGGGAATTCTCCTCGTAGAAATCGGGCGCCAGCCGCATCAGATTGCGATGCGTGTTCAGGCGGATATCGGCGACCACCCGTTCGCCCAGCCAGCTGACGAAATAGAACCGCGTCGCCGTGCCCGCCGCCAGCACCAGCACGATCAGCAGCAGGTAGCGAAACCAGCGACCGATCGCGTCGGGGTCGGCGCCAGCTGCGAAACCCTGATCGATGATCAGCTTGAAGCCTGCGGGTATCGCCAGCGTCGCGGCGGCGGTGACCAGCAGCGCCAGCGACGCCAGCGCCAGATAACCGGGATAGGCCAGCGCGGTGCGCCAGACCATGAACAGCGGCTTGATCGAGCGCGCCCTGGGCGGCTCGCCTTCGCGCTCCGGGCGCGGAAAATCTTCGCGCGAAACCTCGTCGTTGATCTGTCCACCGTCCATGCGCTTCACCTAGGGTGCCGGGCGGGCGAAATCCATACGCTGCCCTTGTTTGTTCGACCGATTGCGACGCGTCGACCGGGTGCCTCGTTGACCGGGAGCGGGATCGGCTATCGGCGATTGTGCATTGCACAATAGATGGCGAAGCGCCACTCTAACCCTCTATCCGGACGCCCGAGCGAGGCGCTTGCAGGGAAAACCAATGCTTTATCACGCTTATGAATTGCAGCGCAGCTGGCTATCGAGCGCCAGCGCCTGGGCCGCTATCGGCGCCGAGATGATGACCAACCCTGCCAATCCGGCGAATTACTCTGGGCCTTTCGGCTATCTCGGGTTGGGGCCGATGGCGGCCTCCGCGCTCGAAGTGTTCTCCCACGCCTCTGCGCCGCGCGGCAAGCCCGCCTGGGGGATCGAAACCGTCGCGGTCGATGGCCGCGACGATCCCGTGGTCGAGGCGACGGTGCTCAACAAGCCGTTCGGCGATCTCAAGCGCTTCCGCCGCGAGAGCCTGCCCGAAGGTGCGCCGCGGCTGCTGATCGTGGCGCCGATGAGCGGGCATTACGCCACCTTGCTGCGCGGCACGCTCGAGCGGATGATCGAAAGCTATGAGGTCTATGTCACCGACTGGGCGGACGCGAAGACGGTCCCCTTGAGCGACGGACATTTCGATCTCGACGACTATATCGACTATGTGATCGAATTCCTCGAGCATATCGGCGAAAACGCGCATGTGATGGCGGTCTGCCAGCCCTCGGTCCCGGTGTTCGCCGCGACCGCGATCATGAACCGCGACGAGCATCCGTGCACCCCCGCCACTCTGACCATGATGGGCGGACCGATCGACACCCGCTGTTCGCCGACATCGGTCAACGACATGGCGATGGATCGCCCGATCGAATGGTTCCGCCAGACGGTGATCGCCACCGTGCCGATGCAGCATCGCGGCGCCGGGCGACGGGTCTATCCCGGCTTCCTCCAGCTCGCGAGCTTCATGAGCATGAATCTCGGCAGCCACCTGATGAGCCATTACGAGATGTTCAAGCACCTCAACGCCGGCGACGATGCCAGCGCGCAGGCGACCAAGGATTTCTACGAGGAATACCGCTCGGTCTGCGACATGACCGCGGAATTCTACCTCCAGACGGTGGAGGAGGTGTTCCAGACGCACTCGATCCCCAACGGCACCTTCACCCATCGCGACCGGCTGGTCGATCTGGGCAAAATCACCAAGACGGCGCTCTTGGCGATCGAGGGCGAACGCGACGATATCTCTGGCCTTGGCCAGACCCGCGCCGCGCTCGAGCTGACGCCCAAACTCGACGCCTCGAAGAAGCGCTATTTCATGGCCGAGGGGGCGGGCCATTACGGCATCTTCAACGGCAGCCGCTGGCGCGACAAGATTGCGCCCGTGGTAGAGGAATTCATCGCCGAACACGGCTGAGGATTTTGGACGTTACTGGAGTCGGCTTCCGACCCACTTGCGTCCATTAGCGGCTTAGGTCAGGCCAGCGCCGATGGAACAAAACTATCCCTTCGTACAACGGACGTATCTGCTCGACGGAACCGAGCTAACGTGCCGGTTCTACCACCCCGTCTCTGACGGGCAGGACTTCAGTTGCCGGTATGAGATTGCGTGGCCCGACGGTCCGCATTCGCGGAACGTCTGGGGAGGGGACAGTATTCAATCTCTGCTGCTCGCGATGCAGAGCGCGCATAGCGACCTCCTGCTCCGTCGAGAGCGGGACGGCCTTGATGTTCGATGGCTTGACGGAAAAGAGCTGGGATTGCCTCCGACGGGTCAAAATACAGCCCCGACCAGAGATGAGCGGCTCTGACCGAATGACCGCTCCCCACCCGAAAGCCATCGGCTCGGCCCATGAAAAAGGGCGGCTCGGGTCTCCCCGGCCGCCCCTTTCGCGTTACGCTGGACCCGAAATCAGAAGATCTCGAACAGGCCCGCCGCGCCCATGCCGCCGCCGACGCACATGGTGACGACGCCGTATTTCGCGCCGCGGCGCTTGCCCTCGATCAGCGTGTGGCCGACGCAGCGCGCGCCGGTCATGCCGTAGGGGTGGCCGATCGAGATCGAGCCGCCGCTGACGTTGAGCTTGTCGTTGTCGATGCCCAGCTTGTCGCGGCAGTAGATCACCTGCACCGCGAAGGCTTCGTTCAATTCCCAGATGCCGATGTCGTCGACCTTGAGATCGAAGCGCTCGAGCAGCTTGGGGATGGCGAAGATCGGACCGATGCCCATCTCGTCGGGCTCGGTGCCCGCGACCGCCATGCCGATGTAGCGGCCGAGCGGCTGAAGGCCCTTCTGCTCGGCCAGCTTGGATTCCATGATCACGCAGGCCGAGGAGCCGTCCGACAGCTGCGAGGCGTTGCCCGCGGTGATGCTGGTGCCCGGCCCCATGACCGGCTGGAGCGAGGACAGGCCTTCGAGCGTGGTCTGCGGGCGGTTGCCCTCGTCCTTGGCGATGGTGATGTTCTGGTCGGAAACCTCGCCGGTCTCCTTGTCCTTGACCTTGTGGGTCGTGGAAACGGAGACGATCTCGGCCTCGAAGCGGCCGGCGTCCTGCGCGGCGGCGGTGCGCTGCTGCGACTGGAGCGCATATTCGTCCTGCGCCTCGCGGCTGATGCCGTAACGCTGGGCGACGGTCTCGGCGGTCTGCAGCATGGGCATGTAGATCGCGCCGTGCATGGCGATCAGTTCGGGATCGGGCATGACCCGCATTTCCTTGGTCTGCACCAGGCTGATCGATTCCTGCCCGCCGGCGGCGACCACATCCATGCGGTCGTGCGTGACCTGCTTCGACGCGGTGGCGATGGCCATCAGCCCCGAGGAGCACTGGCGGTCGATGGTCATGCCGCTGGTGCCGATCGGGCAGCCGGCGCGCAGCGCGACCTGGCGCGCGAGATTGCCCGCCTGGGTGCCCTGCTGGAGCGCGGCGCCCCAGACCACGTCGTCGATCTGGTCGGGCTCGACGCCCGATCGCTCGATGACGGCTTTGAGCGAGTAGGAGCCCAGCGTCGGCCCGGTGGTGTCGTTGAAGCCGCCCTTGTAGGCGCGGCCGATGGCGGTGCGGGCGGTGGATACGATGACTGCGTCGCGCATTTTTGAAACCTTTCGTCATCCCAGCCTACGCTGGGATCTTTCTCAATGAAGTCCGACCAAGCGGACGGAGATCCCAGCTTGCGCTGGGATGACATTAAACCTCAGACGAAGAACTGCATGATCCACTCGGTGATCAGCGCGGGCTTGTCCTCGCCCTCGATCTCGATGGTGATCTCGCTGGTCTGCTGCCACTGTCCGGGGCGCTTTTCGGTGAGATCGACCAGCTTCCAGTGACCGCGGATGCGCTTGCCCGACTTGACCGGGCTGATGAAGCGCGTCTTGTTGCCACCGTAATTGACGCCCATTTTCACGCCGTCGACCTTGGGCAGGTCGGAATTGGCGGACAGATAGGGGATCATCGACAGGGTCAGGAAGCCGTGCGCGATGGTGCCGCCGAACGGCGTCATCTTGGCCTTCTCCTCGTCGATATGGATGAACTGGTGGTCGCCGGTCGCCTCGGCAAACTGGTTGATGCGCTCCTGGCTCATCTCCGCCCATTCGCTGGTGCCCAGATGTTCGCCGGCCTTGGTCGCCATGTCCTGCGGGGTCATTTGCCTCTCCTGTGAAATTGCATGCCTTGCGCGCGGACGATGGCCGCGCTCTGGCAAGCGTCATGGCGGATGGCAAAGCCGCGCGCAACCGCGCGAATGCTGCCCTTACGGCAAGGCGGGGTCGCGTTGCGGCGGGTCACGCCGACGGCGGCTGCGCTTGGCTGCACGCTCCCCGGCAGCGTCAGTGCCCGAACTCGATTCGCGCTGTGCGCAATAGGTCCACAGCGCGATCTGCAGGCCCAGGAACAGGAAGATCACCGGCTGATAGGCGATTCCCTGGAAGGCCGCGCCGACCAGATAGACGATCTGCGCCGCCTGCAGCGCGCTGGCGAGATCGGCGACCCAAGCGGTGCGCGGTCCGTCGCGCTTGCGATAGCGGCGGCGCAGCTTCTCCATCTGGAGCAGCCCGGTGATCTGCAGCGCCATCCAGATCAGGAACCCGGGATAGCCCTGCTCGCCCAGCAGTTCGAAATAGGCCGAGTGGAAGGCGCGGCCCTTGTCGGTGACCTCGACCAGTTCGACCGAGACCGAGCTGCCCTCGTCGGTTCGCACCGGCATGCTGTAGGTGAAGCTGTTGGCGCGATAGGCATCGAAGCCGCCGCCCAGCGGATGCTCGGCGACATAGTCCAGCGTCCAGCTCCACACCGCCACCCGGGTCGAGGCCGAGGCATCGCCCTCGTGGCTGCCGATGGTGGCCATGCGCTCGTAATAGCTTTGCGGCAGGAACGGCAGCGCGCCCACCGCCAGCACGCCGGCGGCGAGCAGGTATAGAATGCGGTTCTTCACGTCGCGCAGCATCAGCACGCCCAGCACCGCGATGCACACCAGCCCGGTGCGCGCCTCGGTCCCCACCGGGATCAGCAGGCAGGAAAAGATCACCCCGTAGCCGAACAGCTTCACCCGCCAGTCGGGAGGAAAGACGGTGCCGTGCTTCGTCAGCCACAGCACCAGCGGGATCGAGCCGATCGCCACGGTGGCGAGGGTGGAGCTTTCGTAGATCCCCGAATTGTCGTTGACGAAGAAATAGAGGCTCTCGTAGCCGCCCCCGCCGAGCACGGTCTTCATGCCCGTGGCGATGACGATCGCTCCCAGCGTCAGCACGACCGTTACCAGCAGCGCCTCCATCCGCGTCCGTGTGGTGAGCGTGAAGGGCAGGAAGATCGCGAACACCAGCGCCTTCCACACCCAGCTCCATTTGTGCGCGGCCTCGACGGGGAAGGCGGACTGGGTGGTGGTGAAGGCGCAATAGAGCAGCAGCAGGAGCATCAGCAGCTGGCGATAGTGGATCCGCGTCTCCTTCTTGGAATCGGTGAGCAGCCAGCCGGCGAAGGCGGCGCAGAAGGCGATCAGCGAAATCGGCAGCGCGGGCGTGAGCGTCCAGCCGATCTTCTGTGGTGCCAGAATGTCGATATAGATATAGGCAAGCACCCACAGGAAGGGGCGTGCGATGCCCAGCGCCAGAAACGCCAGCACGAAGGCGAAGAGCGCGAGATCAAGCATTGCGGCGCCGCTTTCGGGCCGCGCGTCGCGCGGCGGCGCCGTCTTCGGGCGGGTTTTCGGCACCCGGTGTTTCGGCAGCCGCAAGAACCGTCTCATCCTCCGTTGCCGGTTCGACATCGACATCCTCGCGCCGGATCAGCCGCAACAGCGCAAGCAGCAGCAGGCCGTGGGTCAGGGCAAGGGCGAAATAGTCGATCAAAAGCGGCGTCTCTTCGAATGTGCGGCGCGCGGGTGGTCCAGGTCTAGGCGATCGCGGTTGACGGGGCGTTAAGCCTGTTGTGCAACGGTATAGCCCGATGACCCGAGTCCTGCATATCCTCGACCATTCGCTGCCGCTGCACTCCGGCTACACCTTCCGCACGCGCGCGATCATGAAAAGCCAGATCGCAGCCGGGATGGAGGTGCGCGGGCTTACCGGCCCCCGTCAGGGCGGCGATGCGGGCGATGGCGGCGCGTTGCAGGAGGGACTCGACGAGGAAGAGAGCGAAGGGCTGACCTTCTTCCGCGCGCCGGCGGAACCCTCGGGCCGGCCGGGCTTGCGCGAATGGCGCGAAATCGAGAGGTTGCGCCACGCGGTCGAACGCGCGGCGCGGCGCTGGCGGCCCGATGTTCTTCACGCCCATTCGCCTGCGCTCACCGGTATGGCCGGTTTGCGCGCCGCGCGCCGGCTCGGCCTGCCCTTCGTCTACGAAATACGCGCCTTCTGGGAAGATGCCGCGGTCGGCAACGGCACCGGGCGCGCCGGATCGCTCAAATACCGGCTGACCCGCGCGCTGGAAAACCGGGTGGTCGCGGGCGCGGATGCCGTGTTCACCATTTGCGATGGCTTGCGCGAGGATCTGATCGGACGCGGCCACGAGGCGGGCAAGATCGGTCTGTCGCCCAATGGCGTCGATCTGGCGCTGTTCGGCGATCCGCCCCCGCGCGACGAGACGCTGGCGCGCGAGCTGGAGCTCGCCGACGGCCCCGTGGTGGGCTTCGTCGGCAGCTTCTACGACTACGAGGGGCTCGACGATCTCATTGATGCGCTGCCGCTGCTGCGGAAGCGCCATCCCCGGGCGCAACTGCTGCTGGTAGGGGGCGGCCCAATGGACGGCGCGCTGCGGGCGCGCACCCGCGCCAGCCCCGCCGCCGATGGCATAACCTTCACCGGCAGGGTCCCGCATTCCGAGGTCGAGCGCTACTATTCGCTGATCGACGTGCTCGCCTATCCACGAAAGCGCAGCCGGCTGACCGATCTGGTCACCCCGCTGAAGCCGCTCGAGGCGATGGCGCAGCGGCGGATCGTCGCCGCCTCCGATGTCGGGGGCCATCGCGAGCTCATCGAGGACGGGCGCACCGGGGTGCTCTTTCCCCCCGACGATCCGCAGGGCTGCGCCGATGCCTTGGCCGATCTGATCGACCGCCGCAGCGAGTGGGAGGCGCTACGCGAGCGCGGACGGGCGCATGTTGCCGCGCATCATGACTGGGCGCATAATATCGATCGTTATCAAGCCGTTTACCAGAGCCTGCTATGCCGCCAGACGGACAGGAACAGCGCGCGCGCCGCCTGAGTGCGGTCCGGAGCAGAAAGAGAACGACGCCACCCCATGAGCGCCAGCCGCAACACCAAGCCGCTCACGGCGCATCCGGCCTTCCCGGCGATCGTGGCGCTGTGGTTCGCCGCTTTGTTGGGGCTGGGCACTTTCGTGGTGCCGCCCGCGAATTTCGAAGGCCTGGTGGTGGGAATCGGGCTGGCCGAATTGTTTCCCGCCGCCACTCCGCCGCTGGGCGACACCGCGCGGCTGGCGATCAGCGCCGTCGCCGCGCTTCTGGGCGCACTGCTGGGGCTGGCTATCGCCGCGCACCTCCGCCGGGGGCAGGCACGTTCACAGAGCCGTAGCGAGGAGACCGGACTGGCCGGCGATTCGCCCTGGCTCCCCGATGACGATGACGATGACGATGACCAGGATCTGGCGGCGCAAGATATCGTCGCAACCGGCCCCGGTGATTCGGTGCGCCGCGACGATCTGGCGAAACCCCCGCCGCCCGCCACCGGCCCGACCCGGCTTGCCGGCCGCCGCAGCACCGCCGAAGCCGACGATCGGCGGTTCGAGAGACCGACCGACCGAGCAGAAGGGCATGGCAGCGAGACCGGGCGCATCTTCCAGGTGAGCGAAGTCCGCCTCGGCGATTCTGCTGGCACGCAATCCGCCACCAACGCCGCTTCCCATGAACCCGAGGCCGCTTCCGGCGAGAATGAGGACGACGATCTGCAGCGTTTCGCCGCCGATCGGCTCGTCGCCGGCCTGCCTCGTGTCCAGCGCCGCAATTTCGACGACGACCCGCTCGAGGACTGGTCCAGCCCCGAAGCCGGCGGCGATGAGCCCGACGCCGAACCCGGCTTTGCGGTCGTGCCCCCTACGGCAGCAGGCGAGCCGCAGGATAGCGATTGCGAAGAGCCCGATTTCGAAGAGACCGAAGCGGTGGAATACGTCGAGTACGAGGAGGTGCCCGCCGAGACCATGCCGAGTCTCGATGAGAACGCTCCGTCTGCAGAGCCCGTCGAAGCTCAGGGATCGACCCCCGCTACCGATGAGGAATTCCCCGAGCCCGAGCCCGAGCCCGAGCCCGAGCCCAAACCCGAGCC
>Ga0208179_1000074_pt1 | contig 100614 bp, 106 predicted proteins | sample Malvired_Geostar_FD_184238 | JGI IMG/M metagenome (GOLD analysis project Ga0208179, IMG submission 184238) | Marine viral communities from the Global Malaspina Expedition - Malaspina viral metaG DeepMed_Geostar (SPAdes) (version 2) | ecosystem: Environmental > Aquatic > Marine > Oceanic... | reverse complement strand
AGGAACTGGACCGGCTCGGACACTTGCGAATCCGACGCAGCGGGACTGCGGCGTTTGTGCGTTTCACGCCCATGCGATATAGGCGCCGCGCAGTCTACCGCCGGGCGCTATAGTGGCGCCAGTCTGATTCCGCCCGCGCCGCCCGTCGATCCACCTGACCGGTTCGAGGGGGCGCGGTTTCGTTTTTTCGGCCCCGCGCCGCCGCATCCCCCTACGGGAACCGTGATGAAGAACCGCAAGAAGCTCTACGAAGGCAAGGCCAAGATCCTCTATGAAGGACCCGAGCCCGGCACCCTGATCCAGTATTTCAAGGACGACGCCACCGCCTTCAACGCCCAGAAGAAGGCCATCCTCGAAGGCAAGGGCGTGCTGAACAACAAGATCAGCGAGTTCATCATGACGCGCCTGGGCGGCATGGGCATCGCCAACCACTTCATCAAGCGGCTGAACCTGCGCGAACAGCTGATCCGCGAGGTGGAGATCATTCCGCTGGAAGTCGTGTGCCGCAACGTGGTGGCCGGCTCGCTGGCCCAGCGTCTGGGCCAGGAGGAAGGCACCGCCCTGCCCCGCTCGATCATCGAATTCTATTACAAGAAGGATGAGCTCGGCGACCCGATGGTGACCGAAGAGCACATCACCGCCTTCAACTGGGCCACCACCCAGGAGATCGACGACATCCTGACCATGACCGTGCGCATCAACGACTATCTGTCGGGCATGTTCGCCGCGGTCGGCATCACCCTGGTGGACTTCAAGATCGAGTTCGGCCGGGTGTGGGAGAACGACTTCGCCCGGGTCATCCTGGCCGACGAGATCAGCCCGGACTCCTGCCGCCTGTGGGACACCACCAGCGGCGAGAAGCTGGACAAGGATCGCTTCCGCCGGGATCTGGGCGATGTGATCGAAAGCTACGCCGAGGTCGCCCGCCGTCTCGGCATCATGAAGGACATGCCCACCGTGATTCAGGGAGGCCTGCACTGATGGCCCGCAAGGTTAAGGTTCACGTCTATCTCAAGCCCGGCGTTCTGGACGTTCAGGGCAAGGCCGTCGAAGGCGCCCTGCACAGCCTGGGCTGGCCCGGCGTGGCCAACGCCCGCGTCGGCAAGATGATCGAGTTCGACCTGGCCGACGACGTCGCCGATCCCGAAGCCGAGGTGAAGCGCATGTGCGAGAGCCTGCTGGCCAACACGGTGATCGAGAGCTACCGCATCGAGGTGGGCTGAGATCGTGCCTCGCGAGGCGCGGCTCGCTTCGCCTCAGTAGCGGCGTCCGCGTCTCTCAGCGCCAGCATTCCAGCCCCTCGGCCGGGAGCGCGGGTTCCACGGCATTGACGGCGGCCCAGGCGATCGCCATCGGCGAGAGGACGCCTGGACCATCCTGCCGGTTGGTGAGCACGATGGCCGAAACGCCGCTTCCCAGATCTCGCACATAAGCGGCGCCAGCGTATCCGCCGTGACTGACGACGGTCCGGCCGGCGACGCGGTACGCCGTCCAGCCGCGGGCGTAGCCCCAGCTTTCGCACGCCTCGCCGGCGTCGAAACGCCGGCGGATGTCAGCCGTGGCGGCCAGCGCGGCGGCGTCGATAACGGAAGAGTCCGCCAGTTCCGCCTCCCACGTCATCAGATCCTCGAGCGACGATGTCACGCCGAAGTGCGAGGTCAGACCGAACTGCCAGACCCGACGGTTGCGCAAGATCTCGCCGCCCTCCCAAGCGTAGCCTTCGGCCCTGTCGGGGACGACGGCCGACTGGTCGAGCAGGCGGGTGCGGTCCATGCCGAGCGGCTGAAAATAGCGCTGCTGCATATAGTCGCCATAGCTCTGGCCTGTGACCTTCTCGATCACCAGGCCGAGCAGGAAATAGCCCTGGTCGGAATAATGCCAGTCCTCGCCAGGCGCCGAACGCACGGTCGTGGCGATGGCGCTGTCGAGCATGTCTTCCGTGCTGTAGTCGGTGAGCAGCACGTCATCGACGGTGCGCTCGAAACGGTGTTCCAGCCCGCCGGTATGGGACAGCAGGTGGTCGATCGTGACGCCCTGCCACTCCGGTGAGGCGCGCGGCAGATAATCCACCACCGGATCATCGAGATCGAGCGCGCCCGCCTGCGCCAGCTCGAGGACGGCCAGGGCCGTCATCGCCTTGGTCAGCGAGGCGAGCTCGAACACCGTATCCGTCCGCACCGGCACGCCGTGCTCCAGGCTGGCGTACCCGTAGGCTCCCACATGCACCGGCTCGCCGTCGCGCAACACCGCCACCGCCGCGCCCGGAAAATGCCCGGTCTCCATCAGCGCCTCTACACGTGTGTCGACCTCCGCCAGACGCGGGCTGTCCTGCGCCCCGGCGGACCCCGCCCCAATTTGCGAAAACACCAGTGCGGCGCCGATGACGGCGATGAGCTTCATGATGCGGGCTCCCTCAGCTGCACGGGCAGCTAGTGCATGCGAGAGCCGGGATTGGAAGGGCGTGACGGACCGGCCGGGAACCGGTCCTGACCTCAGCTGTCCAGGAACGAGCGCAGCTTGCGCGACCGCGAGGGGTGCTTGAGCTTGCGCAGGGCCTTGGCCTCGATCTGTCGGATGCGTTCGCGGGTGACGCTGAACTGCTGGCCCACTTCCTCAAGGGTGTGGTCGGTGTTCATGCCGATGCCGAAGCGCATGCGCAGGACCCGCTCCTCGCGCGGCGTCAGGGACGCCAGCACGCGGGTGGTGGTTTCGCGCAGGTTGCTCTGGATCGCCGCATCGATGGGCAGGATCGCGTTCTTGTCCTCGATGAAGTCGCCCAGGTGCGAGTCTTCCTCGTCGCCGATGGGCGTCTCGAGGCTGATGGGCTCCTTGGCGATCTTGAGGACCTTGCGGACCTTCTCCAGCGGCATGGCCAGGCGTTCGGCCAGTTCTTCCGGCGTCGCCTCGCGGCCGATCTCGTGCAGCATCTGACGCTGGGTGCGGACGATCTTGTTAATCGTCTCGATCATGTGCACCGGGATGCGGATGGTGCGGGCCTGATCGGCGATGGACCGGGTGATGGCCTGACGGATCCACCAGGTGGCGTAGGTCGAGAATTTGTAGCCGCGGCGGTACTCGAACTTGTCGACCGCCTTCATCAGGCCGATGTTGCCTTCCTGAATAAGATCAAGGAACTGCAGGCCGCGGTTGGTGTATTTCTTGGCGATGGAGATGACCAGGCGCAGGTTGGCCTCGACCATTTCCTTCTTGGCCTGACGGGCCTCGCGCTCGCCCTTCTGGACGGTCTGGACGATGCGGCGATAGTCGTCGATGGGCAGGCCGGCCTCGGTGGCCACGGCGGCCACGTCCGAGCGGATCTGGGCGATCTGTTCGGACTCATTGTCGCTGAACTTGGTCCAGCGCACGCCCATTTCCTTGACCCGCTCGCTCCAGGTCGGATCCAGTTCAGCGCCGAAATACGCTTTCAGGAACTCGGGACGCGAGATGCCGTAGCTGTCGGCCAGACGCAGCAGGCGGCCTTCCAGGCCGATCAGGCGCTTGTTGATGGCGTACAGCTGCTCGACCAGCGCCTCGATGCGGTTGTTGTTGAGCTTCAGCGTCTTCAGCCGGTCCGAGATGGCGTTGGTCAGGCCCTCGTAGTTCTTCTGGTCCTTCGTCGACAGGGCCTCGCCCTTCAGGCGCGCCTCGACCAGCTTGTCCTGCAGCTTGCGGAAGGCGTCGAAGTCCGACGCCACCGCGTCGAGAATCTCCATGACCCCGTCGCGCAGCTCGGCTTCCATGGCCGAGATGGACAGGCCGCCGCCGTCGTCGAAGTCGTCGTCGTCCTCGTCATCGTCGCCTTCGGGCTTTTCTTCCTTGGCCTCCGGCTCGGCTTTCTCGCTCTCTTCCTCGCTGTCTTCGTCCTCGCCCTCGGCCTGGGGCGGATTCTGACCGCCGTAGGTCTGGTCCAGGTCGATGACCTCGCGCAGCAGGATGCGGCCGTTGGCCAGCTCGTCGCGCCACACCATGATGGCCTCGAACGTCAGGGCGCTTTCGCACAGACCCGAGATCATGGCGTCGCGGCCGGCCTCGATGCGCTTGGCGATGGCGATTTCGCCCTCGCGGCTCAGCAGCTCCACCGAACCCATCTCGCGCAGATACATCCGCACCGGGTCGTCGGTGCGGTCGTAGGCGGGTTTGGCGCCCGTCTCGGCCACGGCGGTCTCGGCGCGCTCGGCCACCTCGGTGGACTGGCCCTCGCCGTCTTCCTCGGCCTCGACCACATTGACGCCCATCTCGGACAGCATGGCCAGGGTGTCTTCGATCTGGTCGGGCGTGAACTCCTCCGACGGCAGGACCTTGTTCAGCTCCTCCATCGTGACGAAGCCACGGGCCTTGGCCTGGCGGATGAATTTCTTGACGCCGGCGTCAGTCAGATCGAGCAGCGGCCCGTCATTGGTCGTTTCCGCCTCTTGTGTCTCGGTCTGCGCGCTCATTCAGTCTCTCCAGCCGCGATAGGTCGCCGGCTTTAACAACGTTCGAAGGCGGGGTTTGTTACGAACCCGCCGCCTCGTCCCATAAGGTTCCAGTCTTGATGGCTCGTCGCAATGCATCGCGCTCGGCTTTCAGACGACTGAAAGCCGAGGCGTCGAAGCCGCGATGCGCCTCCGACTTCGCTGAGCTAAGCGCGCCCTCCAACGCCGCCATGCGGGTCAGAGCGTCAAACGCCTGCGACCATCGGGCCCGCGCTTCGGCGAGGGGCGCGTTCGCTGCCAGGAATGGCGCACCGGACTTTGCCGCCGCCTTCTCGACCTCGCGCATGAGCGTATCCAGACCCGATTGCGCCAGATGGCGGCGCAGGGCCGCGCTGTCAAGGGCAAGACCCGACATCCTTAACCGCACCACCTCGTCCGCGAGGGCCGTCAAGGCCGGATCGCCGAAGCCGTGGCGGCCCACCGCCTCAAGGTGATCATCCAGCCGTTCGGGGTCGTCGATGGCGGCGTGGGCCAGGGCGGCGGCGATGGGCTCGAGGGAGCGCGACAGGGCCGTGACCGCCGCCCGGCCCTCATCGGTGGCCCCGATGATGGCGGGTTTGCCGGGCGTCCAGCGGGCGCCGGGCTGGCGCGGCTGAAACGCCGGGCGGCCGGGAAACAGGGCGTCGAAGCGTTCGAACAGCTCACGCCGGTACTGTTCGGCCAGATCCGCGTCCTGGATGGCCTGGGCGGCCTGACGCAGACGGCCCTTCAGGCCCGCCTTGCGTTCGGGGGTGTCCAGCGGCTCGACGTCCCGCTCACGCTCGAACAGCATCTCGGCGAAGGGGCGGGTCTCGGACAGGGCGTTCCTGAGCGCCGGGGCCCCCTTCTCGCGCAGAATGTCGTCGGGGTCCTGGCCGCCGGTCAGGAGGGCGAAGCGGAACGAACGGCCGGATTTCAGCTGGGGCAGCGCCCGCTCAACAGCCCGGCCGGCGGCGCGCTGGCCTGCGGGGTCGCCGTCGAAGCACAGCACGGGCTCTGAACTGACCCGCCACAGCAGGGCCATCTGTTCCTCGGTCAGGGCGGTGCCCATGGGGGCCACGGCGGGGATGCCCGCCCGCTGGCAGGCGATCACGTCCATATAGCCTTCCACCACCACGATGCTCGAATTTGGGGCGGCGTTGGACTTCGAGCCCGCGCCCAGAATGCGCCGGGCTTCGGGCAGGCCGTAGAGCGTCGCGCCCTTGTGGAAGAGCGTGGTCTCCGGCCCGTTCAGATATTTGGCCCGGTCGTCCGGGTTCATGGCCCGGCCGCCGAAGCTGACGATGCGCCCGCGCGCGTCGTGGATGGGGAACATCAGCCGGTCGCGGAAGCGGTCATAGGGCGAGCCGCCCCCCTCGGGCGCGATCAGCAGCCCGGCGTCCACCAGCTCGGACGGCTTGGCGCCGCGCTGGACCAGGGCGTTCTTCAGGCCCTCGCGGTCATTGGGCGCATAGCCGATGCCGAAGCGGTCCCACTGGTCCTCGGGCAGGCCGCGGCGGTCCAGCATCTCCCGGGCGGCCTTGCCGGCGGACCGGCGCAGATTGGCGGCGAACCATTTCTGGGCCAGGTCCATCCAGTCGGCCAGGCCCTGGCGCTTCTGCTCACGCTCGGCGGCCTGCGGGTCGGGCGCCGGCAGGGCCATGCCCGCCTCGGCCGCCAGCCGCTCCACCGCCTCCACGAAGCTGAGCCGCTCGGTCTCCTGCAGGAAGCTGATGATGTCGCCGTGCTTGCCGGAGCTGAAGTCGTGGAAGAAGCCCTTCTCGTCGTTGACGAAGAAGGACGGCGACTTCTCCTTGGTGAAGGGAGACAGGCCGGCGAACTCCCGTCCCTGACGCTTGAGCTTCACCGTGCGCCCGATGACGTCCGAGGGACGCAGGCGGCTTTTCAGCTCATCAATGAAACGGTCGTCGAAGCGCACGGGGTCTTATAACCGAGTCCTGGCCGGACCGTGACCTTAGGATTTGATTAACCATAAAGGCGAAACCGAGGCATAACCCACTGTCTTTTAAGCTATTTTCTCTCCTTGGGCGGAACTGTCCACAGGCGCCTGTGGTTAAGTGATCAACCCGTCCCCAGAAAGCGGACGATCAGGACCACAGACGCCCGAAGGCGAAACGGTTCATCCGGAAGCTGACCATGTTCATCGCCATCGCCCGTCCGGCGGTGGAGCCGAAGGGGCCTGACGCCGTCGCGGTCCCCTGCTCTCCAGCCGTCGCCAATGATCATCCCCGCGCGCTGCACGCCCGGTTGATGCAGAACGCCGCCCTGCGTCGCCGTCGCGGCCTTGAGCGAAGGCGCGCCGGCCGTCCGGACGACGCCGCCTACTGGCTGGGCGCGGCGCCGCTGGCGCTTCGCAAGGCTGCGGAACTGCGGCTGGACTGTCAGCTGGCCGCCCTGCCCTAGCCCGGCCATTCCGCGGGGCGCTACGGCGGACGGGACAAAGCGGCTTGTCGATCCCGGCCCGCCGCTGCACCATGGGCCAGGGCAAGGAGACGGGATCATGGGGCGTCCGGGGCGCATTCTTGCGGGCTGCATCCTGCTGATGCTGCTCGCCGCCTGCCAGACCTATCCGCGTGTCGAGTTCACCGCCGCCCAGCTGAGCGCCGCCAGCCCGACGGTCCGCTACGATTTCAATCTCGAGGACGCCCAGCTGCGCTTTGTCCGCGAACTGGCGGTGGCGGCCGGATCGGCCGGGGACGGGACCGTGGACCTGCTGGCCCTGTCGGGCGGCGGCGCCAACGGCGCCTTCGGGGCAGGCGTGCTGAACGGCTGGAGCGCGCGGGGCGACCGTCCGGAATTCGAGATCGTGACCGGCGTCAGCACCGGCGCCCTGATCGCGCCGTTCGCCTTCATCGGCGAGGCGGGAGACGCCGGGCTGGCCCGCGCCTTCACCGACGGCGAATCCGAAGGCCTGCTGCGCTCGCGGGGTCTGGGCGCCCTGTTCCGGCCCAGCGTGTTCCGGCCCGAGCCCCTGGCCCAGCTGGTGGTCAGCCATGTTGACGAAGACCTTCTGCGCGCCGTGGCCGAGCAGCACCGTCAGGGTCGCCGCCTGTATGTGGCCACCACCAGCCTGGACACCCAGACCCAGATCGTCTGGGACATGGGCGCCCTCGCCCAGCGGGGGGACAAGGCCTCGCGTATCCTGTTCCTGGACATCCTGATCGCCTCGGCCAGCATTCCCGTGGCCTTTCCCCCCGTCGCCCTCCCCCTGAGCAACGACGGGAATCAGGCGGTCGAGCTGCATGTGGACGGCGGCACGGTGGCCAATGTGCTGGTGGCGCCCGAGCCCTTTCTGCTGCGCCCGCCTGATGCGGCGCAGGACCTGACCCGGGGACTGCCCGGCCGCATCTGGATCGTCATCAACGGCCACCCGGAGCCCATCTTCGAGACCGCCACCCTCAGCGGCCTGTCGGTGGCGGTGCGCAGCTTCGACATCATGCGCAAGGCCATCACGCGCTCGGACGTGGCCCGCACCGCCCAGCTCGCGCGCACCCTCGGCATGGGGCTGGCGGTGATTTCCATGCCTGACGAGGCGCCGGAAGCGCCCCTGGATTTCAGCCAGGAGTCCATGCTGCGCAGCTATGAGGCCGGGCGCCGCCTGGGGCTGGACGGCTCGGGCTGGGAAATCCTGGCCGAGCCCGTGACGGACGAGCCCTAGCCCCGCGCCGCGTCCATGTGCTCGGCGAAACGCTCGAACAGATAGAGGCTGTCGGCCGGGCCGGGCGAGGCTTCCGGGTGGTGCTGCACGCCGAAGACCGGGCGGCCCGTCAGGGCGATGCCGCAGTTGGTGCCGTCGAACAGGCTGACGTGGGTCTCGGTGACCGCCTCGGGCAGGGTGTCGCGGTCGACGGTGAAGCCGTGGTTCATGGAGACGATCTCCACCTTGCCGGTGGTGACGTCCTTGACCGGATGGTTGGCGCCGTGGTGGCCCTGATCCATCTTCACGGTCTTCGCGCCCAGGGCGAGGGCCAGCATCTGGTGGCCGAGACAGATGCCCATGACGGGCTTGCCCGAGTCCACCAGCTTGCGGATTTCAGGCACCGCGTACTCGCCGGTGGCGGCCGGATCGCCGGGGCCGTTGGACAGCATGACGCCGTCGGGATTGCGGGCCAGGATCTCCTCGGCCGTGGTGGTGGCGGGCACCACCGTGATCTTCGCGCCGGTGGCGGCCAGGGCGCGCAGGATGTTGCGCTTCACGCCGTAGTCCACGACCACCACCTCGTTGCGGCGGCCCTCGCCGGCGACGTAGCCCTCGGGCCAGTCCCAGGTCCCCTCGCTCCAGTCGAAGGCCTGCAGGCAGGACGCGTCCTTCGCCAGATCAAGACCGACAAGGCCGGACCACTCGCGGGCCCGGGCCACCAGGGCGTCCAGATCGAACCGGCCGTCCGGGTCATGGGCGATGACGCCGTGGGGCGAGCCGTTCTCGCGGATGGCCCGGGTCAGGGCGCGGGTGTCCACGCCCGCCAGACCGACAACGCCGCGCTTCTTCATCCAGGCGTCGAAGCCGTCGCCGCTGCGCCAGTTGGCGGGATCGGTGGGCAGGTCGCGGAACACGGCGCCCACGGCCGCAGTCCCTGCTCCGCCGTCGCCGATCTGCTCCACGTCTTCGCTGTTGGTCCCCACATTGCCCACGTGGGGGAACGTGAAGACCAGCACCTGTTTCATGTAGCTGGGGTCGGTCAGGATCTCCTGATAGCCGGTCATGGCGGTGTTGAAGACCACCTCGCCCAGGGCCGAGCCCGTCGCGCCCACGCCTGTGCCCTGAAGCACGGTTCCGTTGGCCAGGGCGAGCACGCCGGTGGCGCCGGGCAGCAGGGTGGTCATGGCGGGCTCCTGGGGCTTGGGGACGCGGCCTTCATGGGCCGAACCGACCCCGATGGCAAACGGCCGCGTTCCTATGGAGTCGCGCCTCGCAGGTCAAGCGCGGCGGTCGCTTCAGGCGGTCAGCCGGCCCATGTCGCAGAACACCGCGTGGGTGGCGCCCGCCGCAGCGGCGGCCTCGCCCCGGGCGGGCGGCAGATTGACCAGCAGCACGTCGCGGGCCACGCTCCTCGCCTCGGCGATCAGCTCGGCGGCCGCGCGCCAGTCGACGGCGCTTGCTGTCTCCACCCCGGCGAAATCCAGAGAGACGCAGCGCGGCCGCACCGGGGCCAGACGGGCGATAAGGCCCGGCTCGGGCGGGGCGTGAACGATCACCCCGCGCCGCTGGGCCCCGAGATGGTCGATGGCGGCGCGCACGTCCTCGGCGGTCGCCCGCATGTCCACGCCCATGATCTCCACCAGCAGAAGGCCCGCGTGCACATCGGCCTCAAGCCCCGTGTAGAGCAGCGAGAACCGCCCCGCCGACGAGGCCACCGTACGCCAGAAGGCCGGGGCCACGCCCGTGGCGCCGCCCGGCAGGTCCAGCAGACCCACGCCGTGGCGCAGGGTCTCAACATCGATGCGTTTCAGATCAGCCACCTCGAGCCGCACCCGGTGCAGGCCCGCCAGGGCGCTTTCACCCCCCGCGCGACGCACGGTGCGCGACAGGCGTCCGCCCACATGACTTCGTCGAACGAGATCGAAGACCGGTTTTGTGGCCAGGGTCACCGTGAGCTCTCTGCGAGCCTCGGTGACCAGTGGAAATGTCAAACTTTTGGTCCCAACGGGACTGAAGCTGCGCGCTTCGACCGGGCGGTTCCCATCCGCTCTGACTGGCGTGTCGCTCAATCCCGCCGGGCGCGAGTGCCCCGTCGGGTAAGCCATCCCTGTCTCTCCCTCCCGCCTGATGCGGGTAGAAGCCGATGAGACTGACATGGAAAACGGAACGTAACACTAAGAAACGCGGTGAAGAATCGCGGTTATCAAACGCGGTTATTCCGGAATCCGGTCGCCTTTCCAGTCGAAGACGAAGCCGGAATCGCCCTGTTTCAGACCGTCCATCACCGCCAGCAGGCAGGCAGCGGAGTGGTCCGGCGTGAACAGCTTGTCCGGCGCCACGCCCTTCTGGAACGGTTCGCTCAGCGCCGTGTCCACAGTGCCCGGATGCAGTCCGACGCAGATCAGGCCCGGATGGGTGCGCGCCAGCTCCACCGACAGGGTCCTGAGGATCATGTTCAGGGCCGCCTTGGACGCCCGGTAGCTGTGCCAGCCGCCCAGCCGGTTGTCGCCGATGCTGCCCACCCGCGCCGACAGGGCCGCGAACACCGCCCTGCCCTCGCGCGGCGCCAGCGGCAGGAAGGCCCGCGCCGCCAGGGCCGGCCCCATGGCGTTGACCGCGAAGTCCCTTTGCAGGTGATCGGCGTCCAGGGCGCGCCAGCTGCGCTCCGGCTGGAAGCCGTCATGGAGCACGCCGCTGGCCACCACGCACAGGTCCACTGGATCCCCGACCGCCGCTGCCGCCGCTTCGAGCGATGCCAGATCGGTCACGTCCGCCTTCAGGCCGGCGACGCCGTCCGGCGCCAGCCCCGACCGGGACACGCCGAACACCGCTTCGTACCGCTCGTCCGCCGCCAGCCGCGCGGCCATGGCCGCGCCGACGCCGCCCGACGCTCCGATCACCACAGCCCGCATGATACGCTCTCCCGACCGCTTTCCGCCGCTTCCGTCCCCATGATAGGGAGCGATCATGCCCATCACCACCATCGGCCTCGATGCCGACGACACCCTCTGGCACAACGAGACCATCTTCCGGCTGACCCACGACCGGTTCGCCGACCTGTTGTCGGAGCACCACGACCGCGACCGGATCGAAGATCGTCTGGCGGCGACCGAACAGCGCAACCTTCGCCTTTACGGCTACGGGGTGAAGGGCTTCACCCTGTCCATGATCGAGACGGCCATGGAGCTGACCGACGGCGCGCCCCCGCCGCGGGTGATCAGCGAGATCCTGGCCGCCGGACGCGAGATGCTGTCCCATCCGGTGGAGACCCTGCCCGGCGTGGCCGAGACCCTGAACCGCCTGTCGGAACAATACCGGCTGGTGCTGATCACCAAGGGCGACCTGATGGACCAGGAGCGCAAGCTGGCCGCCTCGGGGCTGGGCGACCTGTTCTCGGGGGTGGAGATCGTGTCCGAGAAGACCGCCGAGACCTACGACCGCGCCTTCCGCCGCCACGGCACGGGCGCCGGGCAGGCCGCCATGGTGGGCAATTCCATGAAGTCCGACGTCCTTCCCGCCCTGCAGGCCGGCGCCTGGGCCGCCCACATTCCCTACGCCGTCACCTGGGCCCACGAACTGGCCGACGCGCCGGAAAACGAGCCGCGCTTCGCTGCGCTGGAGGCGATCGCCGAGGTGCCGCCGTGGGTGACCTCGCGCACAGGACCATAAGGCGCTTGTGAGGTCCGGGGAGGCTCTCTAAACGAACCCCGTGACCGATCATCGCCTCGCTTCGGCGCGGCCGTTTGTGCACAGGAGCCGCCATGTCCGACGCCCCCAGCCATGAGGAACGCGACGCCATGGTGCGCGCCGCCCTTGCCGAGCACGGCGACAGCGGGCGGACGCCGCGGCACACCCTGTTCTATTTTCACGGCGGCGGGGCCCATGACGACCTGAATGAGGTGGCCCGGCGGGCGGGCTTCCTGACCCGCGGTCACGACGAAACCACCATTCTCGAAACCACGATCCCGGTGGACGAGGCCTCCTTCGCCTCGGTCTCGGCCATGATGCAGGCGTGGGCCGCAGCCTTCCAGCTGGACTACGACGGCTGGGAATGCGCGGTCGTGACGAACTGAGCGCGCCTAGGCGTAGCCCAGCAGCGCCCGCAGGCCGGGCGCGTGAAATTCCACCAGCTTCTTCTGAATGTCGGAAATCTCGGCGGGCAGCTCCACCGTGGAGGGCAGCTTGAGGTTTTCGCGGGCGGTCCGGCTCTGTTTGCGGTCCGCGCCGACACGGACCCGTTCGCGCCAGTCGTCCGGCACGGTCTCGATGCCGCAGTCCGACAACAGGCGGAAGAAGAACGCTTCGGCCGCCTTGCTGTCGAGATCTTCAACGGCGTTGAGGATGTCCTCGTAGCGAACCAGCACCGCATTGCCCATCCAGGCGACCACGTTGTGGGTGTACATGTCGACGAGCATCGGGGTTTTGTCGTGAATCCCGAAGATCATCATGTTCAGCAGCTCGTCCGGCCCGATCACGCCGGTCTTCAGGTGGGCGAGGTTCGCCTGCTGGAATTCCTCGGACAGGAAGAAGCGGGCCCGGGCCAGCACCCAGGTGTGGGGATCCCTGGCCAGAACGATGTGCCGGACGCCGCGAAGCGCGTGCACGGACGAGTCGCTGAACAGCAGATGGCCGCAACTGAGCATCGGCTTCGACACATCGAAGGCCTGGCGATGAATGGCCAGGTTCGGGATCTGCACGAACTCGTGGTGATAGTGCTGCTCCACCGGCACGAACATCCTCAGGATGTTGCGGATCAGATGGGTGCCGCCCTTGGGGATGCTGTTGAGAAACAGGGGCTCCTTCAAGGGCTGCTGCTCGAAGCGCGCCACATCCTTGTCCAGGGTGTCTTTCATGCCGAGGATGACAGCCATTCACAGTCCTTCGTCGTACTCAAGAAAAAGGGGGCGGCGGATCGGTGATCCGCCGCCCCCGATTATGCCTGTCCGTCTCGCGCCTTAGAAGCTCTTGCTGACGCGGATGAAGGCGCGGCGGCCGTAGTAGCCCTCGGTGTACTGCGAGGCCAGCACCGAGGTGCCGACGGTGCTGAACTCGCCCAGGTTCAGGGTGGTCACCTGCGGCGGCAGTTCGTCGAACACGTTGGCGATGCCGCCCAGGATCGACCAGGTGTCCGCATCGTAGCGCAGGGACACGCTGTGGAACGCGGTGAAGTCCGCATCCAGGACCAGGCCGTATTCCACGCCGCTCAGGGTGATGGTGTCGTCGCCGTAGGAGCCGTAGTTGGACTGCGGGCCGATCATCTGGACGCCCCACGCCCCGGTCCAGGGACCGCGCTCGTACTGCAGGTTCAGGTTGCCCACGAACTGCGGGTTGCCGATCTCGCCGAGGTTGTCGACCACGTTGTCAGCGAAGAGGGCCTGACGGGCCTCCAGCTGCCAGGTGGCCTGGGCGTCGACGGTGAAGCGGTCGCCCCAGGGCAGGTCATGCCCGTAGCGCGCCGTCAGGTCGATGCCGCGGTTGGTCTGCTCGGCGATATTGATGAACCGGCCCGAGATCGTGTCGATCCGGTTGGTGCCCGGGTTGCGGACGAACTGGTCGCAGAGCGGATCCGTGGGGAAGGTGTCCGAGAGGTAGCAGGCGGTGACCGTGTTGGCCCCCAGGCTGGTCACTTCGTCCTCGATTTCGATCTCGAAGTAATCCACGGCCACGCTGAAGTTGATGAAGCGCGGGGTCCAGACCAGCCCGATGACATGGGCCTGGGAGGTTTCAGGCTCCAGATCGCCGATGCCGCCGCCTTCGAACAGGGTGGCCGAGCTGCCGGCGCCGTTGTGGGCGGGCGGAACGCCGCCGCCGGGACCGGCCGGATCGGCGCAGTTGTCCGCCAGACGCTGGCTGATCAGACCGTCGTCGAGGTTCTGCTGCCAGTTGATGCAGGGATCGACCGCACGCTGGCTGGCGAAGCTGCTCTGGTCGGCCAGATACAGTTCGAACAGGGCCGGGGCGCGGAAGGACGTGCCGGTCGTGGCCCGCAGACGGATGTCAGGCAGGAATTCCCAGTTCACGCCCACCTTGTAGGTGGAGGCGCCGCCGGACGTCTTGGTGTGGGTCAGGCGACCCGAAAGGCTGAGCTCGAGCGAGCGGGCGAACGGCATGTCCCGGAGCAGGGGGATGGCCAGCTCGCCGAACATCTCGGCGGTCCGTTCCACACCCCTGGTGATGCCGGCGCTGGAGGATCCCCAGGCGTTGGCGCTGCGGGTGATTTCACCCGGGACGTCGTCGATCTCGTCACGGCGCAGATGGAAGCCGATGGCGGCGCCCAGCGGACCCGCCGGGAGGTCGAGGATGTCCCCGCCCATGAACCCTTCGACATACGCCTGCTTGTAGACCGTGTTGCCGGTGTCCACGTCGAACAGGAAGGCGCGCTGCTCTTCCGTGAGATTGCCGGCCAGGAACTCGGGATCAGCCCAGTTGATGTCGATGCAGGTACGGCCGCTGATGGGCAGGATATCGCCTGCGCACGGCGTCGTCCGGAAGCTCTGGCTGTTGACGGCGTCATCCAGAATGACGTCGTTGACATAGGTGCCGTCCGAACGGCTGTACTGACCGAACAGGTCCCAGTTCCAGCCCGTCAGGAAGCCGCGATCGCCGGCGATCGTGCCGCGGAGGCCGGCGACCGCGCGGGCATAGTCGACCTCCTGGCTGGCGCCGGCATGGTTGGTGATGGGCGTGGGGCTGATCAGGAAATCACCGCCCCAGTCCTCGTAGCCGGGGCTCGGGGCGCTGTAGGACCATCCGCCCGCATAGGCGTAGTTCCAGAACTGCCGGTAACCGGTGGTGGACGACTTGCGGCGGTTCAGCAGCACCTCGGCATAGGCCTCCATGCCGCTGTCGAGGCGGTAGGCCCCCTCCGCGAACACGGTGTACCGCTCGACGCCCGGAATCAGCGTCTGGGCGTCGTCGAACGGGTGGTTGCCGTTCATCACCGCCGTGCTGGTCGGATCCTCCGGATAGCCGACCAGATAGAAACCGGGAGGCGGCGTGGGGAAGTCTCCCGCCAGGCTGCCCGGAATGGTGGGAATGTACTGGCCGAGATCGCCATCGTAATCGAACTGGAAGCGGCCGGGCAGCGAGCCGAAGCCGCTGTCGTAGGCCCACACGTGGCCCCACAGCAGATCCAGACACGCGGGCTGGCCGGTGCGCGGATCGATCCGGTCGCCCCGGCTGCCGTCGGCGTTCAGGATGTACTGCGCCGCACACTGGGTGTAATCGCGGTCGCCCTCAAGCTGTTCATACTGCCGGTAGTAGTCGCCCGAGATGCTGAAATGGCCGCGATCGAAGGTGCGCCCCCAGGTCCCGGAGAAGTTGACCTGCTCGCCGCCGCCCTCGAACGGCGCCGTATAATAGGCGGCGACCTCGCCGCCATCGATGTCCGTCCGCGTGATCAGGTTCACCACGCCGGCCACGGCGTCCGAGCCATAGATGGATGAGGCGCCGTCCTTCAGGATATCGACGCGCGACAGCGCCGATTGGGGCAGGACGTTCAGGTCGAACGCCGACACGCCGCCGCGGGTGCCGGCGGGGCCCGCCCGGCGGCCGTTGAGCAGCACGAGGGTGCGATTCGCGCCAAGGCCGCGGAGCGAGACGGTCGCCGCGCCCGGGCCGCCGTCCGTGACGAACGCGCTGGAAATGGTGGGCGTCACCTGCGGCGAACCGGCGGCGAGCGTGGACTGCTGCAGCAACTGCGCCGTATCGCTGAGACCACGGGCCTGGGCGCTTTCAGCGGTCAGAACCTGAACCGGCGAACTGCTCGTGAATTCGTTACGCGGGATTCTCGACCCCGTGATGATGAGTTCCTGCACTTCCGTGGCCGTCTGCTCCTGCTCGCTCGCAGGGGCCTCCTGGGCCATGGCAGGCACGGCCGCGGCGATGGCGAGGATTCCGCCCACCAGACTGGTGGTGTGCTTGAGTCGGAGGGTCGATGACATAACGCTAAATCTCCAGGCTGCGCGGCTTCGCATGGGTAAACCGGTCACGGTTCCGTCACACCCTAAGGGCGGAGATTGCTGCGCCGCAACCTTCGTGGCTGAATTGGGGCGGCGAAGTCGGCGATAGTGTCCGGAATGTGACAGTCGCATAGCCTCTTGTGCGTGCGGAGGCGTCCCTCTAAAGGCCTCGCCTTAGCCTCAAACCTATCGAAACGGTCGCCGCTCCCCGGCGCGGCCGTCCGCGCGCGCAATAAGAAGAAGCCGCCCATGCCCAAACGCACAGACATCAAGTCCATCCTGATCATCGGCGCCGGGCCCATCGTCATCGGGCAGGCGTGCGAGTTCGACTATTCAGGCGTGCAGGCGTGCAAGGCGCTGAAGGCCGAGGGGTACCGGGTGATCCTGGTCAACTCGAACCCGGCCACCATCATGACCGACCCGGAGGTGGCCGACGCCACCTATATCGAGCCGATCACCCCCGAGATGGTCGAGAAGATCATCGAGAAGGAGCGGCCCGACGCCCTGCTGCCCACCATGGGCGGCCAGACGGCGCTGAACACCGCCCTGGCGCTGGACGCCTCGGGCGCGCTGAAACGGCTGGGCGTGGAGATGATCGGGGCCCGGGCCGAGGTCATCGACAAGGCCGAAGACCGCCAGAAATTCCGCGACGCCATGGACAAGCTGGGGCTGGAAAGCCCGCGCTCCAAGGCCGTGCATCACATCGACGAGGCCGAGGACGCCCTGGCCTTCGTGGGCCTGCCCGCCATCGTCCGCCCCAGCTTCACCCTGGCCGGCACCGGCGGCGGTATCGCCTATAACGTTGAGGAATTCCGCGAGATCGTGGAGCGCGGGCTGGACCTGTCGCCGACCACCGAGGTGCTGATCGAGGAATCGGTGCTGGGCTGGAAGGAGTACGAGATGGAGGTGGTCCGCGACCATGCGGACAACTGCATCATCATCTGCTCCATCGAGAACATCGACCCGATGGGGGTCCACACCGGCGATTCCATCACCGTGGCCCCTGCCCTGACGCTGACCGACAAGGAATATCAGCGGATGCGCACGGGCTCGATCAACGTCCTGCGCGAGATCGGCGTGGAGACCGGCGGATCCAACGTCCAGTGGGCCATCAACCCCAAGGACGGCCGCATGGTCGTCATCGAGATGAACCCGCGCGTGTCGCGCAGCTCCGCGCTCGCGTCCAAGGCCACGGGCTTCCCCATCGCCAAGGTCGCGGCCCGTCTGGCCGTCGGCTACACCCTGGACGAGCTGACCAACGACATCACCCAGGTGACCCCGGCCAGCTTCGAGCCGTCCATCGACTATGTGGTCACCAAGATCCCGCGCTTCGCCTTCGAGAAGTACCCGGGCGCCGAGCCCATGCTGTCCACCTCCATGAAGTCGGTGGGCGAGGTCATGGCCATCGGCCGGACCTTCAAGGAGTCCATGCAGAAAGCCCTGCGCGGGCTGGAGACCGGGCTGAACGGCTTCGACGAGATCGAGATCGACGGCGTCACGGGCGCCGAGGACGAGGCCGCCATCAAGGGCGCGGTGGTGCGCGCCCTGGGCCTGCCGACGCCGGACCGCATCCGCGTCATCGCCCAGGCCTTCCGCCACGGGCTGAGCGTCGAGGAGGTTCAGGCCGCCTGTTCCTATGAACCCTGGTTCCTGCGCCAGATCGCCGAGATCGTGCGCGAGGAAGGCCATGTGCGGGTCAAGGGCCTGCCGACCGACGCCGTCGAATTCCGCCGCCTGAAGGGCATGGGCTTTTCCGACGCCCGACTGGCGAAGCTGACCGGAACCACCGAGAAGGCCGTGCGCGACGCCCGCCGGGGTCTGTCCGTGCGGCCGGTGTTCAAGCGCATCGACACCTGCGCCGCCGAGTTCGCCAGCGCCACCGCCTATATGTACTCGACCTATGAGAGCGGCGCCCTGGGCCAGGTCCCGGACTGCGAGGCCGCGCCCTCGGACCGCAAGAAGGCGATCATCCTGGGCGGCGGGCCGAACCGCATCGGCCAGGGCATCGAGTTCGACTACTGCTGCTGTCACGCGGCCTTCGCCTTCGCCGACATCGGCGTCGAGTCGATCATGGTCAACTGCAACCCGGAGACCGTGTCGACCGACTACGACACCTCCGACCGGCTGTATTTCGAGCCCCTGACGGCCGAGGACGTGCTGGAGCTGATCGATGTGGAGCGCTCGAAGGGCGACCTGATCGGCGTGGTGGTGCAGTTCGGCGGCCAGACGCCCCTGAAGCTGGCCCATGCGCTGGAAGAGGACGGCGTGCCCATCCTGGGCACCAGCGTCGACTCCATCGACCTGGCCGAGGACCGCGAGCGGTTCCAGAAAATGCTGCACGACATCGGCCTGCAGCAGCCGCCCAACGGCCTGGCCCGCTCGGCCGAGGAAGCCGCCGAAAAGGCCGAGGAAGTCGGCTATCCGGTGGTGCTGCGCCCCTCCTATGTGCTGGGCGGCCGCGGCATGATGATCGTGCACGACCGCGAGCAGCTGGACCGCTACGTCGGCGAGGCCATGAAGGTCTCGGGCGACGATCCGGTCCTGATCGACCACTATCTGAACCGCGCCACCGAGGTGGACGTGGACGCCATCTGCGACGCCGACGACGTGTTCGTGGCGGGCGTGCTGGAGCACATCGAGGAAGCCGGCGTCCATTCAGGCGACAGCGCCTGCTCCATGCCCCCCTACTCCCTGTCCGAGGCGGTGGTGGCCGAGCTGATGCGCCAGACCGAAGCCATGGCCAAGGCCCTGAAGGTGCGCGGCCTGATGAACGTGCAGTTCGCCATCGAGGAGCCGCACAGCGACAACCCGCGCATCTTCGTGCTGGAGGTCAATCCGCGCGCCAGCCGCACGGTGCCCTTCGTGGCCAAGACCATCGGCGAGCCTGTGGCCGCCATCGCCGCCAAGGTCATGGCGGGCGAGACGCTGGCCTCCTTCGGGCTGACGCACAAACCCTACGACCACATCGCGGTGAAGGAGGCGGTGTTCCCCTTCGCCCGGTTCGCCGGCGTCGACACGGTGCTGGGCCCGGAGATGCGCTCCACCGGCGAGGTCATGGGTCTGGACTGGAAGCGCGAGGACGAGGCGGACATGCAGGGCGCCTTCGCCCGCGCCTTCGCCAAGTCACAGCTGGGCGGCGGCACCATCCTGCCCACGTCAGGCTGCGCCTTCGTCTCGGTGCGCAATGACGACAAGCCGTTCATCCTGGGCGCGGTCAAGAAGCTGATCGAGCAGGGCTTCTCCATCCTCGCCACCGGCGGCACCCACGCCTACCTGACCGAACAGGGGCTGGAGGTCGGGCTGGTCAAGAAGGTGCTGGAGGGCCGTCCCCACATCGTCGACGCCATGAAGAACGGCGAGGTCCAGCTGGTCTTCAACACCACCGAGGGCAAGCAGTCCCTGTCGGACAGCTTCTCCATCCGCCGCTCGGCCCTGATGATGAAGATCCCCTATTACACCACCACCCCCGCCGCCCTCGCCTCGGCCCAGGCCATCGCCGCCATCAAGGCCGGCGAGCTGGATGTGCGGCCGTTGCAGGGATACTGAGCCCGGCCTTGCGGTCGGGCGCTCGCCGGTTACAGTCCCTCTGAACACAGGGGCTGAACCATGAAACGACTGCTGATGCTGGCGGCCTGCGCGACCGCCCTCGCCTCGCCCGCCTTCGCCCGGGACGCGGCGCTGGAGCGGGCGGTGGCGCAGGATTATCAGGCCAATCTGGCGGCCCTGTGGGACCACTTCCACCGCAATCCCGAGCTGTCGGGGCTGGAGGTCCAGACCGCCGCGCGCATGGCGCAGGAGCTGGAGGCGCTGGGCTATGAGGTGACCACCGGCGTGGGCGGCCACGGGGTGGTGGCGATCCTGCGCAACGGCGACGGGCCGACGGTCATGCTGCGCGCCGACATGGACGGCCTGCCCATCGCCGAGGATTCCGGCCTGGCCAACGCCTCCACCGCGCGGCAGGTGGATCACGATGGAACCGAAAAGCCGGTTATGCACGCCTGCGGCCACGATGTGCACATCACCGCCCTGGTGGGCACGGCCCGCCAGATGCAGGCGCGGCGCGGCAACTGGTCCGGCACCCTGATCCTGATCGCCCAGCCGGCCGAGGAGATCATCTCCGGCGCCCGCAGCATGGTGCAGGACGGGCTGTACGAGCGATTCCCCAAGCCGGACTACGCCGTGGCCTTCCACGTGGCCTCGGGGCTGGAGGCCGGGCGCATCATGGTGCCCGAGGCCATCGCCTATTCCAGCTCCGACAGCGTGGACATCACGGTGCGGGGCGTCGGCGCGCACGGGGCTTCGCCGCACATGGGCGTCGACCCCGTGCTGGTGGCCAGCCAGATCGTGGTGTCGCTGCAATCCATCGTCAGCCGCGAGATCGCGCCCCTGAGCCCCGGCGTCATCACAGTCGGGTCGATCCATGGGGGCATCAAGCACAACATCATCCCCGACCGGGTGGACCTGCAGCTGACCGTGCGCTCGGACGATTTCGAGGTGCGCGAGCAGCTTCTGGACGGCATCGACCGGGTGGCGCGGGGCACGGCGGTGGCGCTGGGGGTGCCCGACGATCTGCTGCCGGTAGTGACGCGGTCGCAGACCCAGACCACGCCGCCCACCATCAACGACACCCCCACCGCCGCCATCGTGCGCTCCGCCATCGCCGCCGGCATGGGCGACGATGTCCTGACCGAGTGGCCCCGCGAGGGCATGGGAGCGGAGGACTTCTCCTACTTCATCGCCCCGGACACGGGCGTGCGCGGGGTCTATTTCGCGGTGGGCGGCACGGCCCAGGACGAGCTGGAGACGGCGTCGTCCCACCACTCGCCCTTCTTCCGCATCGAGCCGGAGCCCTCCGTCACCGCAGGGGTGACGGCCATGGTGCTGGCGGCCGAGGCGCTGTTCGCCGCGGAGTAGGCCTCAGTCGTCGGCGCCGGACGGCGGCGTCGCCTTGCCCTGCACCCCAATGGAATTGTCGATGCGCTCGACGGCGTCATTCTCGTCGGCGAGCCGCTCGTCCTCGTCGACGGGCTGCACGCCGCCCGGGTCCCGTTGGGCCTCGAGCTCGCGTTCACCAACGCCCAGGCCCTGCTGGCGCGCGCGGTCGGCCTGGACCTCGTCGGTTTCGAAGTGCGGGTCCTCGGGGGTGGCTTGGCTGTCGGTCATGATGCTCTCCATCGGGACGAACGATCCGCCCCTTCGCCACGGCAACCCCGGGCCCCGACGAATGTTCCGGCGCGCGGACGGCAACCTTTCCCTGTCCGAGCGCGTAGTTCAGCAAAGCTTTCCTCGTTCACGCCGGAGCGCGCCATGTCCTCCATCATCCGCCCCACCTCCGCCCAGCAGACGCGCCGCTTCGTGGTGCTGGCCGCCGCCCTGTTCGCGCCGATTGTCGGCTATGGCCAGATGCTGCTGGGCTGGGGCCAGAGCCCGGCCGAGTTCTCGGCCGACGGCGACCAGACCCTGCGTGTCGCGGGCTACGCCTTCTCCATCTGGGGCCTGATCTACGTCTGGCTGATCGCCTACGGGGTCTGGCAGGTGCTGCCCCGCACCGGCGAGAGCGATCTGCTCAGCCGCATGGGCTGGCCCTCGGCGGCCGCCATGGTCGGCATCGGCCTGTGGGTCGTCGCCTCGGCGGCGGACCAGGACGCGGCCACCGTCGTGCTGATCGCCGGCTCGGGGCTCGTTCTGGTCGTGCCGATGCTGATGAGCACCCAGCTGATCCGCGCCGCGCCGACAAGGGACTCCGACCGCTGGCTGATCGCCTGGCCGCTCGGTCTGCTGGCCGGCTGGCTGACCATCGCCACCGCCGCCAACATTCTCACCGTCCTGACGGCGAACGACGCCCTGCCGCCGGGCCTCCCGCCCACGGGCTGGGCCCTGCTGGCCGTGACCCTCGTGGTGGCCGCCGCCCTGCTGGTGACCTGGCGCCTGCGCCTGATGGCCTATCCCCTGCCCATCGCCTGGGGTCTGATGGCCGTGTTCGTGGCCGAGCAGGAGCGCAACCCGCTGCTGGGCTTTTCGGCCCTGGGCGCGTCGCTGCTGGTGCTGATCGTCGCCCTGATCCTGGTGTTCCGCCTGAAGCGCGACATCGCGCGCTGACGCACGCGAGAGGCTGACACGACTCCCCGGGGACGCTAGAAGCGCGCCATGAGCGCGCACACCCCCACCATGGCCGAACTGGCCGCCGAGTACGGCCTGGCCGAAAACGAATATCAGGTCCTCCTCGACCGCCTGGGCCGGGAGCCCAGGCTGGTAGAGCTGGGCGTCTTCTCGGTCATGTGGTCCGAGCACTGCTCGTACAAGTCGTCGAAGATCCATCTGGGCAAATTCCCCACCAAGGGACCCAGGGTCATCTGCGGGCCGGGCGAGAACGCCGGGGTCATCGACATCGACGACGGCGACGCCTGCATCTTCAAGATGGAGAGCCACAACCACCCGTCCTTCATCGAGCCCTATCAGGGCGCGGCCACCGGCGTCGGCGGCATCATGCGCGACGTCTTCACCATGGGCGCGCGGCCCGTGGCCCTGCTGAACGCCCTGCGCTTCGGCGATCCCGAGCATGAGAAGACCCGTCGCCTCGTCACGGGCGTGGTGGCCGGCATCGGCGGCTACGGCAACTGCGTGGGCGTGCCCACCGTGGGGGGCGAGACCAATTTCCACCGGGGCTACAACGGCAACATCCTGGTCAACGCCATGTGCGTGGGCGTGGCCAAGGCGGATTCCATCTTCTATTCGGCCGCCCCGGCGCCGGGCCATTCGGTGGTCTATTTCGGCTCCAAGACCGGACGCGACGGCATCCACGGCGCCACCATGTCCTCGGCCGAGTTCGACGACGAGTCCGACGCCAAGCGCCCCACGGTGCAGGTGGGCGATCCCTTCGCCGAGAAGCTGCTGATCGAGGCGACGCTGGAGCTGATGGCTTCGGGCGCCGTGGCCGCCATCCAGGACATGGGCGCGGCGGGCCTGACCTCCTCCTCCGTGGAAATGGCGGGCAAGGGCGGCGTCGGCATCGAGCTGGACCTGGACCACGTGCCCCAGCGCGAAGAGGGCATGACCGCCTATGAGATGATGCTGTCCGAAAGCCAGGAGCGCATGCTGGCGGTGCTCAAGCCGGGCCGCGAGGACGACGGCCGCCGCATCTTCGAGAAATGGGGGCTGGACGCCGCCGTCATCGGCAAGACCACCGACACCGGCCATCTGGTGCTGAAGCACAAGGGCGAGGTGGTCTGCGACGTGCCGCTGGCGCCCCTGTTCGACGACGCGCCCCTCTATGATCGCCCGTGGACCCAGCCGGTGCTGCACCCGCGCCTCGACCCGAAGGACGTCCCCGCGCCGGCCGACTGGACCGAGGCGGTGTTCAAGGTCATCACCTGCCCCGACATGGCGTCCAAGCGCTGGATCTGGGAACAGTACGACCGCCACGTCATGGCCGACACCCTCCAGGACTCCGCCACCGGCGCCGATGCGGGCGTGGTGCGCGTGCACGGCACGGACAAGGGTCTGGCGGTCACGTCCGACTGCACCCCCCGCTATGTGCAGAACGACCCCTATGAGGGCGGCAAGCAGGCCGTGGCGGAGGCCTGGCGCAACCTGACCGCCGTAGGCAGCCGTCCCATCGCCATCACCGACAACCTCAACTTCGGCAATCCGCAGCGCCCGGAAATCATGGGCCAGATCGTACGGGCCATCGACGGCATGGCCGAGGCCTGCGCCGCCCTGGACTTCCCGGTCGTGAGCGGGAACGTGTCGCTGTACAACGAGACCAACGGCGTCGCCATTCCGCCCACCCCCACTGTGGGTGCGGTGGGTCTGCTGCCCAACTATGACGTGACCACCGGCTTCGCGGGCATGGTCGAGGGCGATGCGCTGGTGTTGATCGGCGACACCCACGGCGAACTGGGCGCATCCATCTATCTGCGCGAGGTGCTGGGCCGCGAGGACGGCGCCCCGCCGCCGGTGGACCTGAAGCTCGAGCGCAAGACCGGCGACTTCGTGCGCGACCTGATCGAGGCGGGCAAGCTGACGGTGGTGCACGACCTGTCGGACGGCGGCCTGATCGGCGCCGCGGCCGATCTGGCGCTGGCGTCGGACACCGGCGTCGTGCTGGACGCCACCAGCGAACAGCACGCCCACATCCTGCTCTTCGCCGAGGATCAGGCCCGCTATCTGGTCGCGGTCCAGGACGCCGAGGCGCTGATCACCGCCGCCCGCGACGCCGGGCTGCACGCCTCGGTCGTCGGCCGCGCCGAAGGAACCGACTTCGCGTCGAAGGGCTTGTTCAGCATCCCCCTGGCCGAGCTTCGTCGCCGTCACGAAGGCTGGCTGCCCGACTGGATCAAAGGCTGACCTCATGAGCATCACGGCGGACACGGTTTACAGACCCCACGTTCCGCCGCGACGCTCCGGCCGTCCGCTGTCGGCGCCCGCCTTCCTCTGGCTGAGCTGGCGCGATCCGCTACGCATCTGGTCGGACCGGCACTTCGAGCTGCCGCAGATCCACGGGCGCGGGATTTTCGGCGAGATGCTGGTGGTCAGCCATCCCGACGGCGTCCGCCGCGTCCTGACCGAGAACGCCGCCAACTATGTGAAGGGCGACCTGCAACGCCGCGTGCTGGGGCCCCTGCTGGCCGAGGGGCTGTTGCTGGCCGAGGGCGAGGACTGGCGCCGCGCACGGCGTATCATGGCGCCCCTGTTCACCCCCGCCCGCATCGGCGGCCTGACCCGGCGCATGGCCGAGGTGTGCGAGGCGCGCATCGCCGGGTGGAGCCTGGCGCCGCAGGGCCGCATCATGGACATGGACAGCGAGCTGTCGGGCCTGACCTTCGACATCCTGTCAGCCACCATGTTCTCCGACGATCTGGGCGGCCAGGCCGCCGGCTTCGAGCGCGCCCTGAACAGCTATCTGTCCGCCGGGGCCCGCATTGATCCGCTGGACGTGATCGGCGCGCCGGACTGGGCCCCGCGGCTGGGGCGCCTCGCCAGCCACCGCTCGGCCGTGTTCTTTGAGAAGCGCGTCACCGCCCTTGTGGCCGCGCGGCGGGCGCAGATGGAGGCGGGGCGCCCGGCGCCGCCGGACCTGCTCACCGCCCTTCTGACCGCCCGGGACGAGGGCGGCGGGCGCGGGCTCAGCGACAGCGAGGTGGCCGCCAACATCCTGACCTTCATCCTCGCCGGGCACGAAACCACCGCGCGGGCGCTGGGCTGGACCCTGCACCTGCTGTCACGCCAGCCCGAAGTGATGGCCAGGGTCCAGGCCGAGGCGGACGGCTTCGACATCGACCAGCCGGACTGGGCCGATCGCCTGCCGTGGATCCGCGCGGCCTTCGAGGAAACCATGCGCCTGTTCCCGCCCGCCCCCACCATGGCCCGCAAGGCGCTGGAGGCGGACGTGATCGGGGGCCAGGCCATCAGCGCGGGGACCACGGTGGTGATCTCGCCCTGGGTGCTGCAGCGTCACCGCCTGCTGTGGGACGATCCGGACGCCTTCAGACCGGAACGGTTCCTGCCGGAGAACCGCAAGGCGGTCGACCGCTACGCCTACATCCCCTTCAGCGCGGGGCCGCGGGTCTGCATCGGCGCCAGCTTCGCCGTGCAGGAGGCGATGATCGCCCTGGCCGTCATCCTGCGCGAGGCCCGGGTGGAGCCGATCTCGCGGATCGAGCCCCGGCCCGTGCATCAGGTGACCCTGCGCGCCCGACGGCCCATCGAGCTGCGAATGAGACAGCGCAGGACGGCCGCGTAAGCCGCCCCTTAAGGATTATCGGGCATCCTTAACGGCGATATCCGGAGGCCGATTCCCCATGCCCATGCCTGTCGAAACGCTGGAACAGCATCTGCGCGACGCGTTTCCCGACGCCGAGATCGAAATTCAGGATCTGGCCGGCGACGGCGACCACTATCGCGCCCGCATCGTCTCGAGCGCCTTTTCCGGTCTGTCCCGGGTGAAGCAGCATCAGGCCGTCTATGCGGCCCTGAAGGGCAAGATGGGCGGAGAGCTTCACGCCCTGGCGCTGGAGACCAGCGCCCCGCAGGGAGCCTGATCATGCGCTATCGTCCCCTCGGCCGGTCGGGTTCGGCCGTTTCCGTCATCACCCTGAAGGTCGGCTCCGAGGCGCTCGCGGGCGGCCCGTCCCGCGCCCAGGCGCTGGTGTTCGCGGCCCTGGAAGCGGGCATCAACACCTTTCACCTGACCAGCGCCGACCCGGTTCTGGCCGAGGCGGTGGGACATGCCCTGTCCGAGGTGGACCGCAAGCTGATCCAGGTCTCCGTCAACCTGGGGCGCGCCGACGGTCGTCGGGGCGGCCGGGATTTCTCCCCCGAGGCCCTGACCGGCGCCATCGACCGCACCCTGCACGCGTCCGGCCTCGGCTGGATCGATCTGGCCATGCTGGATGAACCGGGCGAGGACGAAATGCCCCAGACGGCCCTGAACGCCCTGAAGGCCCAGCGCACAGCCGGCCGCATCCGCATGCTGGGGATCGCCGGCGACGGCGACGTCATGGACGCCTATGTCTCCACCGGCGCCTTCGACGTCCTGGCCACCAGCTATCATGTGAACTCGCCGTGGCAGACCCGCCACCGCATGCGTGCGGCTCTGGAGCGGGACATGGCGGTGATGGCCTACGGCTATTTCCCCACGGAGCTGGACACGGCGAAGAAGGCCGAGACCGTCCATGCGCCCAAAAAGGGCCTGTTCGGGATGGGCGGCGGCGGACGGCCGAAGCATGATCCGCTGGCGGGCGCGGGCACCTTCGCCTTCCTGCACCAGACCCATGGCTGGAGCGCCGAGCACATCTGCCTGGCCTTCACCCTCACCGACCCGTCCATCGCCACGGTTCTCGTGGACGCCCCCGACGCCGGGCGCATCGAGGCTCTGGCCACCGTCCCCGAGCGGGACCTCCCCCCGGGTCTGGCCGCCCAGATCGAGATGGCCCGGGTCCGTATGGCGGCGGCTTGATCCTCCCCTTGCCTTGACCCGGCCCTGATCGATCCCTAGCTGACGGGTTCCTCCCGAACAGGCGAACTCCCGTGACCGACACCAACGAGAACCCCGTCCACGCCTTCATCGCCGCCACCGTGGCCGAGAACCCGGTGGTGCTCTTCATGAAGGGCACCCCCGACGCGCCGCGCTGCGGCTTCTCGGCCGTGACGGTGCAGATCCTGGATCACGTGGGCGCGTCGTTCGTCGGCGTGGACGTGCTGCAGGACGAAGCCCTGCGCGACGGCATCAAGACCTTCACCGACTGGCCCACCATCCCGCAGCTCTATGTGAAGGGCGAATTCGTCGGCGGCTCGGACATTGTGCGCGAGATGTTCCAGTCCGGCGAGCTTCAGCAGGCCCTGACCGAAAAGGGCGTGGTCCTGGGCGAGGCCTGATCGTGGCCCGGCAGGCGCTGATCCCGCGCGAGGACCGCCAGGTCTTCACCCTGCCGTTGACCATCCGCGACGAACACATCGACGAGAACGGCCACGTCAACAATGTGGTCTATGTGGCCTGGCTGCAGGAAGCGGGCACGGCCCACTGGAACAGCCGGTTCAGCGCCGAAGACCGCGCCCGCTGGTCGTGGGTCGCCCTGCGGCACGAGGTGGACTATTTCCGCGCCCTGCCCCCCGGCGCGACCGCCGTGGCCCGCACCTGGGTCGGCGATCCGCAGGGGCCGCGCTTCGCCCGCTATGTCCGTATCGAGGACGGCGAGGGCCGCCTGTGCGCCCAGGGCCTGTCCGAATGGTGCCTGGTCGATTCCTCGACCCTGCGCCCCCATCGCATCCCGCCCGAAATGGTCAGGCCGTTCGAGGCCTGACCATCCCTGGTATTCAGGGCACGACCAGCGGATTGGCCAGCACCAGGGCGGCGCCCCGCTCCAGGCCCAGCTCCGCGTAGGTCCAGGACAGCTCCACACCCTCGGCGATCAGGGCGCGGCAGGGGTCCGGCTCATCGCGGACCAGAGCCATCTCACCGGCCATGTCGCCGCCGTCCACGATCTGGACGCTGAAGTCGGACTTCTCGGTGCAGCCGTTGGAGGTGACGCGCACCACGGCCTGGTCGCGCTCGAAGCGGACGCCGTGCACGCTTTCCAGCTCACGGGGCTCGAGCTCAACCGAGGTCGCCGAAGCGGTGCGCACCGTGGTCGTCTCGCCGCTGTCGCTGGCGTAGATGACGCAGCCGCCCAGCATCAGCGGGGCGGCCAGGATCAGGACGAGGGCGCGCATCAGCGGTTCGAGTCGTCGCTGGTGGTGATGACCCGCGTGGTGGGCTCGTCGGTGGCGATGATGATGCAGCCCGACAGCAGCGGTGCGGCGATGGCGGCGATGAGCAGAATGCGAAGCATGGAATGAACCCCGTAGATGACTTGATGTCCGATACTGCCAAGGCGCGCGTGCAAAGACACGTGAACAATCGGAAAGGGTGTCAGCCCCGGTCCTCGTCGCCTTCCACGAAGTCCTGCACGAACTCGGGCGTGTCGCCGTCCTCGACGGGATCCTCGTCCTCGCCTTCGCCGCGCGAGGGGTCCGGCACCTCGAACCCGGCGGGCAGGGACAGGTCCAGCAGGCCCGCGGCCTTCATCTCCTGGACGCCCGGCAGGTCGTACAGGCTGGCCAGGCCGAAATGCTCCATGAAGCGGTCGGCGGTGGCGTAGGTGACGGGCCGGCCCGGCGTACGACGACGCCCCTTCAGCCGCACGAAGCCCATCTCCAGCAACAGGTCCAGGGTGCCCTTGGAGATGCTGACCCCCCGCACGCTCTCGATCTCGGCGCGGGTGACGGGCTGGTGGTAGGCGATGATGGCCAGGGTCTCCAGCGCGGCCTTTGACAGGCGGCGCGGCTCCTCGCGCTCCTCGGTCATCAGGAACGACAGGTCCGGCGCCGTGCGGAACCGCCAGCGACCCGCCACGCATTCCAGCTCCACCCCCCGGCCCTTGTAGCGGTCGATCAGGGCGGTGAGCGTGCCGCCCACGTCCGCCCCTTCGGGCAGCCGGCGCGCGATCTCCTCCACGGACAGGGGCGCTGCGGCGGCGAACAGCAGGGCCTCGATGCGGCGCTCCAGATCATCGGGTTCGACGGTCACGGGGTCAGCTCCAGCGGCTGGCCGATGTCGCGGCGGCGCAGATACAGATCGTCGAACGCCCGGGTCTGGCGCACGTCCATGGCGCCTTCCTTGACCAGCTCCAGGCTGGCCGACAGGGTCGAGGCCACATAGGACGCCTGGGTCGGCCCCTCCTCGCCCCGCTCGCGCGTGGGAGCGACCTTCTCCAGCGGGGTCCAGTCAGCCAGTTTCGGCATCACCTCACGCAGCCAGTCGCGGGCTTCCTCCAGCGCGAAAGCCTCCACCCGCTGGGTGGGCGTATATCGGCGGTGCTCCTCGCGGCGGCGCTGGACCACATAGGCCACCATCAGGTCGTACAGGCTGAGCTCCACCCGGTCTGACGGTACGATGACCGTGGCCTCCGGGTCGCCGCGGGTGAACACATCGCGCTTGAGCTGCGGACGCGCGGTGATCGCCTCCACCGCCGTGCGCATGGCCTCCAGCTTCTTGAGGCGAAAGGCGAGCGCGGCGGCCATCAGTTCGGCGGGGGGCTCATCCTTTGTCTTCTGCTCGTTGCGGGGCAGAAGCAGGCGGGACTTCAGATAGGCCAGCCACGACGCCATCACCAGATAGTCCGCCGCCAGCGAGAAATTGCGGCTGCGCGCCTCATGCACGAAGGCCAGATACTGCTCGGCCAGCTTCGTGATCGACAGCTTCAGCAGATCGACCTTCTGGGTGCGGGCCAGCGCCAGCAGCACGTGCAGAGGCCCCTCATAGCCGTCGATGTCGACCACGAAGGTCTGGTCGTCGGGCGCCGCGTCCACGGCGTCGAAACCCAGATCGGTCTGGAATTCCTCGCTCATGCCTCACCCGCCGCCGGGCCGGCCGCCGCCGTCATGCGTCCCGCCAGCCGCGCCTCGAACCGGGCGCGGGCGTGGGCCTCGTCCAGCGGCTCGGGCACAGCCGGAACACGGGCCAGCGCCGCCTCGGCCCGCTTCAGGGCCACCCCCTTCAGCCGCCCGACGCCTTCCGCCACGGCGCGCATCTCGTTCAGATTGCCGTTGCAGTGCAGGACGACGTCGCATCCGGCCTTGAGCGAGGCCTCGGCCCGCTCCCGCAACGAGCCGCTGAGGGCGTTCATGGACAGGTCGTCGGTGATGATCAGGCCGCCGAAGCCCAGACCGCCCCTGGCGACGTCCTCGCGCATCAGCTTGACCGCCTTGCGCGAGGTGGTGGCCGGCCGCTTCCTGTCGATGGCCTCGAACACCACGTGGGCGGTCATGGCCAGGGGCATGTCCGACAGGGCGCGGAACGGCGCGAAATCCCAGGCGTCCAGGATCTTGAGGGGATCAGCCACCACAGGCAGGGCATGGTGGCTGTCCGCCGTGGCGCGGCCGTGACCGGGCATGTGCTTGATCACCGGCAGGACGCCGCCCGCCAGCAGGCCTTCGACCGCCGCCCGGCCAAGCTGGGCCACCGTGGCGGGGTCGTGGGCGTAGGCGCGGTCGCCGATGATGTCGTGGGCGCCCGGCGTCGGCGTGTCCAGCACCGGCAGGCAGTCCGCCGTGATCCCCAGCGCCAGCAGGTCATGGGCGATCAGCCGCGCGCCCAGCCGCGCCAGCTCACGCGCCTCCAGCGGATCGTTGGTCGCCTTCAGATAGGCCGCGCCGGGCGGATAGGCGGGCCAGTGCGGCGGGCGCAGGCGCTGCACCCGGCCGCCTTCCTGATCGATCAGAATGGGGGCGTCGGCCCGCCCCACGCTCTCGCGCAGGGCGGCGGTCAGGGCGCGGACCTGATCCGGCGTCTCCACATTGCGGCGGAACAGGATGAAGCCCCAGGGCCGGACGTCGCGGAAGAAGCGCCGCTCCTCCTCGCCCAGCACCGGGCCTTCGCACCCGTAGATCGCCGCCGAGATCACTAGCGGACCAGACAGTCGCGCCCGGCGTTCCGGAGCGCGGCGCAGAACGCCGTCGCCTGCTCGCGCGAGAAGCCGTTGAAGGTGGTGCGGTACAGGGTCGAGCCCGACGAACTGGTCACCTGCTCCACGCCCTTGGTGCGGCCACGCGCATATTCAGGGAAGGCCGCGGCCACGGCGGCGTACTCCCGGTCGGCCACATCCCGCGAGGAGAAGGCGCCGATCTGCACCGCCGCACTCCCCGTCGCCGGCGCCGGGGTTTCAGCGCGCGGCGCCGGACTGGCCTTCTCGGCCGGGGCGGGCCGGGGCGTGTCGGCCACAGGCGCGGGCGGCGGCGGCGCGGCCTCGGTCGGTTCGCGCGGTTCGGGGCGGGGCTGGACCTCTTCCGGCGGCGGCGCGAACTCGGGGGTCTCGCCCTCCGGCGCTGCGTCATAGGCGGTGATGTCGCCTTCCGGATCCACCGGCTGGGCGTCCACGGGCGCGGGGCCGGTCAGATCGCCCACCGACTCCCCCACGACCGGGGGCGCGTCATTGGGGCCGCGCACGCCGCCGAGGCCGTAGATCAGCCCGATGGCCGCCAGCAGAACCAGCAACACCACCACGCTGATGATCAGCATCATGGGAATCGGCTTCTTCGGCTCCCCGCCACGGGCGTCGAAACCGCCCCGGCGGAACGGCAGATCGTCATCGTCCGGGGGCGTATAGGCGCCGCGGTCGGGGTCATTGCGATTGTTGTCGTCGTAGGACATGGCGCGCTTCCAGGTCAGGCCGCCCGCGAATCGCGGGGTCGAACCTCTATCTTACGCCCCGCCCGGCCTTCGGTTTAAGTCGAATCACAGATCGAGCTGCAGGTCGAGGCTGAACAGCTTCCTGTGCTCCTCGATGGCGTAGCGATCGGTCATGCCGGCGATGTAGTCGCACACCGCCCGGGCGCGGCGATCCGGGTCATCGCTTCTGGCCTTGCCGCTCCACTCCGGCGGCAGGACGTCGGGCTCGCGCATGAACAGGGCGAACATCTCCGACAGGATGCGCTTCGCCTGGCTGCGCGTGCGGTTGACCCGGTAGTGGCGGTACATCCGCTCATACAGGAACGCTCGCAGCCGCCCCAGGTCCTCCATCATGGGTCCCGAGAACTGCACGAGGGTGCGGCTGGCCGTGCGCACGTCTTCCGTGGTGGCGATGCCGTCTTCGGCGATCCGGCGCTCTGTTTCGGCCAGCACGTCGTCGATCATGGCCCCGATCATCCGCCGCACGGCCTCCAGCCGGATCATGCGGTTGTCCAGATCAGGCCAGTCCTTGCGCGTGCCGTGCAGGATCGGCCCGATCAGCGGCACATCATTCAGGTCGTCCAGCCGGAACAGCCCCGCCTGCACCCCGTCGTCCACGTCGTGGTTGTTATAGGCGATGTCATCAGCGATGGCGGCGGCCTGGGCCTCCAGCGACGCGAAGCTGTCCAGCCGCAGGTCCCATTCGGCGCCGTAGTCGGCGATGGCGCGCCAGGACGGCTTGTGCAGCTGGTCCGTCACCGGCCCGTTGTGCTTGACCACGCCCTCGATGGTCTCCCAGCTCAGGTTCAGGCCATCGAAGGCGGGATAGCGCTCCTCCAGCTTCGTCACCACGCGGAAGGTCTGGACGTTGTGGTCGAAGCCGCCGTGGGCCGCCATGCACAGCTGAAGCTCGTCCTCGCCCGCATGGCCGAACGGCGGATGACCCAGGTCGTGGGCCAGGGCGACGGTCTCGGCCAGATCCTGATCCAGCTTCAGCGCATGGGCGATGGACCGCGCGATCTGCGCCACTTCCAGGCTGTGGGTCAGGCGGGTGCGGTAGTGGTCGCCCTCGTGGGCCACGAACACCTGCGTCTTCTCCTTCAGCCGGCGGAAGGCGGTGCAGTGAATGATGCGGTCCCGGTCGCGCGCAAAGGCGTTGCGCGTGCGGCTGACGCTCTCGGGAACCAGCCGGCCGCGCGACTGCTCGGGGGTCTCGGCGTAGGGGGCGCGTTGGGCGGACAAGGTCACTTAGGCGTCTTTGTCTGATCACGGGCCTTTGCGAACGCCCGCACGCGCCTCATATAGAGGGACGTGAGCACCGTCCAACCCATCATCCCCGCCGGTCTGTCCCTCAGCATCGCCCAGCGCGCGCCCGAGGGCATCGTGCTGGCCGAAAGCGGCGCCCGCCGTCTGGCCGAGCTGTCGGCCGACGAAGGCCGCGCCGTCCTGCTGCGCGTGGCCGTCGACGGCGGCGGATGCTCGGGCTTCCAGTACCGCTTCGAACTGGTCGAGGCCGCCGAGGACGACGACCTGCGCGTGGAGCGCGACGGTCAGGCCGTGGTGATCGACCCGGTGTCCATCCCCTTCCTCAAGGGCTCGGAGATCGCCTTCGTGGACGAACTGGCCGGCGCCCAGTTCGTGGTCCGAAACCCCAACGCGGCCTCAAGCTGCGGCTGCGGCGTCAGCTTCTCGATCTGATCCCGCTTCCCCTCCGGCGTCATCCTCGGGCTTGACCCGAGGATCCAGAGACACCGACCGATCAACGCGAGCCCGGAACCTCCGTGACACTGATTTCCCCGGTCAAGCCGGGGAATGACGATGGTCGGACCCACGCTCGGTCAAAGGCGGACTTGCATTTAGGATTTTTCCTAATTAGCCTCCTCCCTATGAACAGCGTGTTCAAGGCCCTGTCCCACCCGGCGCGGCGGCGCATCATCGCCATGCTGAGAGCAGGCCCCATGGCGTCCGGCGACATCGCGGCGGCCTTCGACATGGCCTGGCCGACGGTGACCGGGCACCTGACCGCGCTGAAGGACGCCGGGCTGGTCAGCGCCGAGCGGGACGGCTCGTCCATCCGCTATCGGCTCGACATCTCGGCGGTGGAGGAGGCGCTGGCGTTCCTGATGGATCTGACCGGCGCGCGCGACGACGAGAACCACAAGGAGGGGTGATGAAACAGCGGCTGAACCTGATCGACCTGGCCACCGTGGCGGCCAGCCTCGCCATCCTCGCCTATGCCGCCTGGATGCTGATGTCCGGGCCGCAGGGCGCCATTCCCATGCACTACGCCGCCGATGGAACGCCGGACCGCTACGGCGACCGCACGGAGGCCGGTCTGGCGATCGGCTCCATGGGCCTGATGCTGGCCGCCATCGGCTGGAGCTTCGCCCACTACGCCCGCCGGACCGACGAGGTCTCCCGACGTCGCGGCCTTCTGGCCGGACAACTGGTCACCCTTCTGACCATCGGGGCCACGACCGCCTTCATGGTCATGATGATGACCGGCGGCGCCCTGCCCTCGCCCGCCCTGCAGATGGGCGGCATGAGCCTGCTGTTCCTGATCGTGGGGGCCTTTCTGGGCCGCGTGGGGCCGAACGTCGTCGTCGGGGTGCGCACGCCCTGGGCCTTCAAGAGCCGGCTGGCGTGGGAGAAGTCCAATCGTCTGGCCGGGCGGCTGTTCAGCCTGCTTGGCCTGATCGGCATCGTCGCCGCGCCCTTCGCGCCGCAGCCGGCCGGCATGCTGGTCCTGATCGGCGCGATCACTGTCGCCGCCGTCTGGTCAGCCTTTGAAAGCTGGCGCGTCTGGCGCACCGACCCCGACCGCCAACCCTTCTGACCCGGAGACTTCCCATGCTCAGCGCCATCGTCCTCGCCGCCCTGATCCAGTCCGCTCCGGCATCGGAGGACATCTTCATCCTGTCCGAACCCGCGCCCCTGCATGGCACGGTGCTGACGCCTGTCGACGCGCGCGCAGCGGCGATCATCGTGCCGGGGTCGGGTCCGACCAACCGCGACGGCGTTGCGCCGGTCGTCGGCCTGCGCGCGGCGCCCTACCGGATGCTGGCTGAGGCGCTGGCCGAGCGCGGCGTCGCAACCCTGCGGATCGACAAGCGCGGCATCGGCGCCAGCGCGGCCGCCATGCCCGATCAGTCCAACCTTCGGTTCGAGCACTATGTGTCGGACGTGCGGGATTGGGCGGCGGAGTTGGCTGCCCGCACCGGGCGGGACTGCGTCTGGATCATCGGCCACAGTGAAGGCGGGCTAGTCGCCCTGGAGGCCGCTGCGGGGAACGACGCCGTGTGCGGGCTGGTGCTGATCTCGACGCCGGGACGGCGCCCCGGGGTCGCCCTGAGGGAGCAGCTGGAAGCCGGCCTGCCCGCCGGCGACCTGCGTGACGCGGCGATGCAGATGGTTGAAAGCCTGGAGAACGGTCAGACGGCTGCGGCGCCGCCGGCTCTGAACGCCCTGTTCCACGAGTCCGTGCAGCCTTACCTCATCTCGTATCTGGCGCGGGATCCCGCCCGGTTGATCGCCGACTATGACCAGCCGACGCTGATCGTTCACGGCGAAACCGATTTGCAGGTGGTGGAGGCGGACGCGAACGGGCTGTCAGCCGCCCAGCCCGGGGCGGCCCGCGTCGATATCCCCGGCATGAACCATGTGATGAAGGTCGCGCCGGCGGACCGCGCCGGCAACATCGCCGTCTATGCCGATCCCGACGCGCCGCTTGCCGAGGGGCTGGCGGATGCGGTGGCCGCGTTCATTCTGGAGAACTGACGCCGGTCAGGCGTCGAGGATGGCGTCCAGGGCGGTGGCGACCTCGTCGATGCCGCCCATGCCGTCGATCTCCACCAGCTTGCCTTCGCCCTCATAGTAGGGGAGCAGCGGCGCGGTCTGGCGGTTGTAGACGCCCAGCCGATCCTTGAAGGTCTCTGGGTTGTCGTCGGGACGGCCCTGTTCGGCGAAGCGCTTGGCGATGCGGCTGATCAGGGCCGCGTCATCGACCTTGAGGCGGATCACCTTGTCGATGCCGCTGCCGCGCTCGGCCAGCATGGCGTCCAGCGCCTCGGCCTGGGCCACGGTGCGGGGAAAGCCGTCGAAGATGGCGCCGCCCGCGGCCTCGGCTTCAGGCAGACGCTCCTTGATCAGGGCGATGACGATCTCGTCGGTGACCAGGTCGCCCCGGGCCAGCACGTCCTTGACGGTCTGACCCAGGTCAGAGCCCGAGGCGATGGCCGCGCGCAGCATGTCGCCGGTCGACAGCTGGACCATGCCCCGTTGCTCGACCAGGCGCTTCGCCTGGGTGCCCTTGCCCGCCGCCGGCGGTCCAAACAGGATGATGTTCACGTCTCAGCCCTCCCCGGCCGTTTACTTGCGGCCGGGCGACAGGGCCCCGCGACCGCGCAGCTTGGCCTTCTTGATGAGGCCCTCGTACTGGTGCGCCAGAAGATGCGATTGGATCTGGGCGACCGTGTCCATGGACACCACCACCACGATCAGCAGCGAGGTGCCGCCGAAATAGCCGAGGCTGGCGAAGCGGGTGATCATGAACTCGGGCAGCAGACAGACCGCCGTGATGTAGGCCGCGCCGATGGTCGTCAGACGGGTCAGCACATAGTCCAGATACTCCGCCGTGCGCTTGCCCGGGCGGATCCCCGGCAGGAAGCCGCCATACTTGCGAAGGTTCTCGGCCGTGTCCTCGGGGTTGAAGGTGATGGAGGTGTAGAAGAAGCAGAAGAAGATGATCAGCGCGCCGTAGAAAATCATGAACACGGGCTGGCCGTGCTGCATCTGGCCGACGATCCACTGCATCCACGGGCCCATGCTGGCCTGGGGCGCCATCGCCGCCACGGTGGTCGGCAGCATCAGCAGCGACGAGGCGAAGATGGCCGGGATCACGCCGGCGGTGTTGACCTTCAGCGGCAGGAACGAGCTTTCGCCGCCCACCATCCGGTTGCCCTGCTGTCGCTTCGGATACTGGATCAGCAGACGCCGCTGGGCGCGCTCCATGAACACGATGAAGACGATGACCGCGATCGACAGCACGGTGATGAACAGCAGCGCGAAGGCCGAGATCTGACCCTCCCGGGCCAGGCCCAGAAGGCGCCCGATGGCGCTGGGCAGAACCGCCACGATGCCGGCGAAGATGATCAGGCTGATGCCGTTGCCGACGCCGCGCGCGGTGACCTGCTCACCCAGCCACATCAGGAACATGGTGCCGCCGGTCAGGGTCACGACCGTGGTCAGCACGAAGAACATGCCCGGCGCGTCCACCATGCCCTGCGAGTTCTGCAGGCCCACGGCGATGCCGAACGACTGGGCGATGGCCAGCACGACAGTCAGATAGCGGGTGTACTGATTGAGCTGCTTGCGGCCCGCCTCCCCGCCTTCCTTCTTCAGCTTCTCCCAGGGGCCGTAGACGGACCCCATGAGCTGAACGATGATCGACGCCGAGATGTAGGGCATCACGTTCAGGGCGAAGACGGCCATCCGCTCGACCGCGCCGCCCGAGAACATGTTGAACATGTCCAGGATGCCGCGCTGCTGATCCGGATTTCCGAAGAAATTCAGGAACGCCTGCGAGTTGATGCCGGGGATCGGGATGTAGGTGCCGATGCGGTACACGATCAGCGCCATCAGGGTGAACAGAAGGCGCTTGTGCAGTTCCTTCGCGCGGGCGAAGGAGCCGATGTTCATGTTCGCGGCGAGTTGTTCGGCGGCCGAAGCCATATTGTGTGTCCCCCGAGGACGCTGACTGTTGGACGTCAGATAGGTGAAAAGCGGCCCCCATGCGAGGGCCGCCTTTGTCTAATCGTCATCGCGGACCTGGCGCGCGGCGCCTGGCCGCGATGACGACGGGTCTCAAGCCTTGGGCTTGCCGCGAGCGGCGTTGCGCTTGTCGACGCGCGCCTTGGCGGCTTCCTCGGCGGCGATGCGCTGTTCGACGACCGAACCGCCCGCCGCTTCGATGGCCTTTTTGGCGCCGGCCGAGGCCGACCAGACGACCAGGTTCAGCTTGGCCTTCAGTTCACCGGTGCCCAGCACGCGCACGCCGTCGCGGGTGCGGCGCAGCACGCCGGCGGCCACCAGGGCGTCGCCGTTGATCTCGGCCTTGGCGTCCAGCTTGCCGGCGTCCACGGCGTCCTGCAGACGCCACAGGTTCACTTCGGCCAGCTTCAGCGCGTTCGGATTGTTGAAGCCGCGCTTGGGCATGCGCATGTACAGCGGCATCTGGCCGCCTTCGAAGCCGCCGATGGCGACGCCCGAACGGGACTTCTGGCCCTTGACGCCGCGTCCAGCGGTCTTGCCCTTGCCGGAGCCGGGGCCGCGGCCGACACGCATGCGCTTCTTGTGGGCGCCTTCATTGTCGCGGATTTCGTTCAGTTTCATATGCCTGATCCTTTCGGGTTCTCGCGCCTGGCGAAGCCAGACTCGGCGTTGAAAAAATGAAGGGCCGCTTCTAGGCGGCCCGTCATCGGAGTGCAACAAGCGAAACGCCCTCCCCCGAACCGGGAGAGGGCGAAACGGCTTACTTCTCGACCACTTCCACCATGTGGGCGACCTTGGCGATCATGCCGCGCACCGAAGGGGTGTCCTCCAGCGTGGACTCGCGGCCCATGCGGTTCAGGCCCAGGCCCGCCAGGGTGGCGCGCTGGTCGTTCTTGCGGCGGATCGGGCTTCCGATCTGACGCACGGTGACGGTGTTCTTGTCCTTGGCGGCCATCTATCAGCCCTCCACGGCTTCAGGCGACGAGGCGCCGTCGTTGCGGCGACCCAGCAGATCCGAAACCTTCTTGCCACGCTTGGACGCGACCTGACGGGGGGACGACTGGACCTTCAGCGCCTCGAAGGTGGCGCGGATCATGTTGTAGGGGTTGGACGAGCCGGTGGACTTGCCCACCACGTCCTGCACGCCCAGGGTCTCGAGAACGGCGCGCATCGGGCCGCCCGCGATGATGCCGGTGCCGGGAGGCGCCGCGCGGACCATGATCTTGCCGGCGCCCCAACGGCCGTTGCCGTCGTGGTGCAGGGTGCGGTTCTCGCGGAGCGGAACGCGGATCATCGTCTTCTTGGCTTCTTCCGTCGCCTTGCGGATGGCTTCCGGCACTTCACGCGCCTTGCCATGACCGAAGCCGACCCGGCCCTTGCCGTCGCCCACCACCATCAGAGCGGCGAACGAGAAACGACGTCCGCCTTTGACGGTCGCGGCCACGCGGTTGATGTGGACCAGCTTTTCAACGATGTCGCTGTCCGGGCCGTCGGCCTGGGGAGCGTTGCGGTTGTCACGACGATTGCGATCGTTGCCGCCGCCGCCGCGTTGGGGTTGGTGCGCCATGCTGCGGTTCCTTAGAAGTTCAGGCCGGCTTCGCGCGCGGCTTCCGCCAGCGCCTTAACCCGACCGTGATAGATGTAGCCGCCGCGGTCGAAGACCACGTCCTTGACGCCCTTTTCGATGGCGCGTTCGGCGATCAGCTTGCCGATGCGCGTCGCGGCGTCCACGTCCGAGCCCTTGTGCTTCTTGCCCTTCTCGCCTTCCAGCGAGGAGGCCGAAGCCACCGTGACGCCCTTGGCGTCGTCGATGATCTGGGCCGAGATGTTCTTGTCCGAACGGTGGACCGACAGGCGCAGGCGACCGTTGGCCACCGCCTTGAGGCGGCGACGGGTGCGCTCGGAGCGGCGCTTTGCGGTTTGGATAGAAGAGAGAGCCATGACTTACTTCTTCTTGCCTTCCTTACGACGGACCTTTTCGCCGGCGTAGCGGATGCCCTTGCCCTTGTACGGCTCGGGCGGACGGAGCTTGCGGATCACCGCCGCGATCTGACCCACCGACTGCTTGTCGGAGCCCGAGATCTTGATCTCGGTCTGCTTGGGCGTGGCGAAGGTGATGCCGGCGGGCGGGGCGATGTCCACGTCGTGGCTCAGGCCCAGCTGCAGGGACAGCGACTGACCCTTCATGGCGGCGCGGTAACCCACGCCGACCAGTTCCAGGGTCTCCTCGAAGCCGTCGGTCACGCCGATCACCATGTTGGCGACCAGGGTGCGCGACAGACCCCACATGGAGCGGGCCCGCTGGGTGTCCGAACGCGGGGTCAGCGAGAGCTCGTCGCCCTCGTGCTTGACCTCGATGTCCTCGACCACGGTCCAGGTCGCTTCGCCCTTGGGCCCCTTCACCGAAACGGTCTGGCCGTTCAGGGTCAGGGTCACGCCCTTGGGCACGGAGATGGTTTTCTTGCCGATGCGGGACATATCAATACACCTTGCAGAGGACTTCGCCGCCCACGTTGGCCTCACGGGCCGCCGTGTCGGACATGACGCCCTTCGAGGTGGACAGGATCGAGATGCCCAGGCCGTTCTTGACCGGCTTCAGGTCGCCGATGGCCGAATAGACGCGGCGGCCGGGCTTGGACACGCGGCTGATCTCCGCGATGACCGGCTGGTCATCGAAGTACTTCAGCTCGATCTCGAACTGCGGGAACTCGCCGGGGTTCTGCACCAGCGAATAGCCGCGGATGTAGCCCTCGTCCTGCAGCACGTCCAGGACGCGCTGGCGCAGGCGGGAAGCCGGGGTGAGCACCTTGGAACGCTTGCGCATGGCGGCGTTCCGGATGCGGGCGATCATGTCGCTCAGGGGATCGTTGATCATCATGTCTGTTCGCTCCCCTTACCAGCTGGACTTGGTCATGCCGGGGATCTGTCCCAGCGATGCGAGTTCGCGCAATGCGATACGGCTCATCTTGAGCTTGCGGTAGTAGGCGCGCGGACGGCCCGTGACCTCGCAGCGGTTGCGGATGCGAACGGCGGCCGAGTTGCGCGGCAGCTTGGCGAGCTTGAGGCGAGCCTCGAAGCGCTCTTCCAGCGGCTTTGCCTCATCGTTGGCGATCGCCTTGAGCGCGGCGCGCTTCTCGGCGTATTGCGCGACGAGCTTCTTGACGCGTTCGTTGCGGTTGACGGCGGATTTCTTAGCCATATCGGTTCTTTTCCCTTCCCGCTCAGTTCGTCACGAACGGGAACTTGAACTCGGTGAGGAGAGCCTTGGCTTCCTCATCGGTCTTGGCCGTGGTGCAGACGACAATGTCCATGCCCCACATCTGGTCGATCTGGTCGTAGTTGATTTCCGGGAACACGATGTGCTCGCGCAGGCCGGTGGCGTAGTTGCCGCGACCGTCGAACGACGTGCCCTTCAGGCCCCGGAAGTCCTTCACGCGCGGCAGGGCCACGGTGATGAAACGGTCCAGGAACTCATACATACGGTCGCCGCGCAGGGTGACCTTGCCGCCGATGACCATGCCTTCACGCAGCTTGAAGCCGGCGATGGAGTTGCGGGCCTTGGTCGGCACCGCCTTCTGGCCGGCGATCATGGTCAGATCCTTGAGGGCCGTCGTGGCCTTCTTGGAGTCCGCCACCGCTTCGCCGATGCCCATGTTCAGGACGATCTTGTCCAGACGGGGCGTCTGCATCGGGTTCGTGTAGCCGAACTTCTCGGTCATCAGGGCGCGGATGCGTTCCTGATAATCGGCCTTCAGCCGGGGGGTGTACTTTTCGGTGGCCATCAGATGACGTCTCCGGTCGTCTTGGCGAAGCGAACCTTCTGGTCCTTCTCCACCTTGAAGCCCACGCGCGTCGCCTTGCCGTTGGCGTCGGCGATCGCGACGTTCGACAGGTGAAGCGAGGCTTCCTTGTGCTTGATGCCGCCGTTCGGGTCAGCCTGGGTCGGGCGCGTGTGGCGCTGGACCATGTTGACGCCCTGGACGACGACGCGGTTCTCGGACGGCAGCACCTTGACCACCTGGCCCGTGCGGCCCTTGTCCTTGCCGGTCAGGACGATCACGTTGTCGCCCTTCTTGATCTTGGCGGCCATGTTACAGGACCTCCGGAGCCAGCGAGATGATCTTCATGTGGTTCTTGGCGCGCAGTTCGCGAGGAACCGGGCCAAAGATCCGCGTGCCGACCGGCTCGTTCTGCTTGTTGACGATGACAGCGGCGGACTTGTCGAAGCGGATCACCGATCCGTCCTTGCGCTGGATGTCCTTGGCGGTGCGCACGACGATGGCGCGCACGACGTCGCCCTTCTTCACGCGGCCGCGCGGAATGGCTTCCTTGACGGAAGCGACGATCGTGTCGCCCACCGAGGCGTAGCGGCGCTTGGAGCCGCCCAACACCTTGATGCACATGACCCGGCGAGCGCCCGAATTGTCGGCCACCTCCAGGTTAGTTTGCATCTGGATCATGGGATCCGATCCTTCTTCTTAACTGGCCGAGGCCTGGGCGTCGGAGACGACTTCCCAGCGCTTCAGCTTGGACTTCGGGGCGCACTCGGCGATGCGGACGATTTCGCCTTCCTTGGCGACGTTCGCTTCGTCGTGAGCGTGGTACTTCTTGGACAGGCGCACCGTCTTCTTCAGAAGCGGGTGCAGAATGGTGCGGTTGACGCGGACCACCACGGTCTTGTCGCCCTTGTCGGACACGACCACGCCTTCGAGAATACGCTTGGGCATCTTCGTTTCCTTAAGCGGTCGCCTGCTTCTCGCGCAGAAGCGACGAGACGCGGGCGATGTCCTTGCGGACTTCATTGACGCGGTGCGTTTTCTCAAGCTGGCCGGTGGCCGCCTGGAAGCGCAGGTTGAACTGTTCCTTCTTGAGCTTGATCAGCTCGTCGGACAGCTGGTCCGGGGTCTGGCCCCGCAGGTCGGCGATCTTGGTCATGCCGCTTGCTCCGTATGCGCGACGCCGGCGTCGAGGCGGGTGACCACCTTGGTGCGGATCGGCAGCTTGGCGGCGCCGAGGCGCAGCGCCTCGCGGGCCACGTCGTCCGGCACGCCGTCGATTTCAAACATCACGCGGCCGGGAGCCACGCGGGCGGCCCAGTGATCCACCGCGCCCTTGCCCTTGCCCATGCGGACTTCGGCAGGCTTGCCGGAGACCGGGACGTCCGGGAAGATGCGGATCCACACACGGCCCTGGCGCTTCATCTGGCGGGTGATCGCGCGGCGGGCCGCCTCGATCTGACGCGCGGTGATGCGCTCGGGTTCCATGGCCTTCAGGCCGTAGGAGCCGAAGTTCAGCGCGAAGCCGCCCTTCGAGGAGCCGTGGATGCGGCCCTTGAACGCCTTGCGGTACTTGGTCTTTTTGGGTTGCAGCATGACTTAGCTCTCACGTCCCCGGTCACGGCGCGGACCGCGATCACCGCGGGGGCCACGCTCGCGGCCTTCATTCGACGACGGGCCGGAAGCTTCCTGGGCCCAGCGCTTGTCCTGCGCCATCGGGTCGTGCTCCAGCACCTCGCCCTTGAAGACCCACACCTTCACACCGATGATGCCGTAGGTCGTCTTGGCCTGGATGAAGCCGTAGTCGATGTCGGCGCGCAGGGTGTGCAGCGGCACACGGCCTTCGCGATACCATTCCATCCGCGCGATTTCCGCGCCGCCGAGGCGGCCCGACACGTTGATCCGGACGCCCTTGGCGCCCAGACGCATGGCGGACTGCAGCGCGCGCTTCATGGCGCGACGGAACGCGATCCGGCGCTCCAGCTGCTGGGCGATGTTCTCGGCGATCAGCTGGGCGTCGGTCTCGGGCTTGCGGACCTCGACGATGTTCAGGTGAACTTCGCCTTCGGTCATCGCCGCGATGTCCTTGCGCAGCTTCTCGATGTCGGCGCCCTTCTTGCCGATCACGACACCCGGACGGGCGGCGTAGATCGTCACGCGGCACTTCTTGTGCGGACGCTCGATGATGATGCGCGAGACCCCGGCGCCCGACAGGCGCTCCTTCAGGTACTCACGCAGCTTCAGGTCCTGATGCAGCAGGCGCGCATAGTCCTTGTCGCCGGCGAACCAGCGGCTGTCCCAGGTGCGGTTGATGCCCAGTCGGAAGCCGACCGGATTGATTTTCTGTCCCATCAGGCGGCCTCGCCGGCTTCACGGACCACGATGGTGATCTCGCTGAACGGTTTCAGGATGCGCGACGAGCGACCGCGAGCGCGGCTCGCGAAACGCTTCATCACCATGTTCTTGCCCACGAAAGCCTCGGCGACGATCAGGTTGTCGATGTCGAGGTTGTGGTTGTTCTCGGCGTTGGAAACGGCCGAGTACAGCGCCTTGCGCACGTCGGTCGAGATGCGCTTGCGGCTGAATTCCAGCTCGTTCAGCGCCTTCTGGACCGGCAGGCCGCGGATCGACTGTGCGACGAGGTTCAGCTTCTGGGGGCTGATACGCACGTTGACCAGCTTGGCGCGGGCTTCGGCGGCGCCGACACGGCGCGGATTGGAGGACTTGCCCATGGCTTACTTCCTCTTGGCCTTCTTGTCCGCCGCGTGACCCGGGAAACTCCGGGTCGGGGCGAACTCGCCGAACTTCATGCCGACCATGTCCTCGGACACGTGCACAGGGATGTGCTTCTGCCCGTTATGGACACCGAAGGTCAGGCCGACGAACTGCGGCAGGATGGTGGAGCGGCGCGACCAGGTCTTGATCACGTCCTTGCGGCCCGAGGTCTGAACGGCCTCGGCCTTCGTGAGCAGATACCCGTCGACGAACGGGCCCTTCCAGGATGAACGAGCCATCGGTTAGCGAGCCTTCTTCACGTGGCGGGTCCGGATGATGAACTTATCCGTCGCCTTGTTCTTGCGGGTGCGGGCGCCCTTGGTGTCCTTGCCCCACGGGGTGACCGGGTTACGGCCGCCCGAGGTGCGTCCCTCACCACCACCATGCGGGTGGTCGATGGGGTTCATGGCCACGCCGCGGACGTGCGGGCGGAAGCCCATGTGACGCTTGCGGCCCGCCTTGCCCAGGTTCTGGTTCATGTGGTCCTGGTTCGACACGGCGCCGATGGTGGCCATGCAGGTGTCCAGAACCATGCGCAGTTCGCCGGAGCCGAGACGGATCTGGGCGTAGCCCTGATCGCGACCGACCAGCTGGGCGTAGGCGCCGGCCGAACGGGCCAGCTGGGCGCCCTTGCCCGGCTTCATCTCCACGTTGTGGATGATGGTGCCGACGGGGATCGAGCGCAGCGGGGCGGCGTTGCCCGGCTTCACATCGACCTTTTCAGCGGCGACGATCTGGTCGCCGGCCTTCAGGCGCTGCGGCGCGATGATGTAGGCCTTCTCGCCATCGGTGTAGGTCACCAGCGCGATGAAAGCGGTGCGGTTCGGGTCGTACTCCAGGCGCTCGACCGTGCCGACCACGTCGAACTTGCGACGCTTGAAGTCGATCTTGCGGTAGAGGCGCTTGGCGCCGCCGCCGCGGAAGCGGACGGCGATGCGACCACCCTGCCCGCGGCCGCCTGACTTGGTCAGGCCCTCGGTCAGGGACTTTTCCGGGCGGCCCTTGTGCAGCTCGGAGCGGTCGACCAGCACCAGGGCGCGACGGCCCGGCGATGTCGGATTGAATGTCTTCAGAGCCATCGGTTCAGAGCCCCGTGGTGACGTCGATTGACTGGCCGTCGGCCAGCGTCACGATCGCTTTCTTGATGTCGTTCCGACGGCCCTTGATGCCGCGGAACCGCTTGGTCTTGCCCTTCTGGACGAGGGTGTTGACCTTGACGACGTTGACCTTGAACAGGCTCTCGACCGCAGCGGCGATCTCGTCCTTGGTGGCGTTCTCCGCGACCTTGAACACAACCTTGTTCTGCTCGGAGAGCAGGGTCGTCTTCTCGGTGATCAGCGGCGCCAGGATCGTGTCGTAATGACGGGCGGTGGGTTGAGCGGCAGCCATTATGCGGCCTCCTTCTCGGAGAAGCGGGCCTCGATCGCCTCGACGGCGGCCTTGGTCAGCACCAGCTTGTTCGCGCGCAGGATGTCATAGACGTTCAGGCCGGCGTTCGGCAGCACGTCGATGTGCGGGATGTTGCGGGCGGCCAGACCGAAGCCGGCGTCCACTTCCGGACCTGCGATGATCAGGGCCTTGTCCCAGCCCAGATTGCCGAAGGTGGCGCGCAGGGCGGAGGTCTTGGCTTCCTTGACCGTCAGGTCCGACACCACCACCAGCTCGCCGGCCTTGACCTTGGAGCTGAGGGCGTGACGCAGGGCCAGGGCCCGGACCTTCTTGGGCAGCGAGAAGCCGTGATCGCGGACGATCGGGCCGAAGGCGCGCGAACCACCCACGAACTGGGGCGCACGACGCGAACCGTGACGGGCGCCGCCGGTTCCCTTCTGCTTGTACATCTTCTTGCCGGTACGGCTGTTCTCGTTGCGGGTCTGGACCTTGTGGGTGCCGGCGCGGCGCTTGGCCAGCTGCCAGTTCACCACACGGGCCAGAAGATCGCCGCGGATGTCCTCGATGCCGAACACAGCGTCGTTCAGCTCGATGTCGCCGGCTTTCTTGCCGTCGAGATTGGTTACAGCGATTTTCATTGCTCTTCACCGCCTTCGGAGACTTCAGCCGCCACGGCTTCGTCGGCCGGCTTGTCAGCGGGCTGCGAAGCGGCTTCGGCGCCGGCCTTCCGGAACGCGCCGGGGAACGGCAGGTCGGCCTGGTTCTTCTTCTTGTTGGCGTCGCGGACCTTCACATAGGCGCCGTCGTGGCCGGGCACAGCGCCCTTGACCAGGATCAGGCCGCGCTCGGTGTCGATGCGGACGATGGTGAGGTTCTGCTGGGTGACAGTTTCCTGCCCCAGGTGACCGGCCATCTTCTTGCCCTTGAAGACCTTGCCCGGATCCTGACGCTGACCGGTCGAACCGTGCGAACGGTGCGACACGGACACGCCGTGGGAGGCGCGCAGGCCGCCGAAGTTCCAGCGCTTCATGGCGCCGGCGAAGCCTTTACCGATGGTCAGACCCTGGATGTCCACCTTCTGACCGGCCACGAAGTGGTCGGCCGTGAATTCGGAGCCCACGTCGATCAGCGCGTCTTCCGACACGCGGAACTCGGTCACATACCGCTTCGGCTCGACTTCGGCCTTGGCGAAGACGGCTCGTTGAGCCTGGTTGGTTCTCTTCGCCTTCCTGGAGCCGGCGCCCAGTTGAAGCGCGACGTAACCGTCACGCTCCTGGGTACGCTGGCCAACGACCTGACAGCCATCAAGCTGCAGGACGGTGACCGGAATGTGCGCGCCGTCTTCAGCGAAGACGCGCGTCATTCCCAGCTTCTTGGCGATCACGCCCGTACGCATGTCGGATCCCGCCTCTTCTCTCTTAAATCTTGATTTCGACGTCCACGCCGGCGGACAGGTCGAGCTTCATGAGCGCGTCCACGGTCTGCGGGGTGGGGTCGACGATGTCGAGCACGCGCTTGTGCGTGCGGATTTCAAACTGCTCGCGCGACTTCTTGTCGACGTGCGGCGAGCGGTTGACGGTGAATTTCTCGATCAGAGTCGGCAGCGGAATCGGGCCGCGAACAGTCGCGCCGGTACGCTTGGCCGTGTTGACGATTTCGCGCGTGGAATGGTCCAGGACGCGATGATCGAAGGCCTTCAGCCTGATGCGGATGCTTTGATCCATATCGGTTGTTTTTCCTACAGCGGTCGGTGGACCGCGTCCCTGTGAACCATTTCAAAGACCGGAGCCTTTAGGTCTTTCGACCCTCAGGGTACGCACGTCCGCAAAAACGAGCGGCCCACGCAGCAACCTGCGAAGGCCGGTGAAATCCTGGGCACTGTAAAGAACAGGGTCTCAGGTCGTTCCTGCGGGCCGCGTCTGCACCCGGGGGTGCACAGCCGGTCCAACAAGAGTTGGGGCTTATGACGGTTGATTCCGCTTTCGTCAAGCGAACTGCGGCCGGAAAAGCCGGAAAGACGAAAGGGCCCCGCGAACCCGGCCGCGAGGCCCTCCCCTCAATCTTCGCCCGGCCCTATTCGCCGATGCGGATGTCGCCCGAGCCCATGATGCTTCGGTTCACGCTGCCGGTGGCCTCGGCGATGCGCACGTCGCCCGAGCCCATGATCGAGGCGCTGACGTCCTGCGCCCGGCCGTTGAACACCACGTCCCCCGAGCCGGCGATGGATACCGAGACGGTGCGGACCTCTCCCCCGTTCACGCGCACGTCGCCGGATCCGGCGATCGAGACATCGAGGCTGTCGCCCTGGATGCGGTCGATGGCCACATCGCCCGACCCCGCCACCGAAATCTCGGTGGCCTGGGTGGCGGCGAGGCGAATGTCGCCCGACCCGGCGATGGAGATGTCCGCCTCGCCCGTAGCCCCGGCGGCCACGCCGCCCGAGCCCGCGACCGACAGCTCCAGCGCCCGCGAGGTGCCCGCCCGGATCATGCCCGAGCCGGCGTTGGCGATGCTGAGGTCGCCGTCGGTGTTGGCCACCGTCCAGTCACCGCAGCCCCGGTTGCCCAGATCGATGCTGGTCGCGCCCCGACCGATGGCCCCGAACACCGCCCCGCTCGAGCCGCCGCGACCGATGCCCAGGATGCGGGCGCGCCCGCTGGACCGGCCGGCGCTGACATCCACCTCGCGGGGCGTGCGGACCACCACCAGGGGCGTGTCGCTGACATTGAGGGTCCCGTGACCGCGCACCTCGACCCGGGCGCCCTCGCCGGGCTGGCGGGCGTCGGCGGGGCCGGCGGTGCAGCTGCGCACCGCGTTGCCCGGCAGGCCGCCGTCGATGATGATGTCAGAACCCCGGCGCGTCACCGTCAGCCGGTCCAGTCCGGACGAGCCGTGCTCGATCTCCACGGCGATGTCGGTGCGGTCCTCGGGGATCACCACCACGCGGGCGACGGCGTCGCGAATCTCCACCTCGCCGGCCTGGGCGACCCCTGCGAGGGCGAAGGCTGCGGTGGCGGCGGCGGCAAGATAGGCGGTTTTCATGGCTTGGTTCTCCCTGTCGTGTTGACAGGAATTCGCCACATAGGCCGCCGGAAGTCATTTTAAATCGAGGTCATGAACCCTGTGTCATGAAACCCTCTCCCGCCGGGAGAGGGTCGGCTCCACGCAGCGGGAGCGAAGCAGACCGCTTCCTGCGTGGAGCGTGAGGGTTGGGGCGCCGGGCGCAGCGGCCCGGCCCATCCCGTCCCGAACCGGATCAGTTCGAGACCTTCTCCACCTGGTTGTACTCCAGGTCCACGGGGGTCGGGCGACCGAAGATGGAGACCGCGACCCGCAGGCGGGTGCGTTCCTCGTCCACGCTCTCCACCACGCCGTCGAAGCTGGCGAACGGGCCGTCGGTGACCTTGACGTTCTCGCCGATGTCGAAGGTGATGGTGGGCTTGGGACGCTCGACGCCCTCCTCCACCGCACCGATGATGCGCTCGACTTCCTTGTCCGAGACCGGCAGCGGGCGGGTGCCGCCCTGCGAGCCCAGGAAGCCCGTGACCTTCGGCGTGTTCTTGACCAGGTGATAGGCTTCGTCGGTCAGCTCCATCTTCACCAGCACGTAGCCAGGGAAGAATTTGCGCTCCGAGTTCACCTTGCGGCCGCGTCGGACCTCGACGACCTCTTCGGTCGGAACCATCACTTCGGAGAAGTTCTCTTCCAGACCCTGCTGGCGAGCCTGGTCGCGCAGGTGCTGCGCCACCTTCTTCTCGAAGTTGGAATGGGCGTGGACAATGTACCACTTGTGCCGGGGATTGATCGGCTTGGTTTCGGGCGCCGCATCGGTCACGTGCGCGTCTCCTTGTTTGTTTTTACCGGCCGAACGAAATGATCTGCTGGAAGAGCCAGCCCAGGCCGAAGTCCACCACCCAGAAGAACAGGGCGGCGATCATCACCAGGATCAGGACCATCACCGAGGTGATCCAGGTCTCTTTCCGGCTGGGCCAGGTGATCTTGCGGCCTTCGGCGCGCACCTGAGACAGGAACTGGCCCGGCGAGGTCTTCTTCTTGGGCGCGGGCGTGTCCACGGTCACGGTTTGCCCCGCGCCCGCCGCTGCCGTCTGCGTCCTGTTTCCTCCGCGGCGTCCGCCGGGAGATTTCGCCTTGGCCATCTATTCGTCTCTAACGCTTCAAAGGTGTCTGGATCGACAGATGGGAAATGTCCCATGCCGCGACAACGGGGTGGCAGGAGTTGAGGGACTCGAACCCACGACCCCCGGTTTTGGAGACCGGTGCTCTACCAGCTGAGCTAAACTCCTATGGCCCCGGACAAAGAACAGCGCGCCGGAAGGGCGGACCCCACGGCGCGCATGGCCTTCGCCAGACCGGGGGCTATGCCCCACGCCGCGCCGCATTTCAAGCGGGGATGCGCGTGCGAGGCCTAATCGTGCCCCTGCGCCGCCTCACGCGCCGCCCGCTCCTGGTCCTCGGCGATGACCTGGCGGAACAGCAGCTTGTCGATACGGCGGTCGTCCATGTCCACGACCTCGACCTCGAAGCGTCCCAGCTGCAGGATTTCGCCCTCGTGCGGCACCCGCGACAGCTTGTGCAGCACCAGGCCGGCCACGGTGTGGAAGCCGTCGGTCTCGCCGAACTCCTCGCCCAGCTCGTCGGCCAATTCGTCGATGTTGGTGCGGCCGTCCACCAGCCAACTGCCGTCCTCGCGCGGGATGATGTCGGCGTTGGGCTCGTCGTGACTCTCGTTGAAGTCGCCGGCGATCATCTCCAGAAGGTCCGTGGCCGTGACCACCCCTTCGAAGGCGCCGTATTCGTCGACCACAAACGCCATGTGGACCTTGGAGCCCTTCAGGATCTCCAGCGCCTTCAGCACCGAGGTGGATTGCGGGATCACGGCGGGCTCGGCCACCAGCTTCTCGATGTTGAACTCGCCGTTGTCGAGCAGGCTGTCCAGCAGGTCCTTCTTGTGAACCACCCCGATGGGGTTATCCACGTCGCTCTCGCGGGCCACCACGATGCGCGAATACGGACAGGTCCGCACCTCGTCGCGCAGCTGGGCCTCGGTGTCGTCCAGGGCCACCCAGAACACCTCCGGGCGCGGCGTCATGGCCACGCGGATGGGTCGGTCGCCCAGACGCAGGATCTCCTCGATCATCACCTGCTCTTCCGGCTCGATCAGGCCGGCGGACGTGCCCTCGGCGAGGATCGTCTCCACCTCCTCCTGGGTCACATCGGAGCCGTCGCGGTCCCGGATCCCCATCAGCTTCAGGATCCCCGAGGTGGAGACGGTCAGCAGCATGACGAACGGCTTGAGCACAACCGCCACCGCCGAGATCGGCGCCGCCATCATGGAGGCCACCGATTCGGGAAAGATCAGGGCGATGCGCTTGGGCACCAGCTCGCCCACGATCACCGACACATAGGTGATGCAGACCACCACCAGGGCGGTGGCGAACACCTCCGACCAGGCCGCGGCGGCCGGAAAGGTCGATTCGAGGACGGCGTTGATCTCCCCGGCGATGGTCGCCTGGCCGTAGGCGCCCGCGAGGATGCCGATCAGGGTGATGCCCACCTGGACCGATGACAGGAACTGGGTCGGCTCTTCCGACAGCTTCAGCGCCTTGCGCGCGCCCTTGTCGCCCCGCTCGGCGCGCGCCTGCAGCCTGGATCTGCGGGAAGACACGACCGCCAGCTCGGTCATGGCGAAAAGCCCGTTCAGCACGATCAGGAGCAGAACGACAGCAATGGCTATGAGTAACATTTAGGGGGTTCGGAACCCGAAGACGCGGCGCGATCAGCGGCTGCCGCTTCGGCACATTAGGCGATAGGCGCGGATTCCGCCACGATTTCCTCCGGCGCGCGCAAGGGCGCGTCGCTCAGACGCTCATGCCGATGACGAGGCCGATGAACAGCCCGATCCTGATCGCGCGCAACATGGTTACCAGGTCCTTAACATCCGATGTGAACGTAAAGACCAGGCCGGGCGTTCCGGCAAGCGCGCTCGCCCCGTGGTTGCAGATGACCCGGAACCGCCCCCTGCCCTTCTCCCGTTGGGAGAAGGGGGAACCCGCGCGCGAAGGACGGATGCTGGCGCAACCGTGCGGACAGCAAAACGGCCCCGGAGTGTCCTCCGGGGCCGCTCTGTTAGATGGTCAGAAGACCGAGCTTATTACTCGGTGATCTTGGCCACGACGCCGGCGCCGACGGTGCGGCCGCCTTCGCGGATGGCGAAGCGCAGCTTCTCTTCCATGGCGATCGGGGTGATCAGCTCGACGTTCAGCTCGGCGTTGTCGCCGGGCATGATCATCTCAACACCTTCCTTCAGGTGCACGATGCCGGTCACGTCCGTGGTGCGGAAGTAGAACTGCGGACGGTAGTTCGTGAAGAACGGCGTGTGACGGCCGCCCTCTTCCTTGGTCAGGATGTAGGCCTCGGCCACGAACTTGGTGTGCGGGGTGATGGAGCCCGGCTTGCACAGCACCTGGCCGCGCTCGACGTCTTCACGCTTGGTGCCGCGCAGCAGCACGCCCACGTTGTCGCCCGCCTGGCCCTGGTCCAGCAGCTTGCGGAACATTTCCACGCCCGTGCAGGTGGTCTTCTGAACGGGGCGGATGCCCACGATCTCGACTTCTTCACCCACCTTGACGATGCCGCGCTCGACCCGGCCCGTCACCACGGTGCCGCGGCCCGAGATCGAGAACACGTCTTCCACCGGCATCAGGAACGGCAGGTCCACCGGACGTTCCGGCTGCGGGATGTAGGCGTCGACCTGGGCCATCAGCTCGAGGATGCGCTCCTCGCCGATCTGCGGGTCACGGCCTTCCACCGCGGCCAGGGCCGAACCCTTGACCACCGGGATGTCGTCGCCGGGGAACTGGTACGACGAAAGCAGCTCGCGCACTTCCATCTCAACCAGCTCAAGCAGCTCCTCATCGTCGACCATGTCGACCTTGTTCAGGAACACCACCAGCGCCGGCACGCCGACCTGACGGGCCAGCAGGATGTGCTCGCGGGTCTGGGGCATCGGGCCGTCGGCGGCCGAGCACACCAGGATCGCGCCGTCCATCTGCGCGGCGCCCGTGATCATGTTCTTCACATAGTCGGCGTGGCCCGGGCAGTCCACGTGGGCGTAGTGACGGTTGGCCGTCTCATACTCAACGTGCGCCGTGTTGATCGTGATGCCGCGCGCCTTCTCTTCCGGGGCCGCGTCGATGTCCGCATAGGCCATCGCCTTGGCGCCGCCGGCCTTGGCCAGCGTCATCGTGATCGCCGCCGTCAGCGTCGTCTTGCCGTGGTCAACGTGGCCGATCGTGCCGATGTTGCAGTGCGGCTTGTTACGTTCGAACTTTTCCTTGGCCATATCTCTTAGCTCCTGTCCCCCAAACGGGGTCCTTTAAGGTTGGGGGTGTGGGTTAGGCGTACTTCTTGATCACTTCGTCGGCGACGTGTTGCGGCACCGGGTCGTAGTGGTCGTACTGCATGGTGAACTGCGCGCGGCCTTGCGACATGCCGCGCAGGTTGTTGACGTAGCCGAACATGTTGGCCAGCGGCACGAAGGCGTTCACGACGGTGGCGTTGCCGCGCACGTCCTGGCCCTGGATCATGCCGCGACGGCCGTTCAGGTCGCCGATGACCGAACCCAGATACTCTTCCGGGGTCACAACCTCGACGGCCATGATCGGTTCCAGCAGCTTGGGCGCGCCCTGGGTGCGCAGCTCCTTGAAGGCGGCGCGCGAAGCGATTTCGAACGCCAGCACCGAGGAGTCCACGTCGTGGTAGGCGCCGTCGATCAGCGTGGCCTTGAAGTCGATCAGCGGGAAGCCGGCCAGCAGGCCGTTGTCCTTGGCGGACTCGATGCCCTTCTGGACGCCCGGGATGTACTCCTTGGGCACGTTGCCGCCGACGATCTTGGACTCGAACACGAAGCCCGAACCCGGCTCGCCCGGCTCGAACAGCATCTTGATGCGGGCGAACTGGCCCGTACCGCCGGTCTGCTTCTTGTGCGTGTAGTCGATCTCGGCGGCCTTGCCGAGGGACTCACGGTAGGCCACCTGCGGCGCGCCGATGGTCGCCTCGACCTTGTAGGTGCGCTTCAGGATGTCGATCTTGATGTCCAGGTGCAGCTCGCCCATGCCCTTCAGGATCGTCTGGCCCGACTCGTGGTCGGTGGAGACGGTGAAGGACGGATCCTCGGACGCCAGCTTGGCCAGGGCGACGCCCAGCTTCTCCTGGTCGGCCTTGGTCTTGGGCTCGACGGCGATCTCGATGACCGGCGCCGGGAACTCCATCTTCTCAAGGATGACGGGCGACTTGACCGGGTCGCACAGGGTGTCCCCGGTGCGGGTGTCCTTCAGGCCGGCCAGGGCGACGATGTCGCCGGCGTAGGCTTCCTTGATGTCCTCGCGGTTGTTGGAGTGCATCAGCAGCATGCGGCCGACGCGCTCTTTCTTGTCGCGGGTCGAGTTCAGCAGGCCCATGCCCGTTTCCATCTTGCCGGAATAGATACGGCAGAAGGTCAGCGAGCCGACGAAGGGGTCGTCCATGATCTTGAACGCCAGCACCGACAGGGGCTCTTCGTCCGAGGCGTGGCGAACCACCGGCTCTTCGGTCTTGTAGTCCAGGCCCGGGGTCGGGGGGATGTCCAGCGGCGACGGCAGATAGTCGACCACCGCGTCCAGCAGGGGCTGCACGCCCTTGTTCTTGAACGCCGAGCCGCACAGGATCGGATAGAAGGCCGCCGTCAGAACCGCCTTGCGCAGGCACTTCTTGATGACCTCTTCCGAAGGCTCGTTGCCTTCCAGGTAAGCTTCCATCGCCTCGTCGTCGAGCTCGACGGCGTTCTCGATCAGGTAGCTGCGGGCCGCCGTGGCCTTCTCGACCAGATCAGCGGGGATCTCTTCTTCCCGGAATTCCGCGCCCAGGCCGTCGTTTTCCCAGATGATCGCCTTCATGCGGACCAGGTCCACGATGCCGCGCAGGTCGGATTCCTGACCGACCGGCAGCTGGATCGGAACGGCCTTCACGCCCAGACGGTCGCGGATCGACTGCACCGAGGCGTCGAAGTCGGCGCCCAGCTTGTCCATCTTGTTGACGAAGATGATGCGCGGCACGCGGTACTTGTCGGCCTGGCGCCAGACGGTTTCGGTCTGGGGCTCGACGCCGGCGTTGCCGTCCAGCACGGCCACCGCGCCGTCCAGCACGCGCAGCGAGCGCTCGACCTCGATGGTGAAGTCCACGTGGCCGGGGGTGTCGATGATGTTGAGGCGCTTCTCTTTCCAGAAGGCGGTCGTCGCGGCGGACGTGATGGTGATGCCGCGCTCCTGCTCCTGGTCCATCCAGTCCATGGTCGCGGCGCCGTCGTGGACTTCGCCGATCTTGTGGGACTTGCCGGTGTAATAGAGAATCCGCTCGGTCGTCGTCGTCTTGCCCGCGTCGATGTGGGCCATGATGCCGAAGTTGCGGTAATCCTCGATCTTGTTGATGCGGGCCATATTCGAAAACTCGGGTGTTCGGCGCCGATCCGGCGCCTGGGTCAGGGAGGGGTCTTCAGGAGCGCGGGCGGTCTAACGCAAACCGCCCGCTTCTTGAAGGGCCGTCAGCCGGAAATCCGGCTTACCAGCGGTAGTGAGAGAAGGCGCGGTTGGCTTCGGCCATCTTGTGGGTGTCTTCGCGCTTCTTGACCGCGGTGCCGCGGTTGTTGGCGGCGTCCAGCAGCTCGGCGGCCAGCTTTTCCGTCATGGTGTTCTCACCGCGGTTGCGCGCGGCGTTGACCAGCCAGCGGATGGCCAGGGCGCGGCGGCGATCGGGGCGAACCTCGACCGGCACCTGATAGGTGGCGCCGCCGACGCGACGCGACCGGACTTCGACCGCCGGAGCGACGTTTTCCAGCGCCGAGTGGAAGGTGGCGACCGGCTCTTGGTCCTTCTTCTTCTCGGCCAGGATTTCGAAGGCGCCGTAGACGATGTTTTCGGCGACGGCCTTCTTGCCCTCGTACATGACGTAATTCATGAACTTGGTGACGATCAGATCACCATACTTGGGATCCGGCAGAACTTCACGCTTCTGTGCGCGGTGACGACGGGACATGGGGTTATCCTCTTAAATAATATTCTGGACGCGCAGGGCTTACTTCGGACGCTTCGCGCCGTAGTGCGAACGGCGCTGCTTGCGGTCCTTCACGCCTTGCGTGTCCAGCACGCCGCGCAGGATGTGGTAGCGGACGCCGGGAAGGTCCTTCACGCGGCCGCCGCGGATCAGGACCACCGAGTGCTCCTGAAGATTGTGACCCTCGCCGGGGATGTAGCACACGGCTTCGTAGCCGTTCTTGGCCAGGCGGACCTTGGCCACCTTACGAAGCGCCGAGTTGGGCTTCTTCGGGGTCGTCGTATAGACGCGGGTGCAGACGCCGCGGCGCTGGGGCGAACCCTCCAGGGCCGGCACTTTGTTGCGCACGGGCTTCGGCTTGCGCGGCTTGCGGATCAGCTGGTTGATCGTAGGCATTCGTGTCTGGTCTCTTCTGACGATGGAGGCGTGTGCCTGTTGGCCGGGGCGCCTCGAGTTCCTTCTTTTGGACGTGGCCGAAACCGCGCCCGGGCTGTTATCGAGACCGACCGTGCGCTCAAACAGAAAAGCCGGAACGCGCGCTTTGGGCGTTCCGGCGGGCTCAGCCCGTCCGTTCGATTGTCACGAGATCAGCAGACGGCGGACCGCCCATGCCTCGAAGTGGGGGCCGTTTACGCTTCGGCGAGCGTCGGGTCAAGGTTCACGAGCATGGAAGGGAATGCGAACCCGGGCATCCGGGCTCCAGGTGCTTTCATCCACGCGCATCCGGAACTCCGCGGCCATTTGAAGGGCCACATGCCCCAGACCTCGTCCTTCCGGTCGCTCCTCCACGACCTCGCAATTCGCCAGTCGCCCGTCCCGCGTCACGTTGCACGCCAGGATCGCCAGCCCATCGGCTTCGGTGGGCCGGAACGCCTGCCCGCGAACAGGGATGGGTTCTCCGTCGGGTCCAGGGTAGACTCGGGTCTGAGGCGCGCACGACGTGGCGAGCGCCGACACCGCAGACAACAGCACGATCCGCCATGCGTGCCTCATGCGCACCATCCCTCATTGGTCAGCTTCGCCTTAAACCGGACGCATAGCTTGCCGAATAATCATCGCGCGTAAACCGCTCGTCGCAGACTCAGGCCGTCGGCCCGTCGCGCGAAGACGACAAGGGGCGTCATGTCGACAGTATTGCGTCTGCAGGAAGGCCTCGCCCGCAACCGGACGCTGTCCGTCGTGGCGGCCGGTTCGCTCGTCCTGCACGGGCTCGTGCTGGTGATGGTCGGCCTGCGCACCGGTCCGGAGATGTCCGGCTACACCGCCCCGCCCGAACCCCTCTATGTGCAGATCGAGCCCCGCCCGCTGATGGAGGGCGAGACCGTCCGCGAGGCGCCGGTCACCGTGATCGCCGATCCCAGCGACGCCCCTGCCCTCACCCGCGAGATTCGCGCCCGCGCCCTGCGTGACGAAACCGAGGACGAAGAGGAGGAGCGTCGCCGTCTTGAGGCCCTTCGTCTGCCGGCCCGGCCCGCGCCCGCCGAGCAGGATGTGGCGCCCCGTTGGCAGGTGAACCCCGACTCGGACGGCGACCGGGTGGCGCGCGCCCTGCGCTCGTCCGGTCTGGCGTGCAGCCGCCCCCGCAACGAGATGACGGGCGCCGAGCGCGCCGCCTGCGACGACCGCTTCGCCGGCGGCGCCGACGCCCCCGCCATTCGCGGAACCGGCGACCCCGAGCGCGATGAAGCCTTCGCCCGTCAGGGCCGCGCCAACATCGCCCGCTACGAGGCCCAGCGCGCGCCTCTGGCGGGCGGCACAGGGGTCGTGGGGCCCGGCGACTGTCCCGGATCCAATCTCGGCATGGGCTGCGCCGGCGCCCATCTGCGCGACGTGCCCGGCGTGGACATGCGTCAGGGCGCCGAGACCCCCATTCGTCAACGCAGCAACCGGGTGGACGAGGACTAGCCGATCAGGCTCTAGGCCAGCGCACCGCGCACGCGCCACCCGGCGGCCAGGCCCAGCCCCGCCAGCACCGCCATGGCCAGATAGCCCAGCGCGCCGTAGGCGTCATACAGCGGGCCCGCCATCAGGGTGGCCAGGCCGATCAGCACGCCGGACGACAGGGCCGACAGCAGGGTCTGGGCGGCGGTCTGGTTGGCGGGCGGCGCCAGCCGCTCAACGATCTGCAATCCGGCGAGGAAGGTGGCGGCGAAGCTCAGGGCATGAAGGGCCTGCAGGGGCCACAGCAGCCACAGGGGCGGCATGAAGGCCAGCGCCACCCAGCGCCCCACCGCCGCGACGCCGCCGATCATCAGCAGCAGCCACGGCCCGATGCCGCGTCGCCGCCGCCACGGCTCCACCACCCACATGAACAGCACCTCGACCACCACGCTGAAGCCCCACAGCATGCCGGTGATGGACTCCGGGATGCCCCGCGCCTTCCACTCGATGGCCGAGAATCCGTACAGGAAGGCGTGGGTGGCCTGGATGGCGCCCACGGCCAGGATGGCCGTCATGAACACCGGATCGGCGACCAGGGCGCCGAGGCCCCTGAACCGCTCGCGCTTCGGCGGCGCGGCGCCCGGGTGGACCCGCTCGGCGGGCAGGACGGTCAGGGCGACCACGGCGCCGATCAGACAGGCTGCGGTGAGCCAGACAATGATCACGTCGGGCGAGGCGCGCAGCAGCAGCGCCCCCATGCCCACATTGGCGGCCACGAAGGCCAGCGACCCGACGCTGCGCGGGGCGGCGAAGGTGAAGCCCTCGCGCGCGGCGCCGCGCAGGGTCAGCACGTCGGCCAGGGGAATGACCGCCGCCGCCGCCGTGGCGCCCACGAACCACAGGGGCAGCCACAGGGCGTAGCCCTCCACCAGCCCCGCCGCGCCATAGCCGAGCGCGGCCACGAAGCTGAGGATGGCGATGGCGGTGCGGCGCAGGGCGAAGCCGTCGGCCCAGACCGCGAGCATGGGCCCGGTCACCAGACGCGCCAGCATGGGCGCCGCCAGCAGGGTCCCGATCTCGGCCCCGCTCAGCCCCTGGGACTGGAACCACAGGCCGGCGAACGGCAGGCTGACGCCGGTGGCGCCGAACAGCAGGATATAGTGCAGCGCATTGCGCCAGGCGGTGCTCATGGCCGGGCCTTTAGCAGGCGGTCGGCCCGACGTCAGGCCGCGTCATGGCTGCGGAACAGCTTGCCCTTCTCGGCCCACAGCACGAACACCAGCGCCCCCAGGCCGCAGCCCACGAAGCCCAGCGACATGGGCAGGGTGGTGCCGTCGTAGTTCTGGCCGATGAAGAAGCCGATCAGGGCGCCGCCGACGGTGGTGATCAGCCCCTGCACCGACGAGGCCGTGCCCGCGATATGGCCCAGCGGCTGCATGGCCATGGCGCCGAAATTGCCGGGGACCAGACCGAAGAAGAACATGGTCGCGGCCTGCAGGGCGATGAAGGTCCACAGCACTTCATGACCCGTGGCGGCCACCAGCACGTGCAGTCCCGCCATGCCGGTGAAGCCCAGCAGCGCCAGGTGCGACAGGAACCGCATGCCCATGCGCTCCACCAGCCGCGCATTGAGGATCGAGGCCACGGCGATGGCCCCGGCGATGCCCGCGAAGGCGATGGGGAACACATTGGGCCGGCCGAAGGTGTCGGCGAAGATCTGCTGGGCCGAGTTGATGAAGCCGAACAGGGCGCCGGTGATCATCATCATGCCCAGCATGTAGCCCACCGCCTGGCGATGGGTCAGGCTCTCGCGGAAACCCGCCGCGATGCGGCTCATCTGGATCGGCAGGCGGTACTCGGCGTGCAGGGTCTCGGGCAGCTTGAGAAAGCACCAGAGCAGCGCGGCGGCGCCGGCCGCGCCCAGCACCAGGAAGATCTCCCGCCACTCGCCGAAGAACAGCACCAGCTGGCCCAGGCTGGGGGCGATGATCGGCACGCCGAGGAAGACGATGAAGGCCAGCGACATGACCCGCGCCATGGTCCGGCCGGAGTAGCAGTCGCGCACGATGGACACCGCCAGCACCCGCAGCGCCGCCGCGCCCACGCCCTGCAGGGCCCGCGCCAGCAGCAGGGTGTCAAAGGTGGGCGCCAGCGCCGCGATCAGGCCGAAGAGGGTGTAGATTCCCAGCCCGATCAGCAGCAGCGGCTTGCGGCCGAACCGGTCGGCCAGCGGGCCATAGACGATCTGCGCGCCGCCGAAGCCCAGCAGATAGGCGGTCACCACCCACTGGCGGTCATTGTCGGCCAGAACGCCCAGATCGGCGCCGATCTGCGGCAGGGCCGGCAGCATGGCGTCGATGGCCAGGGCGTTCAGGGCCATCAGGGTCGCGATGGTGACGACAAAGGCCCGGAACCCCAGACCTGGATGCGGCGGGGCGGACGAGGCGGAGGCAGGAGCGGACATCGGCCCCATATCGGCGCACGATGTGACGGAAGCTAGGGCGTCCGTGAAAAATCCTCCCCCCTCGGGGGAGGGGGACCATGCGAAGCATGGTGGAGGGGGTCCATCCGCCGCACGATCAAAACACCTGTCCGCCGCACAACCTTGGCCATATCATCCACAGCATGGACGCTCCCAAGGAAACCGTCACCCGGGCCCGCCAGCTTCGCCGCAAGCTGACCTTGCCCGAGGTGATCCTTTGGAACGCCCTGCGCGGCCGCCGGCTGGACGGTTGGCGTTTCCGCCGTCAGCATCCGCTCGGCCCCTACATCCTCGACTTCTACTGCGCCGAGGCGCGGCTGGCCGTGGAGATCGACGGCGCGGCGCACGATCACCCGGACAGGATCGAGCACGATCAGCGCCGCAATCGTTGGCTCGAAAGCTGCGGCGTCAGGGTGCTGCGCATTCCAGCGCGCGAGGTGCTCGGAAATCTCGACGGGGTGCTGGCCGGTTTGCACGATGCGCTGGGGGCGAGCCGAGGACAGCGGTGAAGCGGAAACACCCCCTCCACCGCTGCGCAGGCCTGACCGACAAGAGCAGTGAGGCGGAAACACCCCCTCCACCGCTTCGCGGTCCCCCTCCCCCAGAGGGGGAGGATCACGCCGCCCGGTTCGAGCCCTCCGGCGCGGTCCAGCGCAGGACCGGCTGGCGGGCGGCGCGGGTTTCGTCCAGACGCCGCATGGGCGCATGGAACGGCGCGCCCTTGAAGCGGTCCACGTCGCCGGCCTTCGCCGCCGTGGCCAGCGCCCGCATGGCCTCGATGAACCGGTCCAGCTCGGCCTTGGACTCCGTCTCGGTCGGCTCGATCAGCATCGCCCCGTGCACCACCAGCGGGAAGTACATGGTCATCGGGTGGAAGCCCTCGTCGATCATCGCCTTGGCGAAGTCGAGGGTGGTGATGTCCGTGCCCTTCAGCCACTCGTCGTCGAACAGGGCCTCGTGCATGCACGGCCCCTCGGGGAAGGCGGCGCTCATCAGGTCGGACAGCCGGGCCTTGATGTAGTTGGCGTTCAGCACCGCGTCCTCGGCCACCTGACGCAGGCCGTCCGAGCCGTGGCTCATCATGTAGCTGAGCGCGCGCACATACATGCCCATCTGGCCCTGGAAGGCGCACAGGCGGCCGAAGGCCTGTTCGGCCTCGTCCTCGGCGAACTCCACCAGCTTGAAGCCGTCCTTGCCGCCGACCACCCAGGGGGCCGGGGCGAACGGGGCCAGCGCCTCGGACAGCACCACCGGGCCCGCGCCCGGTCCGCCGCCGCCGTGGGGCGTGGAGAAGGTCTTGTGCAGGTTGATGTGCATGGCGTCGACGCCCAGATCGCCCGGCCGCACCCGGCCGACGATGGCGTTGAAGTTGGCGCCGTCGCAGTAGAAGTAGGCCCCTGCCTCATGGGTCAGGCGGCTGATCTCGAGAATGTCCCGCTCGAACAGGCCGCAGGTGTTGGGGTTGGTGACCATGATGGCGGCCACGTCGTCGCCCAGCTTGGCTTCGAGGTCCGCCAGATCCACGCGCCCGTCGTCGGTCTGGGCGATCTCCACCACCTGATAGCCGACGAAGGCGGCAGTGGCCGGGTTGGTGCCGTGGGCGCTGGTGGGCACCAGCACCTTGTTGCGGGGCTTGTCCGAGCGCAGGCCGTGACCCGCCGCCCGGTGCGCCGCGCGAATGGCCATCAGGCCGCACAGCTCGCCGTGGGCGCCCGCCTTGGGCGACAGCGCGACGGCAGGCATGCCGGTCAGGGTGGTCAGCCAGTGCGACAGGGAGTCCATCAGCTCCAGCGCGCCCTGCACCGTCGACTGCGGCTGCAGCGGGTGGATGTCCGAGAAGCCCGGCAGGCGCGCCATCTTCTCGTTCAGGCGCGGGTTGTGCTTCATGGTGCACGAGCCCAGCGGATAGATGGCCAGGTCGATGGCGTGGTTCTTCTGGCTCAGGCGCACATAGTGGCGCATGGCCTCGGGCTCGCTCAGGCCCGGCAGGCCGATGGGATCGGCCCGCACCAGTCCGCCCAGATCGCCGCCGTCGGTCTTCGGCTCCGGCAGATCGACGCCGGTCTTTCCCCAGCCCTCGCCCTCGAAGATCAGCGCCTCGTCCTGCAGCAGGCCGCGACCGCCCGTCAGGGTGTCGGGCTTGGTCTCGACCGTGTTCGGCGTCGTGGGACGTCCCACAGTGTTCATGGTGCTCATCACAGAACCTCCGCCAGGGCGGTCTTCAGGGATTGGATGTCGTCATCCGTCGTGGTCTCGGTGGCCGCGATCAGCAGCACGTCGTCGAAGCCGGCGCCGGGGTTCAGGCGGCCATAGGGCACGCCCGCCAGCACGCCGCGCTCGGCCAGCTGGTCCACCACCTCGGCGGCGTTCTTCGGCAGCTTCACCGCGAACTCGTTGAAGAAGCGCGGGGTCAGAACCTCGACACCCGGCACGGACGCCACCGCATCGCGGGTCGCCAGCGCCTTTTCGTGGTTCAGCAGGGCCATGCGGCGCAGGCCCGTCTCGCCCAGCAGGCTCATGTGGATGGTGAAGGCCAGCGAGCAGAGCCCGGAGTTGGTGCAGATGTTCGACGTGGCCTTGTCGCGGCGGATGTGCTGCTCGCGGGTGGACAGGGTCAGGACGAAGCCGCGCCGTCCCTCCGCGTCCGCCGTCTCGCCGCACAGGCGGCCAGGCATCTGGCGCACCAGCTTCTCGCGGGTGGCGAACAGCCCGATGTACGGCCCGCCGAAGTTCAGGGCGTTGCCGATGGACTGGCCCTCGGCCGCCACGATGTCCGCGCCCATCTCGCCCGGCGATTTCAGCAGGCCCATGGACACCGCCTCGGTCACCACCACGATCAGCAGGGCGCCCGCGGCCTGGGCCGCCTCGGCGATCCTCGTCACGTCCGTGGCCGTGCCGAACACGTTCGGGGTCTGCACCACCACGCAGGCGGTGTCGGCGTCGATGGCCGCGATCACCGCGTCCTCGGCGTCCACGGCCGGGTCCAGCGCCTGGGTTTCGACCCCCACCGCGTGCACCACCGTCTCGGTGGCCGACACATAGTGCGGGTGCACCCCGCCCGAGATCACGGCCTTGTTCCGGCGCGTCACCCGGGTGGCCATCAGCACGCCCTCCGCCATGGCGGTCGAGCCGTCATAGAGCGAGGCGTTGGCCACGCCCATGCCGGTCAGGTTCGCCACCTGGGTCTGGAACTCGTACAGGTACTGCAGCGTGCCCTGGGCGATTTCCGGCTGGTAGGGCGTGTAGCTGGTCAGGAACTCGGACCGCTGGATGATGTGGTCCACGGTCGCCGGCACATGGTGGCGATAGGCCCCTGCCCCGCAGAAGAACGGCGCGTCCCCCGCCACGGTGTTCTTGCCGGCCATGCGCTTGAGGCTGCGCTCGACCTCAAGCTCCCCCATCACGCGGGGCAGGTCCACGAAGCCGTCGCGCCGCGCCGCCTGGGGCACGTCCACGAACAGGTCATCCACGGAGTTCGCCCCGATGGCGGCCAGCATGGCCGCGCGATCGTCAGGCGTCAGGGGGAGGTAGCGCATGGCGGGGAGGTCCGTGCTGAAAGGGCTTTAGAGCGTGGTCAGGTACTGGTCGTAGGCCGCCTGATCCATCAGGGCGTCCAGCGCCGAGGCGTCGGCCACCTTGATGCGGGCGAACCAGCCGTCGCCCTGCGGATCGGCGTTGACCGTCTCGGGGGCCGAGGCGAGCACGGCGTTGGCCTCGACCACTTCACCGGCGACCGGGGCGTAGACGTCCGAGGCCGCCTTGACGCTTTCGACCACGGCGAAGCTGTCGCCCGCCTTCACGGTCTTGCCCACTTCCGGGGTCTCGACGAACACCACGTCGCCCAGTGCATCGGCGGCGTGCTTCGAGATGCCGACGGTGGCGACGTCGCCGTCCAGACGGACCCACTCATGTTCCTTGGTGTAACGCATTGGGCTGGTTCCTTGCGGGCCTGAAGATCAGGACTTGGGTTTGCGATAATAGCGGTTGGCGACGAACGGCGTGGCGACCACCTCGGCGGCCAGCGGCTTGCCGCGCACGACGACGGTCAGGGCGGTCCCGATCCCGGAGAATTCCGGCGGCACATAGCCCATGGCGATGTTTTTCCCCAGCGACGGCGAGGGCCCGCCCGAGGTCACCGTGCCGATGACCTTGCCGTCCGCGTCGGCGATCTCGGCGCCTTCGCGGGCCGGGGCGCCTTCCTTGACGTGCAGGCCGACGCGGACCCGCGACAGGTCGCCGTCCAGCTCCTTCAGGATGCGGTCGGCGCCAGGGAAATCGGCGCGTTCCTTGCGCGACTTCGACAGGGCGAAGGTCAGGGCGGCCTCCACCGGGCTGGTGGTCTCGTCGGCGTCGTGTCCGTACAGCGGCAGACCGGCTTCAAGCCGCAGCGAGTCCCGCGCGCCCAGGCCGATGGGCTTGACCCGCGCGTCCTCCAGAATGGTGTTCCAGATGCGCTCGGCCTGATCCGCCGGGACCGAAATCTCGTAACCGTCCTCGCCGGTGTAACCCGAGCGCGACACGAAACAGTCCGCGCCGAACAGCATCAGCCGCGCACAGTCCATGAAGCCGAAATCGGCCAGCACCGGCTCATACGCCGCCATGACCTCGGCGGCCTCCGGCCCCTGAATGGCCAGCAGGGCGCGGTCCAGCCGCGTCAGCTTCGCATCGCCTTCCAGCCCCGCCTCGATGTGAGCGAAGTCGCCGTCCTTGCAGGCCGCGTTGACCACGATGAACAGGCCGTCGTGGTCGGGCTTGCCCGCCATCAGGTCGTCCATGATCCCGCCCTGGTCGTTCAGCAGCAGGGAGTATTTCTGGCGGCCCGCCTTGAGGATGCCGTAGTCGCCGGGCACGAAGCGCTCGAACTGCGCCACGGCGTCGGCGCCGGTCAGCCTGGCCTGGCCCATGTGGGAGACATCGAACAGGCCGGCGTGCTCGCGGGTCCAGCGGTGCTCGGCCAGCACGCCCTCGTACTGCACCGGCATGTCATAGCCCGCGAAGGGCACCATGCGCGCGCCCAGCAATCGGTGCGCAGCGTTCAACGGCGTGGTCTTCAGGGTCTGGTCGCTCATGGGCGCGCTCCGGCTGGGGTGGGTCGGCGGCGCACCGGGCGAAGCTTCGCCCGTCACGCGCCCCCGCTGTCCTGAAGCCTGAGAGATTCCGGCGCCGAGCGTATGGCGCCTTGCTCCGTCGGCGAGCCCGAAGGCTGCTTTCCAGCGTTCCTGAGCCGTCGCGGTCCTTTTGCCTGAGCGTTTCCGGGGCGGTTGCGCCTTCGGCTCCGAGGTCCGGAATCAGAACCTCGATCTCTCCCGCGAGAGCCCGTCTTCCCTGTGCCGGGAACCCTTCGGAGTCAAGCGCCGCCGTCGTGCAGGGCCTGCGCCAGACCGCGCGCCGCGGCGCTGACATCGGCCCAGGTCACGTCGAAACCGTCGTCGCCGCCATAGTAGGGATCTTCCACCGACTGCCCCGAGCGGCCCGCGTGATGCAGCATGAGGCTGAGCTCGGCCTGCGCCCCGGCGGGTTTCAATCGCTCGAGATTGGCCAGGTTCTCACCGTCCATCGCCACGATGTGGGTGAAGCGGACGAAGTCGTCTGCCCTCACCTGCCGGGCGCGATAGCCCTCGATGTCCACGCCGTTGCGCCGGGCGACGGCCCGGGCGCGGGGGTCCGGCGGATGGCCCTGATGCCAGTCCCCGGTGCCCGCCGAATCGACCGCGACCGTCAGCCCCAGCCGTTCGGCCTCCAGCCGGAAGGCCGCCTCGGCCAGCGGTGATCGACAGATATTGCCCAGGCAGACGAACAGAACGGCGAATTTCGACATGGGGACCACTCTCTATTCTTACCGCGCGCGAACCTTGCGGCGTGCGCCGAAATCGGACGCCCGGCTCTTCTAACCGGGGCCATTACCCGCTAGCAAAACCCCTTCGGGAACGGGTGATCGTTGTTCCGGGCTGATTCCGAGGAGCCGCCTTGCTGCTTGCCTTCCTGGCCGTCCTGCCGCTGATCGGCGCCCTGGCCCCCGCCCTGGCGATCCGGGCGGGCCGCGACGCCTGCGCCCTGGCGGCCGGGCTGGTGACCCTGAGCGCCATCATCATCCTGGCGACCATGGCCCCGGCGGTCATGGCGGGCGAGGTCATCCAGGCGCGCATCGACTGGGTCCCGTCCCTCGGCCTGAACGCCAATTTCTTCCTCGATCCGCTGGGGCTGATGTTCGCCGGGATGATCCTGGGCATCGGCCTGCTGATCATCATCTACGCCCGTTTCTATCTGTCGAAGGCCGATCCCATGGGGCGGTTCTTCACCTATCTGCTGCTGTTCCAGGGCGCGATGCTGGGCATCGTGCTGTCGGACAACGTGCTGCTTCTGCTCGTTTTCTGGGAGTTGACCAGCCTGTCGTCGTTCCTGCTGATCGGCTTCTGGCGGCACCTGCCCGAGGGACGTCAGGGCGCGCGCATGGCCCTGGCCGTCACCGGCGCGGGCGGCCTCAGCCTCATCGGCGGGCTGATGATCCTGGGCAATATCGCCGGGTCCTACGACCTGACCGTGATCCTTGAGAACCGCGAGGCGATCCAGGCCTCGCCGCTGTACCTGCCCGCCCTGATCCTGATCCTGGGCGGCTGTTTCACCAAGTCGGCCCAATTCCCGTTCCACTTCTGGCTGCCCCACGCCATGGCCGCGCCCACGCCGGTCAGCGCCTATCTGCACTCCGCCACCATGGTGAAGGCCGGCGTCTTCATGCTGGCCCGCCTGTGGCCCGTGCTGGCGGGCACCGACGCCTGGTTCCTGATCGTGGCCACCACCGGCCTCGTCACCATGGTCGTCGCCGCCTGCATCGCCCTGTTCAAGGACGATCTGAAAGGCCTGCTGGCCTATTCCACGGTCAGCCATCTGGGCTTCCTGACCATGCTGTTCGGCCTGGGCACCCCCATCGCGGCCGTGGTCGGCGTGTTCCACATCATCAACCACGCCACCTTCAAGGCCGCCCTGTTCATGAACGCGGGCATTGTCGATCACGAGGCGGGCACCCGCGACCTCAAGCGTCTCGGCGGCCTGTTCAGCCTCATGCCCATCGCCGGGACCCTGGCCCTGATCGCGGGCCTGTCCATGGCCGGCATCCCGCCGCTGAACGGTTTCATCTCCAAGGAGATGATGCTGGAGGAAGCGTGGCACACCGTCTGGCTGGGCCAGCCGTGGGTGTTCCCGGTGCTGGCCACCCTCGGCGCGACCCTGTCGGTGGCCTATTCGCTGCGTTACATCATCCAGGTCTATTTCGGGCCGAAGCGGGACGACTATCCGAAGAAACCCCACGATCCGGGCATCGGCCTGTGGGGGCCGCCCGCCGTGCTGACAGCCCTGGTCGTGCTGATCGGCCTGCTGCCCGCCCTGTTCGCCGGCCCCATCGTGGCGGCTGTGGCCGGCGTCGTGATCGGCGCGGACCTGCCCTACTATTCGCTCAGCCTGTGGCACGGCTTCACCCCGGCCCTGTTCATGAGCATCATCGCCGTGACGGTGGGCGCCTTGCTGCTCTGGCGTCACCGCAATCTCGAGGCGATCTGGACCCGCATCGGCGTGCCCGAGGCCAAGGCCATGTTCGACGCGTTCGTGGAGACCCTGGCCGCCGCCAGCCGCCGCCTGACCCTCAAGGTCCACAACGACTCGCTGCAGCGGTATCTGGCCTTCTTCGTGGGAACCGCCGTGGTCGTGGGCCTGACCGGCTTCTTCACCGCCAGCCACGGCGAGGGCACGCGCGAGGTGATCGCCGCCGCGCCGGTCGCCGTCATCGCCTGGTTGGTCCTGATCGCCGCGACCCTCTCCGTGGTGGTCGCCCACCGGGCCCGGTTCCTGTCGCTGATCTTCATCAGCGTGGTGGGCTCCACCATCGCCCTGACCTTCGTCTATCTGTCCGCCCCCGACCTGGCCCTGACCCAGATCTCGGTCGAGGTGGTGACCATCCTGTTGCTGCTGCTGGCCCTGAACCTGCTGCCCAAGACCTCGCCGACCGAGAGCTCCATTCCCCGCAGGCTGCGCGACGGCCTGCTGGCGGTCACCGGCGGCCTCGGCGTGGGCGCGGCGGCCTGGGCGGTCATGACCCGCGACGGCATGCAGTCCATCTCCCGCTTCCATTGGGAGAACAGCTACTCCGGCGGCGGCGGCACCAATGTGGTCAACGTCATTCTGGTGGACTTCCGGGGCTTCGACACCTTCGGGGAGATCATCGTGCTGGGCATCGCCGCCCTGGCCATCTTCGCCCTGCTGGACACCGCCGACCGGGGCGAGGCCGGTCGCCGTCTGGCCAACTGGACGCCGGACCTGATCCGCTCGCCCGAGCGCCACCCCATGATGCTGGTGGTGGCCACGCGCCTGCTGCTGCCGCTGGCGCTGATGGCCGGGCTCTACATCTTCCTGCGCGGCCACAACGAGCCCGGCGGCGGCTTCATCGCCGGTCTGGTGTTCTCCATCGCCCTGCTGATGCAGTTCATGGCCTCGGGCTGGGGCTGGGCCGACGCCCGCCTGCGCGCCGACCACCATAACCTGATCGGCTGGGGCGTGCTGATCGCGGGCCTGACGGGTCTGGGCGCCCTGCTGTTCGGCCAGCCGTTCCTGACCAGCGCCTTCGACTATTTCTCCCTCCCGGTGGTGGGCGAGTTCGAGCTGGCCACCGCCATGCTGTTCGACATCGGCGTGGCCCTGACGGTGGTGGGCGCGGTGATGCTGGCGCTGGCCCAGCTGTCCCGCGTGGGCCAGCGCGCCGAGAAGCTGGAGCCCACAGAGCACGCCATGGACATCAACCCCTCCCGTGAGCCGTCGTCCACGGAGGTGAAGCCATGAGCCTTGAGTTCCTCATCGCCACCGCCATCGGCGTCATGACGGCGGCGGGCATCTATCTGCTGCTGCGCCGCCGCACCTTCCCCGTGGTGCTGGGTCTGGCGTTCCTGTCCTACGCCATCAATGTGTTCCTGTTCGCCATGGGCCGCGTGGTGGTGGATCAGCCGCCCATCTACGACAAGGCCGCAACCTCTTACACCGACCCTCTGCCCCAGGCCCTGGTCCTGACCGCCATCGTCATCGCCTTCGGCATGACCGCCCTGGTCGTGGTGCTGGCCCTGCGCACCTATCTGGAGACCGGCACGGACCAGGTCGACGGCCTGCCCGACGTGGCGGCCGAAGAGCAGGAGACGCGGTCATGACCCCCTCCGCCATTGCGCCCTGGGTCATCGCGCCCGTCATCATTCCCGCCCTCGCCGCGGCCCTGATCCTGCTGGTCATGCGTCACCGCCTGACCCTGTCGCGGGTCACCACCCTGGCGGTGTGCGTGGCCCTGGTGGTTCTCAGCGGCGTCATGGCCGCCCATGCCTCCGCCGGCGAGGTGGTCGCCTACGCCCTGGGCGACTGGTCGGCGCCCTTCGGCATCGTACTGGTGCTGGACCGGCTGTCGGCCCTGATGGTGCTGCTGACCTCGGTGGTGGCGCTGGGCGTGCTGATCTATGCCATCGCCACCGGGCTGGACCGCAAGGGCTGGCACTTCCATCCCCTGTTCCAGTTCCAGCTGCTGGGCCTGAACGGCGCCTTCCTGACCGGCGACCTGTTCAACCTGTTCGTCTTCTTCGAGGTGCTGCTGATCGCCTCCTACGGCCTGATGCTGCATGGCCAGGGCGCCGCGCGGCTCAAGGCGGGGGTGCAGTACGTCATCGTCAATCTGGCGGGCTCGACCCTGTTTCTGGTGGCGGTGGGGATGCTCTACGGCGTCACCGGCACCCTCAACATGGCCGACATGGCCCTGCGCGTGGCCGCCGCGCCCGAGGGCGATCAGGCCCTGATCAAGGCCGCCGCCCTGCTGCTGATCACCGTCTTCGCCCTCAAGGCCGCGCTGGTCCCCCTGCACTTCTGGCTGCCGCGCACCTATGCCTCCACCTCCGGCGCGGTGGCGGCCCTGTTCGCCATCATGACCAAGGTCGGCGCCTATTCCATCATCCGGGTCACCACCCTGATCTTCGGCGACGAGGCCCAGGCCTCCGCCTGGGCGCCCGCCGACTGGATGCTGCCCGCCGCCCTGATCACCATCGCGCTCGGCTTCTTCGGCGTGCTGGCGGCCAAGGGGCTGCGCGATCTGGCCGCCTTCGCCGTGGTCGGGTCCATGGGGACCCTGCTGTCCGCCGTGGCGGTGTTCCAGCCGGACGCCATGTCGGCGGCGCTCTACTACACCGTCCACTCCACCCTCGCCGGCGCGGCCCTGTTCCTGATCGTGGACCTGATCGCCGTGCGCCGGGGCGAGTACGGCGACGCCATCAATGTCGGGCCGCGTTTTCAGAACGTGGAGGCGCTGTCCGGCCTGTTCTTCCTCGCCGCCATCGCCACGGTGGGCCTGCCGCCCCTGTCCGGCTTCCTGGGCAAGCTGCTGATCCTTGACGGGGTGCGGGACGCGCCGGGCGGCTACTGGATCTGGGCCGTCATCCTGATCACCACCGTCATCGGCATCCTCGGCTTCGCCCGCGCCGGCAGCCAGATCTTCTGGAAGAGCGCCTCGGTGGACGGCGACTGCCACGCGGGGCCTGTGCACGGCGCCGGTGCGAGCCTGCTTGTCGCCGCGGGCTTCATCGCGCTGCTGGCCGCCTCGGCCGTCTTCGCCGGGCCCCTGACCGCCTATACGGCCGCCACCGCCGAACAGCTGTTCCAGCCCGACGCCTACATCAACACGGTCATGGGAGGGCAGTCGTGAGCGAGCATCCGGTCCAGCGCCCCGCCCTGATCCAGCGCCTTCTGCCCCATCCCGCCCTGTCGGTGATGCTGGTGGTGGTGTGGATGCTGTTGTTGAACGGCCTCAGCTGGGGCGGCCTGCTGCTGGCCGTCATCTTCGCGGTGATCATCCCCCTGATCACCAGCCGGTTCTGGCCCGGCAATCCGCGCATGCGCTTCGGCCCGGCCCTGTGGGGCTATGTGGCCATCGTGCTGTGGGACATCATGATCGCCAATTTCCAGGTGGCCTGGATCATCCTGTTCCGCCGCAACCGGGATCTGCGCTCGCGCTGGCTGGTCATTCCCACCGACCTGCGCTCACCCGAAGCCATCACCGCCTTCGCCGCGACCATCAGCCTGACGCCCGGCACGGTCTCCAGCGACATCTCCGCCGACGGCCGGGCCCTGCTGGTGCATATCCTGGATGTGGACGACGCCGACGCCGAGATCGCCCGCATCAAGTCGCGCTATGAGGCCCGCCTGCTGAGGATCTTCCCATGAGCCCCATCGGATACGCCCTCGGCTTCGCCATCGGCTGCGTGGCGCTGGGCATGGCCCTGAACCTGTTCCGCCTGCTGCGCGGCCCCACCAGCGGCGACCGCATCCTGGCGCTGGACACCCTGACCATCAACATCATCGCCATGGTGGTGCTGTTCGGCCTGTGGGAGCGCACCGCCGACTATTTCGAGGCCGCCCTGCTGCTGGCCATGGTCGGCTTCCTCGGCACCGTGGCCTACTCCAAATTCCTCCTGCGCGGCGACATCGTGGAATGACCCCCATGCTCGAGACCATCGCCGAATATGTCATCGCCCTGCTGCTGGTGGTCGGCGGCGCCTTCCTGCTGGTGGGCTCGTGGGGGCTGGCGCGGCTACCGTCCCTGATGACCCGCCTGCACGGCCCGACCAAGGCCACCACCCTGGGCGTCGGCGCCTGCCTGATCGCCTCCATGATCTTCTTCCCGGCCATGGAGGGGACCTATTCGGCCCACGAGCTGCTGATCGCCCTGTTCCTGTTCCTGACCGCGCCGATCACCGCCAACATGATCGCCAAGTCGCACCTGCACCGTCAGGGCCGCAACATCGACCCCAACCCCGCCGACCACATCCGCGAGGGCCTGCCCCAGCCGCCCGGCGGCAAGGGCTGGGCCACCTTCGACGACAACGCCGCCCTGGACCGCAAGGTTGTCAACGACGGCTGATGTCCTGTCCGCCCGGGGTGGCCTGCTGCGCGGCTACGTCTTCTTCATCTCGGCGCGCCTGTCGCACTGGCTGGAACGAATCGACTGCGGCGCCCTGAGCGGACAATCCAGCCAGTCGGCATTGTCGGTCGATGCGCTCCTGCCCCCGGGCATTCGTCGGATCGTTCCATCCTCCCGGTCTTCCGAGGTTAGGCATCCCCAGCGTGCGATCTTCGACCGTTGCGGGCGAGGTGTCGTGGGATACAAACAGACGAGGCTCTTCTCCAGGAGCGGTCAGCGTCCCGCAGACGACCCTGCGATCCGGCGAAAAGCGGAAGTCAGAGAGCCGGGCCTCCGGGTATGCGGTTGCGCGCTCCCGAAGGTGCGCCTGCAAATGGGCCTGGATCTCAGCGTCCGTCGCAGCGTGTTGCTCTGTCGGAGCAGGCGCCTGACAGGAGGACACGCTCCACAACAACACAGCGGCAGGCGCCCCCCTTCCCAGTTTCATCAACGTCAACTTGCTCTCCCGCAATCGGTGCGACTGTAGCATTTGAAGGCCGGGAATGACGGATTGTGGAAGACCTACCGATACGTCAGGAACGTCTCGATCTCGGCCCTCGAGCCCAGCATCACCGGCACGCGCTGGTGCAGGGCGTCCGGGACCACGTCCAGCATGGCTTTCGTCCCGTCGCTGGCCGCGCCGCCGGCCTGCTCCATCACCATGGCCATGGGCGCCGCCTCGTACATCAGGCGCAGGCGGCCCGGCTTGGACGGGTCCTTTTTGTCCGCCGGGTACAGGAACACCCCGCCGCGCATCATGATGCGGTTCACGTCCGCCACCATGGACGCCACCCAGCGCATGTTGAAATCCTTGCCGCGCGGCCCCGCGGTCCCCGCCAGGCAGTCGGCGATGTAGCGCTGCACCGGCTCGTGCCAGTGGCGCTGGTTCGAGGCATTGATGGCGAATTCCTTCGTCTCCGCCGGAACCGCGATGCGGTCGTGGGTCAGCACCCATTCGCCGCTGACCGGCTCCAGGGTGAAGCCGAACGCGCCGTCGCCCAGGGTGAACACCAGCAGGGTCTGGGGGCCATAGACCACATAACCCGCCGCGACCTGATTGCGGCCCGGCTGGAAGAAGTCCTCCGCCACGGGGGCGCGGGGCGTCTCCACCACCGGCGCGGGCAGCACCGAGAAGATGGTGCCGATGGAGACGTTCACCTCGATATTGCTGGACCCGTCCAGCGGATCGAACAGCACCAGCCAGCCTTCGTTCGGGCCCGCCTGGGCCACCGGCACGATGCCGTCCTGTTCTTCTGAAGCCAGCGCCACCACGCCCGGCGCGGCGCGGCACGCCGCGATCATGATGTCGTCGGCGGCCAGATCCAGGGTCTTCTGCACCTCGCCCTGCACATTGGTGTCGCCCGCCGTGCCCAGCATGTCCGCCGTCGCGCCCTGACGCACCGCATGGCTGATGCGCACGCAGCCGTCGGCGATCCCGGCGATCAGCCCCTTCAGGCTTTCGGGCGCGGACTGGGCGTTCAGGAAGGCGGCGAGGGTCTTGCCGGACGTTTGGGCCATGGGGGTCTCCGTATGCTGAAGGCGATCTCGCATCCCGCGACGCAGGGCGCAACCTGCGCTATCCGTAGCGAAACGAAACGGGAGGAATCGCATGGGGCAAGGCCCGCTGAACGGCCTCAAGGTCGTCGAGTTCGCCGGCATAGGCCCGGCGCCCTTCTGCGCCACCCTGCTGTCGGATCTGGGCGCCGAGGTGCTGCGCATCGATCGGCCAAACGGCGGCCCGGCGCCCCATGACGTCACCGCGCGCGGCCGGGCGGGCTCGCTGGCGCTGGACCTGAAGGCCGAGGCCGACCGCGCCGCCGCCCTGCAGGCTGTCGCCGCCGCCGACGTGCTGATCGAGGGCTTCCGCCCCGGCGTGATGGAGCGGCTGGGCCTCGGCCCCGAAGACTGCCTGGCCGCCAACCCCCGCCTGATCTACGGCCGCATGACCGGCTGGGGCCAGACCGGCCCGCTGGCCCACGCTGCGGGCCACGACATCAACTACATCGCCATCACCGGGGCCCTGGACGCCATCGGGCCGAAGGGCGGCGACCCGGTCCCGCCCCTCAATCTGGTGGGCGATTACGGCGGCGGCGCCCTGTATCTGGCCATGGGGATCCTCGCCGCCCTTCATGAGCGCCAGACCTCCGGCAAGGGCCAGGTGATCGACGCGGCGGTGGTGGACGGGACCGTCTCCCTGATGGGGGTGTTCAGCTGGCTGACCCACGACGGCCTCACCTCCATGAAGCGGGGCGAGGGCCTGCTGAACGGCGCCATGCCGTTCTACCGCACCTACGCCTGCGCCGACGGCCGCCATGTCTCGGTCGGCCCGCTGGAGCCCGCCTTCTATCTGGAGCTCCGCACCCGTCTCGGTCTCACGCCCCAGCCTGCGGGCGACATGGACCAGCAGGCCGCCGAGCTGGCCGCCGTCTTCGCCACCCAACCGCGCGACCACTGGACCGCCCTGCTGGAAGGGACCGACGCCTGTTTCGCCCCGGTCCTGTCCCTGGACGAGGCCCCCGCCCATCCGCATCTGGCCGCCCGCGAAACCTTCACCGAGGCCTTCGGCGTCACCCAGCCCGCCCCTGCCCCGCGCTTCTCCCGCACCCCCGGCGCCATTCAGGGACCGCCTGCAAAGGCGGGCGAAAACGGCGAAGCCGTGCTGGCGCGCTGGTGCGGAACGCCTGTTTAATCCCGCTGTCTGAGGAGGGTGTATAATGGCCTCCCCGGACCCGACCTCGCGAGGCGATTTCAACAATTCAGACAATTCAGCACTGTTTTTCTGACTCCAAAACCCGCCCTCACGGACCCGGATTTCAACAATTCAGACAATTCAGACCCTGTTTTTTTGACGCCCCGCATCTGAAACCGGCAAGCCGGGCGGTGGAGCCTCGTGACCCCAGGCCCTATGGTCCCGCCCTGCCTTGAAGGAGCCGCCCCATGTCCCGACCCGTCATCGTCATCACCGGAGGCCACGGCGCCCTGGGCTCCGCCGTCGCGAAGGCGGCGGGCGAAGCGGGCTGGACCGTGGCGATCATCGACCACGCCCGTCACGAGGCCGGGGGCGCCGACATGACGCTCTCGGGCGTCGACCTCACCGAACCGGGTCAGGCCCAGCAGGCCATGCAGGCGGTCGCTGAGCAGCTCGGCCGCATGGACGCCCTGCTCAATATCGCCGGCGGCTTCGTCTGGCAGACCACAGAGGACGGCGACCCCGCCGCCTGGGGCCGCATGCACGCCCTGAACCTGACCACCGCCCTGAACGCCAGCCGCGCCGCCCTCCCGTGGCTGAAACAGGCGCCCGACGGCCGCATCGTCAATGTGGGCGCGGCGGGGGCGCAGAAGGCGGCCGCCGGCATGGGGGCCTACGCCGCCTCCAAGGCCGGGGTCCACCGCCTGACCGAGTCCCTGGCCGAGGAGCTCAAGGACAGCGCCGTCACCGTTAACGCCGTCCTGCCCTCCATCATCGACACCCCCGCCAACCGCGCCGACATGGGCGAGGCGAACGCGGACAAGTGGGTCAAGCCCGCCGATCTGGCCGCCGTCATGCTGTTCCTGGCCTCCCCCGCCGCCCGGGCCGTCACCGGCGCCCTGATCCCCGTCACCGGCCGGGTCTGAGCCATGACGCCCCGCCGCAGCGTCCTCTACCTGCCCGCCTCCAACCCCCGCGCGGTGGAGAAGGCCCGCACCATGCCCTGCGACGTGGTGGTGCTGGATCTGGAGGACGCGGTCGGCCCGGACGACAAGGCCGCCGCCCGCGACGCCGCCGTCGACGCCCTGCGCCAGGGCGGCTTTCAGGCCCGCGAGGTCGGGGTGCGCGTCAACGGCCTCGACACCGACCAGGGCGACGCCGACCTGACCGCCCTGCACGCCGCCGCCCCGGCCTTCATCGTCGCCCCCAAGGTCTCCACCGCCGATCAGGCCGCCGCCTTCACCGCGCGCCTGCCGGACGGCGCGACGCTGTGGGCCATGATCGAGACGCCGCAGGCCCTGTTCCATCTGGACGCCATCGCCGCCACGCCGCGGCTTGGGGCCCTGATGCTGGGGGTCAATGATCTGGCCGCCATGCTGCGCAGCGCGCCGACGCCGGACCGCGAACCCCTGAAGACCGCCATGAGCCTGACCGTCGCCGCCGCCCGGGCCCATGGCCTGTCCCCCATCGACGGGGTCTTCAACGCCCTGGATGACGACGCCGGCTTCGAGACCGAATGCCGTCAGGGTCGCCTGTACGGCTTCGACGGCAAGAGCCTGATTCACCCCCGCCAGATCGCGGGCGCCAACGCCGCCTTCTCTCCGTCCGCCGACGAGGTCGCCTGGGCCGAGGCCGTGGTCGCCGCCTTCGATGACCCCGCCCATGCGGGAAAAGGGGTCATCCGCGTCGACGGCGCCATGGTAGAGCGGCTCCATCTTGCCCGCGCCCGCGACACGCTCGCCTTGCATGATCTCGCCGGAACACTCTAAGACATCACAGACTCGTTATCCTCAGGCTCCAGATCTCATTGTCAGTCGCCTCGCCATCCCCGTCCGCCGGAGCCGATCCGGACGCCAGCGACGCGCCGTCTGAAGCTATTCCCGGTCTGGCCGGACGACGCTTCCTGATCATCTCCGCGCCCTTTGGCTCCTACTCCCGCAAGCTGGCCTGCGTGCTGCGCGCGAACGGCGCGGTGGTCCGCCGCATGATCTTCAACGCCGGCGACCTGCTGGACTGGGGCTCGCGCGATGCGGTCAAGTTCCGGCGCGGCGGCGAGGCCTGGCCCCATGCCCTGGCCGGTCTGGCCGAGACCTACACCGACCTGATCCTGTTCGGCGAAGCGGGCGTCTACAACCAGACCGTGATCGAACAGGCCGATCGCCTCAAGGCGTCCGTCTGGATCATCGAGAACGGCTATTTCCGCCCGCACTGGGTGACCATGGAGCGCAACGGCGTCAACGCCCGCTCGACCCTGCCCCGCTCGGCCGACGGCTATCCCGCCCCGGCGCCGCGCGAACCGCCCTTCCAGGACGCCGGCACCATCCTGCCGCACCACGTGTGGAACCTGGCGCGGTATCACACCGTGCAGGTGGCCGGTCGGGTCCTGTTTCCCCGCTATGTGCGCCCCTACACCCGCCACGCCCTGGTCCAGGCCGGGGGGCACGCCTGGCGCTATCTGAAGCTGAAGATGGCGTCTCCGCGGGACACCGACACCGAGGTGATCGCCGGGCGCGGCCCCTTCTTCATCGCCTGTCTGCAGCGCGAGGGCGACACGACCCTGCTGCGCTATTCCGACTACGCCACCAACACCGCGTTCCTGGAGCATGTGGTGGCCGACTTCGCCACGCACGCGCCGCCGCAGGCCCGTCTGGTGGTCAAGAACCACCCGCTCGATCCTGGTCTGGTGAACTATCAGGCGGTCGTGCGCCGGCTGGCGCGACGCCACGGGATCGAGGGACGTGTGGACTACATCGACGGCGGCAATCTGGCCGCCCTCTGCCGGGCCTCCCTCGGCATGGTGGTGAACAACTCCACCGCCGCCCTGTCCGCGGTGGGCTTCGGCACGCCGGTCAAGGTGCTGGGGCAGGCCTTCTTCGACTTCGAGGGCCTGACGGACCAGCAGCCCCTGTCCCGCTTCTGGAACGGGCCCCGCAGCCCGGACCACGACCTCTACGTCCGCTTCCGCGAGCATGTGCTCCACCGCACCCAGATCAACGGCAGCTACCATAACCCCGCCATGCAGGACGTGACCGCCCGGCGCATGGCCATGGCCTTCGCCGGGGGCTGGGACCGGGCCCAGGTCCAGTGAGCACGCCCGCGCCCGCCTGGGTCTGCGCCCCCGGCGTCCGCCGCCTGCCCAACCTCGCGGCCTTCCTGCCCGAATACGACCTGCGCGCCCTGCCCGGTCGTGACATTCAGGCGGTGCTGGGCTGGGGCCTGAAGCCCACCGCCGCCCATGGCCGCCGCTGGGCCGACAAACACGGCGTGCCCTATGTGGCTCTGGAAGACGGCCTGCTCCGCTCCGTGGGTCTGGGCGAGGCAGGCGCCGCGTCGCTCAGCGTCGTGGCCGATGATCTGGGGATCTATTACGACGCCACCCGCCCCTCGCGGCTGGAGCAGCTGATCGCCGGGGCGCCGGGCTGGATGTCCCCCGACCTCCGCATCCGCGCCCGCGGCCTGATCGACCGCATCGTCGAGAGCGGCGTCTCCAAGACCAATATGGGCGGTCCGCTGGACGAGACCCGGCTCAGGCCCGGCCGCCGCATCCTGATCGTGGACCAGACCCTTGGCGACGCCTCCATCGGCTTCGGCCTGGCCTCGCCCCGATCCTTCACCGACATGCTGGACGCCGCCCGCCGCGACGAGCCCGGGGCCCAGCTCATCGTCAAGCGCCACCCGGCCGTGGCGGCGGGCCGCAAACAGGGGTGCATCCCCGCCGATCGCCTGAGCGACGTCACCCTGATCGACACCGATGTCCGGCCCGCCGACCTGCTGGCCCGCGTGGACGCGGTCTATACGGTCACCAGCGGCCTGGGATGGGAGGCGCTGTTGCGGGGCCTGCCCGTCCGCTGCTTCGGCGCGCCCTTCTACTCCGGCTGGGGCCTGACCACCGACGCCGTGGACACCGGGCGCCGGGGCCAGTTGCGCGAGATCGAGTCCATCGCCGCCGCCGCCCTGATCCGCTACGCCCGCTATGTGGACCCGGTCACCGGCCGCGCCTGCGAGGCTGAGCAGGCGCTGGAGCGCCTCATCGCCCTGCGCGACCGCGCCGACCGGCTGGCGGGGCTGAACGCCTGCGTCGCCTTCGCCCCGGCCAAGCGCCCGCCCGTCCGCCGCCTGCTGAACTCGCCCAAGGGGCCGGTGCGCTATTTCGCGTCCGTCTCCGGCGCCCGGACCGCCGCCGAGGCCGAAGACGGCCGCATCGTCTGCTGGGCCTCGCGCACCGGCCCCGACTTCGAGCAGGCGACCGAGGGCTTCACCGGTCCCGTCCTGCGCATGGAGGACGGCTTCATCCGCTCGCGCGGGCTCGGCTCGGACTTCGTCGGCGCCCTGTCCGTGACGCTGGATGATCTGGGCGTCTACTACGACGCCACGCAGCCCTCGCGGCTGGAGACCCTGATCGAACAAGGCGCCTTCGCCCCCGCCCTTCTGGCTCGCGCCGCCCGGCTGCGGGAGCGGATCGTTTCGGCGGGCCTGAGCAAATACAACCTGCCCGCCCCGTCCGGCGCCTTCGACGCCTGGCCCAAGGGCCGCGACCGCATCCTGATCGTCGGCCAGGTGGAGAACGACCAGTCGATCCTCAAGGGCTGCGCCGACATCCGCACCAACGCAGGACTGGTCGCCGCCGTGCGGGCGGACCACCCGGACGCCTTCCTGATCTACAAGAATCATCCCGACGTGCTGGCGGGCAACCGCCCCGGCATGCTGGACGGCGCGGCGCTGGACGCCGTGGACGCCTCGGCCGACGGTCTCGACATCATCCAGTGCCTGGGCCACGCCGACCGTCTGGCCACCCTGACGTCGCTGTCGGGCTTCGAGGCCCTGCTGCGCGGCAAGCCGGTGACCACCTACGGCACGCCGTTCTTCGCCGGCTGGGGCCTGACCGAGGACCGCGTCCCCTGCCCCCGCCGCACACGCCGCGCGACCCTGGACGAACTGGTGGCTGCGGCCCTGATCCTCTACCCGGTCTATGTGGCCCCCAACGGCTGGCCCTGCGAAGCCGAGGATCTGGTCGAGGCCCTGATCGCCGCCCGCGACGCTCCGGCGCCGAAGCCGCCCGCCAATCAGATCGCCCGCTGGTGGACCGGAATCCGCGCCAGTCTCGACCGGACGTCGCCGCCGTCCTATTGATGGGCCTCGTCAAGGAAACGAACCCAGTGAACGATTCTCCCAAAGCGGTCATAGCCGCCACCGGCCTGCACACCCCTGAGCATGCGCTCTCGAACGCCGAACTGGTCGCCGCCTACAACGCCTTCGCCGAGCGGTTCAACGCCGCCAACGCCGAGGCCATCGCCGCCGGCGAACTGGACGCACTGACGCCGTCCTCGTCCGAATTCATCGAGAAGGCCTCGGGTATCAAGTCCCGCTTCGTGGTGGAGAAGTCGGGCATCCTCGATCCGGACCGCATGGTCCCGCACATCCCGGAACGCTCCAACGACGAGCTCTCGGTGCTGGCCGAAATGGCGGTGAAGGCCGCGCAGGAAGCCATTGCCCGCTGGGGCAAGCCGGTCAGCGAGATCGGCGCGGTCATCTGCGCCGCCTCCAATATGCAGCGGCCCTATCCCGCCATGGCCATCGAGGTGCAGCAGGCCCTGGGCATCGACGGCTTCGCCTTCGACATGAACGTCGCCTGCTCCTCGGCCACCTTCGGCCTCAAGACCGCCGCCGACTTCATCGGTTCCGGCTCGGTCAAGGCGGTGCTGATGGTGAACCCCGAGATCTGTTCGGCCCACCTGAACTTCAGGGATCGGGACAGCCACTTCATCTTCGGCGACGTGGCCACCGCCGTGATCGTCGAGGCGGCCGATCAGGCCACGGGCGGCTGGGACATCCTGGGCACGCGGCTCAAGACCGTGTTCTCCAACAACATCCGCAACAATTTCGGCTTCCTGAACCGCGCCGCCCGCGAGGACGTGACCGCGGTCGCCGACGGCCCCCGCCCTGACGGAATCACCGACAAGCTGTTCGTCCAGCAGGGCCGCAAGGTCTTCAAGGACGTGGTGCCCATGGTCTCCGAGATGATCGTCGACCACGCCCGCGACCTGGGCATCGACCCGACCGGCCTCAAACGCCTGTGGCTGCACCAGGCCAACATCAACATGAACGAGATGATCGGCAAGCGCGTGCTGGGCCGAGAGCCGGCGCCGGGCGAGAACGTCATCATCCTGGACGACTACGCCAACACCTCGTCGGCCGGTTCGATCATCGCCTTCCACCTGCACAACGACGGCTTCGCGCCCGACGACACCGGCCTGATCTGCAGCTTCGGCGCGGGCTATTCCGCAGGCTCGGTGTTCGTCCGTAAACGCGCCTGACGCGCTCAGGCAGCGAGGCCCCGCGGGCCAAGCGATAGCGCCAGAAAGAAGAAAGGCGCGCTTCCTCTCCGAAGCGCGCCTTCCCTGCTCGATAGCGGGGCCCCGTCGCCGGAGCCCCGATGTCATCCGGCTTTAGAAGCGGCGGATGTAGCTCACCGAGTAGACGTCGGCTTCGCCGCCGTCGTCGGTGAAATCACGACGGGTCCAGTCGCCACGGACGCCGTTCTGGCCGTCGAAGAAGTAGTTGGCGCCGACGCCGTAGTTCCAGCTTTCACCGTCTTCGGTGACGCTGACGCCGGCGGCCGAGGCTTCGACCTCCGTGGTGCCGTAGCCCAGGCGGGCGAACAGCTCGAAGTTTTCGTTCACCGGCAGGAAGGCCACGCCGTAGGCGGCCAGGTCGTAGTTGTGCTCGACGTCGGCGGTCACCGCGCCAATGGTGACTTCGTCGTCACGCACGCCGAACGAGCCTTCGCCTTCGAAGCCGAAGTACGGCGTCAGCTTGGCGCCGAAACGGCCGGTCACAGCGCCCAGTTCGGCGTCGGTCCCGTCAGCTTCCATTTGCGAGTAACCCAGCGAACCGTAGTATTCGGGCGCGGGCCAGCTTTGCGCCATGGCGGGCGCAGCGGCGAACATGGCGATAGCAGCGGTAGAGAGAAGAATCGTTTTCATTTAGTAACACTCCGTGAGCAGCGACTTCTTTGGTCGCCAGCCCCAAATCCCAGCGAATGTTCAAGTAGGTATCGCTTGAGGCAGTTCCAAGGCCAAAGGATTACACAAGCGTAACGGTTGCCTGAAAGCCACACACAGCGTTCTGCGATCTGGGGAGTCGGCAAACGGCGGCCGACGGCGCGCAGCGACCATGCAGCCCCGCTCGCAGGGCGCCCTCGGCGTCCCGCGCCTCACAGATCGAGGGGTAAATCGGCTTCGAGCGTCTTCGTGGCCGAGGGCCGGGCGATCCGGCTTCGGGCCTAGCGGTCCTTTTCGCGCTCCGTCCCGGCCTGCGCGTGCAGGGCCGCCTGGGCCGCCGCGAGGCGCGCGATGGGCACGCGGTAGGGCGAGCAGCTGACATAGTCGAGGCCCGCGTGCTCGCAGAAGGCGATGGAGGACGGGTCGCCGCCGTGCTCGCCGCAGATGCCCAGCTTCACGTCCGGACGCACGAGCCGGCCGCGCTCGGCGGCGATGCGGATCAGGTCGCCGACGCCTTCCTGGTCCAGCCGCACGAAGGGATCGGTCTCGAAGATGCCCTTGTCCATATAGGCCTGCAGGAAGCGGCCGGAATCGTCGCGGCTGATGCCGAAGGTGGTCTGGGTCAGATCGTTGGTGCCGAACGAGAAGAACTCGGCGTGCTCGGCCAGGTCCCCGGCGCGCAGGGCGGCGCGGGGCAGTTCGATCATGGTGCCGACCTGATAGTCGACCCGGTCGCCCGCCGCCGCAAACACCGCCTCGGCGGTGCGGTCGGTGAGCTCGCGCAGATATTTCATCTCAAGGCCCAGCGCGACCAGCGGGTGCATGATCTCCGGCGTCGGGGCGGCGCCCGAGGCGGCCTTCACCGCCAGCGCCGCCTCAAGGATGGCGCGCACCTGCATCTCGTAGATCTCGGGGTAGGCCACGCCCAGGCGGCAGCCGCGATGGCCCAGCATGGGGTTGGTCTCGGCCAGATCCTTCGCGCGGCGCTTCAGCTTGGCCGCGTCCAGACCCGACGAGGCCGCCAGGGCGTCGATGTCCTCGTCCGCGTGGGGGATGAACTCGTGCAGCGGCGGGTCCAGCAGCCGGATGGTGACCGGCAGGCCGGCCATGATCTGGAACAGCTCGGTGAAGTCCGCCTTCTGGAACGGCTCGATCTTGGCCAGGGCCGCGCGGCGGCCCTGTTCATCGTCCGCCAGGATCATCTCGCGCACCGCCGCGATGCGGGTCTCGTCAAAGAACATGTGCTCGGTGCGGCACAGGCCGATGCCTTCGGCGCCGAAGCCCCGCGCGGTCCTGGCGTCCAGCGGCGTCTCCGCATTGGCCCGCACCTTCAGGCGGCGAACCTTGTCGGCCCAGGCCATCAGGGTCTGGAAATCGCCGGTCAGTTCCGGCTCGATCATGTCGACCGCGCCCTCCAGCACCTCGCCCTTCGAGCCGTCGATGGTGACGATCTCGCCGGCCCGGAACTCGCGGCCCCGGGCCCGGAACAGGCCCGCCTCCTCGTCGATGTGGATTTCACCGGCTCCGGAGACGCAAGGCCGCCCCATGCCGCGCGCCACAACCGCCGCGTGGCTGGTCATGCCGCCACGCGCCGTGACGATGCCTCGCGCCGCGTGCATGCCGTGGATGTCCTCGGGGCTGGTCTCCTCGCGCACCAGGATGACCGCGTCCCCCATCTGGCCCAGTCGCTCAGCCTCGTCGGAATCGAACACCACCTTGCCTGTGGCCGCGCCGGGGCTGGCCGGGAGGCCGGCGGCGATGACGTTGCGCTGGGCCTTCGGGTCGAGGGTTGGGTGCAGCAGCTGGTCCAGCGCCGAGGGATCGACCCGCTGGATGGCTTCTTCCTGGCTGATGACGCCCTCGGCGGCCAGGTCCACGGCGATCTTCAGCGCGGCCTTGCCGGTGCGCTTCCCGTTGCGGGTCTGCAGCATGTAGAGCCGGCCCTGTTCGACCGTGAACTCGATGTCCTGCATGTCGCGGTAGTGGCTTTCCAGCTTGCCCACCACGTCCACGAACTGGCCGAACACCTCCGGCATGGCCTCTTCCATGGAGGGCGCGCTCTCGCCCATTTCCTCGCGGCCCGCCTTCGTCAGGGACTGGGGCGTGCGGATGCCCGCCACCACGTCCTCGCCCTGGGCGTTGATCAGGAACTCGCCGTACAGCCGGGCCTCGCCCGTAGACGGATTGCGGGTGAAGGCGACGCCGGTGGCCGAGGTCTGGCCCATGTTGCCGAACACCATGGACTGGATGTTCACCGCGGTGCCCCAGCTCTCGGGGATGTCGTGCATGCGGCGATAGAATTTGGCCCGGTCGTTCATCCAGCTGTCGAACACGGCGCCCACGGCGCCCCACATCTGGGCGGCGGGGTCCTGCGGGAAGGGCTCGCCCTGCTCGCGCTCGACCACGGCCTTGTAGTCGGCGACGACCTTTTCCCAGTTCTCGGCGGTCAGCTCGGTGTCGACCGAAACGCCGAGGCGGTCCTTGTGGTCGTCCAGAACCTCCTCGAACAGGTCATGGCCGATGCCCAGCACCACATTGGAGTACATGGTGATGAAGCGGCGATAGCTGTCCAGGGCGAAGCGCCGGTCGCCGGACAGGGCCGCCAGCCCCTCCACCGTCTGGTCGTTCAGGCCGAGGTTCAGCACCGTGTCCATCATGCCGGGCATGGAGGCGCGGGCGCCCGAGCGCACCGACACCAGCAGCGGATTGGCCGCGTCGCCGAAGCGCTTGCCGGTCAGGGTCTCGACCTGTTCCAACGCCGTCTTCACCTGACCGTCCAGTTCGCCCGGATAGGTCTGGCCCTGAGAGAAATAGTGGACGCAGGCCTCGGTGGTGATGGTGAAGCCGGGCGGCACCGGGAGCCCGAGGGAGGACATCTCCGCCAGATTCGCGCCCTTGCCGCCGAGGAGGTTCTTCATCGAAGCGTCGCCGTCGGCGGAGCCGCCGCCGAAGCCGTACACCCACTGGGTCATGTCTGCGTCGTTCCTGAATTCAGTCTGTGGAATGGACGGGGTTGGTCCCCGCCTCTGAGCCGCCGGGAAGCTAGCGCGGCGGTGCAGCAAAGGCCATGCCGCGCTGTAACAAATCGTGAGACCGCCTCCGGGTTGCAGGGCTGCGCCCACAGACCCGACCTCGCCGCCCGCCGCTCAGTCCAGACCGAAACGCTGCTCGAAGCGGCCCAGCGCGGCGGCGGGCAGTTTGACCACCAGATGGACGCGGCCGTCGGCATCGGTGTCGCGGAAGGTGACGCGGCCATGCTCGTACAGCCAGGCCAGGGCCTCGCCCTGTCCGGGGTCCAGGGTCAGGCGGGTTTCCGGCTCGTCGTCCACCAGCGCGGCGATGGCCTCGCGCAGGGATTCGATCCCCTCCCCCGTCCAGGCGGACACGGCGACCGCCTTGCCTTCCTGAAGCTGGCGGGCGGCCTGTCCCAGGACGGCCTCGCGGTCCTCTTCGGACAGCAGGTCGATCTTGTTCCAGACCTCCAGCACCCGGCGGATGCGGCCCTCGGGCACGGGGATCTGCTCCAGCACCTGCTCCACGTCGCGGCGCTGGGCCTCGGTGTCGGTGCTGGCGATATCGCGCACGTGCAGGATCAGGTCGGCCTCGCCCACTTCCTCCAGCGTGGCGCGGAAGGCGGCCACCAGCTCGTGGGGCAGGTCCGAAATGAAGCCCACCGTGTCGGCGATGATGGCCGGGCGTCCCTGCGGCAGACGGATGGTGCGCTGGGTGGTGTCGAGGGTGGCGAACAGCAGATCCTTGGCCAGGACCTCCGAGCCCGTCAGGCGGTTGAACAGGGTCGACTTGCCCGCATTGGTGTAGCCCACCAGGGCGACGGACGGGAACGGCACGCGCTTTCTGGCCTTGCGGTGCAGGGCGCGGGTGCGGCGCACGTCCTCCAGCTCGGCCTTCAGCTTGTCGATGCGGTCGGCGATCATGCGCCGGTCCAGCTCGATCTGGGTCTCTCCGGGGCCGCCGGTGGAGCCGGTGCCGCCCCGCTGACGCTCAAGGTGGGTCCAGGTGCGGACCAGCCGCGAGCGCTCATAGTCCAGACGCGCCAGTTCCACCTGCAACCGCCCCTCGGCGGTGCGGGCGCGGCGACCGAAGATTTCCAGGATCAGGCCGGAGCGGTCGATCACCTTGACCTCCCACGCCTTCTCCAGATTGCGCTGCTGGACCGGGGTCAGGGAGTCGTCGATGACCACCACATCCGCCTCGGCGGCGCGGATCAGCGCGGCGATCTCGTCCACCTTGCCCATGCCGAACAGGGTGGCGGGCACGGTGCGGCGCAGGCGGGCCACCTCGGCGGCGCGTACGTCCAGATCCAGCGCGGCGGACAGGCCGACGGCCTCCTCCAGCCGCTCCTCGGCCAGACGTGCAGAGGTCCCGCGGCCGTCAGGGTGAATGACGATCGCGCGCTGGACCTCGGGGGCGTGGTCAATGAATTTGGAGGTCAATCAGTCCTCATCCGCCTCGGGCTCGTACAGCTGCACGGGCGCGGAAGGCATGATGGTCGAGATGGCGTGCTTGTAGACCAGCTGGGACTGGCCGTCGCGACGCAGAAGCACACAGAAGTTGTCGAACCAGGTGACGATGCCCTGCAGCTTCACGCCGTTCACCAGAAAGATCGTCAGGGGGGTCTTGGTCTTGCGGACGCTGTTCAGGAAGGCGTCCTGCAGGTTTTGTCTCTTGTCTTGCGACATGGCCAGGTTGGTCCTGTTCTTCGTTGTTGATCGACCGGCGGGGAGGACGCCGGACACGACAGATGCGCCGTGGACTGACCCTAGCCCGCGCTTGGGCGCAACGGCAACGTCCTAGATCGCCTCGTCACGGGTCTTGTCCAGATAGAGATCGCGCAGTCGTTTCGCCAGTGGGCCGGGCTTGCCGTCGCCGATCTTCGCCCCGTCGATGCCCACCACCGGCAGGACGAAGGCCGAGGCCGACGTCACGAAAGCCTCGCGCGCCTGCTTGACGTCCTCGACGCTGAAGGGGCGCTCGTCGATGGTCAGGCCCTCCTCCCTGACGATCTCCATCAGGGTCTGCCGCGTGATGCCGCGCAGGATGTTGGCCTGGATGTCGCGGGTTCTGAGCGCGCCGTCCTTGTCCACGATCCAGGCGTTGTTGGACGTGCCCTCTGTGACCAGGCCCATCTCGTCCACCAGCCAGGCGTCCCCGGCCCCGGCCTCCAGCGCCGCCTGTTTGGCCAGCACGTTGGGCAGCAGGCCCACCGTCTTGATGTCGCAACGACCCCAGCGGTTGTCGGGCTGGGTCAGGACAGTGATGCCCTTTGCGGCTTTCGCCTCCAGCGCATCGAAATTCATGGACTTGGCCGTGACCACGACGCTGGGCGGGGTGCCCGGCGGGGGGAACGGGTGGTCGCGGCGGGCCGTGCCGCGCGTGACCTGCAGATAGACGATGCCGTCGCGCACGCGGTTGCGCCGCACGGTCTCGCGCAGCACCCGGGTCAGGGCCTCGCGGCTCATGGGCGGATCGATGCGCAGCTCGCCCAGGCTGCGGAAGAGGCGGGTCATGTGCCCCTCGAAGTCGGCCAGCCGGCCGTCGGCCACGGACCAGACCTCATAGACCCCGTCGGCGAACTGGAAGCCCCGGTCCTCCACATGGACCACCGCCTGACCGTGGGGCCGGTAGACCCCGTTGACGTAAGCGACCCTCGACATCAGTCCCCGTTTCCTTCCTCTTCCTCGACGCCGCCGCGCAGGGGCGCGACCCCCAGCGACTTGAGCTTTCTGTGCAGCGCGGACCGCTCCATGCCGATGAAGGCGGCCGTGCGCGAGATGTTGCCGCCGAAGCGCATGATCTGGGCGGTCAGGTACTCGCGTTCAAACACCTCCCGCGCCTCGCGCAGCGGCAGGCCGATGACCCGCTCGGCGCCCAGGGAGGCCGCCGCGCCGGTGCTGGCCACTTCCTGGGGCAGCATGTCGGCGGTGATGGGCTCGGACGGATCGCCGGTGGCCAGGATCAGCAGGCGCTCCACATTGTTGCGCAGCTGGCGGACGTTGCCGGGCCAGTCGTGGACCTGGAGCACCGCCAGCGCGTCCTCGCTGAGCACGCGGCGGGACAGCCCCTGGGACTCGCACAGGGTGTCGACGAAATAATTGACCAGCTCGCCGATGTCCTCGCGCCGCTCGGACAGGGGCGGCACACGGATGGGCACCACGTTCAGGCGGTGGAACAGGTCCTCGCGGAAACGCCCGTCGGCGATCTCGTGGCGCAGGTCGCGCGAGGTGGAGGTGATGACCCGCACGTCCACCTGCACGTCGGTGTCGCCGCCCACGCGGCGGAATCGCTGCTCCACCAGCACGCGCAGGATGCGGCTCTGGCTCTCGCGGGGCATGTCGCCCACTTCATCCAGATACAGGGTGCCGTTGTGGGCCCGCTCGAACACGCCGATCTTGGACGGACGGCCGCCCGCCCCTTCCTCGCCGAAGAGCTCGATGTCCAGCCGCTCAGGCGTCATGCCGGCGGCGGAGATGGCTACGAACTCGGACCGGGCCCGCGGGCTGCCGTCGTGAATCTGGCGGGCCACGAGCTCCTTGCCGGACCCCGGAGGACCGGCCACCAGCACGCGGCTGTTGGCCGGCGCCACCTTGGAGATGGTGGCGCGCAGCTGCTGGGCGGCGTTGGAGGTGCCGATCAGACCCGTGGGCACGAAGGCCTTGGCGCGCAGGCGACGGTTCTCGCGCTTGAGGGTCGAGGCCTCCAGGGCCCGCTCCACCACCAGAACCAGCCGGTCCGACTTGAAGGGCTTCTCGAGGAAGTCATAGGCGCCGCGCTTGAGCGCGCTCACGGCGGTCTCGATGTTGCCGTGGCCGGAGATCATCACCACCGGCAGGTCGGCGTCCAGCTCCATGACCAGATCGAGCAGCTCCAGCCCGTCCATGCCGCCGCCCTGCATCCAGATGTCCAGCACCAGCAGGGAGGGCTTGCGCGCCTTGATCGCGGCCAGGGCCTCTTCGGAGTTGGACGCCGTGCGCACCGCGTGGCCCTCGTCTTCCAGAAGACCGGAAACCAGATCGCGGATGTCGGCTTCGTCATCGACGACCAGGACGTCGGCGCCGCCAGGTGTGACTCGCATATCGCCTCTCTATTGCTCCGACGCCGCTTTCGCAGCGCCCGGTGAGTTCGAAATCTGAAGGGGAAGAACCATGCAGAACCGCGCCCCGCCCAGGTCGTGGGCGTCGGCCAGCTTCAGGTCGCCGCCGTGGTCCTCACAGATGCGCTTGACGATGGCGAGACCAAGGCCGGTGCCCTTTTCCCGCGTGGTGACATAGGGCTCGGTCAGGCGGTCGCGGTCCTTTTCGGGCAGGCCCACGCCGTCGTCCTCGACGATGAAGGTGGCGCGGTCGCCGTCCACTTCCAGCATCACGGAGACGCCCCCGGCCGCCGCGCCGCCAAGGGCGCGGGCGCCGGTCACGGCCTCTCCCGCATTCTTGAGCAGATTGGCCAGGGCCTGGCCGATCATGCGGCCGTCGCAGCTGAGGACGGCCTCGGGCAGCGGCTCAGCCATGTGAACCGCCACCTCGGGGTCCGCGACGCGCTGGGCGAACACGGCCTGACGCAGCAGTTCGGCGGCGTTCTCCGGCGCGAAGCGCGGCGCGGGCATGCGGGCGAAGGACGAGAACTCGTCCACCATGCGGCCAATGTCCCCCACCTGACGGATGATGGTCTCGGTGCAGCGGTCGAAGGTCTCGACATCATCCGCCACCTGGGAGCGGTATTTGCGGCGCAGGCGCTCGGCCGACAGCTGGATGGGGGTCAGGGGGTTCTTGATCTCGTGGGCGATGCGGCGGGCCACATCCTTCCACGCGGCGTTGCGCTGGGCCGTCACCAGACGGGTGATGTCGTCGAAGGTCAGCACCATCTCGCCGCCCAGCCCGCCCTCGACGCGAACCCGCAGGCGCAGGGTCTCGCCGTCGCGGGTGACGTCGATCTCCTCATCCACCCGGGCCTCGCCGCGGGCGACCAGATCACCCAGTTCAGGCGCCACCTTCGCCAGGGCCTTGCCCAGCACCTTCGGCTCCTGGATCGACAGCAGCTGGGTGGCGCTCTCGTTGATGGCCGAGATACGGCCCTTGCGGTCCAGCCCGATGACGCCGGCGCTGACGCCGGACAGCACGGTCTCGATGAACAGGCTGCGGGCCTGGGCGTCCTCGCTGGCGGCGCGCAGGGCCTCCTGCTGCATCTGCAGATCGCTGGTCATGCGGTTGAAAGCGCGGGACAGGACGGCGATCTCCTCGGGGTCGGCGCTGGAGTCCACGCGGGCGGACAGGTCGCCCTCGGCCACCCGGTCGGCCGCCTGCACCAGCCGCGCCACGGGGCGCGAGATGGCGTTGGCCGCCGCCAGACCCAGCCACACGGCCCCGACCAGCACCAGCAGCGCGGTCTCCACATAGCTGAGGGCGAAGGCGGCCTGGATGCGGGCGCGGCTCTCCTCGGCCTCGCGATAGGCCTCGATGGAGTCGATGGAGGTGTTCATCTGGCCGATCAGGCCGGGGGCCAGGGGCCGCACCACATAGAGATAGGCGTCGCCGTACTCCGGCAACGGATAGAGGATGCGGATAGCGTCGGGGTTCTGCGTCGCCTCGACCGCCGCCTCCTCGCCGGCGGCCGCCACCTCCAGCGCCGATGTCGGCGGGGCCAGATAGGGGGGCGCGTCCGCCGTTTCGCCGCGGGCCAGCACCTCGCCTTCGCCGTTGAGCACATAGATGGCCGGATAGCCGAAGAATCCGGCCATCTGGGTCAGGGCGTTGGAGAACTGGATGCGGTTGGGGAAGACCTCGCGCACCGGCCCGCCCAGCTCGTTGGCCATGGTGGCCAGATCCCGCTCCATGTCCGTCTGGACGTCGACCACATAGGCGCGGCCGATGGAGGCGCCGTTCTCGACGGCGGACTGCACATTGTCGCTGAACCACTGATCCACGCCGCGATTGACCAGCACCCCGAACACCAGGGCGATCAGGATCGCGGGCGCCACCGCCACCAGCGAGAACAGGGTGACGAAGCGCAGATGGAGCCGGGCGCCGGCGTCCCGCTCACGATCCCGCGCCAGATTGAGCACGCGCAGGCCCACCACCGTCGCGAGGAAGGCGATCAGTACGAGATTGGCCAGCAGGATGATCAGCACCGCCTGGCTGGCCGCCGCCTGGGCGCCGCCCTGGCCGGAGTCCACGCCCGGCGCGGCCGCCACCAGCCACACGCCGGCGCCGGTCACCAGGGCGGCGACGGCGTAGGCGAGCCAGAACAGGGCCCGACCACGGTTCTGGAGCGTCCAGCCCCACAGCGCCTGCAGCCTGCTCCCGGCAGGCTCATCGCCCAGCTCGATGGCGCTGTCAGTTGGCGCGCGGTCCGTCATGGCGGGAGCCTAGGCCGCGCTGTGGCCAGAACTCAACACAAATGTTGCCGAATTACGCCACCAGGCGAACGGCGGGCGGTGACCACAGTTCGGAGAGCGCCGTCTCGACGGCCTCGGAGCTCTCCAGACGGCACAGCCGCGCCCTGGCCTGACGCCGCTCCAGCGGACAGTCGGGCCAGGGCGCCTGCTCCACGTACCAGCCCAGATGCTTGCGGAACATCTTCAGGCCCAGCCCCTCGCCGTAGAAGGCCAGGGTCTGGCGGAAATGGTCCAGCACGATGGCGAGGCGCACCGCCGCGTCAGGCTCGGCCGCCGCCGGGTCGCCATTCAGGGCCGCGTCCAGATGGGCGGCCAGCCAGGGACGGCCATAGACCCCGCGCCCCAGCATCAGGGCGTCGGCGCCCGACGCCTCAAGCGCCGCGCGGGCGTCGTCCGGCGTCAGGATGTCGCCGTTGACGATGACGGGGATGGAGACCGCCGCCTTGACCTCGCCCACGGCGGTCCAGTCGGCCTGGCCGGTGTAGAACTGCTTGCGGGTGCGGCCGTGGACGGTGACGGCCTGGACGCCGAGCGCCTCGGCGCGGCGGGCCAGTTCCGGCGCATTGCGGCTGGCGTCGTCCCACCCCAGGCGCATCTTCACCGTCACGGGCCGCGACGTGGCCTTCACCACCGCCTGGATGATGTCGCAGGCCAGATCCAGATCACGCATAAGGGCCGAGCCGGAGGCGACGCCCGTGACTTCCTTGGCGGGGCAGCCATAGTTCAGGTCGATGATGTCGGCGCCCGCGCGCTCGGCCATGGCGGCGCCCTCGGCCATGCGGCCCGGGTCGCGGCCCACCAGCTGGATGACCGTCAGCGGCAGCCCCTCCCCCACCGCGGCGCGGCGCACCACGTCGGGCCGGGCGCGGGCCAGCTCGGCGGCGGCGACCATCTCGGTGGCCACATAGGGCGCGCCCAACGCCGAGGCCACCCGCCGGAACGGCAGGTCCGTGATGCCGGTCATGGGCGCGGTCAGCACCCGGCCGGGCACGGTGACGTCGCCGATCTGAAGCTTGCCGTTCATGGCGGTGATCTAGAGGTTCAGGCCCGCGCGGTCCATCAGGGCGCGGAAATCGGCCGGCAGCGGCGCCTCCACCGTGAGGGTTTCACCCTCGGGATGGGGAAAGGTCAGCCGGGCCGCATGCAGCATCAGGCGCGGGGCCGCGCCGCCGGAGAAGGTCAGGGCCCCGCCATAGCGGGCGTCACCCACCAGCGGCCGTCCAATGTGCGCCATGTGCACGCGCAGCTGATGCATGCGCCCGGTCAGGGGCTCCAGCTCGATCAGGGCGCCCTGATCATTGGCGGACAGGGTGCGGTAGCGGGTGCGCGACGGCTGGGCGCCGGGCGTGCCCTCCTCCACCACCCGCATGTGGCTTTCGCGGCCGACCTCCTGACGCAGCAGATGGGCGTCGATCTCGCCGCCGCGCGGGTCGGGTTCGGACTCGATCAGGGCCAGATAGGTCTTGCGGAAGCGCTTGGCCTGCAGCGCCTTGCCGAGAAAGGCCGTGGCCGGCTTGGTCTTGCCCGCCAGAATGACGCCGGAGGTGTCCCGGTCCAGCCGGTGCACCAGATCCGGCCGCTTGCCGTTGGACCGGGCGAACGCCCACAGCAGGTCGTCCAGGGTGTGGGCCTGAATGCGCCCGCCCTGACTGGACAGGCCCGAAGGCTTGTCGAAGGCGATGACGTGCGCGTCCTCGTGGATGATCCACGAACGGACGGCGGCGATGTCGTCGGGCGACAGGGTGACGGGCGGCTGGAAACTCACGTCCGGGCTTTAGGCCATTCCCGGCCGCCCGTCAGCCCTCAGCGCAGAACGCCCTTCTTGCTCATGGCCCAGGCATACCAGACCAGCAGGGCGGCGATCAGCACGATGACGAACGGCATCCAGCTCATCATGGCCATGTCGGCAGGCAGCGCCGGCGGCGGATTGATGACCTTGCCGTAGACCAGGCTCCCGATCGCGCCCAGCAGCGACAGGGCGAAGGCCGGAACCGCCAGCCGGTTGCGCAGCAGCAGCAGAATCGAGCCGATCACCGCGCCCCAGACGCCCAGGATCCACGGTCCCCACATCCACGTCGGCATGGCCATGTAGTAGTCGATCATGGCCTGCGAGAAGCCCATCTCGCGCATGTAGGCCTCGCCGCGCGTGGTGGTCATCACAAAGTCGAACGCGCCGAAGCCGTTCCAGAGCAGCGACACGACCCCCACCACCCAAAGGTGCCACGGGGCCCTACTTACGGGCCAGGCGCCCGGCGTTGCATCGGTCATCATTCCCTCCCACAAGAATTTCCGATGGGCGGACGCTACGCCGATTTCAGAGAACGGCAACGGTTATCACGCGTCGCTTTCGGGCTGCTTGCGCGCATGCTCGATCTCGCGGCGCAGGAAGTGGTTCAGGGCGGTGCGCAGGGCGGCGATGGCCGCCAGTTGGCCGATCTCGGTCCAGGTGGGCGCCACGGCGGTCTTGAGGATGTCGGCGGCCAGCAGGAACTCCAGCCCCAGCACCAGCCAGCGGCCCAGACGCAGCCGGATCTCCTCCTTCTTGCTCAGGGCCGGATAGGTACGCCCCTGCGGGTGAAGTTCGGCGTTGAAGGCGCCCACGACGCGGACCACGGCCTCGACCACGGCCGCAGCGATGATGACCACCGCCAGCAGTTCGACACCGGTCGCCAGCCACAGGACGACGCTCTTGAGGCTTTCAGGCTCCATCCGGGCCTAACGTGGCCGTGGGGATAGGGTTCAGTCGTTCTCCCCAAGCCAGATCGCTCGGCCGTTCAAAATGAGCCAACACATAAGCGCGGAACCAGTGGATAAGGCCCACCCCCCGCTGTCAGCTACCGACAGCAGCCCCGACCCAGCCAGAAGCAATGGGGGGAGATAGACTAGGGTGACCAGAACACTGGATCCATGTCCTCGCCCCCTCAAAGCAAAAAGGGAAGCCGGTCTCTGGCGTAAAGCCAATGGCGCGAGAGACAGCAAGCCCAGCACGCCCAGCAGAATCGGAGAGAATCCGAGAGCCCCCATTAGCGGAATGGCTAGACTGTCTGCCCATGGAGGAAGCTCTGCTCGCGTATACGCCTGAAACGCCGACGCAATGACGCCGACGGTCGTCAGCATCACCGCCAGAAGACAGGTGACAATCAGAACGCCAGCGCTGCGCGTCGTCCAGCGGACGCTAATCCATCCGTGCTTCCTGGCGCTCGCCGCCATAAGTACAAGCGCCGCCCAGGCAAGGGCGGCATAGCCCATGTCAGCATAGAACCATTTCGCTGTGTGATGCCTGTCTTGCAATTGATGGAAAGCTTCGCTCGCCGCGCCGAAATCGGGATCGGTCGACCCGTACAGTTCTGCCTGAAGCGCATCAAAGCCGGTCGCGTAGCTGAGCGGGTCCGTGTACTGGGGCGTCAAGAACGCCAGAACGACCATGACCGCGCCCGTGATCAGCAAGATCGGCGCGAGCATCGGCAGGAAAGCGACCCTTCTCATGTTCTATCTCCCCGTTTTTCCCGCATCTGTGCCCACCGCTCCAGCCGCTCCCTGACCTTCGCCTCGTGGCCCTCGCCCTTCGGCTTGTAGAAAACGCGGCGCTCCATCCCGTCGGGGAAGTAGTTGGCGCCCGAGAAGCCCTCCGGCGTGTCGGGGTCGTACTGGTAGCCCTTGCCGTAGCCCAGATCCTTCATCAGCTTCGTGGGCGCATTGCGGATGTTGGCGGGGGGCACGAGGCTGCCGGTCTCGCGGGCGGCCTTCGACGCGGCCTTGTACGCTTCATAGACGCCGACGGACTTGGGCGCGGTGGCCAGATGGACCACCGCCTGGGCCAGGGCCAGCTCGCCCTCGGGGCTGCCGAGGAAATCGTAGGTGTCCTTGGCCGCATTGGCGACGAGGATCGACAGGGGGTCCGCCTCGCCGATGTCCTCCACCGCCATGCGCACGATCCGGCGGGCCAGATAAAGCGGATCCTCGCCCCCGTTCAGCATGCGCGCCAGCCAGTAGAGGGCGGCGTCCGGGTCCGAACCGCGAACCGATTTATGCAATGCGGATATGAGGTTATAGTGTTCTTCTCGGCTCTTGTCGTAGGCGGGCGCGCGCTTCTGCAATGTGCCGGCGAGGGCCTGGACGTCCAGCGGTTCGCCGCCGGCCAGGCCAAACAGCACCTCGGACATGGTCAGCAGGTACCGACCGTCGCCGTCGGCCAGCGCCAGCAGCGCATGGCGCGCCTCGGGGGTCAGGGGGAGGAGGTCTTTTTCCTCCTGCGCCTCGGCCCTTATCAACAGTTGATCCAGCGCCTCGTCGTCCAGCCGTTTCAGCACGAACACCTGCGACCGGGACAGCAGGGCGCCGTTCAGTTCGAAGGACGGGTTCTCGGTGGTGGCGCCGACGAGGGTGACGATCCCCTCCTCCACGAAGGGCAGGAAGCCGTCCTGCTGGGCGCGGTTGAAACGGTGGATCTCGTCCACGAACAGCAGGGTGGACTGACCGGCGGCGCGGCGGCCGCGGGCGGTCTCGAACGCCTTCTTCAGGTCCGCGACGCCGGAGAATACGGCGCTGATCTGCTGGAACTGATAGCCCGCCGCCTGGGCCAGCAGACGGGCGATGGTGGTCTTGCCCGTGCCCGGCGGGCCCCACAGGATCATGGAGCCCAGACGCCCGGCCTCGATCATGCGGCGGATCGGCCCGCCCTCGCCCAGCAAATGGTCCTGGCCCACCACCTCGTCGAGGGTGCGCGGACGCAGGCGGTCGGCCAGGGGCGCGTCCGGAGGATGGACGCCGGAGGCTTCGAACAGATCAGTCATTCAGGACAGATAGGCGCTGGGCGCCCGTCCGTCATCCGCGACGTCAGCCGAAGCGGCCGCTGATGCGCTGGCCGCGCCGCTCGATGGTCACCGTCCAGCGGGCGGAGCCGCTCAGGGCCTGCTGCAGTTCCTCCACCGAGCCGATCTCGCGCCCGTTGATCTCGCGCACGATGTCGCCGGGACGGAAGCCCGCGCGGGCGGCGTAGCCCCGGCCGGACAGGCGGGTGACAATGACCCCCTCGCCCGCGGCGAAGGCGTCGCCGCCGATGCGGTCGGCCAGGGCGGGCGAATAGGCGGCCACCGTGGCGCCGGCCATCAGGCCCCGCTCGATCAGCACCTGATCCGGGTCCCGGTCGCCCGGCAGCGGCTGGACCGTGGCGTTCAGGGTCTGGGCGCGGCCGTCGCGCAGGACGGTGATCTCGGCCCGCTCGCCGGGGCGGCGCGAGCCGACGCGGTAGTTGAGGCCGGAGGCGTCGTTGATCTCCACATCGTCCACGGCGGTGATGACGTCGCCCTCGCGGATGCCGGCCCGGTCGCCGGGCCCGCCGGGATACAGGGAGGTGACCAGCACGCCCTGCGGCCGGCTCAGGCCCAGGCTGCGGGCGATCTCTGCGGTGACGGTCTCGCTGCGCACGCCCAGCCACGGCCGGATCACCGCCTCGGCGCCGCCCAGGGCGCTCTCCAGCACCTGACGCACAGTCTGGGCGGGCACGGCGAAGCCGACGCCGGCCGAGGTCCCCGAGCGCGAGAAAATGGCGGTGTTGATGCCGATCAGGTCGCCGTCCATGTCCACCAGCGCCCCGCCGGAGTTGCCCGGATTGATGGCCGCGTCGGTCTGGATGAAGGAGGCGGCGTCCGAAATGCCGGTGTTGGTGCGGTTCAGCGCCGAGATGATGCCGTTGGTCACCGTCTGGCCCACCCCGAACGGATTGCCGATGGCCAGCACAAGATCGCCCACCAGATGCTGCTCCTGATCGTCGATGGGCAGCACCGGCAGGCCGCCTTCGACGCCCTGGAGCTGCAGCACGGCGATGTCGGACTGCGGATCGGCGAGCAGCACCTCGGCCCGGTATTCGCGACGGTCGGCCAGGGTGACAGTGATCTGCTGGGCGCCCTGGATGACGTGGTTGTTGGTCACCACCACCCCGTCGGAGCGCACGATGACGCCGGAACCGATGGAGGACGCCTGCTGGCGCGCCTGACCGGTGAACATCTCGAAGAACGGATCGGCGCGGCGGCTGGACACGGCGGCGATGTTGACCACCGCCGGGCTCGCCGCCGAGGCCACGGGGGCGAAGGAGGTCCGCATGGCGTTGGCGTCGCCGGGGACCACACGCTCGGTGCTCCCGAAGGTATTGGGTTCAGGGAAGCCGCCGTCCTGGGCGGCGGTCTCGTCGGCGTTGCCGCACGCGGCAAGAACCAGAACGGCGGCAAGAGCAGCGGAGGACAGTTTCATGGTCTGGATCAGGGGATTGTTCATGCGGAATGTCACAAGGCCAAGCTGACCCCTGATTTGGGACCGGATCAAGGCAGGGCAAGAGGGCGACCCTGCGACGCCCTGCAACGCCCCCTCCGCCGCCCTGTTCCGCGCAGCCGTCAGGGACGGACCAGCGCCGGCGCGGTGTCCTCTATGGATCCGTCGCCTTGCGGCGCCTCGATCCCCAGCAGGTGCGCCAGCAACGGCTGCACGTCGACCGCGTCCATGTCCTGAAGCACGACGCCGGACCGGATGCCGGGACCGCTGGCGATGAACAGGGCCGCCATCTCGGGGGCCATATTGTCATAGCCGTGGGCGCCGCCGGGGCCGCGCACGGGCCACGCGCGGGTGGCGACCAGCCAGCCGGTGTCGGGCAGACACAGGATGGCGGGCACGCGCGGATGGCGGCCATAGGCGAGGCGCGCCGGCAGGTCCGCCTTGTTATAGCATTCCATATTCGCGTGGCGGCGGACCAGGGCGGCCTGCACCTCGGCCTCGCGGCCCGGCGCGGGGTTGAGCCCGGCGAAGGCGCCGGCGTGGACCACGTCCACCGTCTCCAGATCGATCAGGTCGTCCAGGTAGACGGCGCGGTCGGGCGAGGTCGGCGCCATGCCGTGGTCGGCGACGATGACCAGGGTGGTCCGGCCGGCGAGGCCGCGCGCTTCCAGACCGGCGATCAACCGGGCGATGGAGGCGTCCACCGAGGCGATGGCCTCGGTCGTTTCAGGGGCGGCGGGGCCATGATGGTGCCCGGCGGTGTCGACGATGTCGAAATACAGGGTGGCGAAGTCGGGCCGCTCGTCCCCGGGCAGGTCCAGCCATTCCAGCACCCGGTCCACCCGCGCGTCGCCGGGCAGGGCCTGGTCGAAGACGGTCCAGTGGCTGGGCCGCACGCCGCCGATCCCGGCCTCGGAGCCCGGCCAGAACATGGTGCCGGTGGTCAGGCCCGCGCGCTCTGCGGTGACCCAGATGGGCTCCCCCTCATCCCACCAGTCGCCATTGGTGACGGCGGCGGCGTTGCCCAGCGAGAAGCGGCCCAGCTCGGCGTCCATCATGGTGTTGTTGACGATGCCGTGGCGGTCGGGGTGCAGGCCCGTCACCAGGGTGTAGTGGTTGGGGAAGGTCACGCTGGGAAACGACGGCCGCATGGCGGCGAACGCGCCGTCCGCGCGCAGGGCGCTGAGCGTCGGGGTCACGCCCCGCTCCAGATAGTCCGCCCGGAACCCGTCGATGCCCACCAGGATCACCAGCGGCCGGTCCGCCGCCCCCGCACGCTCACGCTCCGGAGACAGGGTGGCGCAGGCGGACACGGTCAGGGCGAGCAGGATCAACAGCAGACGGGACATGGGAACTCCGGATACGGCGAGGGCTCATTGCCTAATCTTAATCCGTGACAGGCGTCTTACGGCTTGCGGCGGTGGGGCGCACGCCGCAAGCTCGCGGTCATGAGCGAACCGGTCATCGAGACACGCGGCCTGTCCAAGGCCTACGGGGCGGTGAAGGCCCTGGACGATTTCAGCCTGACCATCCCGCGCGGCGGGGTCTATGGCGTTCTGGGGCCGAACGGGGCGGGCAAGTCCACCCTGTTCCGCATCCTGCTGGGCCTGATCCGTCCGACGGCGGGCGAGGCGCGGGTGATGGGGGGCCCCGTCGGCGACGTTGACGCCATGCGGCGCATGGGCTCCATGATCGAGACGCCGCGCTTCCCCCCCTACATGACCGCCCGTCAGGTGCTGGAATGGGTGTCGCTGGGCCACGGCCAGGGCGTGGACCGGACCGCCATCGCCGGCTGGCTGGAGCGGGTGGGCCTGGGCGGGGCCTCTGACCGCAAGGTGCGGGGCTTCTCCGTCGGCATGGCGCAGCGGCTGGGCGTCGCCGCGGCCCTCATGACCCGGCCCGAGCTCATCATTCTGGACGAACCCACCAGCGGCATGGACCCGCCCGGCATCCAGGAGATGCGCGCCCTGATCCGGTCTCTGGCCGACGATGACGGCGTGACCGTGGTGATCGCCAGCCACCAGCTGGCCGAGGTTCAGAAGCTGTGCGACCGGGTGGCCATCCTCAACAAGGGCCGTCTGTCCGCCGAGGGCGCCGTGGCCGATCTGGTCGCCGGGCGCGAGCGCCTGCGCCTGACCCTGCGCCCCGCCGACGCGGCGCTGGGTCTGCTGGGCGTGAAGGGCGCGCGGGACGGCGAGGCGGTTCTGGCCGCCATCGAGCGGTCCGAGGCCCCGGCCCTGATCCGCGCCCTCGCGGAAAAGGGCGCCGAGATCGAGGAGGCGCGCTGGGTCGGAGCCGACCTGGAGAGCGTCTTCAACCAGTTGACCGTCGAGGAGACGCCCCATGCTGGCTGACGCCATTCGCGCCGAGGGCTACCGTTTCGTCCGCAACCGCACCGCCGTGTTCTGGAGCGTGCTGTTCGTGCCCATCGCCCTGCTGATCCTCGGGGTCGTCGTCAGCTTCGCGGCCAAGGGCAACCAGGCCGAACTGGCCGAGGTCAGCGCAGAACTGGGCATGGTTTCAGAGCCGCTGAATCTGGGCGCGGCCCTGGTCGCCAACGCCGCCGCCCTCGCCGGCGGGCCGCTGCTGCTGTTCGTGCTGATCGGCGCGGCGACCCTGTTTGCGGGCGACTACCGCTGGGAGACCTGGCGGCTGATCCGGGCGCGCAATCGCCGCCCCAACCTGATCCTGGCCAAGCTGGCGGCCCTGATCATGCTGGCCTTCGCCGCCATGATCGCCCTGCTGATCTTCAGCATGATCGGCGAACCGATCCGCGCGGCCATTTTCGAGCGCGATCTGACGTTCAGCCTGAGCGGCGAGGAGATCGGAGCCTTCTTCGGCCTGTTCGGTCTGGGCTGGCTGAGGATCGTCCAGTTCACCATGATCGCCCTGCTGGCGGCGGTGGCGACGCGGTCGCTGCTGGCGGCCCTGTTTGTGCCCATGGCCCTGGGCGCGGCCCAGGCCCTCGGCACGCCCATTCTCGGCGGCATGGGCGTCGCGCCCGACAGCTGGACCTTCCAGTTGCTGCTGCCCGGCCAGGCCTTCGACGTGCTCAAGGGCCTGCTGCAGGGCGGCGAAGGCGCGCCGGGGGTTCCTGTGGCCCTGCAGGTGAAGGCCTGGACCAGCCTGATCGGCTGGACCGTGCTGCCGCTGCTGGCGGCGCTGGCGATCTTCGAGCGACAGGACCTGTCCAAGGAATAGCGCCCTTGACGCCGGGCGCCCCGGACGAAACCCTGTCGCCGGTCGCCACGAGCGGCCGAATTCGGGAATTTCGATGAAGCGTCTGATCCTGTCCGCCTGCGCCGCCGCCCTGCTGACCGCCCTGCCCGCCGCCGCCCAG
>Ga0208179_1000073_pt1 | contig 102221 bp, 98 predicted proteins | sample Malvired_Geostar_FD_184238 | JGI IMG/M metagenome (GOLD analysis project Ga0208179, IMG submission 184238) | Marine viral communities from the Global Malaspina Expedition - Malaspina viral metaG DeepMed_Geostar (SPAdes) (version 2) | ecosystem: Environmental > Aquatic > Marine > Oceanic... | reverse complement strand
TGGCGCCCTGGCCGTCGAAGGTCGCGGTGAAAACGATCTGGCCCGTCCGACCGCTGACGGTGTCCGTGAGCCGCTGAACCGGCGTGCCGTGATCGACATCAACTTCTGATCCGGTTTCCGGATCGGTTCGGCCTCTCCCCGCGAGAGACCGGACCGAGCCGGACCCGGCCCGGAGGGTCGACAGACTGCAGGTCAACAGACTTCAACCCACCGCCGTGGCCCCCGGTCACGGCGGTGGTGTCGTTTCAGGGGGCTATGCGAGACGTATCGTCCCGGGTCACTTTTGACGCGCGGGCATCTCGCGACCACTGGACAGCCGCGCCTGACCGGTCAAAGGGAGGGTCGTGTTCGTGTCACGTCCCCCTCTCCGTGTGCCGCCTCCTGACGGGGAGGCCCTTGTCGGTCGCCGGTTCCTGATCGCCAGCGCGCCGTTCGGACCCTTTGCCCGGGACCTGGCCGGGGCGATCGAGGCCGCCGGCGGCGAGGTGCGGCGCCTGATCGTCAATATGGGCGATCTGTTCGACTGGCGCCGGGGCGCTGGACGCGTGCACCGCGAGCCGTTTGAGGTGTTCCGCGCGGCCTTGCCCGACTGGATCGGGGAATTCACGGACGTCATCGTGTTCGGCGACACGAGCCCCCATGCCAGGGCGGTTCTGGCTGCGGCCCGCAGGCGGGGGCTGGCGACCTGGATTCTTGAGAACGGCTATTTCCGGCCTGACTGGATCACGCTGGAGCGCCTTGGCGTCAACGCCGGGGGCTGTAGTCCGATTCACCCCGAGGCCTATGCCGATGTGCAGGCCCGGGAGCCGCGCCCGGTTCCGGTCGGGCGCATCCTGCCGTGGCACGTCACCCACATCAGCCTGTACTATTTCATCGAACTGATGGGGCGCAGGGCCTTCCCACATTTTCGGCCCGAATATGACCCGCCGCCCTGGCGGCAGGCCTTCGGCCATACTGGCCGGGCGCTGAAGAGCCGGAGGACCGCGACCCGCAGGCGATTGAGGACGGTCCTGAAGGGCGATCTCGCCTTTGTTCTGGTCTGTCTGCAGCGAGACGGAGACAGCCAACTGGTACGCCACTCCTCGCTGCCGACCAATAGGGCCTTTCTGGCGCGCGTACTGGACAGTTTCGCCGCCCATGCGCCGCCGGAGCTGCATCTTGTAGTCAAGGGGCACCCGTTGGACGCCGGTGTCGATGACATGGAGGCTGAGACCGCGCGGCTGAGCGCGGCGCGCGGCGTGGGCGGGCGGGTGCATTATCTGGATGGCGGCGCCCTGGCCGATCTGTGTCGAGCCTCGAAGGGACTGGTCGTCAACAATTCCAGCGCAGCCCTGTCAGCGCTCGGGTTCGGGACGCCGGTCAAGGTTCTGGGTCAGGCGTTTTTCGACATGGAGGGGCTTACGGATCAGCGTCCCCTTGAGGAGTTCTGGAGCGCTCCGCGCGCGCCTGACCCCGATCTGTTCGCGCGGGTCCGGACCTGGGTGATCGACAACACACAGATAAACGGCGGCTTTCACGGACCGCGGGTGCGGCGCGCGACCGCCCTTGCCCTGGTCCAGAGGTTTGCAGGCGACGGCGGGACCGGCGCGGCCTCCTGAAGGCCGCTGTGTCCGCTCAGGTGTGGCTCTCGCGCCACCCTTCGGGCCCTGTCACGTCACTGTCATCTTACTGTCGCGGGAGAGTTTAAAGCGGGGCCTAGAGGGGCGTCAGATCGCCGGTCCTGTCGTCCGGCGCGAGGCAATCGTGCCTTATCATCGGGGATACATTCACATGAGCCGCAAGAGCGCGTTCTGGGCGACGACTGCCCTTTTCACCAGCCTCCTGGTCACCGCCGGGACCGCTTCCGCCCAGTCGACGGGCTCCACCGAATTCGAAGAAACGACGCTCGACGAAGTGGTCGTGACGGCCCGCCGCGGACCGCTGAACCTGGATGGCGCCATCGTCGCCGAGACTGTCAGCAAGTCGCGCGCCTCGATCACCGAGGAATACATCGGCACCCAGCCGGCCGGCCAGACCATCCTGAGCAGCATCGCCCTGATCCCCGGCGTGACCTTCACCAACAACGACGCCTACGGCTCGTCGGGTGGTGACCTGACCATCCGCGGCTTCGACGCCGCGCGCGTGTCGCTGACGCAGGACGGCATTCCGCTGAACGACACCGGCAACTATGCCATCTATTCCAACCAGCAGCTGGATCCGGAACTGATCGAGCGCGCCACGGTCAACCTCGGTACGACCGATGTCGACAGCCCGACGGCGTCGGCGACCGGCGGTACGGTCAACTATGTCACGCGCCGCACGCGCGATGACTTCGGCGTGACGGTGCAAGCCTCGGCCGGTGATGAAAACTATGAGCGCCTGTTCCTGATGCTCGACACCGGCGCCGTCGGCCCCTGGGGCACGGAAGCCTGGGTGTCCTTCTCGGAAACCGACTATGACCACTTCAAGGATCCGGGCGGCATCAGCAAGACCCAGTACAACGGTCGCCTGTACCAGCGCCTGAACGACAACGGCGACTTCCTGTCGCTGACCGCTCACTACAATCGTAACCGCAACAGCTTCACCCGCCGGGTGACGCTGGCCCAGTTCGAAGCCGGAACGGCCTTCGACCAGGTCAACTCGCTGGCCTCGTCCTACACGGGCATCAACCCGTCGAACACGGGCAACCTGCGCGGCTCGTCGCGCTTCACCCTGTCCGACACCCTGACGCTGACGGTTGACCCCTCGTTCCAGTACGTCCTGGCCAACGGCGGCGGCACCAGCAACTGGAGCGAAACCGATGCCCAGCTGCGCGGCAACTCGGGCGCTGCCGGCGTCGACCTGAACAATGACGGCGATCTGCTGGACACCGTCACCCTGTACCGTCCGAACACGACCAACACCCACCGCTACGGCCTCACCAGCTCGCTGCTGTGGCGTCCGAACGCGGACAACCTGTTCCGCGTCGCCTACACCTGGGACTGGGGTCGTCACCGTCAGACCGGCCAGGTCGGCTACATCAACGCTGACGGTCGTCCGGAAAACCCGTTCGCCGGCCGCGAAGGTCGTCCGGTCGAGCTGCCGGACGGCACCATCCTGCGCCGTCGTGACCGCCTGTCCTACGCGACGCTGAACCAGATCGCTGCCGAATACCGCGGCAACTTCATGGAAGACCGGGTCAGCGTTTCCTTGGGCCTGCGTGCGCCGTTCTTTGACCGTGAGCTGAACAACTACTGCTATCAGCGCGACACGTTCAACGCCTACTGCACCACCCAGACGCCGACCGTCACGAACCCCGACGGCACGGTCCAGTTCCCGGTCTCGACCCTGAACTCGAACGCCAACAACCGCTACCGTCCGCCGGTTTCGTTCGAAAAGTCCTACGACGCCCTGCTGCCGAACGCCGGCGTCACCTACCGCTTCGGTGACAGCCAGTCGATCTACGCCAGCTATGCTGAAGGCTTCTCGGCCCCGCGGACCGACGACCTGTATGACCGCGTGGACGTCAACCCGGAGCCGGAGCGCACCAACTCCTACGACCTCGGCTACCGCTACCAGACGTCGGACGTGATCGCCTCGGTCGCCCTGTGGCGCACCGACTTCTCGAACCGCATCGTCCGCACCTTCGACGAAGCCGCCAACATCTTCCTGACCCGCAACGTCGGTGAAGTGACCCTACAGGGCTTCGACGGTCAGGTCGGCTTCTCGCCGTTCGAAGACTTCTCGCTCTACGCTTCGGTGACCTACACCGACTCGGAAGTGAAGAATGACCTGCCGAACGGCCTGTCGGGTGGTGTGCCGGTGTTCCTGCCGACCGCCGGCAACCAGCTGGTGGAAACCCCGGAATGGCAGTATGCCGTCCGCGCCGACTACTCGATCGGCGCCTTCGACTTCGGTATCCAGGGCAAGTATGTCGGCGAGCGTTTCTCGAACGACATCAACACCGAAGTGGCGCCGGACTACATGGTCTGGGACCTCGACGCCCGCTACAGCCTCGACGCTATCGGCGCTGACAACTGGTGGGTGCAGGTCAACGTCACCAACCTGTTCGACGAAGAGTATCTGGCCGACATCTCGACCAGCACCTCGGGCAACGCCCAATACCAGCTGGGCGCCCCGCGCACGGCGATGATCACCCTGCGCGCCACGTTCTTCTAAGAACCCGCATCGCAGACCGAGAATGGGGGGCGGGCCGGAAACGGTCCGCCCCTTTTTCTTTGGCGAGAACATCATCCGTTTTCCCGGCGAAGGCCGGGATCCAGATCAGGCGATGATGTCGCCCAGGCGAGTTCAGATCTGAAGTGCGGTACCTGCCATCTGGACCCCGGCCTTCGCCGGGGAAACGGTGAAGGTTAGGCGTAACCCCCTATCGCTCGCAGCTTGAGGGCGGGGCGGTTCGTGCCTATCTGGTGCGGCCAGCCCGTATGAAGGATGTCCCGGCATGACCGCTTTTCCCGTCCCGGCCGAATGGTCGCCGCACCGCGCCATGTGGGTGGGCTGGCCCAGCCATGCCGAGCTGTGGGAAGACGACCTGGACGCTGCCCAGGCCGAGGTCGAGGCGCTGGTCCGCGCCCTGGCCGGACCGGGTCGCGAGCAGGTGCGGCTGATGGTCGGCAAGCCCGAGGCGCTGGAGGCCGCGCAGGCCCGGTTTGCCGGCGTGGACGGTGTGACTGTGGTCGATGGCCGGTTCGGCGATATCTGGCTGCGGGACACGGGCCCGATCTTCGGTCAGGGCTCGGCCCGCGCGGCGGCGTTCCGCTTCAACGGCTGGGGCGGGAAATATGAGCTGGAGCATGATGACACGGTCGCCACCCAGATCGGCGCGGCCTCGGGCACGCCGCTGGACCGGCACGACTTTATTCTCGAGGGCGGGGCGCTGGATCACGACGGTCGGGGCACAGTGCTGACGACGCGCCAGTGTGTGTTGAACCCCAACCGCAACCCGGGCTGGACCGAGGCCGTGGCCGAGGCGGCCCTGACCGCAGCGTTGGGTGCCAGCCGCATCGTATGGCTGGGCGATGGCTTGCTGAACGACCACACCGACGGTCATGTCGACAATCTGGCGCGGTTCGTCGGCCCGGGCGTTGTCGCCTGTCCGGTCGGCTGGGGGGCGGACGACCCCAATGATGATGTCTATGACGCCACGGCCCGGGCGCTGACGGCCGAGGGGCTGACGGTCATCCGCATTCCCTCGCCCGGCCGCATCGAGGACGAGGACGGCGAGCCCATCCCCGCCAGCCATATGAATTTCCTGATCGCCAATGGGGCGGTGATTGTGCCGACGTACGGGAACGCCTCAGCGACCGAAGCCGCGTGCAACGCCTTCAAGGTTCTTTTTTCGGGACGCGAGGTTATCGCTCTCCCGTCCCTCGCCATCCTGACCGGCGGCGGATCCTTCCACTGCATCAGCCAACAGGAGCCGGAATGACCCGCACCCTTTCCGTCGCTGCCATCCAGACCTCGTATGGCGAGGACCTGCAGGCCAATATCGACAAGACCATCGGCTTCATTCGGGAGGCGGCGGGCAAGGGTGCGCAGGTGATCCTGCCCTCGGAGCTGTTTCAGGGGCCGTATTTCTGTGTGAGCCAGGAGGAGCACTGGTTCGGCACGGCGTATCCGTGGCGGGAGCATCCGTGTGTGACGGCGCTGGCGCCGGTGGCGGCCGAGCTGGGGGTGGCCATTCCTGTGTCGATCTTTGAGCGCGAGGGGCCGCACTATTTCAACAGTCTGGTGATGATGGACGCGGACGGCCGGGCGCTGGGGGTCTATCGCAAGAGCCACATTCCGGACGGGCCGGGCTATCAGGAGAAATACTATTTCCGGCCGGGCGATACGGGCTTCAAGGTCTGGGACACGCGCCACGGCCGGGTCGGCGTTGGTATCTGCTGGGACCAGTGGTACCCCGAGACGGCCCGGGCCATGATGCTGCAGGGCGCCGAGGTGCTGATGTATCCGACCGCGATCGGGTCAGAGCCCCATGACGACGAGCTGGACACGGCCGAACCCTGGCGGCGGGCCATGCAGGGCCATGCGGTGTCGAACGTCGTGCCTGTGGTCGGCGCCAACCGCATCGGCCATGAGACCGTGACCGACAAGGGCCAGACCTTTTACGGCCATTCCTTCATCGCCAACCATCGGGGCGATCTGGTCGAGAGTCTGGGCAGGGACGAGGAGGGGGTGCTGGTGCACAGCTTTGACCTCGAATTTCTGGATCGCCACCGGGCGGCCTGGGGATTCTTCCGCGACCGGCGCACGGATCTGTATGGCCCGCTGGTCAGCGCCCGGCCCTAGGAGGCCAGAGCGCGCCGTTCAGCCGCGCAGGCGGGGTTTTCGAGCATGTCGGTCCGGGCTGTCGCCAGTTCGGCGCGCGCGGCATCGGCGAGGGCGCGATAGGCGGGGTCGGTGCGGACGGCCTGCCAGATGGCCCGCCCAAGCCGTTCGCCGGCCGCGACATCCTGCGGCCAGGCCAGACCACAGATGGACAGGCTGAGGCCGATTTCACGACCGATGCGGCGTGTCTGTCCGGCGCGGTCGGGGGCGAGGTCGGCCATCGCCTCGGTCCAGACGGTGGCCAGAGCCGCGCCGCCCGAGGGGGACCAGCCGTGGCCGCTGTCGCCTTCGGGCAGTCGGATACAGGCCATGCGGTCGGTTCCGATGTCGATCGGTCGGGGTCGGGCGGCCCGCAGCCTTTGCCAGACAGCCTCGACGTCCCGGCCCAGACGGGTGAACAGGTCGATGACAGCGGGGGTTTCGGCCGCGCCCAGTCGCGTCCCGAGCGCGCAGTCAAAATGCTGGGGGGCGAGGGCCGGGCGCAGCTCGACGTGGCGGATGGCCAGGTACCAGCGGTCGGTGCCGGGCGTCTGGCCCTGCTGCGCCCAGATCTGCCGGTCGACGGAGATGTCGGCGGAGGTCGGGCCGGGAGAGGGGCGGTGCGCGCCTGCAATGGCGTCGAACTGGCCTGAACCGAGGAAGCCTTCGGGTGCAGCAGGGGCGTAGCGCGACCGCAGGTCAGGCTGACGTTCGGACAGGCTACAGGCGGCCACCATCAGCGGCATCATAAAGAGGAGGGGCCAGCCCCGCCTCGTCCGCATTACTGGGCGACGGTCCAGGTGACCGACACCTCGGTCCGGTCGGGATCGTCCTCTGCCGGGGCCGCCACCACCGTCAAGGTGGTGCCCTGTCGCTCCGGATCACCCGCGCCGTAGGCCTGCGCCTGGCCCTGTTTCAGGGCCGACACGGTCGCGAGACCACTGTCGCGGGCCTTGGCCTGATAGAAGTTGATCACAGCCTCGGGACTGTCGTCCGTGGTGAAGGTGACGGAACCGCCGAGATCCGTCGCGGCGCCGGAGGGATTGAATTCGGCGCCCGGATAGGCAGCCGCATAGGCGGGCGGGCCTGAGGGCGCGGCCTCTGCCGCCTCCGCGCCGCGCGGGGGCGTTTCGGGCATTTCCGCCGCGGCGGCTTCGGCCGGGGCGGGCGCAGTGTCGTCTTCGACAGCCCCTTGACCACAGGCGCCGAGCGCAAGGCTGGCAGCAAGCGCAGCCGAGACGGCCAGGCGCGCGGACATCGGGCGCGGGATCGGTTGGAATCTCATGGTCCCGTTCCTGGGTTGGCTCACGGAATCAGCCTTCTGGCATGATCCAGACGTTCACGTTGGCGCAGGACGTGGGCGCCATCAAGGCGATTGTTCAGCCGGACGAGGCGTCGGCTTCATCCCCGGACGCGCGGTCGTCGCCGGTGTTGCGTACCGGACCGTCGCCGGACGGCGTCTCATTCGTTTTCGATCCGTTGTCGGCGCGGCCCATGCGGGACAGGTCGGCATTGATGGACTCGGAGTCGGGATCGATGTCCGAGCCGGAGGCCGATCCACCCCGCAGGGATCCGGCCCGGGTGTCGGAGCCGGAATCGCTGCCGCTGAGGGCGCGGTCCAGATGGTCCTGATCGAGGCTGTCGGACAGGGCGTCGGGCTGGTGGCCCAGATCGGTGCGCTCGCCCATCGCCCTGGCCTCACGGCCCTCGTCGGTTTCGGGAGTTTTGTCGGGATCGGCCATCTGCGGTCTTGCCTCCATTGCAGAGGTTAAGCGCCGGCAGATGGCCATGGTTCCCGGATGTGATCGGGCCCGATCAGGCCTCGAACAGCTTTTGCCAGCGGCGCTTCTCGCGGTTCTTCCAGGCGCCACGATGGTAGGCGTCCGAGCCGATCAGGGGCACGACGGTGGTGGCTTCGGCAAAGACCATCTGCTCGTGGGTGGTCTGGACCTTGCCCCAGCTGGCGGCTTCCTTGAGCGTCGACGACGAGCAGGCCCCGTCGCGGACATCGGCGACCGTGATCTGGACGGCGTAGCGGTGCATCTCGGCCTCGACGCCGAGGATTTCGGCACAGACGACGGTGTCCTGGGCGAAGTTCTTGGGAACCCCGCCGCCGACCATGAACAGGCCGGTGACGCCCGCGGCAATCTTGATGTCGGTCAGTTCGCGGAAGTCGGCGATGGCGTCCAGCATCATATAGGGCTGACCGGCGGCAGCGCGTTCCTTCTGGTGCTTGACCAGACCGAAGCCGGCCGAGCTGTCGACGAAGGCCGGGCAAAAGATCGGCACGCCCTCTTCATAGGCGGTCTGGATCAGGGAGCCGGGCTTTTTGGCGTTCCCTTCGGACAGCCATTTGCCCATTTCCCAGATGAATTCACGCGAGGAATAGCCGCGCGGCTCGAGGCGGTTGGCGATCTCGAGGATGGTGTGATCGCAGGCCTGGAGCTCTTCCTCGTCGATATAGGTGTCGTAGATCCGGTCGATGTAGTTGTCGCGCAGGACGTTGTCGTCGACCTCACCGGCGGCCTGGTAGTGTTTGAAGCCGAGCGCCTCAAAGAAATCCATGTCGACGATCGAGGCGCCGGTGGCGACCACGGCGTCGATCATGCCGAACTTCACCATGTCGCGGTAGACATGCATGCAGCCGCCGGCCGAGGTCGAACCGGCCAGGATCAGCCACGGCGAGCAGTCCTTGTCCTCGATGGCCATGTTGAAGATGTCGGCGGCGCGGGCCGTGTCGCGCGACGAGAAGCTCATCTTGCGCATGGAATCGATGATCGGCCGGGCGTCGAAAGACGTGATGTCGATGTGTTCGACGGTGTTCTGCAGCAGTTCGGCCTTGGAGTTCTTTTGAACGGGAGCGTTCATTGCAAGGGTTTCCCTTTGGTTTGAGCGCCCGTCGTCAATGGAGGCAGCGGCCCGGACGGAGCGACGGGCCGCTGCTTATACCAGTGTCTGTGTAACCGTTCAGCGTCGGCGCTGTTTGCGCTGTCCGGCCTTGCCCTTGGGACGGCTGAAACGAACGACCTTGCGAGCCTGTTCCTCGGCCGAGGTGCGGACGGTCGGGATCGACCGCGGCGCCAGACCGTAGAGCGAGGCCATGGGGGCGTCCTCGACCATGGCGATGTCGTGCACGCCATAGCCGTTGAAGCCGGTCGACATGGCCACGCCATAGGCGCCCAGCATGCCGATCTCGATATAGTCGCCTTCGCGGATATCGGCGGGCAGGTAGAAGGGCCCGGGCATGTGGTCGATGGAGTCGCAGGTCGGACCGTAGAAGCGGAACGGCTTGAGATCGGTCGAGGCCGAGGCGTCGCGCACCAGCTTGACCGGGAAGGGCCAGCGCGAGTGGGTGGCGTCGAACAGCGAGCCATAGGAGCCGTCGTTCAGATACAGGGCGTCGCCCTTGCGCAGTTCGACCTGACACAGGATCGAGCTGGACTCGGCGACCAGGGCCCGGCCGGGTTCGCACCACAGCTCGGTGGTCTCGGAGACCGGCATTTCATTGAAGCCGCGATGGATGGCGTCGGCATATTCCTGCATGTCCGGCGGGACCATGCCCGGATAGACCGAGGGGAAGCCGCCGCCGACATCGACGATGTCGACGAACACGCCGGCGCGGCTGATCGAGCGGCCGACCTGGGCCATGGCGGCCTCATAGGCGGACGGACGCATGCACTGCGAACCGACGTGGAACGACACGCCCATCAGCCCGTCCTTGACCGCCTGACGCACGGCCAGCAGCAGGGACGGGGCCTGATCCGGCGAGACGCCGAACTTGCCCGACAGGGTATAGGCCGCGCCATCGGCCGAGACGGCCATACGCACGATCAGATTGAGGTCGGCGGCCTGACCGGTGGCGTCCAGGATCTTGTGCAGCTCCTCGACGCAATCTAGCGAGAAGGTGCGGACGCCATGGTCGAAATAGGCGCGCGTGATGGCCGCGCGGCTTTTGACCGGGTGCATGAAGGCCAGACGTGCGTCGGGGCTGACCGAACGGACCAGTTCGATCTCGGGCAGCGAAGCCACGTCAAAGGCGGTGACGCCCGCCTCGACCAGGGTCTCTACGACCCAACGCGACGGATTCGCCTTCACCGCATAGAAGACGTCGGCTTTCAGATTGTCCTGGAACCAGCGCGCCGCTACGGAAACTGAACGCGGCCGCACGAGGGCGACGGGACGTTCAGGGGACCGCTCACGGACCAGGTCCAGGGGAAATTGGTACGTGCGCAATTCACGTAACCCCCTGTAAATTGTTAACCCAGACCGGCGTTAGCGGCGCAAGCATAGGACCTACGGGGTCCGCCGGAACCCGCGATATGGGGAAAAGGCAGTGTCATGTAAAGCGGTAATTTCGTGGCGGTTTCGCCGGGAACGCTTGCAGGGCCGGGCCTGAGCCCGCATGCAGGGACCCTCGGGGGCAGGATCAGGGGCATCAGGGACATGATCGCTGACACGACGCGCGACTTTCTGCGCGGACTGGGCATTGCCGCGCTGGCGGGACTGGTGCTGGCGCTGAGCGGGGCGTTCAGCGATCCGGCGCTGCCGCTGTGGCACCGGATTGCCTATTGGGTGCCGCTGATGGTGGCGGGCGCCCTGTGGGGGCATGTCTGCGGCCAGATTGTCGAGCGGTTCCTGAATCTGGACGACCGGCCGTGGGTGACGGTGGTGGTGCTGACGGCCCTGATGTTCGGGCCGATCCTGCTGATGGTGTGGCTGGCGACCGGCCTGTTCTTCGAGGGCCGGATCTATCCGCTGTCGGCCATGGTCTATCTGGTGGCGCCGGTGCTGAGCATCACCGGGGCGATGAGCGCCATCAATGTGTTCGTCAACAAGGCGCGCACGGTCCAGACGCATGAGGCTGCTGCAGGCCAGCCGCCCGCGCGGTTTCTTGATCGCCTGCCGCAGAAGCTGAAGGGCGCGCGGCTGATCGCGGTGCAGTCCGAGGACCATTATCTGCGCCTGCACACCGACCGGGGCTCGGACCTGATCCTGATGCGGCTGGCCGATGCCCTGGCCGAGCTGGAGGGACTGGAGGGGGCCCAGACCCACCGCAGCTGGTGGGTGGCCCGCGATGCCGTCCGGGACGTGGCGCGCGGGGACGGCCGGGCGACCCTGACGCTGGACGGCGGGCTGAGCGTGCCGGTCAGCCGCCGCCATGCCCGCGCGCTCAGGGCCGCCGGCTGGTACTGATTATTCGAGAGCCTGATTCACGGCATCGGTGGAATCGCGAAGCGATTCCACCTCAACCGACCAGGGCTCTAGTCCGCCCAGATGCCGTGGAAGCCGGCGGGCAGGGCCGTGTGCGAGCGCCAGCTGGCCACGGGGCCGTCCGACAGGCGGGCCATGTCGAGCACATGCAGCTCTGTGGTGCCGGTCTTGAGGTTGATGGTCGGGCCGACCAGCCAGGCGGCATCCTCGGCGTCCTGACCGGGCTTGGGCACCACTACCATTTCCTCGACCACGTAGTCGGGCCCGAAGTCGTACTGGTGCGCCTGACCGGTTGACCAGTCGTGCAGGCCGATGGCGGTGGCGAAGGGGCGGTCGGGGGCCTCGCCGGCTGTGTGCAGGCTGAAGCGGCGCGCCAGACCCGCGCGGCGCGGGTCACTGCGCGGGAATTCCGCCACCACTGTGGTGCGGTCCAGCCGGGCCGAGCCGTCGGGCGACAGGACGGCGAGGGCCAGCCTTGCCGGTTCGCCGCCGACCGGCACACCGTTCAGGACCTCGGTCGCGCCGGTGGCGGCAAAGCGCATGTCGGCATGGGCGCAGACGTCGAAGCGGATTGTGCCGTCGGACTCTTCCCAGGCATCGCCCAGATGGAAGAAGCCGAAGTCGGGCAGGTCGAAGATGCGGCGGCTGTCGAGGTTGTCCTTGTCCAGCACCAGCACCTGGGTGCCGGTTCCGGCCTGCCAGTCGAAGGCGGCCGAGAAGGGCATGGTCCGGCGCACCTGCACCCAGGGCTGCAGCACGATCACCAGATGGCGGGCGGTGGCGGTGAAGTCGTGCAGATAGGCGGCGCGCGGCAGGGGGATGACGCTTGCGTTCTCGAGCGTGCCATCGGCGGCCAGACGCCAGACGATGGCCTGGGACCCGTTCATGCCGAGGTTCCAGATGCGGCCGTCCGGCTCGACCCGGGGGTGGGCCAGGAAGGGCATGCCCTTCAGATCGTCGCGCAGGGTGACGAAGCCTTTTGTCTCCAGCGTGCCGGCGTCCATCGCCATGGGCGAGCCCGCTTCCCACAGCGCCCAGACGTCGTTGCCGACCTTGAGCACGGAGGTGTTGGCGGCATTGGCGTCGTCGTTCGAGCCGATCTCGGCCCGGGGATCGGCCGGGGTGCCGAAGCCGGGCATGACCATGGCGTCCAGCCGGGTTTCCTGACGGCGCTTGGGGGTGTCGGCAAAGCGGGCGGCCAGCGTCGCCTCGCCGTCCGAGACGCTGAATTTGCGGATCAGGCCATCGCCGTCGAACCAGTGCTCGGCCGAGCCGCCCGGCCGGCGGAACTTGGCCGGGCCGTTGCGATAGAGGGCGCCTTCCAGCCCCGCCGGAGCCCGGCCGTGGATCCGCGTCAGGCGGTGGGGGGCGATATCCCCCTCGACGTCGCGGGTCACCAGCCCCCAGTTGGCGGCCATGGCGTCCTGCGCGGTCAGCAGGCGGGCGGCCTCGGCCACATCGGGGGTGAGGACGCTGCTGCCCATGGCGGCGGCACCCAGCAGGAAGGATCGGCGGGACGGGATCATGGCGGGGCTCCGGATTTCAGGGGGTTCGGATCAGCGCAGGCTGATGGTCTGGACGACGGCGCCGTTCACATTGAAGCGGGCGCGCTCCCAGCTGGCGGGGCCCATATTGCCGACCGCATTGTTGGAGAAGGCGTAGGGCTCGATCGGCATGCCGAAGGGGTTGAAGTTCATCTCGCCGTCGCCGTTCAGGTCATGGAACGACCGCATGCCGTAGGAGCCGGGGGCGAGGCCGTCGAAGGTCACGGTGACGGGGCTGGACGAGGCGGGAACCGCCATGGAGGCGACCGGCTGGTTGCCGTCATAGCCGGCCTTGGAGCTGAACAGGACAACCATGACCGAGCCGGTACGGGCGCCGGTCTCGAACTCGAAGGTGACGCTGGAGTCCTGGGCGAGGACGGGGGTGGCGGCGGCGGTGCCGAGGGCGGCGACGGCGGCGGCGATCAGGGCGATGCGGGTCTTCATGGCGGTCTCTCCGGTCAGGTCAGGGGCGGTGCGCCCCGTCGATGACCAGACCCTGAGCCGGGCAGTCCGGCGCCGCCACCGGGCTTACGGAAAGCGCCGCGCCGCCTTCGCCAACGGACAGGTCAAACCCGCGCGCGGCGGTTGGCGATACGCGAATGGACAGCCGGTTTCGGGCGCGGTGCCGTCAGTCGTCCTCGATGCGGTCGATGTCGTCGTCGGTCAGGCCGAAGTGGTGGCCGATCTCGTGGATCAACACATGGGCGATCAGGTCGGAGAGGCCGACGTCGCCGCGCTCGCACCACTCATCCAGAATGGGCCGCCGGTACAGAAAGATGCGCGAGGGCTCGGCCGCCGGTCCCATTTCGTCGCGCCGACCGACATCGACGCCGAAATAGAGACCGGTCAGCTCGAACGGTTCCTCCATGCCCAGCGCCTCGAGCGTTTCGGCATCGGCGAAGTCATCGACCCGGAGGACGACATCCTGGGACAGGCCGCGAAAGGGCTCGGGCAGGGCGTCCAGCGCCGCGCGCGCCACAGCGGCGAAATCCTCCAGCGAGGGGGCGACGGGATTGTCGCTCCAGGGGGCATTCGGGGCGGATCGGGAAGCGGACAGGGGGTGGTCTCCGGACCGCGCGGGCATGGCGGTGCAAGCGCGCCATCTTGGGGTATGGTGAACGGGCGAATCAAGCCGCCGGGTGGAGCCTTTGGCGGAGGGAGGAAGGGCAAGCGTGATTGCCGGAGCGGACATCGCCTATGTGGCCACCGTCGGGGCCGCCGGTCTGGCGCTGGCGGTCAGTGCCTGGGCGTGGCGGCTGGATGCCCGCGCGCGGCGCAGCGAAGCCGCGCTGGAAGCCGAGCTTGAGGCCCGCGCCGACCTGATCGCCACCCGCGATGCCTGTCTGGCCCTGATGCGCGAGGTCCGGGTGCAGATTCTGGGCGATGCCGACGGCGAGTTGCGGGCCGGTCAGGTGTTCGGCGACCCGGCCCTGATGGAAACCCTGTCGCGGGCCGATCAGGCGGCTGGCGATGTACTGATCGCCCGTGTGCGGGACGCCGATGCCGCCCGGCTGAAGGCGCTGGTCCAGTCGGGCGTCGCCTTTGACCTGGCGCTGCAGACCGACGAGGGGGTGTGGCGGATCGAGGGGCGGGCGCTGGCGGGATCGGCGTGGCTGCGCTTCACGGATGCGGAAATCACGGCGGGACTGGGCGCGGGCGAGAGTGCTGCGGGCCTGCTGGCCGATGCCTCGCCGGTGCCGACCTGGGTGGTGGACTCGACCGGGCGGCTGGCCTGGGCGAACCGCGCCTGGCTGGCGGCGGTCAAGGCGGGCAGTCTGGAAGACGCCCTGCAACGGCAGCTGACCTTTGACCGGGGGGCCGAGGCGATCGTCGCCGACGCCCTGCGCCAGGGCACGCGGCAGGAGGGCTTTCGCTGGACCGCCACAGACGGGCGGCGCAAGGCCTGGCGGGTGCTGGCCGAGCCCAGCGTCGGCGGCGGGGCGGTCACGGCCTTCGCCATCGAAATGACCGAGGCCGAGGAGACGCGCGACACCCTGCGTCGGCATGTCGAGGCCCATGACGAGACGCTGAACCATCTGGCCGATGCGGTGGCCATCTTCGGCCCGTCCAAGCGGCTGGCGTTTCACAATACGGCCTTCCAGACCCTGTTTGATCTGGATCCGGCATGGCTGGACGAGCGGCCGACCCATGCGGAGCTGCTGGACCGGTTGCGGCAGCGCCGGCTGCTGCCCGAGGTGATCGACTATGCCGGCTGGCGGGCGCGCGAGCTGGAGTTCTATGGCGCGACCCAGGCCACGCCTGACGACAGCTGGTCGCTGCCCGACGGGCGGACGCTCAGGGTGGTGCGCCAGCCGCACCCGCTGGGCGGCATATTGCTGATCTTCTCGGACATCACCGATGAGCTGAACCTGCGCAGCCGCTTCAATGGCCAGATCCAGGTGCAGCGGGCGACGCTGGACAAGCTGAATGATGCGGTGGCGGTGTTCGGCTCTGACGGGCGGCTGCGCCTGCACAATGAGGCCTTCTCCACCTTCTGGGGGCCGTCGGCGCACCGGTTCGACCCACAGGCCGATTTCGAGACGGTGGCCGAGACCTGTCGCAAGGTGCTGCCCGATGCCGGGCTGTGGCTGGGGCTGAAGGCCCGCGTGGCCGATCCCGATCCCGAGAGCCGGGTGGCCGTGTCGGGCGAGGGGCGGACGGTCGACGGGCGTATCGCCGCCTGGCAGACCCGGCCGCTGCCGGACGGGGCGACTCTGGTGGCCTTTTCCGATGTGACGGCCCAGCGCGCGCTGGAGCAGGCGCTGGCCGAGCGTGAGGCGGCGCTGGCCGAGAGCCAGGCGTTGAAGCGCGAGTTCGTGGGCAGTGTCTCGTACGAGTTGCGGACGCCGCTGACGACCATCGTCGGATATTCCGAGCTGCTGGAGGCCTCGGGCGAGCTGCCGGATCGCAGCCGCCAGCATGCAGGCGCCATCCGCGTGGCGGCGACCCAGCTGGCGCGCTCGATCGACGATGTGCTGGACATGGCCCAGATCGATGCCGGTGAGATGGACCTGTCGATCCAGCCGATCCGCCTGGCCGACCTGCTGACCGAGGCCGCCGAGTCCGTGCGGGCCCGGATCGAGGGACGCGGGGCGCGGCTGACGGTCAGTATTCCGCGCGGCATCGGCGAGATCGAGGCCGACCGCGCCCGCGTGGCCCAGGCGCTGGACCATCTGCTGGACAATGCCGCGCGCGCGGTGTCCGAAGGCGGGCTGGTGACGCTGGAGGCGGTCGCCGGCGAGGGCGAGGTGCGGTTGCGCGTGTCCGACACCGGACGCGGTATTCCCTACCACCTGCAGCCGCATGTGTTTGACCGGTTCGTGCGGCGAGAGCGGGGGGGACCGGGCGTGGGCCTTGCCCTGACCAAGGCGCTGGTCGAGTTGCACGGCGGCTGGGCCGAGGTGGAAAGCGTGCCGGGCGAGGGGGCGACCTTCAGCCTTCACCTGCCGCGGGTGGCAGCGGCGGGCCACGATCTGGAACGCTTTGACACGGCGGGCCCGGCTCACTAACCCGTCGCGGCACCGTTGCCGAGGGACGCACCATGGCCAGACCGCTGCTGAAGACCGCCCTGATCTATGATTTCGACGGCACCCTTGCCCGCGGAAACATGCAGGAGGTCAGCTTCATCCCTTCGGTCGGGATGGAGAAGGGCGCCTTCTGGGAAGAGGCCGAGACCCTGACCCGCGAAGCCGACGGCGACGGCATCCTGATGTATATGCAGCTGATGCTGCAGCGGGCGCGCGAGAACGATGCGCCGATCACCAAGCGGACGCTGCGCGACCACGGCCATGATGTGAAGCTGTTCGACGGGCTGAAGACCGATCTGACCGGCCCCGGCTGGTTCGACCGGATGAACGCCTTTGGCCGCCACTACGGGCTGGATCTCGAGCACTATATCGTCTCGGCCGGGCTGGAGGAGATGATCGACGGCTGTCCGATCCGCGATGAGTTCCATCACGTATTCGCGTCGAAATTCGTCTATGACAAGGACGGGGTGGCCGTCTGGCCGGCGGTGGGCGTCAACTACACGACCAAGACCCAGTATCTGTTCCGCATCAACAAGGGCGTGCTCAACCACTATGAGCATGACCGCATCAACCGCTTCATCCCCGATGCCGAGCGCCCCGTGCCGTTCGAGCGGATGATCTTCCTCGGCGACGGCGACACCGATGTGCCGACCATGAAGATGATGCACACCAAGGGCGGGTTTTCGATCGCCGTCTATGACCCCCGCAACAGCGAGCGTGATCAGCAGAAGATCTATTCGCTGATCAGCGAGGACCGGGTGAATTTCGTCGCTGCCGCGGACTATCGCGAGGGCTCGCCGCTGGACCTGATCGTCAAGGGACTGGTCGGGCGGATCGCCGTCAACGCCGGAACCATGCCGGCGGGCTGAGGGTCTGCATCCGATCCCGCCTTTGGTGGCGACTAGAAGACGAAGGGTGCGCGGGCGGTGGCCGCTCCGGCCCGATCAGTGGAGAGTCGCCCATGTGGATCACCCCTCTTTTCCGTGCCGTCGCCGTCTGTATCGGCGTGCTGGCGCTGACGGTGACAGCAGCCCCGGTCCGGGCCCAGGAGGCGGTGGCGGCAGCCGCCATCGAGGTCGCGGCGGTGCCCGGCATTCCGCACGCGCAGGTCTGGCGCCTGGCGGGGGACGAGGCGCGGCCAGTGGTCGTCATCCTGCACGGCGCCGATGGCGGCGATGCCGCGGGACGGCAGATGGGGCCGGTGCTGGCCCGCCTGGGCTATGCGGCCGTCGGCCTGCCCTATTATTCGCCGGACTGGGGCGACTATGGACCGCCGCCGCAGTTCCCCGATCTGCCCGGCAGCTTCCTCGACATCCGCGTCGACCAGCTGACTGATCTGCGTCAGGCGCTGGGAACGATGCCCGGTGTGGACGTTGAGCGGTTCGCCCTGTTCGGTGGGTCGAAGGGGTCGGAGTTCGCCCTGATCGCCGCCAGCCGCTATCCGTGGATCGATGCGGTGGTGGCCTTTACGCCGTCCGACGTGGTCTGGGAGGGCTGGGGGCTGGAGGTGGTCGAGGCCGAGGGCACGCGCTCGTCCTTCTCGTTTGAGGGTCAGGCCCTGCCCTTCATGCCCTATCGGGGCTTTGTCGACGGGCTGCTGGCCGGGGAGGCGGCGGACCTGCGCGCCATCCATGAGAACGGCCGCGCCGATCATCCGGAGCGCGAGGCGGCGGCCCGCATTCCGGTCGAGGCCTATGCCGGGCCGCTGATGCTGATCGCCGGTGAGCGGGACGCCCAGTGGAACTCGGCCCGTCAGGCCCGCAACATCGCGGCTTCGCGCGAGGCGGCGGGTCTGGAGACCGACGCGCTCATCTATGCCGAGGCGGGCCATGATCTGATCGGCGACGGCGGTCCGCGGGACGCGCACAAAAGCGGGGGCACGCCCGAGGCCAATGCCGCCGCCCGGGCCGAAGCCTGGCCGCAGGTGGTGGCCTTCCTCGCCCGTCACCTTCAGCCGTAAGGGGTCAGCGGCCGCCGGCGCGCTGCCAGGCGTCCCTGACGGCGATCAGCCGCGATGGCACCAGACCGCGCAGGGTGGCGCCCTCGCCGGTGCGCTTCAGCCCGGCCTCCATCCCCTTTTGCCAGACGATCTGGACGGGGGTGGCGATGCCGGTCGGGATATCGACGATGAAGGCCTCGCGCGGCAGGCTGACCGAGCGGTCCAGCCGGATGCGCAGGCCCGAGCGCGACTGGTCGATCAGCCGGCAGGTGTGTTCGACCGCCGGGGCGACGATCAGGGCGCGGCCCTCAATGGTGCTGCGGGGCTCAAGGCGACGCTCGATACTCATGCCGATATAGGGCCCGGCACACGGTTTCGATCCAGTTTAACGGTGACGTCGGCGGTGACGCCGCCCGCCAGCATGCGGCGGGTGATGCGCTCGAAATACTGGATGAAGTCGGCCAGACGGGCCCGCTCTTCAGCGGGCAGATCGGCGGGGTCGATCCCCAGCAGGTCGGCCTCCTGCTGGCAGCGCCAGTCCAGGACGACGTCGAACGACGGGGCCTGAAGGAAGAGGATGGCGTCCAGGCTGTCGGCAAAGTCGCGATAGCGCCCGGCGATGCGGTCGTTGACGGCGGACCGCCACCGGCCGTCGGCATCGCGGGTCTGTTCCAGCGCATTGACGGGGCGGTCGAGGGCGGCCTGATCCTCGGCCACGACGCCGAGACACCAGGCGTCGATCAGGACCGCTGAAGGCTGGCCGCGGAACGGCCGCCAGCGATCCTTGGGCAGACGGTCGTCGCCGCGCTTGTCGAAGTCGGGCAGCCAGGTGGTGTCGTCGGGCCCGGCCGCAGACAACTGGTCCATCAGGTCGCTCAACAGCCCCAGATCATGCGTGCCTGGCGGGCCGCGCATGAGGAACAGGGGGTGGACGTCGCGAGCCATCGCCTCGCGTTCGGACCGGGTCAGATAGACGTCGTCGATGGAGATCTGGGCGGCACCAAAGGCATGGGCGGCGGCGCGGGCGAGCGTGGTCTTGCCCGACCCCTGGGCCCCCACGATGGCGATGCGGGCGGGGCGTCTGGCGGGGGCAGCCTCGATCAGTCGCCCGACAAGGGCGAGAAGGTCCGGCGCGATCCGGGGACCGGACACCTCAGTGCTGGTTTTCGGGCAGGCGCACGATCAGCCCGTCCAGATCGTCGGACACCCGGATCTGGCACGACAGGCGCGAGTTCGGCTCGACGTTTTCGGCAAAGTCCAGCATGGACTCCTCCATGGCGCTGGCCCGACCGGTCTCGGCGGCAAAGGCCTCATCGACATAGACATGACAGGTGGCGCAGGCACAGGCCCCGCCGCAGTCGGCGTCAATGCCGGGGACATTGTTGCGGATCGCCCCCTCCATGACGCTGAGGCCGGTCTTGACCTCCACGACATGCTCGGTGCCGCCATGCTCGATATAGGTGATCTTCGCCATGCGCGCGTCTTAGCAGGGGTGAGCGATCAGGCAAGCGGCCGTTGGCGTTGCGTTGAGAGCCAGATTGAGCGGTATCAACACGGCAACATCAATCGTCCCGCTGTTGGGGCGGACACGCGCCTGCCTATTCTTGATCTTGGGAGCGAGCGAGTGTGTCGAGCGCGTCCCGAACGTCACCCTGTTCCTCGCGGGCGCTGTCAAGCTCCGTCCCTTCGAGGTGGGGCATCGCCAATTCATACCACTGAAGCGCCGTTTCCAGAGCGGCCCGCTCAATGTTCTGGGGATCGCGAACAGCGACTACAACGTGCGAGCGTGCCAGCAGGAGGGCGGCGTCCGGCCGTCCCGCTTCCCAAGCGATTTCCCAGTAGCGAAAGGCCTCTGCATCGCTTCGTTCTACGGTGTCGCCGTACCAGTACATCTGTCCAAGGATGAAGGCAGCGTTCCGCTGACGATGCACGACCGCTTGTTCATACCAGTGGCGCGCCCGGACCTTATCTATGGGGACGCCTTGGCCAGTAAGGTAGAAATTGCCAAGATCAGTCTGGGCATCCGGGTCGCCCATTTCCGCCCCTCTCTGGCAGAGCGCTACGCCGCGAACCGTGTCCTGCGGGACCCCTTCTCCGGCCATGTAGAGGTTGCCCAGCGCACACAGTGACTTGGGGTAGCCCCCCTCGCCGGCCAGTCGGTAAAGCTCAGCCGCCTTTACGTCGTCTTCAACACCACCGTCGCCGCGCTGATAGCACTCTGCTGTGAAGTGAGCGGCTTCCGCCGAAACAGATGCAGCGGCCTCCCATGCCTCGCAGGCGGCTGGAAAGTCGCCGTCTTCGACGAGGATTTCAAAACCGCGGTAAATTGCGCGTGCGCCCGGGATATCCCGCTCGGCCAAAGGTTCAAGCCGCTCCAGGAGTGTTCCATCCAGTCGAAAGAACACAGCGGTCAGCTCGGGGTTTGCTTGCGGACCGTCAGCCTCCTGCGCCATCGCTCCGGCCGCCGAAGCGGCGAGGAAGATGCCAGCAAGGATCGGTGCGAGCCGCATATCAGGCCGGGGCCTTGGCCTTCTTGCGCGTGGGCGAGACCATCAGCTTCTTGGTTTCGGCGATGGCCTTGGCCGGGTTCAGGCCCTTGGGGCAGACCTGGGCGCAGTTCATGATCGTGTGGCAGCGATAGAGCTTGAACGGGTCCTCGAGGTCGTCCAGGCGTTTGTCGGTCGCGTCATCACGGCTGTCGGCGATCCAGCGATAGGACTGCAGCAGGGCGGCCGGGCCGAGGTATTCCGTCTGGTTCCACCAGTAGCTGGGGCAGGAGGTCGAGCAGCAGGCGCACAGGATGCATTCGTACAGACCATCCAGCTTTTCGCGGTCCGCCGGGCTTTGCAGGCGCTCGGTGGTCGGGTCCGGCTCGTCGGACTGGAGGTAGGGCTGGATCGAGTCGTACTGGGCGTAGAACAGGGTCAGGTCGGTGACCAGGTCCTTGACCACAGGCTGGTGCGGCAGCGGCGCGATCGAGATGTTGGAGGACGCGCACTCGTCCCAGCCCTTGGTGCAGGCCAGGGTGTTACGCCCGTCGACGGCCATCGAGCACGAGCCGCAGATGCCCTCGCGGCACGACCGGCGGAAGGCCAGCGTCGGGTCGATGGTGTTCTTGATGTGGATCAGGGCGTCCAGCAGCATCGGGCCGTGGTCGTCGGCCGAGACCTCGAACACGTCCCAGCGCGGATTGGCATCCACCTCGGGGTCATAGCGATAGACCTTGTAGGTCTTGACGTTCTTTGCCCCCTTGGGGGCCTTGTGCACCTTGCCACGCTTGGGCTGGGACGCACGGGGGAGGGAGAGTTCAGCCATCAGAGGACGCCCTTGGAATCCTGACCCGTCACGCCGTACCAGTCGACTTTCCGGGTGAAATACATGACCGCGGCAATGGCCGCGAAACTGGCGAGCGCGCCGACGAGCAGCGCATAGTCTTCCAGCCGCATCAGCACATAGATGAGGCCGTAGAGGAAGGTGAAGGCGACAAGGGCGCGCACGCCCTGGGCGCGACTGTCGAAGGTCCAGCCGGCATAGGCCGAGATCAGCCCGACTGTGGCGGTGGCCGCCAGCGCAAAGGCGATATCAAAGCCGGTGTGCTCGGCGATCGACAGCAGCAGCATGTAGAAGATGACCTGGGCCAGACCCACCAGAACATACTGGGCCGGGTGAACACGGCGCCCGGTGGTCGTCTCGAACAGGAAATAGGCGAGGAACACCAGGCCGATGAACATGGGCGCGTACTTCAGCGACCGGCCCACAGACTGATAGGGGTTGGAGGGTTCGACAAAGCTGACGCCCAGTTCGGACTGGCCCAGGCGGGCGAGGTCGACCGGTGTGCCCTCGGCGGGCACGCCCCGGGCGATGAACGGCACGCTCCAGGACGCGGCAAAGCCGGGTTCGCCCGCTTCGCCCTGTTGCGCCGGCAGGAAGCCGCCATTGTAGGAGGGATGGGGCCAGTCACCCTTGATGACGGCCTCGGTCGTACCGGCAAAGGGCAGGACGGCGATGCGCGAGGCCCCGGAAAAGCGGGTGCTGCCCGTCAGGGCGAGAGTCCCGGAGGCGCGGTCGGCCGCGGTCAGCGGCGTGCCGAACAGCTTCAGGTCCGACCCGGTCGGATACTCGTTCCGCCGGGTGGTGGCCTCGGACGGGCTGAGGCTGACGGTGCTGTCCAGCTTGGACGGGGTCAGGGTGGCGGTGCGGTCGGGCAGGACCAGCGTCAGGTCGGCGCGCGCGCCCCGGGCGTCCGAGGCGCCCAGCACGATTTCGGCGCGGCTCCAGTCGGGGACGGCCCCGGCCGGCAGGTCACGGGCGGCGGCCGCCATGTCGAAGGTCGCCTGATAGTCCAGCCGGGCGTCATAGACGGTGACGCGGAACAGGGAGCGGCGCCGGACCTCAGATTCGGTGGCCGCCTCGACCCGCCCCTCGGTCGGGAAGATGTACCAGATGCCCTGCGTTGCCCGCGGAGTCGGGGCTTCGCCATTCGACGCCGCCGTCACGGCCTGCGGCTGGGTATACGGCAGGGCGATGACCGGGCCGAGGAAGGTCTGGGGTCCGCCCATGAGGGCGCCGATCTCGGTCGCCACGCTTTCGGCGCGGTTGCTGCGATCCATCAGCAAACCGAAGACCATCATGGCCGGAATGCTCATCAGGAAGGCGAGCGCGCACACCAGTAGCAGCTTCAGCCCCAGCGAGCGGCGCGGCAGGGGCGGCAGGCCGGAGACCGTGGGCTCCGGCTCAGGCGTCGGTGCGGGGGTGCGAGGGGCGCGGGCCATGCTTGGGTCTCAGTACACCCGCGCCTTGGGTTTGATGTAGTCGATCTCGTCGGTCAGGGTGAAGTCGTGGACGGCGCGATAGTCGATCGTGACCGTCTGGCCCGGCGATTTCCACGCCAGGGTGTGCTTCATCCAGTTGGCGTCATCGCGGTCGGGGAAGTCCTCGCGCGCATGGGCGCCGCGGCTTTCCTTGCGGTTGGCGGCGCTCTCGATGGTGACGACGGCCTGGGCGATCAGATTGTCGTATTCGAGAGTCTCGATCAGGTCGGTGTTCCAGATCATGCCGCGATCAGTGACGCGGATATCGCCGATGGCATCGTCGATGGCGCGCAGCTTGGCCACGCCCTCGTCCAGCGTCTTGCCGGTGCGGAAGACGGCGGCGTCGGACTGCATGGCGCGTTGCATGCTGAGGCGCAGCTCGGCGGTCGGGGTCGAGCCCGAAGCGTTGCGGAAGCGGTCGAGGCGGGCGATGTGGGCGTCCGTGCTGGAAGCCGGGGCGTCGGGCACTTTCGAGGCCTTGTCGACGACCTCACCGGCGCGCAGGCCGGCGGCGCGGCCGAACACCACCAGATCGGTCAGGGAGTTTGAGCCCAGACGGTTGGCGCCGTGCACCGAGACGCAGGCGGCCTCGCCGACCGCCATCAGGCCGGGGACCACGACGCTGCCGTCGTCGCCGGCCTTGGTCAGGACCTCGCCGTGATAGTTCGTGGGAATGCCGCCCATATTGTAGTGGACCGTCGGCAGCACCGGGATCGGTGCCTTGGTCACATCGACGCCGGCAAAGATCTTGGCCGATTCCGAAATGCCGGGCAGGCGCTGGTGCAGGACCTTGGGGTCGAGGTGGTCGAGGTGCAGGAAGATGTGGTCCTTGTTCGGACCCACGCCGCGACCCTCGCGGATCTCGATGGTCATCGAGCGGCTGACCACGTCGCGGCTGGCCAGATCCTTGGCCGAGGGGGCGTAGCGCTCCATGAAGCGCTCCCCTTCGGAGTTGGTCAGATAGCCGCCCTCGCCGCGCGCGCCCTCGGTGATCAGGCAGCCGGCGCCATAGATGCCGGTCGGGTGGAACTGGACGAACTCCATGTCCTGCAGCGGCAGGCCGGCGCGCAGAACCATGGCGTTGCCGTCGCCGGTGCAGGTGTGGGCGCTGGTGGCGGAGAAGTAGGCGCGGCCGTAACCGCCGGTGGCGAGGATGACCATCTTGGCGCGGAAGCGGTGCATCTCGCCGGTGTCGAGCTGGAGCGCGGTGACGCCGGTGCAGGCGGCGGGGCCGGAGGCCTGCTCCTGCATGATCAGGTCGAGCGCGAAATATTCGACGAAGAACTTCACCTCGCGGCGCACCGACTGGCCGTACAGGGTGTGCAGGATGGCGTGGCCGGTGCGGTCGGCGGCGGCGCAGGTGCGCTGCACCGGGCCCTCGCCATAGTTCTTGGTCATGCCGCCAAAGGCGCGCTGATAGATCTTGCCTTCCTCGGTGCGCGAGAAGGGCACGCCCCAGTGTTCCAGCTCATAGACGGCCTTGGGGGCCTCGCGGACGAGGTATTCGATGGCGTCCTGGTCGCCCAGCCAGTCCGACCCCTTGACGGTGTCGTACATGTGCCATTTCCACGAGTCCTCGCCCATATTGCCGAGGCTGGCCGAGATGCCGCCCTGGGCCGCGACCGTGTGCGACCGGGTCGGGAAGACCTTGGTCACGCAGGCGACCTTCAGACCCTCGCGCGCCGCGCCCAGCGCCGCCCGCAGGCCCGAGCCCCCGGCGCCCACGACAACGACGTCATATTCGTGATCGACGAATTCGTAAGAGGCCAAACGACTAGACTCCGAAACCGGCCGGCAGCGGGTCAGAGCCCACCGCCAGTCGTGTGATGAACAGCAGGCCGATGACGGCCAGAGACAGGCACAGCAGGGTGTTGAGGCCCAGCAGCAGGCCCAGCGTCGAGCGCTTGTGGATGTAGTCCTCGACGATCACCGTAATGCCCATATTCATGTGCCACAGGGTGACCAGCCAGGTGGCAGCCAGCAGCCAGGCGTTCACGGGCTGGGCGAACCAGCCGAGCGCGCCTTCATAGCCGGTGCCGGCGATCATGGCGGCGGACCACAGGGCCCACAGGGTCAGGGGCACCAGCACCAGCGACGACAGCCGCTCGGCCAGCCAGCCGCCCGCGCCCTTGCGCTCGGCGACCTTGACGTTCTTGCGATAGACAGACCTGTGCGCGCTCACAGCGTCACCTTTCCGGAAGCGAACAGCCAGCCCCAGAAGGCCAGGGTGGCGACGACGGCGAACACCAGGGTGATCGTGGTCAGGGTCGAGGCGCCCTTGGGCGACAGGCCCGCGCCGGTGTCCCAGATCAGGTGCCGGACGCCGGAGGCGAGATGATAGAAGCCCGCCAGCGACAGGGCGAACCAGACGATCAGCCCCAGCGGCGACCCGGCCAGTCCGACGAAGGTGTCATAGGCCTCGGGACCAAAGGCCAGCGCCCCCAGCCACAAGGCCACCAGCACGGTGCCGCCTGCGAGACCCGAGCCCGTAATGCGGTGCAGGATCGAGCCCAGCATGGTCACATGCCAGCGCCAGATCTGCAGGTGGGGCGAAGTCGGACGGACGCGGCCGTTCGGCTGGGGAGTGTAGAACTGGGGCGGTCCGGCCTGATCGGCGGGGCTGCCCGAAAGGGGTTCCGACATGCGAATGGTTCTCAAAAAACCCGGGACAAATCAACGGACGGGAACGGTCAAGGCTTTAGAGAGCCGTGCAACGCCCTGTCAACGAAACGCCGTGTCACAGGGGAAGTTACGAAGGCGGAAACACGCCGGGCTTCACGGGGTGGCCATCTGACGCAGTCGCGCGTTAGGGTCGGACCATGATCGCGACTGTCCCTGCTCTTCTGATCGCCCTGTCCGGCCTGCAGGATCCCGGCCCCCCGCCGCAGGATCCGGTGCCCCTGCCCAGCCAGTCCCTGTACGAGGCCCCTGCCATCCGCCCGTTCGAGCCGCCGGCGGGCTTCGGCGAAGGCGATGCCGAGGGCGATGACAGCACCGGCACCTACCGCGGCCCGATCCGCGGCATGGTGACGATCAATGCCTATGAAGGTCAGTTCGAGGCCGGACCGACCGATGCGGCGCTCGCCTATGACCAGGGCGTGATCTCGGCCGAGATGCGCATGGATCAGCGGATGGGCCCGATGGACGGCTCCTGGCAGCTGGTCGACCCCGACGGCGGGGTGCTGATGGCGATTGTGCTGGTCGATTTCGGCCCGGGCCAGCCGATCGAGGGGGCGTGGATGTCGCGCACCACCCCGGCGGCGGGCACCCTGACGTCCGGCAGCCGGGACGGGGACACCGTCAGCCTGCTGCTGATCGGCGAGGGCCCGGCCGAAGGCGGGCGGCTGGAGTTGCAGCGGGTCGGGCGCGGCTGGTCCGGCACGCTCCAGGGCGAGCGCCGTCGCCTGAACGTCAGCCTGGTCCCGAAACCGGACTAATCCGCGCGGATCAGTGCCATCAGGGTTTCGCGCTCGGCGTCTGACCACGGCCGGGCGGTGCCGCGTCCCCAGACCGGGTCGGGCCAGACCGGATCATCCCGCCTGCGCCCGATGACATGCAGGTGCAGCTGGGCGGTGACATTTCCGAGTGCCGCCATGTTCAGCTTGTCGACCGGCCGTTCCAGCGCCGCGCCCATCTGCCGGACCCGCGCGCCGGCGCGCAGCCCCTCGTCCAGAAACCGGGTCCGGTCGTCCGGCGACAGATCCTCGATCTCGACCAGACCGGACACCCTCGGGATCAGGATCAGCCAGGGAAACCGGGCGTCGTCCTGCAGCCGCACCTGACAGAGCGGCCAGTCGGTGACGGCGGTGGAGCCAGCGTCAAAGGCCGGGTCGGCGACAAAGGCGGTCATGCCTCAGCCTTGCAGTGCGGTGCGCCCGGGTCTAGACCGCCGCCCAGACTTTTTACCTCCCCATCGCTGACTGGAGACTGCCCATGGCTCGCGCCAAGATCGCCCTTATCGGTGCCGGAATGATCGGCGGCACCCTGGCCCACGTCGCCGCGCGCGAGGCGCTGGGGGATGTGATCCTGTTCGACATCGCCGAGGGCATGCCGCAGGGCAAGGCGCTGGACATCGCCGAGGCCACCGCCGTGATCGGCACCGATGTCGCCCTGAAGGGTGCCAATGCCTATGAGGACATCGCCGGCGCCGACGTCTGCATCGTCACCGCCGGTGTGCCGCGCAAGCCCGGCATGAGCCGCGACGACCTGATCGGCATCAATCTGAAGGTCATGAAGGCCGTCGGTGAAGGCATCAAGGCCCACGCCCCCAACGCCTTCGTCATCTGCATCACCAACCCGCTGGACGCCATGGTCTGGGCCCTGCAGAAATTCTCGGGCCTGCCGAAGGAGAAGGTCGTCGGCATGGCCGGCGTGCTCGACTCGGCCCGGTTCGCCTATTTCCTCGCCGAAAAAACCGGCGTGTCGATCCAGGACATCCACGCCTGGACCCTGGGCGGTCACGGCGACGACATGGTGCCGATGGTGCGCCACTCGACCGTCGGCGGTCTGCCCCTGCCGGACGCGGTGTCGGCCGGAATGCTGTCGCAGGGCGAGCTGGACGCCATCGTCGAGCGCACCCGCAAGGGCGGCGGCGAGATCGTGGCCCTGCTGAAGACCGGCTCGGCCTTCTATGCCCCGGCGGAATCGGCCATCGCCATGGCGCGGTCCTACCTGCTGGACCAGAAGCGCGTCCTGCCCTGCGCCGTCTGGCTGTCGGGCGAATACGGCCTGTCGGACCTGTATGTCGGCGTGCCCGCCCTGATCGGCGCGAACGGCGTCGAAAAGGTCATCGAATTCTCGACCAATGACGACGAGAAGGCGATGTTCAAGAAGTCGGTCGAATCCGTCCAGGGCCTGATCCAGGCCTGCAAGGACATCGACGCCTCGCTGGCCTAGATCGACCGGACCCCGAAGGCCCTGCCCGTCATCAGTTGACGGGCAGGGTCACCGGGGCGGGGGCTGTGGTTTCGTTGGTCGGGGCGATCAGGCTTTCGATGAAACGGGCCAGGAGTTCCAGCCAGACAACGGTCGGGTCGTTGAGCTGATCGACGCCCAGACCAGCCAGCAGCAGGACATCGAACTGCAGCACCGCAGACGGCGTGCCGTCGACGTTCAACTGCAGATAGGCCTTCACAAAGCGCTGCTCGCGGTTCCAGGCATTGATCCGGTCCAGCGAAAGGCCGCCGGCCACGATGTTGGCGGCGAACTGGATGTCCTGACAGCGGCCGGTGACATCGCAGCCATAGAAGAAGATCAACCAGTTGGTGCTGCCGTCATTGACCCGCAGCAGGGTCTGGCCCTCGATGGTCCGCGGTTCCTCGACCGTGGCGCCCTTTTCCATCAGCCAGGTGCGGACCTCGGACGGGGTCAGGCCGATGACGGCGTCCTGGCTCGGGGCGGCAACCGGGCCGGACGGGGCGGCCGCGCCGGGATCGGTGGCGGCGAGGGCGGGCATCGCCATCATGAGGGCGGGGGCGGCAACCAGAGGCGCAAGGGCGCTCAAACGACGAAACATCAATATCTCCCTTTGGGGTTTGGTTAGGCTGTAGGGGTCGAGGGGGGCGATCCTGTGGCGGACAACCAGGCCTTGCCGGTCATCTCCTTCAGGCGCGAGACGGTGCGGCCGAACTCGAAGGTCTCCTGCCCTTCGGGATAGAGGTCTTCGGCCGGGGCGGCGGCCAGAACCACCAGCCGCGTGCGGGCTTCATACAGGGCATCGATCAGGGTCACCAGACGGCGGGCGGCGGCGTGGTCATCGGGGCGCAGGACCGGGACATCCTCGAGAAACAGGGTGTGGAAGCGCTCGGCCAGGGCCAGATAGTCATTGGCGCCCAGCGCCCTCTGGCACAGCGCGGCGAAGGGCGCGCGGGCCATGCCGCCGACGGTGCGCTCGACCTCGATGGCGCGGCCCAGCACGTCCAGCGTCGCCGGTTCCTCGGTTTCATCTCCGCGCAGCCGCTGCCACAGGGCGTCGAAGCCCTCGCGGCCGTCGGGGCGCGTGGAGTCATACCAGGCGGGGGCCGAGGCGAGGGTGTCGATGCGCCAGTCCCTCGAGCCCGCCACCTCGACCGTCTCGCAGCGGGCCTCGACAATATCGATGAAGGGCACGAACAGCTCGCGGTTGACGCCGTTGAGATACAGGTCCTGTGGTCTGCGGTTCGAGGTCACGGCCAGCACCACCTTGTGCTCGAACAGGGCCTGGAACAGCCGCCCGAGGATCAGGGCGTCGGCGATGTCGGTGACCTGCAACTCGTCAAAGCACAGCAGGCGGGCCTCGGAGGCGATCAGGGCGGCGACGGGACCGATGGGATCGTCGCCCTTCCACTGGCCGAAGGTGGCCTTGCGCGCGGCCTTGTCGCCCTCGCGCCAGCTGCGCATCAGGGCGTGGACGCGCGACAGGAAGGCGTGGAAGTGGGCGCGGGTCTTTCGCGGCTCCTGAACATGGGCGAAGAACAGGTCCATCAGCATGGATTTGCCGCGTCCGGGCGGGCCGTACAGATAGACGCCGCGTACCTCGGGCACGCCGCCGAACAGGCCGCGCCGCTTCAGGTCCTTTTCCAGCCGGGCGAGGGCTTTCAGGGCCGCCGCCTGCCCCGGGTCGGGCCTGAGCGAGCCATCTTTCAGCTTTTTCGCGTGGACGCGTTCGATACGGGACACCATGCGAGGGGGATAGCGGGCGTCGCCGCGACTGAAAAGCGATTGCGTGGCCCGGGGGAATGACTACATGCAGGGCCTGCACCCGCTTTCCCCAACAGCCCTCAAGTAGCGAGCGCCCGAGGCGCGAGCGCAGGGCGTCCGAAGGACATGACCATTATGGGCTATCGCGTCGCCGTCGTAGGCGCCACCGGCAATGTCGGCCGGGAAATGCTGAACATCCTCGAGGAACTGAACTTTCCGGTGACGGAGATGCACGCGGTTGCGTCGCGCAAGTCCAAGGGCATCGAGGTCAGCTTTGGCGACCGGACGATCAAATGCGAGAGCATCGACAGCTTTGATTTCTCGACCGTCGATCTGGTGCTGATGAGCGCCGGCGGCGACGCCAGCCGCGAATGGTCGGAAAAGATCGGCAAGGCCGGTCCGATGGTGATCGACAATTCCTCGGCATTCCGCATGGATCCGCACGTGCCGCTGATCGTGCCCGAGGTGAACCCGGACGCGATCAAGCTGGCGACGAAGAAGAACATCATCGCCAACCCCAACTGCTCGACCGCCCAGCTGGTGGTGGCGCTGAAGCCCCTGCACGACGCGGCGAAGATCAAGCGGGCGGTGGTCTCGACCTATCAGTCGGTGTCCGGCGCGGGCAAGGCGGGCATGGACGAGCTGTGGACCCAGACCAAGGCCATCTATGGCCTGGGCGATGCGCGGCCCAAGCATTTTCCCAAGCAGATCGCCTTCAACCTGATCCCGATGATCGGGGCCTTCCGCGACGACGGCTATACCGAGGAAGAGGCCAAGATGTGGGCCGAGACCCACAAGATCCTCGATCCGGACATCCAGCTGACCGTGACCTGCGTGCGGGTGCCAGTGTTCGTCGGCCACTCCGAATCCGTCAATCTCGAGTTTGACCGTCCGATCTCGCCCGACGAGGCGCGGGAAATCCTGCGCGAGGCGCCGGGTGTGCTGGTCGTCGACAAGGCCGAGGCCGATGGCTACGTCACGCCGATCGACGCGGCGGGCGAGTTCGCCGTCTTCGTCAGCCGCATCCGCAAGGACCCGACGGTCGAGAACGGCCTGAACCTGTGGGTGGTCTCCGACAATCTGCGCAAGGGTGCGGCGCTGAACGCCGTGCAGATCGCCCAGCTGCTGGACGAGACCGGCATGATCAAGCCTGCGGGCGGCTATCGCACCCTGACGGTCTGAAGTGACCACGACCGCGCCTGACGGCCGCGCGGCCCTGCTGGCCGGGCTGGGCTGCTATGTGCTGTGGGGCCTGTCGCCGCTGATCTATCAGCCGATGGGCGCGGCGGGCGCCGACGCGTTCGAGATCATGGGCCACCGGGCGGTCTGGGGCCTGCTGTGGGCCGCCGTGCTGGTCCTGTGGGCCCGCCAGTCGGATCAGGTGAAGGCCGCCTTTGCCGACCGGCGGACGCTGGGCTGGCTGATGCTGTCGACCGGGCTGATCGCCCTGAACTGGGGTCTGTTCGTCTGGGCGGTCAACAACGGCCATACGTTGGAGACCAGCCTCGGCTACTATCTGAACCCGCTGTTCAACATGGCGCTGGGGGCCTGGCTGTTTCGCGAGCGGATCAGCCGTGCGGGCCTTGTGGCCATCGGGCTGGCGGCGGCGGGCGTGGCCCTGCAGGCCGTGGCGCTGGGCCGGTTGCCGATCATCTCGCTGACGCTGGCGGTGTCGTTCGCCGCCTATGGGGTGATCCGCAAGCGCGTAAGGGCCGATGCCCAGGCCGGCCTGTTCGTCGAATGCCTGCTGATGGCGCCATTTGGTCTGGCCTGGCTGATCTGGCTGCAGACACAAGGGGCCGGGGTGTTCTTCGACAGTCCCGATGCGGCCTTCTGGCTGGCCATGGCCGGGCCGGTGACGGTCGGGCCGCTGGTGCTGTTCTCATGGGCGGCCCGGCGGCTGCCCCTGACGACGATCGGCTTTCTGCAGTTCATCGCCCCGACGATCAGTTTCGTCATCGGGGTCAGTCAGGGCGAGGAATTTACCTGGCTGCGCGGGGTGTCGTTCGGCTTCATCTGGCTGGGGGCCGCCGTCTTCCTGTGGGCCGCGTGGCGACGCGCCCGTCTGGCCCGCAAGGCCCTGGAATCCCAAGCGGAACCGGTCTAGGTAACCGCGCGGCGCAGGGTCAGCAGGGCCTGTTCGGTCAGGGCGGCATCGCCGACCGCCAGAATGCGACCGTCGTCATGCGGAGGGTGGCCCAGCCAGTCGGTGACCTTACCCCCTGCGGCCTCGATCAGGGCGACCAGCGCCGTCCAGTCCCAGGGCTTGAGCGCCGTCTCGGCCACCAGATCGATATGGCCCGAGGCCAGCATGGCATAGGCATAGGCATCGCAGCCGAGGCGGGCGAGGCGGGCCGTGGCGCGCACCTGTCGCCAGGCGCCCAGTTCGGCACCGGTGAAGATGTCCGGGTCGGTGGTCGAGATGACCGCATCGTTCAGTTTCGGACAGGCGCGGGTGGCAATCGGTGTGTCGGTGCCGCGCGCGACGCAGCGGGCCCCCGACGGGCCGCCGAGGAAGACTTCGTCCAGATACGGCTGCGCCACAGCCCCCACGACCGGGCGGCCCTGATGCGTCAGGCCGATCAATGTGGTCCACAGCGGCAGGCCGGCGACAAAGGCGCGGGTGCCGTCAACCGGATCCAGAACCCAGACGAACTCGGCATCGGGCCGGTCGGCGCCATATTCCTCGCCGACCACGCCGTGGTCGGGAAAGGTCGCCTCGATCAGGCGGCGCATGGCCGCCTCGGCCCCCCGATCGGCCTCGGTCACGGGGTCGAAGGCGCCCGGCAGTCCCTTGTCCTCGGCCACGGCCCCGGTGCGGAACAGCGGCAGGGTCACATCGGCGGCGACGCGGGCAAGCTCGAGGGCGAAGGCTTCATGTGCAGTCATGGGTGGGCGGCATACAGACGCCGCCGCCCGTCGTCACCCGCATTCTGCGAGAGCATGATTCACGCCTTCACCAGAACCCCGCCGGGGTTCTGTCTCAAACGATCAGCCTCTAGGCTACGGCGTCACCCTCGGTGTGCAGGGACTTGGCCAGATCCAGCAGGCGACGGCGCGGGCGCTCGCCCAGCTGGTAATAGGCCTGGATCAGGTCGAGGGTTTCCTTGCGGGAAAACATCTCACCGCCCGCGCCTCCGGCGGTCTCGCTGCGCTCCAGCGCCTCGGTCAGGCCGTCATAGAAATAGCTGACGGGCGTCTCGAGCGCCTCGGACAGCTGCCACAGGCGGGCGGCCGAGATGCGGTTCGCGCCGCATTCGTATTTCTGGATCTGTTGAAAGCGGATGCCGACCTGGGTGGCCAGCTGCTGCTGCGTCAGGCCCAGAAGACGGCGGCGACGGCGCAGACGGCGCCCGAGGTGAAGATCGATGTCAGTGGCCATGGCCAGTTTCCCCGTGTTGCGACCTGTCCCGAAACGGAACGGCTCGCCCTCCACGCGGCAAACCTCATGCCGGTATCGCGTCACGAGGGAATGACAGGGTTATGCGATTTCCCGGGAATGCGTCCTTGATGCAACCCGGGGCGGCGGAGCGCATTTACACTTCAGCTTGGGTATTCAATGGAAGGAAGCACACATGAACATCATTTTCTGGATCATCGTCGGTATCATCGCCGGCTGGCTGGCTGAACAGATCATGGGCCGCAGCCACGGCCTGCTCACCAATCTGATCGTCGGCATCGTCGGTGCCGTGATCGGTGGTTTCCTCGCCAACGCGCTGGGCTTTTCTTGGGGCGGCTGGATCGGGTCGACCATCGTCGCCACGCTCGGCGCCATCATCCTGCTGTTCCTGCTGGGACTGGTGAAGCGCCGCGCCTGATACGGCTGACGGACTGAAAAGAGAAAGGGCGGCTCCTTGCGGGGCCGCCCTTTTTCATATGCGATTGAGCGCCGACCCTATTCGGGGCGGATGCGCTTCTTGCGGAACGAGGGGTTCAGCGTCTGCTTGCGCAGGCGGATCGACTTGGGCGTCACCTCGACCAGTTCGTCCTCGTCGATATAGGCGATGGCCTGTTCCAGCGACATGACGCGCGGCGGGGTCAGGCGCACGGCCTCGTCCTTGCCGGAGGCGCGGACGTTGGTCAGCTGCTTGCCCTTGATCGGGTTGACGTCGAGGTCGTCCCAGCGGCTGTTCTCGCCGATGATCATGCCCTGGTAGGTCTTTTCGCCGGCGCCGACGAACATGACGCCGCGATCCTCGAGGTTCCACAGGGCAAAGGCGGCGGTTTCACCGTCGGAGTTGGAGATCAGCACGCCCTTGAGGCGGCCGGCGATCTCGCCCTTGAAGGCTTCGTAGTGGCTGAACACGCGGTTCAGCACGCCCGAGCCGCGGGTGTCGGTCAGGAATTCGCCCTGATAGCCGATCAGCGAGCGCGACGGGCATTTCAGCTGGATGCGGGTCTTGCCGGCGCCCGATGGCCCCATGTCGGTCATCTCGGCCTTACGCGCCGAAAGCTTTTCGATGACGATGCCGCTGAACTCGTCGTCGACGTCGATCATGACGTCCTCGATGGGCTCCAGCTTCTCGCCGTTCTCGCCGGTCTGGAACACCACGCGCGGACGGCTGATGGAGACCTCGAAGCCTTCGCGGCGCATGTTCTCGATCAGCACGCCCAGTTGCAGTTCGCCGCGACCGGCCACTTCATAGGCGTCCCCGCCTGCGGTGGTGGTGACGCGGATCGCGACATTGGCCTCGGCTTCTTTCAGCAGGCGGTCGCGGATGACGCGGGACTGGACCTTGTCGCCTTCACGGCCGGCCAGCGGGCTGTCGTTGACCGAGACGGTCATGGAGATGGTCGGCGGATCGATCGGCTGGGCGGGCAGGGCCTCGGTGACTTCCATGGCGCACAGGGTGTCGGCCACGGTCGCCTTGGACATGCCGGCGATGGCGACGATGTCGCCTGCTTCAGAGCCCTCGTCCAGGGCCGTCCGCTTCAGGCCGCGGAAGGCCAGAACCTTGGTGATGCGGCCGCGCTCGATTTCCTTGCCTTCGCGGTCGAGGGCGTGGATCGCCATGCCGGGGACGGCCTTGCCGCTCTCGATCCGGCCGGTGAGGATCCGGCCGAGGAAGGGGTCGGACTCGATCAGCACGTTCAGCATCTGGAACGGCTTGTCCTTGTTCTCCTGCACCTTGGGCGGGGGCACATGGTCAACGATGAGGTCGAACAGCGGCGACAGGTCGTCATTGGGCTTGTCCAGGTCCATCGTCGCCCAGCCGTTGCGGCCCGAGGCGTAGATGTGGGGGAAGTCCAGCTGTTCATCCGTCGCGCCGATGGCAGCGAACAGGTCGAAGGTCTCGTTGTGGACGCGGTCCGGGTCGGCGTGGGCGCGGTCGACCTTGTTGATGCACAGGATCGGACGCAGGCCCATCTTCAGCGCCTTGGTCAGCACGAACTTGGTCTGGGGCATGACGCCCTCTTCGGCGTCGACCAGGATGACGCAGCCGTCCACCATGCCGAGGATCCGCTCGACCTCACCGCCGAAGTCGGCGTGGCCGGGGGTGTCGATGATGTTGATCCGGGTTTCGCCCGCCTTGCCGTTCCAGAGCACCGAGGTGCACTTGGCCAGGATGGTGATGCCGCGCTCTTTTTCCTGATCGTTGGAATCCATGGCGCGCTCGGTGGTCGCCTCATTGGCGCGGAAGACACCGGACTGGGCCAGAAGCTGGTCGACGAGCGTGGTCTTGCCATGGTCGACGTGGGCAATGATGGCGACGTTACGAAGGTTCATTTGGAATATCAGACGTGCAGGGCGGCCGGCAGATGCGGGCCGCAGGGTGAGGGCGACGGTGCGGGGAGCGCGCGCCTCATACAGGGCCGCGCGACGAAAGGCCAGCCGTAGAGGGTTCAACGATCACGGATCACCGGCCGGTCGGCGCGTCGGCATCGCACGGGGCAGGCCGGCCGTCGACATCGCCCGGCACGACGAACAGGTGGCGTGTCCGCTGACCGGTCGGCCCTGTAGGCACGGTGACGGACGGCAGGGGGTGGGCGCCCGGAACGCGCGAGGGCCCGGGGCAGGTGGTGACCAGAAGGGCGGGGTGTGAAGCGTCCCGGCTCTCCAGCGCGCGGGCCATCTCATAATAGTGCGCCGGAGCCTGACCCGGAGGTGCGGGCCAGACGCGCACCGTGAGGGGGGTGTGCCGGAGATAATAGGTCAGCTGGGCGGCGTCCGTCCGGGTCTCGGCGATCACGGTCCGGAGCCCTTCTGCCTCGGCCTGTATGGCAACCGCCCCGGACAGGGTCGGCCAGCCCTGGACCCGCTGATAGGGCTCGCTGCCGAAGCGGCCGAGGCGGTCCGGTCGGGAATCGCCCGCCAGCAGCAGGCCCTGGAACGCCAGTCCGAGGAGCAGGCCGGCGACCGGCCAGACCCTGAGGCGCCAGCGCGCAAACAGCAGGCCGCTGAGAATCCACACCGCGATCAGGGCCGTGGCCGCCCAGTTGGCGTGGGCCCGGCCCAGAAAGGCCAGCAGGGTCAGGGCCGCCAGCACCGGCAGCGACAGGGCCAGCATCAGCCGCTCGGTCTCGTCCAGACGACGCATGCGGCCCATGGCAAGGAGGGCGACAGCAAGGGCTACGGGCCCGGCCAGCAGGAACTGGGCGGCGATGAACTCCAGTCCGCTGCCGATATCCAGCGCCAGACCCTCGCCACGGGCGTTGTCGGCGGTGTGCTGGAAGGTGACGGCGCCGTTCAGGGCGTTCCAGACCAGATTGGGACTGAAGATCAGCAGGCCGGCGGCCAGCGCCAGCCAGACGGCGGGTCGCCGGAGGGTCCTGCGGCTGAGCGGGTCAATGAGCGCCGCGACCACCAGACAGGGCAGCAGATAGGCCATGGCGTATTTCGACAGCAGGCCGAGGCCGAGGGACACCGCCAGCAAAGCCAGCCAGCCCCGGCCTCCCCCGGCCCTCAACCGCACAAAGGCCAGCACGGCCAGCGCCCAGAACATCAGCAGCGGGGCGTCGGTCGAGGCGATCCGTGCCGAAAAGGCCGCGCCCGGGGCCAGCAGCACGCCCAGCCCCGCCCACCAGGCCGCCCTGCGCCCGCCGAGGGTGGCGGCGGCGGCAAAGACAGCGAGCGCAGTCACCGCCCAGCTGAGCGTCGAGGGCGCCCGGACGCAGGCTTCGGTTGAGCCGCAGACCGGCTCGGCCGCCGCAATCATCCAGGCGAGGAACGGGGGCTTGGAAAAATAGCCCCAGGCGAGGTCCTGGCTCCAGGCCCAGTACTGGGCCTCGTCGATGTAGAGGTCGACATGCGCGTTCCAAAGGCCAAGCAGACGCACCCCGGTCAGGGCTGCGACCGCTGCGACCCATCCGACGGGGATCAGTTCATGGCGGGCGCCGGTTCGGGGCGCACCCGACGTTTCCGACGCGCCCGGCGCGCCGTCACGGGGCAGTGAAGCATCAGGCGATGCAGGAGACAGAGAACCAGAGCGGTGAGGGCCCATGACAACACGATGTCCGACAGAAAGTGACCGCCGAAAAGCAGGCGGTTGAACGAGAGGGCCGCACCGTAGGCGAAGGCGGCCGGGATCAGGACGGCACGCCACGGCTGCGGCGTCATGACGATCGCTGTTGCCACGATCCACGCGGCAGACGACGCCTCACCCGAGACGAAGGAACAGTTCGAGGCACACTGATCCGTGATCGCCCAGGCCCGCGTGAACTCGGCCTCGCCGCCGAACATCTCGATCTGGATCGGCCGGGCCCGGCCCCAGCTGCCCTTGAAGACGGCGTTCACGACCAGACCCGAGGCCATGGCCAGGCCGGCGATGAGGAACAGGGCCTTCCTCGCCTCGTGGCGGCGGGTCCACCCGCCACGAACGATGACGACGATCAGCCCGAGCAGCGCCAGACCCATGACCCACGTCGACGACTGGCGCAGCGCCCTCAACGCCGGATCGGAGGCGGCGACGAACCCCCGCTCGGCATCGAAGACGGCCTGGGTGACGGCCAGGTCGACCCCCGGCAACAGCACGAAAAAAGCCGACAGGATCACGGTCGCGACGAGGGCGACGGTCAGGGGTGAGGCGGTGTCGACGCCCGCCGCCCACGACAGCCTCAACCGCTGGAGCTCCCGGCGCAGGCCACGCCGAACTCCGGTCCATTGACCGGCCGGAGCCACGCCGGACAGCGTCTGCACATGCGTCATCGATTCCCCCAAACCGGACGTCGCCCTGGGGATGCGAATGCCTGACTCGTGCGGCATCCGCGTCACCGAAACATGGGTGTCCTGTGTCGCTTCGGTGCCCGTTTCATTGCAGGTCGTCCCGGATCGGACGGATGGCGGGGCGGGGTTCAGCGGGTCCGCGTGTCGCGAACTCATGTGTAGGGGCTCATCGGTCTTGCCGTCCGGGCTGGCGCTTGCGGTACGGAAGGGACTGATGAGGGAGGCGGGGACGCCCGGCCAACGTCAATGCACGAACGGTCGTTCGGTCTGCACGAGCGGCGTCGGGCGGCGCCTGTCAGAAGGGATCAGCGCATGAAGGGAGTGCTCGGCCTCACGAACGGTCAGGTCTGCGCGAGGCTGGTCTCCACCGCCAGACTGGCCGCCACTTCGGCCCGCCGGTTTCGCGCAACCGGCAGGACCAGACCGTTCGACAGGCGCACCTGCGTGCGGCCGCGCGTTCGGGCCACCTCGGCGACGAACGCCGGGTCGACCCAGTGGGAGCGATGAATGCGGATCCCGGCCTGGGGGCCCAGCTGCTCAAGGGCCTCGCCGAAGCCTTGCAGGATCAGGCTGTCACCCATCGTGGTATAGACCCGCAGATAGTGCAGCTCGGCGCTCAGGGCGATGAGCCGTCCCCGTCGGCCCGGTGGGAGCCGCCGCATGAAGCCCGGCTCCGCGGCCGCCCCGGTGTCCTGGTGCGTCGACGATGGCTCCGGGTCGGGCAGCCTCAGAAACCGCGCGGCGTTCAGGCCCAGCCAGAGCAGGGCTGCGGGGGGTGCCAGACTGGCCCACTCCTCGATCAGTCCGGCCCAGCTCCAGCCGTCCGCTTCGGTGGGATCGAGGGGCGCGACCATGAGGTGATCGAGGCCCAGCGCCATCGGCGTCAGCAGCGCGGACGCCAGAATCCCCGCCGCCGTGATCGCAGCCCAGGGGTTCACCCTTGGCGCGACATGGCGGGAGATGAGAACCTGGCACCCTTGGGCGAGCGTGAGGAAGAGGAAGACGTGCGCGCCCCAGAAGGCGATCAGTGCGGGCAGGCTCAACACCTGCGTCGGCGTCGGCTCCAGGAAGACGAACAGGGCCGTCAGCCCCGCGCCCGCCGCGCCCAGAAAGCCGAGCCAGGTGCGTGTGGGGTCGATCCGCTCGAGCAGGGTCATGGCCGAGAGATAGCACCGCTTACGGCCAAGCCAAGCGACAGGCGCGCCGCGACCGATCGACGCGCCGAATTCGACCGGCCGATCGTTCTGCGTGGCCACGCCATGGCCCATCTGCTAGGGACCGGCCCGTCGTCGCCCAGGCCAAATTCCATGCCCGAACTTCCCGAGGTCGAAACTGTCAGGCGGGGTCTGGAGCCGGTGCTGGCGGGGGCGACCCTGTCGGTCGTGCGCCAGAACCGTGCCGACCTGCGCTTTCCTTTTCCCGACCGGTTCGTCGATCGGCTGGACGGCGCGACCGTGCTGTCGGTCGGGCGCCGGGCCAAATATCTGCAGATGCCCCTGTCGACCGGCGAGACCTGGGTGACCCATCTGGGCATGACCGGGCGGTTCACCCTGGATGGCGAGATGCTGGGCGAGTTTGAGACCGACGCCCCCGTGCGCGGCCCGCACGAGCACCTGAGCCTGTGTGCCAGGCGGGCGGGCGTCGCCACGCGGGTGGGCTATGCCGACGCCCGCCGGTTCGGCTTCATGGGCCTGATCCCGACGGATGAGATCGAAGGCCATCCATGGTTTGCCGGTCTGGGGCCCGAGCCGATGGGCAACGGCTTTTCCGCGGACCATCTGAAGGCGCGCTTCAAGGACCGCCGCCAGCCGGTCAAGGTGGCCCTGCTGGACCAGCGCCATGTCGCGGGGCTGGGCAATATCTATGTGTGCGAGGCGCTGTGGCGGGCGCAGATCTCGCCCTTTGCCGCGTCGGGCAGCCTGTCGGCCGCGCGGCTGGAGCGGCTGACGGTCGCGGTGCGCGATGTGCTGGCCGAAGCCATCGCCGCCGGCGGCTCGACCCTGCGCGACTTTGCCAATGCCGAGGGCGGTCAGGGCTATTTCCAGCACAGCTTCGACGTCTATGGCCGCGAGGGCCAGCCCTGCCGCCGCAACGCCGATCACCCGGTCATCCGCAGACAGGTCCAGGGCGGACGCTCGACCTTCTGGTGCCCGGCCTGTCAGAGGAGATAGGGCATGGATCAACGCATCATCCTGTTTCGCGGCATGAACACCGGCGGGGTGCGGGCCCCCGTGTCGGACCAACGGGCCATGGCGACAGAGATGGGACTGGGAAATCCCCGGACGCTTCTGGCCAGTGGCAATCTGGTGGTCGAGAGTGATCGGGATTCTGAGAGTCTGGAGGGCGAGATCGAGGCGGCGATGGAGGCCCGGTTCGGGCTGAAGGTCTCGGTGATGGTCCGCACGTCGTCGGACTGGCGGGGTCTGATCGACGCCAACCCCTTTGCGACGGAGGCGGCCAGGGAGCCGTCAAAGGTGCTGGCCATGGTCATGAAGGCCGGGATCAAGGACGGGGCGCTGGACGGGTGCCGGGCGCTGGCCGAGGGCGGCGAGCGGGTCGAGGCCGTGGGCGGCGTTCTCTATTTCTGGTTCCCGAACGGCCAGGGCCAGTCGGCCATCTTCAAAAAGGCCACGCCGCGCCTGCTGGGCATGGGCACCGGCCGCAACTGGAATACGGTGCTGAAGCTGGGGGCCATGGTCGGGGTATCGCCGGACTGACGGTCTTTGGTAGGAAGGCCCGGAAATCAGAGGAGCGCCCCCATGACGCACGCAGCGACCGATACCTATGACACCCTGGCGATCGAGCGCCATGACGACGGCTATGCGGTGGTGACCCTGAACCGGCCGGAGGCGCTGAATGCGCTGAACTCGGCCCTGTTTCGCGATCTGGCGGCCTTTCTGGATGCGGTCGAGCATGACGATACGGTCCGCTGCCTGATCCTGACGGGGTCGGGGGACAAGGCCTTTGCGGCGGGCGCCGACATCAAGGAGATGGCCGACCAGACCTATGCCCAGATGTATACGGGCAATTTCTTTGCCCTCGGCCACGACCGGATCACCCGCTTCAGAAAGCCGATCATCGCCGCCGTCAACGGCTTTGCCCTCGGCGGCGGCTGCGAGCTGGCCATGCTGTGCGACTTCATCGTGGCCTCGGAGAAGGCGAAGTTCGGCCAGCCCGAGATCAATCTGGGCGTGGCCCCGGGCATTGGCGGCTCGCAGCGCCTGACCCGGCTGGTCGGCAAGTCCAAGGCCATGGACATGGTCCTGACCGCGCGGATGATGGATGCGGCCGAGGCCGAACGGGCCGGGCTGGCCAGCCGGGTCGTGCCCCACGACACCCTGATGGACGAGGTCCGCAAGATCGCCGCGAAGATCGCCGCGCAAAGCCCGCTGGCCGTCATGGCCAACAAGGAGATGGTCAATGCCGCGCTGGAAACGACCCTGACCCAGGGCGTCCAGTTCGAACGCCGCCTGTTCCACAGCCTGTTCGCCTTCGAGGACCAGAAGGAGGGCATGTCGGCCTTTGTCGAAAAGCGGAAGCCGGCCTTTAAGGGGAAGTGAAGCGGTGCGCGGACTCGCGTTGACCCCTCCAAGCCTTTCCGCTATAGCCGCGCGCTCTTGAGATTTCTGCGCCGTGGATCGGTTCCGCGGCGCTTTCTGTTCAAAGGTTCTGACTGATGGCCAACAACGCCGGTGCCAAGAAGGCGATCCGCAAGATCGAGGCCCGTACCGAAGTGAACAAGGCGCGCCGCACGCGCGTCCGCACCTTCCTGCGCAAGTTTCAGGAAGCCGTGACGGCCGGTGACGCCGGCGCCGCCAAGACCGCTTTCGTCGAGGCTCAGTCCGAGCTGATGCGGGCCGTGTCCAAGGGCGTGGTTCACAAGAATACGGGCTCGCGCAAGGTGTCTCGCCTGGCCGCCCAGCTGAAGAAAATTTCTGCAGCCTGACGGCGGCCGCTTCGGCGGCACCCGGACAGCCCTTCATGCGGCTGTCACGTGAAAATCGAGAAAATTCAACGGCGAGACAGGGTTTCCTGTCTCGCCGTTTGCGTGTCTGCAGATAACGGTTCGCAACGAATTCTGTGCTCGCCCGTGTGGCGAAATCGACAATTTCTCAAGCGTGAAATGGCTTTAGCGGAGTCAACAAATTTAACTGCGTTTGGGCTCGCGAATCAGCGTTGACGCTCCCCGTCGCGGGAGTAGTTTGGGCCTCCATCGCACTTCCATCCCAACACGGATGAAGGCGGCGCGGAACGCGATTTCGTGTCGGCGGGAGATGTCTGTTCGAGTGCCTTACCAGGCCTGAAAAGCATATGCTTTTCGGGGTGGGCAGGGTCGTCCCTGAAGTCGGGGGCGCCTCCGGGGCAAGCGGGCAGGAGGTGCGGGGCAGAAGCTTTGGGATGCGTGATGCAGGGTGGCACAATGATGGCGAGCGAGACGACGGCGATGACCGATCCGGACCGGATCTGGACCGAGGCGGCCGTGCGGCTGCGATCGGAAATCGGCGACGGACCGTTCAGCTCCTATATCGCCCCCTCGGCAGTCCGCATGGACAGCGCGGGCCAGCTGATCCTGGTCACGCCCACCGCCTATGCCCGCGACTGGGTGCGCAAGAATGCCCTGCGTCGCGTCAATGAACTGTGGCTGGGCCTGGACGGCCTGTCGCGCCGGCTTGAGGTCCGCTGCCGGGCCGAAATGGGCTCGGTGCCGCCGGCTTCTGCTGTGCAGGGGGCGCCTGCCGCTTCCGCGCCGTCGGCCGGGTTCCAGCCCATGCCGGCCCCGACGGTCGGCCCCGTGGCCGACGGCCCGCGGGCCGTGCGCGCCGCCGGTCTTCAGGATCGGCTGACATTTGACGGCTTTGTCGAAGGGCACGGCAATGCTTTTGCCCTGGCGATCGCCAGACAGGTCGCGGCCTGGGCCGACGGCCATTTCAATCCGGTCTTCCTGTGCGGCCCCTATGGCTTCGGCAAGACCCACCTGCTGAACGCCATCGCCTGGGAGGCCCAGCGCCTGCGGCCGGAGGCCAAGGTCGTCTATCTGACGGCCGAGCGTTTCCTGTCGACCTTCGTCAAGGCCATGCAGGACCGCCAGACCGCCGCCTTCAAGGACAGTCTGCGTAATGCCGACATGCTGCTGATCGACGATGTGCAATTCGTCGGCGGCAAGACCTCGACCCAGGAAGAACTGCTGTCGACCCTGACCGCCCTGATCCAGGACGGCCGCCGGGTGGTGCTGTCGGCCGACCGGCCGCCGCTGGCCCTGACCGAGATCGAACCCCGCCTGCGCGGACATATGGCCTCGGGCCTGACCTGCCCGATCGAGCCGGGTGACCGGGCGCTGAAGCTGGCCGTGGCCCGCAACCGGCTGGAGGCCCTGTCGCGTCTCGGCGTCGTTGACGGCGTGATCGGCGATGCCGTGCTGGAACATCTGGTGGACCGGACCCCGGGCTCGATGCGCGAGCTGGAAGGCGCCGTCACGACCCTGGCGGCCGTCTCGGGCGGTCGGCTGTCGGCCCTGACGGTCGAGGACACCCAGAAACTGCTGGGCGCGGCCCTGCGCGGCGGCCCCGAGCGCCGCATCACCGTCGACGAGATCCAGAAGACGGTCTCCGAACATTTCAACCTGAAACAGGCCGACCTGTTGAGCGAGCGACGCACCCGCGCGGTCGCCCGTCCCCGTCAGATCGCCATGTATCTGTGCAAGCAGCACACGACGCGCTCCTATCCCGATATCGGGCGGCGCTTCGGCGGGCGCGATCACACGACCGTGCTGCATGGCGTGCGCAAGATCGACAGCCTGCTGGCTACCGACGAACAGATCGCTCGCGACGTCGAGACCCTGACCCGCAAGCTGCGCGGCTAGGGTCCGCGGGGAGCGGGGTGGGGTCCGTCCACACCCTTATCCACACCTGCCGTCCGGGTTGGCCGAGGGGGCGGGGCCTGATGTTCAAGCCCTTTCTTGCTCTGGCCGCGCGATACGCTAGTGTCCAAGGCCCTTCTTTCTCGTGGCGGCCTTGAGTCGCTGCGTCCGGGCGAGACGACATGCAGCTGACTATCGAACGATCCGCGCTCCTCAGGGCTCTCAGCCACGTCCAGAGCGTTGTCGAACGCCGCAACACCATTCCGATCCTGGCCAATGTGCTGCTCAGCGCAGGCCGGGACCGGCTGTCGTTCTCGGCCACCGACCTCGACATGGAAATGGTCGATGAGGCCGAGGCCGTCGTCCAGGTCGAGGGGCAGATCACCGCCCCCGCCCATACCCTGTACGAAATCGCCCGCAAACTGCCCGAAGGGGCCGAGGTGTCGCTGGTCTATTCGGGCGACGACCCGCGCCTGACGGTCCAGGCGGGCCGGTCCAAATTCAACCTGCCGGTGCTGCCGGCGGGCGACTTTCCGGTCATGTCGACCGAGGCGGGCGGGTCGCGCTATTCGCTGGCCAAGGAAGACCTGATCCGGCTGATCGACAAGACCCGGTTCGCCGTCTCGACCGAGGAAACCCGCTATTATCTGAACGGCCTCTACCTGCACACGGTGGCCGAGGACGGCGTGCCCCTGCTGCGTACCGTGGCCACCGACGGCCACCGTCTGGCCCTGGCCGAGACCCCGGCCCCCGAGGGTGCCGCCGGCAGCCCCGGCGTGATCGTGCCGCGCAAGACCATCGATCAGGTCCGCCGCTTGCTGGATGACGGCTCGGGCGCGGTCGAGGTGATCGTCTCGCCCCAGAAGATCCGTTTCGAATTCGGCCAGGCGGCCCTGACCTCCAAGGTCATCGACGGCGCCTTCCCCGACTATATGCGCGTCATTCCCAAGGGGAATGACAAACAGGCCGACATCGACCGCGCCGTCTTCGCCGCCGCCGTCGACCGGGTGGCCACCATCTCGGCCGAAAAGAGCCGCAGCGTGAAACTGGCCTTCGAGCTGGACCGCGTGACCCTGACGGTGCGCAATATGGAGGCCGGCCAGGGCGTCGAGGAAGTCGAGATCGGCTATTCCGAAGAGCCCTTCGAGATCGGCTTCAACGCCCGCTATCTGCTGGATGTCTGCGGCCAGATCACCGGCGAGACCGCCGCCTTCAAATTCGCCGACCCGGCCAGCCCCACCCTGGTCCTCGATCCCGGCGACCCCGGCGTCCAGTATGTGCTGATGCCGCTGAGGGTGTAGGGCGTGCAGGCTCCCCCGCCTGAGGAGGTCGGCGCGCCGCTCGAAGCCGCGATCGCCGCCGCACAGGATGGCGGAAACCTGGATGACCTCGCGGCGGTGTTCATGAGGGCGCAGGTCGTCGTCATGCTCGCGGAAGACCCGGGGCCTGACCCTCAGACCCTCTCGCCGCTCACGGTGACGACGCCGCAGGGCTATGCCGCGCTGGTCGTCTTCACGACCGCCGGGAAGTGTTCGACCTGGGCCCACAATGCGCCCCAATATCCCTATGCGCGTCAGGTTCGCGCCGACTGGGTCCTGAACGTCGTCGGCGATGACTACGGCGTCATGGTGAACCCCGGCCATACCCTCGGCTTCAGCATGCCGCCGCACGGCGTGGACCGGATGAAGGCGCGCGGGGCCCCGGCGGGCCAAAGCGTATAGGCCCGGCCATCGGCGGCTTGGGATGGCCCTCAATAGTGGCTAGGGAAGGGGGCGGACGCCCTTGAGCCCCCCGCGCCTCACCAGCCCCTCGTCGAAGCCGTGATCACCACCCTCACCCTCACTGATTTCCGTTCGTACGGGACCGCGCGGCTGGAGCCGGGGGCGGGGCCTGTGGTGCTGCATGGGCCGAACGGGGCCGGCAAGACCAATCTGCTGGAGGCGCTGAGCCTGCTGACGCCGGGCAAGGGGCTGCGCGGGGCGACGGCGGCCGAGATGGGGCGGCGCGAACCGGGCGAGGCTTCCGGGCGGCCCTGGGCGGTGGCGGTCGAGCTGGACGACGACACCCGGCTGGGCACCGGCGTGCCGGGGGCGGGCGCCGCGCGGCGCATTGTGCGCATCAATGGCGAGACGGCCCAGCCCGGCCGGCTGCTGGAGTATCTGCGGCCCGTCTGGGCCACGCCGGAGCAGGACCGACTGTTTTCAGATGCACGGGCCGACCGGCTGCGCTTCTTCGACCGGCTGGTGTTTGCCGCCGTGCCCGACCATGCGGCCGCGGTCGCCGCCTATGACAAGGCCCTGCGCGAGCGGCTGCGCCTGTTGCTGCAGGCGGCGGAGGGGGGCGAGGCCGACCCCCTGTGGCTGGACGCGCTGGAGGCCCGGCTGGCCGAGGCGGGCGCGCGTATGGCCGGGGCCCGGGTTGCGGCTCTGTCGGCGCTGCAGGACGCCATTGACGCCCGCGCGGGGCGGCCCTTCCCCCAGGCCGACCTGGGTCTGTCCGGTGAGGCCGAATGGCGCAGCGGGGCAGGCGAGGCGACTGAGGCGGTCGAGGGCTTTTTGCGCGACGGGTTCCGGACCGCCCGCATCCGTGACGGGGCGGCGGGGCGTTCGCTGTTCGGCCCGCACCGGACCGATCTGACGGCGCTTCACCGCGAGAAGAACCGACCGGCCGCCGAGGGCTCGTCGGGCGAGCAGAAGGCCTTGGTGCTGAACCTGATCCTGGCCCAGATCACCCGGCTGGCGGATCAGACGGCGCGGCCCCTGCTGCTGCTGGACGAGGCCCCGGCCCACCTCGATGCCGACCGCCGCACGGCCTTGTTCGACGAGATCGAGGCGCTGGGTCGCGAGCGCGGCCTGCAGGCCTTCATGACCGGCACCGAACGGGTGTTGTTCGAGGGTCTGGAGGGGCGAGCGCGGTTCGTGCGGGTTGCAGATGGCGCCCTCGTCGCGGAGTGACACGCTGACAGATTTTGTCATCTTCTGACATCGGGCGTACAATAGCCCATGGCCACGACGTCGATGAACATCGCCCTGACCGACGACCTGAAGGCGTTTATCGACGCTGAGGTCGCCAAGGGGGAGTATGCCTCCGCCAGCGAGTACGTCTGCGATCTCGTCCAACACCAGAGGGCGATTGTGAAAGTGCGGGACCTTGTGGAGGAGGGGGGAAGCTCTCCGCTGGGGCCGGTTGTCGACGAGGCGTATTGGCAACGTCAGCGAGACCGAGTCCGGGCACGGGCGAACCGCGGCGCGGCATGACGCGAAAGCCGGTCCGGCCCCGCGCGGCGGCCACGGCCGATTTCGACCAGATTTCAGACTATTACCTTGCCGAGGCCGGACTCGCGGTGGCGCTCAGACTCGGTGACGCGGTGAGGACCGCTTTCCGGGAATTGGAGAACGCTCCCGGCATCGGGTCTCCGCTGCTGGGGCAGCGGCTGGTGCGTCCCGGCCTTCGCACACTCGCTGTGTCCGGTTTTCCCTATCTGATCTGCTATTTTGAGCGCCCCGACTACACCGATGTCTGGCGCATCCTGCATGGGTCGAGGGATCTGGGCGCGGTCCTTGATCAGGCGGATTTCGGTAGCGGCTGACCGCCCCTTTTCCTCGCAATTCCCGTCCAATTTCCTATATATTTAGCCGGTTCGATACGGGGCAGATTCGTCTGGCCAACCTTTCGTGTCCGCCCCTGTTTTCCGGGCCCGCCAGGCGGGCGTCTTAATGACCGACTTCATGACCGATCCGACTGCCGACATGCCCGAATACGGCGCCGATTCCATCAAGGTTCTCAAGGGGCTGGATGCTGTCCGCAAACGCCCCGGCATGTATATCGGCGACACCGACGACGGCTCTGGCCTGCACCACATGGTCTATGAGGTGGTCGACAACGCCATCGACGAGGCCCTGGCCGGCCATGCCGATCTGGTGCAGGTGATCCTGAACGCCGACGGATCGGTGACGGTCACCGACAACGGGCGCGGAATTCCGACCGATATCCACGAAGGCGAGGGCGTCTCGGCGGCCGAGGTCATCATGACCCAGCTGCACGCCGGCGGAAAGTTCGACCAGAATTCCTACAAGGTCTCCGGCGGTCTGCACGGCGTCGGCGTGTCCGTGGTCAACGCCCTGTCGGACTGGCTGCAGCTCAAGATCTATCGTCACGGCAAGTCGCACGAGATGCGCTTTGAGCGCGGCGACACGGTCAAGCCGCTGGTGGTGACCGGCGAGGCCCCGATCCGCGAGGACACCGGCAAGCCCCTGACCGGCACCGAGGTGACCTTCTATCCGTCGGTCACGACCTTTTCGCACATCGATTTCGACCTGAAGACGCTGGAACACCGGCTGCGTGAGCTGGCCTTCCTCAACTCGGGCGTGGTCATCAAGCTGATCGACCGCCGCCATCCCGAGCCGGTCGAGATCCTGTTGCATTACGAGGGCGGGGTCGGGGCCTTTGTGCGCCATCTGGACAAGTCCAAGGCGCCGATCCTCAGCGACGTCATCGTCATCCGCGGCAAGAAGGAGGGGATCGAGATCGATCTCGCCCTGTGGTGGAACGACAGCTATCACGAGACCATGCTGTGCTTCACCAACAACATCCCCCAGCGGGATGGAGGCACCCACCTGTCGGCCTTCCGCGCCAGCCTGACGCGCGTCATGGGCGCTTATATCGAAAGCTCGGGTCTGGCCAAGAAGGAGAAGGTCTCGGTCTCGGGCGAGGATGCCCGCGAAGGCCTGACCTGCGTCCTGTCGGTCAAGGTGCCCGACCCGAAATTCTCCAGCCAGACCAAGGATAAGCTGGTCTCGTCCGAGGTGCGTCCGGCGGTCGAGGGCCTGTGCTCGGAAGGTCTGTCGACCTGGTTCGAGGAACATCCGGTCGAGGCCAAGCTGGTGGTCGCCAAGATCGTCGAGGCGGCCGCGGCCCGCGAAGCCGCGCGCAAGGCCCGCGACCTGACCCGGCGCAAGTCGGCACTGGAAATCTCCAGCCTGCCCGGGAAGCTGGCCGACTGTCAGGAACGCGACCCGGCCAAGTCTGAACTGTTCATCGTCGAGGGTGACTCCGCCGGCGGCTCGGCCAAACAGGCGCGCAACCGCGAGAACCAGGCCGTCCTGCCCCTGCGCGGCAAGATCCTGAATGTCGAGCGGGCGCGCTTTGACCGGATGCTGTCGTCCGACCTGATCGGGACGCTCATTCTGGCGCTGGGCACGGGCATCGGTCGCGATGACTTCAATGCCGACAAGCTGCGCTATCACAAGATCATTCTGATGGCCGACGCCGACGTCGACGGCGCCCACATCCGGACCCTGCTGCTGACCTTCTTCTATCGCCAGATGCCCGAGCTGATCGAGCGCGGCCACGTCTATATCGCCCAGCCGCCGCTCTACAAGGTGACCAAGGGCAAGCACGGCCGCTATCTGAAGGACCAGTCCGAGATGGACGCCTATCTGATCGAGGAGGGCGTCAGCGAGGCCACGCTGGACCTGGCCGATGGTGAACGCCGCACCGGCATGGACCTGCAGGGGCTGACGCGCGAGGCCAAGGCCTTCAAGGCGGGCGTCGACCGGCTGTCGCAACGGGCCCCGGCCTTTGCCATCGAACAGGCGGCGCTGGGCGGACTGTTCGACGAGAACGCGCCGCTGGATCAGGCCCTGCTGGACCGGGTCTCGACCGGACTGGACCGCTATGCCGAAGAGGGCGACGGACCGTGGACCGGCGCTCCCGGTGATCAGGGGGCGGTGGTCTTCCACCGTGTCCGCCGTGCGGTGGCGGAGACCATCGTGCTGGAAGAAGCGCTGATCCGCTCGCTGGACGCGCGTCGTCTGGGCGAGCGCGCCCATGCCTTTGACGGGGTGTTCGGCACCCCCGCCACCTATCGCCGGAAGGATAAATCCGCCGAAATCCGGGGGCCCCTGGACCTGCTGGCCACCGTGCTGGAAGCCGGCCGCAAGGGCCTGTCGATCCAGCGCTACAAGGGTCTGGGCGAGATGAACCCGGACCAGCTGTGGGAAACCACCTTGGACGCCAATGCCCGCACCCTGCTGAAGGTGCAGGTCAATCAGGCCGATGAGGCCGATGACCTGTTCGCCAAGCTGATGGGCGATGTCGTCGAACCGCGCCGGGAGTTCATTCAGGAAAACGCCCTGGACGCCGCCGTCGACGTCTAGGTCGGTGCCGTGAGGGTGGCGATCTGCCGGATCAGGCCTTCAGCCTGCTGCTGGATCTCGTCGGCATCTGTACCGGCCTGTGCCGCCGTGTCCAGACGGGCCGCAGCCTCCCATACCGTGTTGAAGCCAAGGCTGGCCGAGGTGCCCGCCAGCCTGTGGGCCAGTGCGGCCAGGGCAGCATTCCGCCGGGGAATGGGGCCGTCGGCCAGCAGCGATGCCAGCTCTGCCGGAATGCCCGCCAGATGGTCCAGATAGCGCAGCTTGAGAGCCTCCACGGCCGGGTTGCCGTCCATGACGGCCGGCGCCTCCCGCTTGTCCGCCGGCCCGTCACACAGCTGGTCGATCCGCTCGACCAGACGATCCATGGCGACCGGCTTGCCCAGATGCTCCGTCATGCCCGCCGCCTTGCAGGCTGCCACCTGTTCGGGGAGAACATTGGCCGAAAGCCCGATCACGGGGACGCGTCCCGCCGGACCGGGCAGGTCACGGATGGCACGGGTGGCGGCCATGCCGTCCATTCCGGGCATCTGGATATCCATGAGGATGACGTCGACGGCCGGGCCCGATTGCAAGGCGCTCAGGGCGGCCTCGCCGGAGTCGACCGAGGTGACGGTGTGACCCGCCTGGCCGAGCCCGATCTCGAGCAGTTCCCGGTTGATGTCGACGTCATCGACCACCAGAACCCGCACCCCGCGTCGCGCGACGGTGATCGGCGCGCCCCGGTCGGGGGTGATCGCCCCCGTAGCGGGGGCCGGCACAGCCGGGAGTTCCAGCGCCACCTGCGTGCCCTTGCCGGGGCGGCTGCGGACCGTGATGTCGCCGTCCATGAGCCGGGCCAGCGACCGACTGATCGAGAGGCCCAGGCCCGTCCCGCCGAAATTGCGCGAGATGGAGGCATCGGCCTGGGAGAAGCTGTCAAAGACGCTTTCGATCCGGTCCGGCGGGATACCGGGTCCGGTATCCCTGACCACGAGCCGCAGGCACCCCTTGCGAATGGACCACGCGATCTCGACGGCACCCTGTCCGGTGAATTTCGCGGCATTGCCGATAGTATTCAGCAGGATTTGACGGATACGATCTTCGTCGCCCAGGATTATATCCTTGCCGACCCGTGGCCCCTTCACCGTGATGGACAGCCGGGGATCGGGATAGGCGGCCCGGACCAGATCCACCGCCTCGGCCACCAGCCCGGACAGGGCGAAGGGCCGGGACATGATCGTCATCTTGCCGGCTTCGATCCGTGAGAAGTCGAGGATGTCGTTGACGATCGAGAGCAGCGCCCGGGCCGAGGACTGGATACGCCCGGCATAGTGCCGCTGGTCCCCGGCCAGCTCGCCCTTCATCAACAGATCCGCAAAGCCCAGGACACCGTTGAGGGGGGTGCGAATCTCGTGGCTCATGCTGGACAGGAAGTCCGCCTTGGCCCGGCTTGCGGTCTCTGCGGCGGCAATGGCCTCCGCAAGGGCCATCTCCCGTTCGTGCCTGTCGCTGACATCGCGGATTGTATCGACGTAGGCGACGATCTCACCGTCGTCGTCACGTGAGATCGTGGGACGCGCTTCCATCCACCGTATGGATCCATCGCGGTGAATCGCCCGGTAATGAACCGCGAAGGGCAGACCTGACGCCAGACCGACGCGCCAGATTTCGTACACATGTTCAAGATCGTCGGGATGGATCAGCGCCGCGGTCGTGCGGCCTACCAGGTCTTCCGGTCTGTACCCCAGGATCGCCTCGACCGAGGGGGACAGATAGGTGAAGACGGAGTCCCGGCCATAGCGGGCGATCAGGTCCGAGGAATTGTCGGCCAGAAGGCGGTAAAGGGCCTCCTTTTCCCGGATCTGCTCCAGCAGCCTGTGGTCCTCGGTAACATCCTTGAATACGCCGAAGATCATGTCGACGTCCCCGTCGGGGGTGAGGCGGAGCTCCCCGACCGACCGGACGCGCACGATTTCGCCGGAGGGCTTCTCCAGATCCGCCTCGAACTGCCAGCCCGACCGGGCCTGGATGCTGCGCCGGATGACGTCGGCCACCATTTCGCGGTCCTCGGGGACGAACGGGGCGAGTCCGTCCTCCATCTCCGGATCGAAGGTTTCGGGGCTCACCCCGTAGATCCGGTAGACTTCAGGCGACCAGTAGGTGTCCCCGGTCCCGGGCCGGACCGTCCAGTAGCCGACCTGTCCGATGTGTTCGGCCAGCAGGGCCTGCTTGATCATCAGCCGCTCGCGGGTCGAGCGTTCGGCCATGCGCCGCTTTGTGACTTTCATGCGCGTGATCAGCCGGGCGCGCTCTGCCGCGGTGGCGCCCGCCGACAGGGCCATGAGGGCATTGGCGGCCAGGAACACCTGCAGCACCAGAACCCGGATCTGGGGATCGCCCTCGACCAGCATGGTCGGTCCCCGGTCGGCCAGGGTAAACAGGATCGAAACGATGGTAATGGCCACCATGCCGACCGCTGCTCCCTCCAGTCCCTTGCGCACCGCCAACAGGACCAGGGCTGGCGGAACCAGAAACAGCAGCGGAAGCTCGGACTGGGCAAAGACAGCGACCGTCGCTACGACCACCAGAAGCAGCTCGGGCGTCAGATAGGCAGGCTTTGATTCCCGGGACGGAAGCTGTGCCGGAGACAGCACAATCCACAGAATCGGCGCATAGACCAACAGTCCGAGAAAATCGGCCCAAAACCAGATAAAAGCTTCGTGCTGAACCAGTTGCAGGCCGGACTGCTCTAGGACGGACACGGCGATCAGTGTGGATACGATGCAGGCGACGAGGCAGGCCGCTGCGAACCGGATGATCGATGACCGCCGCAGCAGGCGTACGCTTCCGCGCCACGTCATGGCCACGGCGACAATCAGGATTTCGCAAATATTTGCGACGGTGAACATCGCCGCGCGGAGGGCCGGGTCACCGGCGATCAAATTGGCCACCGTGTTGCCTGCGAACAGGGCCGCCAACAGTCCGGCCCATTCGCGCTGGGGTGCCCGCATGACCAGCACCAGAAAAATGGCATTGACCGGCCATATGGCCGCTGTACGTCCGGTCTCGCGCGTCAGGATGAACGAGACGACAGCCACGGCACAGGCGATCGCCGCCAACATCGCCAGCCACAGATAACGTCTTGTCCGGGCGCCGATCGACCTATCAAGCGTCGGATCAGGGGTCGTGTCAGGACAGGAGGACGGCGTCACGCGCAACCTCCATCCGGGACCGGCCCGTGTCAAACATCCCGACTCAGGCGCCGCTCATCAGGGCCACAAGCGAGGCGACATTGTTGGTGTTGGTCTTGCGCAGGATGCTGGAACGGAACACCTCGACCGTCCGGTAGCTGATGCCGAGCTTCAGGGCGATTTCCTTGCTGGTCAGGCCCTTGGCGATCTGATCGGCGACCTGGCGCTCGCGGTTGGTCAGGCGGATCGCCCGCCAGCCGCTGTCTCCCTCGACCAGCAGACTCATAGCGTCCTCCACCGCCTGGAGCAGGGCGGCGGGCATGATCGGCTTTTGCAGGACGCTGACGGCGCCCGTCTTCATGGCCTCGACGGCCAGGGGAATGTCGGCAAAGGCGCTCATGATGACCGTTGGCCGCGTTTCAAGCGCCCGACCCCTGAGGGCCTTCAGCAGAGCCATGCCGTCCATGCCGGGCATCTTGAGGTCGGTCAGCAAGATCCCGGGCGGCAGGGCGGTGACGCCCTCCAGAAAGGCTTCTGCGCTGTCGAAGAGGGCGATCTGGTAGCGGGTCTTGCCGAGCGCCAGCGACAGGTATTCCAGCATGAAAGGGTCGTCGTCGACGATCGCGACGGAGCGGGGGTCCGGCGTCTTCGAGGGGCTCTCATGAAGGGGCATTATGGGTGACCGTCCGACTGCAGGGCGAGCCCAGCCTCTCTGGCAGAGAGACAGAGCCGACAGCCACTAAGCGAATATACGCTTGAAATAATGGTTAACGCTGTCCGTTCGCGCCTGCGGTCCACGTGCAAGCACGTATTTAAGACCTCATCAATCTAGGGTCGAGGAACAAGCTCCCAAGCAACGGGAGCGTCACATGCGCTTGGTCAAAACAGCACTGGCATCACGGGATCGGATGCGGACCGGAGACCTCGAACAGGTCTCTGCGCCGGGTACGGGCGATGTGACGCACACGCGCCCCTCTTCGGCTTCTCCTCTCACCCTCCTGCGCCGCAGGGCCTCCACCCGGGCCTGCGCCTCCCCCCGTCATTCTGGATTGGACACACTGATGCTCGCTCGACTCTCGTCTATCGTTTCCCTTCTCGTCGGTGCCGCGCTGGTCGCGTCTCCGGCCGCTGCCGCCATCACGCTTCAGGCTGACCCGGATCCCATCAGCGGCCAGATCGGTATTGCCAGCCAGTACACCGGCAAGGGCCTCGGCAAGAGCGATGAGGATCCGGCCGCCTTTGGTTCGGTGCGCTGGCAGACCAACGGCTTCTACGCCAACGCCTTCGTCTCTGAGGCGACCTCGTCCCGCGGAGCCGATGCGGAGGTCATCCTGTCGGCCGGCTATGAACGCGAACTCGGCGACTGGGACGTCGACGTCGTCGTCATGCATCGCCAGATGATCGGTGAAACCAACGGTGTCGACAGCACCTATGTCGAGTTCCAGGGCGACGTGTCGCGCGCTCTGACGGACAGCATCAGCGTCCGCTTCCGCGTCAACTATTCGGCCGATGGCTATGGCGCCACCGAGGCGGCGTGGTGGACCGAGGCCCAGGCCACCGTGAAACTGACGTCCAACGACAAGCTGAGCGCGGCCTACGGCCAGCGACGCCTCGACGGCGGCAATGACTACGACGCCTGGAATGTCGGCGTGAAGCACAAATTCACGCCCGCCATCTCGGGCGATCTGCGCTGGTACGACACCGACAGGCACGACCTTGGCGGCCGCTACGACGGCCGTCTGGTCGCCGCTCTCACCTTCAGCTTCTGACCGTCGTTGCGAATTCAAGGGATATAGATGATGCGCCTGTCCAACTGGAAAATCGGCCATAAGCTCGCTGCCGCCTTCACCGTCGTCGTCGCCTTGATGGTGACCGTCGGCGCGCTGGCAGTCATGGAATTCCGCGAGATCGATGCTCGCCAGGAGGAGGCGCGGGCGGCCAGCGCCGCCTACGGCACCACGGCCTCCGCGCAGTTCTACCTCACCCGCCAGGAGAACAGTTTCCGCGGATACACGATCACCGGCGAGCCCTATTACCGTGAGCGGCTCGATGCCCATCGCGGCAACTATCAGAAGGCGATCGCCGAACTGCGGGCGGCTGCGGGCGACAATGCCGACCAACTGGCCGAGGTAGAAAAGGCAGAGCGGGCCGCCGAGGCCTGGTACCAGCAGATAACGAGTGGCACGGCGGCGACGGCTCTTCGCCCGGCCGTCGGTAGCCAGGCGACCGCTGACCAGATGATGGAGGCCGCCGAGGGCGCGCTCGAGAGCACCCAGGCGCTCTTCGCTGACAAGCGCGAAGCCGCACGCGCGCTCCTGTCCGACTCGGTTCGGCAAGGCATGATCCAGATTTCCGGCGGCATTCTGTTGCTGGTTCTGCTGTCGATCGGCATTGCTTGGCTTTTGACCCGCGCCGTCGCCAAGCCGCTCGTCGGCCTGACCGAAGCCATGGGCGCCCTGGTCCAGAACCGGCTTGAAGGTGAGATCGTCGGTCGCGAGCGGGGGGATGAAATCGGCGCCATGGCCCGGGCCCTGGTTCAGTTCAAGCAGAACGCGGATCTCCTGGACGCCAGCCGCGCCGAGGCGTGGAACGACGCCTTCAAGTCGGCCGCCTTTGAAGGCTCACCGACGGCAATGATGACGATCGACCGCGACCTCAAGATTCTTCACGTCAACGGCGCGACGAAGAAGATGCTGAGTGAGCACGCCCAGGCGTTCCGCAGCCTGTGGAACGGCTTTGAGGCCGACAAGATGCTGGGTCAGTGCATCGACGTCTTCCACAAGAATCCGAACCACCAGCGCCAGATGCTGTCGGATCCGTCGCGCCTGCCGCACCGTGCCCAGATCAAGGTCGGCGACCTGGTGTTCGACCTGAATATCAGCGCAGTGCGCGATCGCGACGGAAACTATATCGGCAACGCCATGCAGTGGCAGGACGTGACCGAGGCGCGGGCCAAGGACGCCGAGGTCGCGGATTATGTGGCCCAGCTGACGGCGGCCGGACGCGCCCAGGCCATCATCGAGTTCGACCTGACCGGCAAGATTCTGACGGCCAACGAGAATTTCCTGAAGGTCCTCAACTATTCGCTGGAAGAGGTCCAGGGCCGTCACCACAGCATGTTCGTCGACAAGGACTATGGCGCCTCGGCCGAATACCAGGCCTTCTGGCGTCGCCTGAACGCCGGCGAATTCATCGTCGACAAGTTCGTCCGCTATGGCCGCGGCGGAACCCGCGCGGTGATCGAAGCCAGCTACAATCCGATCCTCGACGCGGACGGCAAGCCCTACAAGGTGGTGAAGTTCGCCACGGACGTGACCCAGGTCGAGAACGAACGTGCGGAACGCCAGGAAGCGGATCGCCGGGCCGCCGAGATTCAGTCCCGCGTCGTCGCCGAAACCGGTCGTGGCCTGAGCGCCCTGGCGGCGGGCAAGCTGGCGCACCGCATCGATGCCGACTTCCCCGGTGACTACACCGTGCTGAAGACCGACTACAACGATGCGATGGCCAAGCTGGAGGACGCCATGAGCGTCATCAGCACCAACGCCCTGGCGATGCAGACCGGCGCCGGTGAAATCAGCCAGGCGGCCGATGACCTGTCGCGCCGGACCGAACAGCAGGCTGCAACCCTCGAAGAGACCGCTGCGGCCCTAGACCAGATCACGGCCACGGTGCGTCGCACCGCCGAAGGGGCCCAGCGCGCCAATGTGGTCGTGACTGACGCCCGCAACGACGCCGAGGTCAGCGGCAACGTCGTCTCCAAGGCCATCACCGCCATGGGCGAGATCGAGCGCTCGGCTGACCAGATCAGCCAGATCATCGGCGTGATCGATGAAATCGCCTTCCAGACCAACCTGCTGGCCCTGAATGCCGGGGTCGAGGCGGCCCGGGCGGGCGATGCCGGTCGCGGCTTCGCGGTCGTCGCCTCCGAAGTGCGGGCCCTGGCCCAGCGTTCGGCCGAGGCGGCCAAGGAGATCAAGACGCTGATCTCGGCCTCGACCGGTCAGGTCAAGGACGGCGTCAGCCTGGTCGGTCAGACCGGACAGGCCCTGACGGCCATCGTCGGCCGGGTCAGCGAGATCAACGCCCTGATGGCCGAGATCAATGCCTCGGCCCAGGAGCAGGCGACCGCGCTCAGCGAGGTCAACACGGCCGTCAACCAGATGGACCAGACGACCCAGCAGAACGCCGCCATGGTCGAGGAATCGACCGCTGCGAGCCACAACCTCACCCAGGAAGCGGCTGAACTGGCCCGACTGGTGGGACGCTTTGAGGTCGGTGCCGGTCAGTCGCGGCCCGTGGAAGCCAGCCCCAACCGCCACCGTGCCGTGCCCAGTCCGGTGCGGGCCGCGCAGGCACGCGTGTCGGAGTTCGCCAGCCGCCAGCCGATGCCGCGCGTGGTCGGTAACACCGCCCTCGCGGCCGACAGCTGGGAAGAGTTCTGATGTCGGCCGAAGCCACTCACTTCGTGCTGCCCGCACGGCTGGATGGAACCACGGCCTCCATGGTGGCGGAGGGGCTCAGGCCGCTCCGGGGCCAGGCACTCGACCTCCGCGGCTTTGATGTCGAGCGGGTCGGGGGCCAGGGCCTCCAGGTTCTGCTGGCGGCCTTCTGGACCTGGTCGGAGGACGGCCACACCCTGCGCGTCGTCGATCCGTCCAGTGCCCTTTCCGGGGGGCTGCAGACGCTCGGATTCCCCCTTTGCGACACCCCACCGGTTGAGGAGCTTTCCCTATGAGCATGACTGTTCTGACTGTCGATGACTCCCCGACCATGCGACGCATGTTGCGCATGGCCCTGGAAAAGGCGGCCTTTAACGTGGTCCAGGCGGATGACGGGGTTCAGGGCCTCGAGGTTCTGGCCGACACCGCACCCGATGTGGTGATCACCGACATCAATATGCCGAACCTCGACGGTTTCGGCTTCATCGAGGCGGTGCGCGCCGACGGTCGCTACACCGGCATGCCCATTCTGGTGCTCTCGACCGAGAGCAGCATGGACAAGAAGAAGCGGGCCCGCGACGCCGGGGCGACCGGCTGGATCGTCAAGCCGTTCGATCCCGAAAAGCTGGTCGACGCCGTTCGCCGCGTCTCGGCCTGAGGACTCGCCATGGATCCGATGGAGGAAATCAAGGCCACGTTTTTCCAGGAATGCGACGAACTGCTCGCGGACCTGGAAAGCGGCCTGCTGGAGATGGATGCCGGCGCCACCGACACCGAGACGGTCAATGCGGTCTTCCGCGCTGTCCACTCGGTGAAGGGCGGGGCGGGTGCCTTCGGCCTCGACACCCTCGTACGTTTCGCCCACGTCTTCGAAACGACGCTGGATGCCGTGCGTAATGAGACGCTGGAGGCCGATGCCGCAGTCATCCGCGTCATGCTGCGCTCGGCCGACCGGCTGGTGGATCACATCTCGGCCGCCAAGATCGGCGAGGACCTGGGCGAAGACGGCGACCTGGCCCTGATCCAGGAGCTTCAGGCCTTCCTCGGCGACGTGGATGCCGGGGGCGCTTCCGATGAACTGCCGGACTTCGGGTTCAAGCCCATGGTGATTGCCCTGGGGGGCGATGCGGACGTCGAGCCCGCCCCTGTCCCGGCGACCGGCGGCGACCTTGCGTTCGCTGGCCAGGACCCGACGGATCGCCCATGGCAGATTGTCTTCCGCCCCCGGTCGGCCCTCTATCGCAACGGCAATGATCCGGCGCTGCTGCTGCGCGAACTGGGTGCTCTGGGCCCTTCGACGGTGACGCTGGATTCCAGCGGCCTGCCGGGACTGGATCAGTTCGACCCCGAAGGCGCCTATCTCGGCTGGACCGTGACCCTGCCTGCCAGCGTGGACGAGGCCCGCATTCGCGAGGTGTTCGAATTCGCGGACTTTGACTGTGACCTCGCGATCAATCGCCGGGACTCCACAGGGGGCCTGGATGCGCCGGAAACGCCCGCCGTCCAGATGGACGTCGTGGCCGAGGTGGCGGTCGAGAGCGACCCCGCCGATGCCGGCGCCGGCATCGACACCAGCCTGTCCCTTGAAGAGATTCTGGCGATGACACGGGAGGTCGAGGCCCCCCGGCCGGTGGCACCCGCCCCGCAGGTCCCGGAGGCATCGACCCAGACACAGCCCCCCGCCCAGGCCCCTGCTTCGGGTCAGGCCCCGGCTTCGGGCCAGGCCCCCACCCAGGCGCAACCCACCATTCGCGTCGATCTGGACCGGGTGGACCGGCTGATCGATCTGGTGGGCGAACTGGTCATCAATCAGGCCGTGCTGGCGCAAAAGGTGCTGGAGGATGGCGCGGCCCCCTCGGGAGCCGTCTCCCTTGGTCTGGACGATCTGGAGCAGCTGACGCGCGAGATCCAGGACAGTGTCATGGCGATCCGCGCCCAGCCCGTGAAGTCGGTCTTCCAGCGGATGCCGCGGCTGGTCCGCGAAGTGGCCGGCATGACCGGAAAGTCGGTGCGCCTGCTCACAGAAGGCGAAAATACCGAAGTCGACAAGACGGTCATCGAGCGTCTGTCGGATCCCCTGACCCACATGATCCGCAATGCGATCGATCACGGACTGGAAACGCCGGAACAGCGCCGTGAGGCCGGAAAGTCCGAAGAGGGGACCATCCGTCTGGCCGCCCTGCACCGGTCGGGCCGGATCGTCATCGAGATTTCCGACGATGGAAAGGGCATCGATCGCACCCGCGTCCGATCCATTGCCGTCGAGCGCGGACTGATCGAGGCCGACGCCGTGTTGTCCGATGACGAGATCGATAATCTGATCTTTGCGCCGGGCTTTTCGACGGCCGAAACCGTTTCGGACATTTCGGGGCGCGGCGTCGGCATGGACGTGGTCAAACGGTCCATCCAGGCACTGGGTGGCCGCATCAGCATCACCTCCACGCCCGGCAAGGGTTCACTGTTCACGCTCAGCCTGCCGCTGACCCTGGCGGTGCTGGACGGCATGGTCGTCACCGTCGGCGATCAGACGCTGGTCGTGCCGATCACCGTCATTGTCGAGACTCTTCAACCCAAGGCCTCTGACATCCGGGGCCTGGGGCCGGGCGGCACGGTTCTGGCCGTTCGCGGCAGCCATGTTCCCCTGATTGATGTCGGTCAGGCTCTGAACTTCCCGACGGACGTCAGCTCGGCCGGGGGGGTGACCCTGCTGGTCGAAAGCGAGCTGGGTGGCCTGACTGCCCTGCGCGTCGACGCCATCCAGGGGCAGCGCCAGGTGGTCATCAAGAGCCTGGAACAGAACTACCGGCAGGTCAGCGGCATCGCTGCGGCCACCATTCTGGGGGATGGGCGCGTCGCGCTCATTCTCGACGTCGACGGCCTGCTGGCCGATCGGCGACCGACCCCCACCCCCCAACATCTCCTGGCGCAGGCGAGCTGATCCATGACCCAAGACACCGATAAACCGCACGAGCTCATCGCCTTCCGTATCGGCGGACAGCAGTTCTGCGTGGATATCCGCGCCGTTCGTGAAATCCGGGGCTGGGCGCATGCCACCCCGCTGCCGCAGGCGCCCTCCTGGGTGAAGGGTGTGATCAATCTGCGCGGCACTGTTCTGCCGATCATCGATCTGGGCGCCCGCCTCGGCTTCGGCCCCACTGTGCCGTCCCAGCGGCATGTCATCATCGTCGCCCGCGTCAGCGACAAGACCGTCGGCCTGCTGGTCGAGGCCGTTTCGGACATCCTGACCATCGGGCCGGAATCCATCCAGCCGGCGCCGGATGTGTCGTGCGAGGCGGTCCGGCTGTTCGTCAAGGGCGTGATCGCCCAGGAATCCGACATGATCAGCCTGGTCTCGCTGGACGGTATCCTGCCCGAGACGGAATTGAGAGAGGCGGCATGACCGCGCTCGCCCGCCAGCGTCCGTCCGAGATTGCCTCGCCGGGTGAATATCTCTTCACCTGGAAGGACTTCGCCGAGATTGCCGAACTTCTGTACGCGATTTCGGGCATCCACATGGTCGAGGCCAAGGCCTCGCTCATGTATTCGCGGCTGGCCAAACGCGTGCGGGCGCTGAAGCTGCCGGATTTCGCCGCCTATTGCGCCCTGGTGCGTAACGAGGCCGAGATCGAGGAACGCAGCGCCATGCTCAGCGCGCTGACGACGAACGTCACCCGATTTTATCGCGAGCCGCATCACTTCGATCACCTGCGCACGGCGGTCATGCCGCGTCTGGCCAAGGTGGCGCGCAGCGGCGGGCGGGTCCGCCTGTGGTCGGCCGGATGCTCGGCGGGCCACGAGCCTTATTCGATGGCGATGACAGTGCTGGAAGCCCTGCCCGAGGCGCCCGGCCTCGATGTGCGCATCCTGGCGTCGGACATCGACCCCAGGATCGTCGAGCGCGCCGCCGCCTGTGTCTATTCCGACGATGATGTCGAACCGATCCCGGCTGCGGCACGCAGCCGCTATGTGCGGCGATCCGAGGGCGGCTGGACCGTGTCGGACGAGGCGCGGGGCCTTATCGCTTTCCGCACCCTGAACCTGCTCGGCGACTGGCCGATACGGGGACGATTCGACGTCATCTTCTGTCGGAACGTGGCCATCTATTTCGACGACCCGACCCAGACCCGTCTGTTCGAACGCTTCAGCGAACAGCTGAACGATGACGCCCAACTGTATATCGGCCATTCCGAGCGGGTCTCGAACCCCAACCTGACGCCTGACGGACTGACCGCCTACCGCCGGAGGAGCCGCCGTGGGTAATCCCGTCTCTGTTCTGGTGGTCGACGATTCCGCGACCATGCGGGCCCTGATTTCGCAACAGTTGCGTGCCGACCCCGGCATCCGGGTGGTGGGCGAGGCCGCCGATCCCCTGGAGGCCCGCGAGGCCATCAAGACGTTGAATCCCGACGTAATCACTCTCGACATCGAGATGCCGAACATGAACGGCCTCGACTTCCTCGAGCGGTTGATGCGTCTGCGTCCGACCCCGGTGGTGATGGTCTCCACCCTGACCCAGCGCGGCGCCGAAGCGACGCTCGAAGCGCTGGAACTCGGCGCGGTTGACTGTGTCGGCAAGCCGGTGGGCGCTTCCGCAGGCGAGTTCGGCACCCTGTGCGAAAAGGTGCACATCGCCGCCGGCGCGAAGGTCCGCGACCGCACGCCGCGCGAGGCCGCTCCGGCGTCCACCGCGCCCTATACGCCCGGCGACGCGATCGTCGCGATCGGCGCCTCCACGGGCGGGGTCGAGGCTATCCTGACCCTGCTCAGCACCTTTCCGGCCAACTGTCCGCCGACCGTCATCACCCAGCATATGCCGGCCAGTTTCACGGCCAGCTTTGCGGCCCGGCTCGACCGCTGCTGCGCCCCCCGCGTCTCGGAGGCAACCGCCGGAGCCCCCCTGTCCGTCGGACAGGTCTATCTGGCACCGGGAGGCGGCGCCCATCTGAAAGTGGCACAGCGCAGCGGCGCCCTGATCTGCACGCTCGAGGAGTCGGACCTGGTCTCGGGTCACCGGCCGTCGGTGGATGTGCTGTTCGGCTCGGTCGCCCGGGCGGCGCCCCGTGCCGTTGGCGTCATCCTGACCGGCATGGGCCGTGACGGGGCCGAGGGCCTGCTGCGCATGCGTGAAGCCGGGGCCACGACCTTTGGCCAGGATGAAGCCACCTCGATCGTCTACGGCATGCCGCGTACCGCCCAGGACATCGGCGCGGTCCAGCGCCAGATGCCGCTCAACCAGCTTGGCGGGGCGGTGCTGCGCGCGGCCTCGGCCTCGCCCTCCCACGCCTTGAAAGGAAACGTCTGATGCCCGCCGGTTCGGACATTCGTGCATTGGTCGTCGATGACCAGCAGACCATCCGCTCGCTCGTCCGCGCAGGGCTGAAGGATATCGGCATCCACAATATCGAGGACGCCGTCGATGGCGAGGACGCCCTGAAGGTGTTGCTGAGCGCGAAGATCAATCTGATCATCTCGGACTTCAACATGCCCAAACTGGATGGTCTGGGCCTGCTGCGGGCCGTGCGTATGACCCCGCAGCTGAAGTCGATCGGCTTCATCATGCTGACGGGCCGGGCTGACACGGATCTGGTCCAGCGGGCCCAGCAGTTCGGCGTCAACAACTATCTCGTCAAGCCGTTCACGGTCGCAACCCTGCGCGGCAAGATCGAAGAAGTCTATGGAGCGATCACGTGACGTCTGCGACGGCTCATCCATCGCCGGAGCCGGAGACGCGCGTACACGTAGGTCAGGGCGAGTTCGAGGTCACGGATCGCCACGATCTGGTGTTCTCGACCATTCTTGGCTCCTGTGTGTCGGCGTGCATACGTGATCCCTCGCTTGGGATCGGCGGGATGAACCACTTTCTTTTGCCGGAGGCGCCGGGCAGCGGGGCCGACGACCGTCGCTACGGCGTGCAGGCGATGGAGCTTCTCGTGAACGCCCTGCTGGCCATGGGCGCCAACCGCTATCGTCTCGAGGCCAAGGTCTTCGGCGGTGGCCGCATGAGCGCCGGACTGGTTGATATCGGTGGCAAGAACGTCGCCTTCGTCCGGCAGTTTCTGGTGGACGAGGGTATTCCCATCGTCAGCGAAAGCCTCGGCGGCCTGCAGGCGCGCCGCATCCACTTCTGGCCGGCAACCGGCCGCGCCAAACAGCAACTGGTGGTCGACCCGACCGTGGCCGCCCGCGAGCGGGCCCTTGCCCAACGCGCCGAGCGCGCCGAGCGGGAAGCCGGCGGCGAGCTGGAACTGTTCTGATGTCCAGTCACGACCTTGCTGAGCCTGGCGTCCTGCAGAGCCTTCTGGCGCGTCTGGCGACCGAGGTCGGCGACCTCGCCTCCCGGTCCCGGGCGCTTGAGGATCGCATGGATGCCCAGCCCGCCCGTGCGGTCGAGGTGGATCTTCAGGACCTCGATTTCCTGACCCAGCACCTTGAGGCGGCAGCGACGGTGCTCGACGCCCTGTCGACGGCGGCGCGCGACCGGCAACCGGTCGACGACGCCTGGCTGGTGCGTATGACCCGCGACCTGCGCCTGCAGGGCATGGCGGGCCGACTGGCCGGAATCGAGCCTGAGAGCGCGATCGAGCGATATGAAGAGATGGAGCTATGGTAGACGCGCCCGCAAAATCTGCTTCCGGCAGTGCCCGCCTGAACCTGCGCAATGTGACGGTGCTTTGCGTCGATACCAATGCGCTCGGTCTGGAAGTCCTGGGTCAGATGCTGATGGGCTTTGGCGTAGAGCGCATCCGGCGCGCGGCCAATCTGGAGGATGCCAGATCCTTCCTGTCCAGGGAGACGATCGACTTCGTTCTGGTGGACAGTAATCTGGAGGGCGAATCCGGCTATGACCTGGTGCGCTGGCTGCGTCATTCGACGCTGGATCCCAACCGTTTCGCGCCGGTCGTCGTCACCGGTTCGCACACCCCGGCCAGTGAGATCGCCTCGGCCCGTGACTGCGGCGCCAACTTTGTCGTCGCCAAGCCCCTGTCGCCGAGTGTTCTGATGCAGCGGATGCTCTGGATCGCCAGGGGCGGTCGACAGTTCGTCGAGGCCGAAAAATATGTCGGACCCGACCGGCGCTTCAAATACGACGGCGTTCCCGAAGGGACCAAGGGCCGTCGCGCATCGGACCTTTCGGCATCGCTTGGGCTGGCCAAGGAACCGAACCTTAACCAGGAGCAGATCAACAGCGTGCTCAAACCTCAGAAAGTTGCCCTGTGAGTACGACGAAGTTTCGGATTTTTGAGACCGGTTTCGAGCGGGAGGCGCGCCGTCCCGGTGGCAAGAAGGTCTCGGCAGCGGTGCTCGAGGCCTATTCCAACCTGGCCACCCTGGCCGCGAAGACCCTGCCCCGATTTCACGAGGGGCTCCAGACCATCCGTGGCCTTGCTGGCAACGGCGCCGATCGCCCCTCGGACGAAGCCCTGCGCGAAATGTACACTATTGCCGACAGGCTGATCGGCTATTGTCTCACAGTGAACCTGCCGGGTCTGGACCAGGTCCTGCTACGCACCGCCTGCCTCAGCGACGCCGTGCGACAGAGCGACCTGTGGATACCGGGCACATTCGCGCCCCTGATCGAGACCTATCAGCTGATCCTGGAGGGTTCGCTGGAGCTGGCCCAGGTCTGCACCCTGATCGAGAACATCGACCTCTGCATCGATCGCTATCAGCGGTCGGAGCGCGCCGGGGTGCCAGCCTGACCCCTAGCGGGTCTGGCCGATAAAGGCCGTGACCGTGGGGTAAGACCCCTGGGCAGACCGCTTTTCGTTGCACACCACCTCATAGAGGAAGCCATAGTTGGTACCCTCACTGACCGTGTCCCACTCCTCGATCGTTTCCTCGTAGCGGTCGGTCAGCTCGCCCCGGCCGTCGTAGGTGTCCGTGGCCAGGAAGCGGATTTCGCGGCTGCCACAGCGGAAGGCGTAGGTGTCGATCTCGTGGCTGAAATCGCTGCCGGTCAGCGGGACGCGGGCCACCCGGACCCGGGTGCCGGCCTCGGTCGGCACGATCTGGGCAGCGTCGGCCAGATAGGCGGTGGTGGCGCTGCGCGAAAAGGGATGCCAGTCAGAAACCGGCGCGGTTGAAACCGGCGGGTCCTGGTCCGCAACGGGCATAAAGCCGAGGGCCAAGGCGGTCAGGATCGAAGTCAGCATCGGTGTCTCCCCCAAGAAGATCCGGTGACAGAAGAGGCCGATCACGCAAATTTGGCAAGAGCCGGATGATCTGCCTCATCCGGGCCGCGTTCGTGATGAGGATGGTGTCATGTTTTCCCTGCTCGCCCTGACCGGTCTGATGTTTGCACTGGCGGCGCCCTTGGTGACCGCGCCTGATGCGGCGCCGGTGACTGCCCGGGCTATGCCCGCGACCGAAGTCCCGGGACAGCCTGCGCGGTTCGCTGCCCCGCAGGCGCGGTTCACCTCGAATCGGATCGTCGTCGAGGTTCGCCAGCCACGCCCGGGCGATCCCGAACAGCCTGTCCGTGATGTGATCCTGATCCCGGGTCTGGCCTCGACCGCCCTGGTCTGGGAGCCGGTGGCCGAGCGGCTCAGCCGGACGCACCGGGTGCATCTGGTCTCGGTGCGCGGCTTTGGCGAGCTGGGGGCCGGCGACAACGGGCGCGGGCTGGTGGCCGGCCCGGTCGCGGCCGAGGTGGCCCGCTATATCCGCAGCCGGGGCCTGCGCGACCCGGCCGTGATCGGTCATTCCATGGGCGGGCAGATTGCGCTCAGACTGGCGTCGGATCCGGGGGTCGATCTGGGGCGGGTGATGATCGTCGATGCCGCGCCCTTCTTTCCGTCGCTGATCGATGACCGGGCTACGGGGCGGGATCTGGAGCCGATCGCCGCCGTCGCCTATCAGGCCGTGCTGTTCCTCGGCGATGACGCTTTGGCCCGTCAGCCCTGGGCCGAGGGGATGGGCTCGACCGCCGGCGCGCTGGAGGCCTGGGTCGGCTGGCAGGGCGGCGACGCCCGCGTCCTGGCCCAGAGCCTGTATGAAGTCATGACCGTCGATCTGCGCCCCAATCTGGCGCGCATCGATGTGCCGGTGACCGTGGTCTATGGCTGGAGCCGCCGTGAGGACTCGCCCCGCTATCAGCTGCAGTCGTCCTGGCGTCAGGCGTACCGGGGCCTCAGGCGTCCGGCGCGGTTGGTGCCGATCGAGGGCGCCGAACACATGGTCATGATCGACCAGCCGGTCCGCTTCATGGCGGCTGTCGACGCGTTCCTCGGCGGGACGTAGGTCTCAGGCAGCCTCGGCGTCGCGCGCCCGGGCCAGAACCTCCAGCACGGCCCGGCCATAGGTGGTCAGCTTGGACTTGCCGATGCCGGGCACGGTCGACAGGGCATCCAGACTGGCGGGCCGGGCCTCGGCCAGCGCCAGCAGGGTCCGGTCCTGAAAGATGACATAGGGCGGCACGCCCTGGGCGTGGGCCGCTTCGCGACGCCAGGCGCGCAGGGCCTCGAACCGCTCGCGGGCCCCGGCGGGCAGCCGCGCCACAAGGTCGGTGGCCGGGGCCCGTTTTCCGGCGGATCGCGCCGCCTGCGGGGCCTCCCGCCGCAACCGCACCTCATGCGCGCCGCGATAGACGGCCCGCACGGCCTCGGGATCGCCGAGGCCGATCAGGGGCCGCCCGTCGTTCGGGTCCTCGATCAGCAGGCCCTCGAACACCAGATGGTCCATAATGCGGCGCCATTCGCTGACCGGCAGGTCGCGCCCGATGCCCCAGGTCGACAGGCCCTGGCCCAGTCCCTCGCCGTCCTTCTGGCGTCCGGTCAGATGGTCGATCACCCGGCCGCGGCCATAGCGGCCTTCCAGCCGGTGCACGGCGGCCAGCGCCTTTTGCGCCTCGGTCGTCATGGCCACCTGTTCGGGCGGACTGCGGCACAGGTCGCAGACACCGCAGGGCTCCGCGCCCTCTTCCCCGAAATAGTGACGCACCGCCTGCGGCCGACAGACGGCCCCGTCCAGCATGGCATACAGCTGCCAGACCTTGCGACGCTGGGCGGCCATGACCTCGGCGTCCATGGGGCTGCCGTCCAGCCGCTTCAGCGACCAGGCGACATCGGCAGAGCCGTAAAGGGTGATGCCCTCTGCCGGATCGCCGTCACGGCCCGCGCGGCCGACCTCCTGCCAATAGGCCTCCAGCGAGCCGGGCGGGTCGGCGTGCAGCACATAGCGGACGTCCGGCTTGTCGACCCCCATGCCAAAGGCGATGGTCGCCACGATCACCCCCTGATCGGCCTCCAGAAACCGGGTCAGCCGGTCGTGGCGCTCGCGGGTCTCGAGGCCGGCGTGATAGGCGACCGCGTCATGGCCCGCGCCGGCCAGCGCCTCGGCCAGCCGCTCGCAGCCCTTGCGCGATCCGCAATAGACGACGCCCGAGACGCCGCGCCGGGCCTCGACCAGCTCGACCACCTGAGCCTCGGTCTTCGCCTGTCCGCCCGCCTTGGGCAGGGCCGAAAGGCGCAGGTTCGGACGGGCGAAACTGTCGACGAACACCTCGGCCGCGCCGATGTTCAGCGACTGCAGGATGTCCGCCCGGGTGCGGGCATCGGCGGTGGCCGTCAGGGCCACGGTCGGCACATGGGGAAAGCGCGCCTTCAGCCGCCCCAGACTGCGATAGTCAGGCCGGAAGTCATGGCCCCATTGCGAGACGCAGTGCGCCTCATCGACCGCGATCAGCGACAGGTCCAGCTCGGCCAGCCGGTCCAGCAGATACGACTGGGCCAGACCTTCGGGCGAGACGTACAGCAGCTTGATCTCGCCGGCGCGTATCCGGCTCCACAGCGCCGCGCGCGCGTCGGCATCGAGCGAAGAGTCCAGCCGGGCCGCCGGCACGCCCAGCTGGTCCAGCGCCGCCACCTGATCGCTCATCAGGGCAATCAGCGGCGAGACCACCAGCGCCAGACCGGGTCGCATCAGGGCCGGGATCTGGTAGCACAGGCTCTTGCCACCGCCGGTCGGCAGCACCGCCAGCACATCGCGCCCGTCCAGCACCGCCTGGATCGCCGGGGCCTGCAGACCGCGAAAATCGTCATGACCCCAGATGCGCTGCAGCAGGGACCGGGCATCGGGATTCAGCGAAATGGCGGACGAATCATGGGCCATGCCCGGTTCTGCCGGATGGGGCCGGACGTGTCACCCGTGCCCGCCGCGCCAAATGCCGCTATAGGCCGCCTTATGAACAGCCTGATCTATGGTCGCCCGCCCCTCGTCTTCGATCCGCCCACCGATGCCGTACAGGCCTCGCCGCGTCACCCGGGGGCTGAGGTGCTGGAAGACCTCGCGCCCGAAAGTTTGGATCACGCCGTGGTCCATGCCCCCGCCGGCGCCATTGAGCGGCGCTATACCCTGGCGCTGGTGCTGCGCGCGCTGAAGCCCGGGGGCCGGATCGACGCCATGGCGCTCAAGACCCGCGGCGGCGCCCGCCTGTCAAAGGAACTGCAGGGATTTGGCGTGGCCAGCGAGGTGGTGTCCAAGGCCCATTTCAAACGCTGTCTCGGCGTCCGGCCCGACACCCTCACCGGCATGGAAGCGGCGATCGCCGAGGGCGCCCTGCGGCAGGACCCGGAGTCCGGCATCTGGACCCAGCCCGGCCTGTTCGCCTGGGACCGGGTCGACCCGGGCACGGCCCTGCTGATCCGGCATCTGGGCGCGCTGAAGGGCCGGGGCGCTGACTTCGGCTGTGGCTATGGCGCCCTGGGGCAGGCGGTGCTGGCGCAGGACGCGGTCACCGAACTGACCCTGATCGATCTGGACCGCCGCGCGGTCGAGGCGGCGCGGCGGAACCTGACCGACCCGCGCGCCCGTCATCTGTGGGCCGATGTGCGCACGCTCGCCAGCCTGACCGATCTGGATTTCGTCGTCGCCAACCCGCCCTTCCATGACGGCGGGGCCGAGGACCGGGCGCTGGGTCAGGCCTTCATCGACCGGGCGGCGAAGTCGCTGCGCACCGGCGGCACCCTGTGGATGGTCGCGAACCGCCACCTGCCGTACGAGGCCGGGCTGAAGTCGGCCTTCAAGGCTGTCCGCGCCGTGGTCGAGGGCGACGGCTACAAGATTATCGAGGCCCGCAAATGAGCAAGGTCCCCACCGCCCGTGTCGACCGGCTGCTGTCCTCGCTGGGCTATGGCTCGCGGACCGAAATGGCGCGGATGGCAAAGGCCGGCGGCATCGTCCTGGACGGCGCGGACCTGACCGATGTGTCAAAGCGGATTGCGCTTGCGCCCGACCTGCCGACGCGGATGGAGATCGACGGCGAACCGCTTGATCCCCTGCCGGGACTGGTCATGATGATGCACAAGCCGCTGGGCATGACCTGTTCGCACAAGGAGGACGGCGCGCTGGTGTTCGACCTGCTGCCCGGGCGCTGGCGCCAGCGGGACCCGGCTATCTCGACCGTTGGCCGGCTGGACAAGGCGACCACCGGCCTGCTGCTGCTGACCGACGACGGGGCCCTGCTGCACCGGATCATCAGCCCCAAACGTCATGTGGCCAAGGTCTACCGCGCCACCCTGGCCCGGCCGCTGGAGGGCGGCGAGGGCGCCCTGTTCGCCTCGGGCGAGCTGGTGCTGGAGGGCGAGGACAAGCCCCTGTCGCCCGCCATCCTAGAGGTCATCACCCCGACCGAGGCGACCCTCACGGTCACCGAGGGCCGCTATCATCAGGTGCGGCGCATGTTCGCCGCGGTCGGCAATCATGTCGAGGCCCTGCACCGCGAACGGGTCGGGGCCCTGACCCTGCCCGACGACCTGCCGCCCGGCGAATGGCGGCTGCTGACGCCGGACGAGGTCGATCTGATCTTTCGGTGACGCCACCGGAACCGCCGCACCTCTGGGGCTCTATCGCTCCGCTACGGGGGACGGTCGATGAGCGGTGCCACACAGAAGCGGGATCTCAGGACCGGCCGGTCGGTCTGGGCCGACAGTTATGGCCTCGGTGTGCCGGTACGCTCGCTGACCGAGGCGATCTCCGTCGATATCGCCATCATCGGCGCGGGCATCAGCGGCGCCTTCATGGCCCGCGAGCTCAGCCGGGATCACTCGGTGGTGGTGCTGGACCGGCGGCCCCCGCTGATGGGCTCGACCATGGCCTCGACGGCCCTGCTGCAATGGGAGATCGACCTGCCGCTGACAGCGGTGGCGGACCAGATCGGCCTGCCGGACGCCCGGCGCGCCTGGCTGCGGTCCCGCGCGGCGGTCGAGGCCCTGAAGCAGATCGTCAGCGACGAAGGGATCCGCTGTGGTCTGGCCGACAAATCGACCCTCTATCTGGCGGGCAACGAATACGGACGCCGGGCCTTGGAGTCCGAGGCCGAAGCGCGGGCGGCCGTCGGGCTGGACAGTACCTTCCTCGGCCCGGCCGACCTGCGCGAGCGGTTCGGCCTCGACCGGACGGGCGCCATCCTGTCCACCGGCTCGGCTAGCGCCGACCCGGCGCAACTGGCGGCAGGCCTGCTGCGTCGGGCGCAGGCGGACGGGGCGGTGGTCTACTCCCCGGTCGAGGTGACGCAGGCCGCGTCGGACCCCGATGGTGTGACCCTGCTGACCGACGCGGGCCATGCGGTGCGCGCCCGCCATGTGGTGTTCTGCTGTGGCTATGAGTTCCCGGATGGCGTGCCGACCCCGGGGGCCAAGGTCATCTCCACCTGGGCGCTGGCGACGAAAGAGCGCACGGCCTGTCCCGCCTGGCTGCGCGACATGCTGGTCTGGGAAGCCTCCGACCCCTACCTCTATTTCCGCATGGCCAGCGACGGGCGGCTGATCGTGGGCGGCGAGGACGAGGATGCGCCCGGCGCGCACGAAGACCCCGCTCGCCTGAAGCCTAAATGCGAGACCATCCGCGACAAGCTGAAGGTCCTTCTGCCCGGCGTCGAATTCGAGGTCGACTACAGCTGGGCGGGGGCCTTTGGCGAGAGCGCGACCGGCCTGCCCTCCATCGGCCCCGTGCCCGACATGGCCCACGCCTGGGCCGTCATGGGCTTTGGCGGCAATGGCATCACCTATTCGGTGATCGCCAGCCAGGTGGTGTCGGCCGCGATCCGCGGGCGTGCTGATCCCGACGCGGACCTCTATCAGGCTTGACCGTCCGCGCCCGCCGGTTCACCTGATCGCCATGACCCTGGCCAAGATTTGCGGGCTGACGACCCCCGAAACCCTGACGGTCGCTCTGGACGCGGGCGCGGCCTTCGTCGGCCTGGTGGCGTTCGGAAAAAGTCCCCGCAACCTCGCGCCCGAAGACGCCCGCCGCCTGCTGGAGCAAACCGGCATGATAGAGGACCGCCGGGCCAGGGTGGTGGTGGTGACGGTCGACCCCGGCGATGCCCTGCTGGACGCCCTGACCCGTTATGTGGCGCCTGACTTCATCCAGCTGCACGGCCATGAGACGCCTGCGCGGGCCGCAGCGGTGCGCCAGCGGACCGGGGCGGGGATCATCAAATGCCTGCCGGTCTCCGGCCCTGAGGACCTGAAGCCGGTCGCAGACTGGGCGGGGGTCGCCGATCATCTGATGTTCGACGCCCGCACTCCGGCCGATGCCACCCTGCCCGGCGGCATGGGGCTGAGCTTCGACTGGACGCTGCTGGCGGGGCTGGACCTGCCGCGTCCGTGGTTCCTCGCGGGGGGGCTGAACCCGAGCAATGTGGTCGAAGCGGTGCGGCTGTCCGGCGCACCCATGGTCGATGTGTCCTCTGGCGTCGAACGCGCGCCGGGTGTTAAGGAACCCGCCCTCATCCGTGCCTTTCTTGAGGCTGCGGTTACCCTCCCCGGGAAACAGTCATCGTGAACGCTTCGCTCTCCAACGCTTACGCATGGCCCGATGCCGAGGGCCGCTTCGGTCCGTTCGGCGGACGGTTCGTCGCCGAGACCCTGATGCCCGCCGTCCACGAACTGGAAGCGGCCTGGGACGCCGCGCGCGCCGATCCGTCGTTTCAGGCCGAGCTGGACGACTTCCTGACCCACTATGTCGGGCGGCCCAGCCCCCTCTATTTCGCCGAACGTCTGACCGAGCATCACGGCGGCGCCAACATCTGGTTCAAGCGCGATGAGCTGAATCACACCGGCGCGCACAAGATCAACAACTGCATGGGCCAGATCCTGCTGGCCCGCCGCATGGGCAAGACCCGGATCATCGCCGAGACCGGCGCCGGCCAGCACGGCGTCGCGACCGCCACCGTCTGCGCGCGCTTCGGCCTGCCCTGCATCGTCTATATGGGCGCCGCCGACATCGAGCGTCAGGCGCCGAACGTGTTCCGGATGAAACTGCTGGGGGCCGAGGTGCGGCCCGTCACCAATGGCCGGGCGACGCTGAAGGAGGCCATGAACGAGGCCATGCGTGACTGGGTCTCGAACGTCGGCGACACCTTCTACATCATCGGCACGGCGGCGGGTCCGCACCCCTATCCGGCCATGGTGCGCGACTTCCAGAGCGTCATCGGGCGCGAGGCAAAGGCGCAACTGGCCGCGCGCAACGGCCGTCTGCCCGACGCCTGTGTCGCGGCGATCGGCGGCGGCTCCAATGCCATCGGCCTGTTCCACCCCTTCATCGGCGACGAGGGCGTCCGTCTGATCGGCATCGAGGCCGCCGGTCTGGGGCTGGAGGGGAATTCCCACGCCGCCAGCCTGCAGGGGGGCCGCCCCGGCGTGCTGCATGGCAACCGGACATACTTGCTGCAGGACGACGACGGACAGATCCTGGAAGGCCATTCGATCTCGGCCGGCCTCGACTATCCGGGCATCGGGCCCGAGCACGCCTGGCTGCACCAGACCGGCCGCGCCGAATACCGCGCCGCCACCGACGCCGAGGCGCTGGAGGCCTTCCAGCTGTGCTCGAAGCTGGAGGGCATTATCCCGGCGCTGGAGCCCAGCCACGCGCTTGCCCGCGTCGGCGAGATCGCCAACGAGGTCGGCAAGGGCGGCAATGTCGTGCTCAACCTGTGCGGCCGCGGCGACAAGGACATCTTCTCGGTCGCCAAACATCTGGGGGTGGAGCTGTGACGATGCGGACTCTAGTTTCGGGGGCAGTTGCCGTCGGGGTTCTGGCCGGATGTACCACTACGGCCCGGACGAACGGGGAGCCGGTGATCCTGCCGGGCATTCTAGATCTGGAGGTAGCGGCTTCGTCGCAATTGACGACGTGCCCGGACTTGTCCGCCTACGGCCAGGAATTCGAGGCGCGCGGGCCCCGAGCCTGTGTAGAGACTGCTATCGACAGCATCGACAGCCTTATGGCCACCTACGTTCGATCGCTCCGGTTGAAGGGCTGGGCCATGGTCGGCGGGGCTGGGCCGCAGTTCTGGATTGAGCGTTCAACCGACGCTGATCGGTGCGAGAGAGTCGATTTGACCGGCTTGCCCGGAGAATTGGTCGGCCGTGCTGAGGACCGGGCCATTCTCATGTTTGAGCATGACGCTGATCAGTCCTGCATGAAGTCTGCCCAATGACCACCGCCCGTATCGACGCCCGCTTTGCGGCGCTGAAGGCCGAGGGTCGGGCGGGGTTTGTCGCCTATGTGATGGCAGGCGATCCGTCGCCCGAGGCCACGCTCGACATCCTGAACGGTCTGGTCGAGGCCGGGGCCGATGTGCTGGAGCTGGGCTTTCCCTTCTCCGATCCCATGGCCGAGGGACCGACCATCCAGCGCGCCGCCCTGCGCGGGCTGAAATCCGGCATGACGCTGAAGGGCACGCTGGAACTGGCACGTCGTTTCCGCGAAGAGAATGCCGACACCCCCCTGATCCTGATGGGGTATCTGAACCCGGTCGAGCAGATGGGCTATCAGGCCTTCGCCGAGGCCGCCGACGCGGCGGGCGTCGATGGCGTCATCATCGTCGATTGCCCGCCTGAGGAGTCCGCCGATCTGGTCGAGGCGCTGGATGCATCTCGCCTGTCGCTGATCCGGCTGGCCACCCCGACCTCGGACGATGAGCGGCTGAAGGTCATCGCACGCGGTACCTCGGGCTTTGTCTATTATGTCTCGGTCGCCGGTGTGACCGGGGTCAAGGAAGCCGTGGCCGGCGATGTGGCCCCCGCGGTGGCGCGGGTCCGCAACGCCACCGGCCTGCCCGTCGCGGTCGGCTTTGGCGTCAAGACCCCCGAACGCGCCGCTGAAATCGCCCGCGTCGCCGATGCGGTGGTGGTCGGCTCGGCCCTGGTCGACCGGATCGAGGCCGCCGTGACCGAGAACCGTGACCCGGTCGCCGACGTTCTGTCCCTTGCACGGGACCTGTCGCACGCCGTGCATAACGCCCGCGCCACCGAAATCGTGTAGAAGACCGCCCATGGCTGACCGCAAGACCCCTGACCGTCCGCAACCGCCCGCCCGGCCCCAGACCCCGAACCGGGGTGGCTGGCTCAGCCGTTTCGCGCCCGGCGTGCGCAAGATCGTCGGCCGCCGCGACACGCCCGACAATCTGTGGGTCAAGGACCCCGATACGGGCGAGATGCTGTATCGGTCGGACCTCGAGACCAGCCTGTGGGTCACGCCCTCGGGCCGCCACATGCGCATCAATGCGCCGACCCGGCTGCGCTACACCTTTGATGACGGCGCGTTTGAATCGATCGACACCCCCGAGGTGCCAGAGGACCCGCTGAACTTCTCGGACGGCAAGCCCTACCGCGAGCGTCTGGCTGCAGCGCGCAAGGCCTCGGGCCGTCGTGACACCATGGCCATCGGCTATGGCGAGGTGGGGGGCAGCCCGGCCGTGGTGATCGTGCAGGACTTCACCTTTATGGGTGGCTCGCTGGGCATGGCCGCGGGCGAGGCCTTCATCGCCGCCGCCGAGGCCGCCATCGAGCGCAAGGTGCCGCTGGTCTGCTACACCGCCGCCGGCGGCGCCCGCATGCAGGAGGGCGCGCTCAGCCTGATGCAGATGGCCCGCACCACCCTGGCCATCCAGGACCTGAAGGCCCAGCGCCTGCCCTTCATCGTCGTGCTGACCGACCCCACCACCGGCGGGGTGACCGCCAGCTACGCCATGCTGGGCGATGTCCATCTGGCGGAGCCGGGCGCCCTGATCGGCTTTGCCGGCCCGCGCGTGATCGAGGCCACCATCCGCGAGAAACTGCCCCCCGGCTTCCAGCGCGCTGAATATCTGCAGGAGAAGGGCATGGTCGACCGCGTCGTCCCCCGCGCCGACCTGCCCCGCGTGCTGGGCCAGATCCTGTCCATGCTGATGGACGGCCGCAAGGCGGCCTGAATGATATCCTCCCCCGCCTGCGGGGGAGGGGGACCGCGAAGCGGTGGAGGGGGCGAGTGCGAGCGCAGATCCTGACAGCAAAACGCGCGCGGACGCTGCGACGCGCAATGACCCTCCCGGAAGTCCTGCTGTGGGGCTGCTTGCGCGGCGAAAGGCTGCAGGGCCTGAAGTTCCGCCGTCAGCATGCCATCGGGAGCTACATTCTCGATTTCTACTGCGCGGCCGCCCGGCTGGCCGTTGAAGTGGACGGTGAGTTTCACGGCGAGGCTGATCAGGCGCGCCACGACGCTGTGCGAACGCGTTGGCTGAACGAACAGGGCATTCAGGTTCTGAGAATCGCCGCGCGGGATGTTCTCGACGAAAAGACGCGGCCCGATGTCCTCGACGCGATTGTGCGCGCAGCCGCCCCCTCCACCCCTCCGGGGTCCCCCTCCCCCATGAATGGGGGAGGATGAAGAACGTGGACCCCATTTCTGAACGCCTCAGACAGCGGCATCCCCAACGGATCGACCTCTCGCTGGAGCGGATGACCGCCCTGTGCGCGGCGCTGGGCGATCCGCAGCTGAATCTCCCGCCGGTGGTCCATGTGGCCGGGACCAATGGCAAGGGCTCGACCGTCGCCTTTCTGCGCGCCATGGCCGAGGCGGCGGGCCTGCGGGTGCACGTCTATTCCTCGCCGCATCTGGTGCGGTTCAATGAGCGCATCCGTCTGGCGGGCACACTGATCAGCGACGAGGCCCTGTCGGCCATCCTCGACCAGATCGAAGCCATTCCGGGCGAGGCGACGGTGTTCGAGAGCACCACAGCCGCCGCCTTTGTCGCCATGAGCCAGGTGCCCGCCGATCTGGCCCTGATCGAGGTCGGGCTGGGCGGTACGCTGGATGCCACCAATGTCCTGCCTGTGCCGCAACTGGCGGTCATCACCCCGGTCGATCAGGACCATGCGGAGTTCCTCGGCACCGATCTCGCAAAGATTGCAGGCGAAAAGGCCGGCATCCTGAAACGCGGGGGCCGCGCGGTCGTCGCCCGTCAGCCCGAGGTCGCTCGCGACGCTATCGGCCATGCCGCCGCGCGGAACGGCGTCGCCCTGTCGGTCATGGGCGAGGATATCGACGCCTTTGTCGAGCACGGGCGGCTGGTGTTTCAGGGCGTCGACCGGCTGCTGGACCTGCCCCTGCCGAACCTCAGCGGCCCGCACCAGATCGACAACGCCGGACTGGCGGTGGCGGCGGCGCTCGATCTGGGCCTGACGACGGAGGCCATCGAAGCGGGTCTGACGACGGCCGTCTGGCCCGCGCGCATGCAGCGGCTGAAGGCGGGGCCCTATGGCACCCGGGCCCAGGCGTCGGGGGCCGAACTGTGGCTGGACGGCGGGCACAATCCCCATGCGGGCAGAGCCCTGTCCGAAGCCCTGCTTGAGCGCCAGCGCCGCGACCCCCGGCCGATGGCCCTGATCGTCGGCCTGCTGGCCTCAAAGGATGCGGGCGGCTTCTTCCAGACCCTGCGCCTGCTCGAGGCACCGGTCCTCACCGTCGACTTCGAGGGCGCGGCCGTCCCCGCCGATGCGCTGGCGGCTGTGGCCCGGGGTCAGGGGCTGGGCGCGCTGCCCGCCGACAGCGTGGACGAGGCGGTCCGCCGCGCGCTCGACCTCGGCGCCGGCCGCATCGTCATCTGCGGCTCGCTCTACCTGGCGGGAGAAGTTCTGGCCGCCTCCGAGGACACTTGGCCGGTTTAGGCAAAGGCCGCGCCGCCCCCTCCGTCCCGGCGTTTCACGCCGCGCCACCTCCCCATAAATGGAGAGGTGAATCGTCGCCGCTCGCCATCACCTCCCCATTCCATGGGGAGGGGGACCACGGAGTGGTGGAGGGGGCGGCAATGCCGTCTGAACCGAATCTACGCCGCAGCGCTGCCGATGCCCTGTTCGGCCAGCCATTCGGCGATCTTGCCCTTGGGGATGGCGCCGACCTTCATCGAGGTCATCTGGCCGTCCTTGAACAGCATCAGGGTCGGGATGCCCTTCACGCCCAGTTTCGACGGAGTCATGGGGCTGTCGTCGATGTTCAGCTTGGCGACCGTCACCTGGCCGGCCATTTCGTCGGCGATCTGTTCCAGGGCTGGGCCGATCTGTTTGCAGGGGCCGCACCACTCCGCCCAGAAGTCGACCAGCACGGGGGTGGAGGCCTTCAGCACATCGGTCTCGAAGCTGTCGTCGGTGACCTTGATCGTCGTCATGGGGAGGCTCTCTGCAGGCGGGGCGACGGGCGCCCCTCGGCTATCGGATGTGGGACGAATCCCGTCCCGTTCAAGGTGAAGACTACAGGGCGGGCGAGAGCGCGTGAAGCGCCTCGTCGATCAGGGCGTCCGGCACGGGCATCAGCCGCGGCCCGTCCGTCCAGACCAGCGCGGCCTCCACCGCCCGCTCGGGATACAGCCTGCGCAGGACCGCCCGGTAGACCGCCAGCTGGCGCACATAGGCCGGGTCGGCGTCCTCGATGCGGTCCGGTGCCGGGCGGTTGGTCTTGAAGTCGACGACCAGCACCCGGTCGGGCGTCACCACCAGTCTGTCCAGCCGCGCCGACACCACCACGCCCGGGGGCAGCTCCGGCGCCGAACCCGACAGTGCCACCTCCGCCCGGGAGGCCGGGCCGAATACCTCGGCGAAGCGCGCGTCCTCGAGCACCCCCAGCGCCGCCGCGGCCATCTCGGCCTTCTGCGCCTCGTCGAGATCGGGTTCCCGCGCCAGCAGGGCGACAGCCGCTGCGGCCCGCCGCTCGGGCGCCAGATCGGGCAGCCGCTCCAGCAGCCGGTGGATCAGCTCCCCGCGCCGCCAGCGGCCCAGCGTCCCGCCGACCCGCGACAGGGGCGAGGGTGCCGGCGTACGCGCGGCGTCCTCCATCCGTCCCGGGGCCATGCGACGCTCCGGCGCCTCGGCGCGCGGTGCGGTGGTCAGCCAGCCGGGTGGCGGGTCGGCGGCGGCGACCGGCGTTGCGGTCCGCGCCATGGCCACCAGGTCGGCCCCGTACCGCCGGGCCTCGCCCGTGGCGGTCTGCACATCCCGCACCCCCTCCAGCCGCTCAAACGCGGCCAGGATCGGCGCCCACCACGCCTTCAGATTCTCCAGCTTGCGATTGGAGGCGTAGCGTCCTGTCACGATCAGCCGGTCCCGCGCCCGGGTAAGGCCCACATACAGCAGCCGCAGGGACTCCTCCTCGCCCCGTCGCTTGCGCGCCTCCCGCGCCGTCTGCGATGCGGCGCAGTCCGCGCCGGTCGAGCCGCACCACAGGAAGGCGCCCGTGTCCGTCTCCAGCAGGGCGTCGCCCCGGGGCTCCTCGAAGATCACGTCGGGCAGGATCACCACCGGCGCCTCGAGCCCCTTGGACGAGTGGGCCGTCATCACCCGCACCTCGCCGCGCGGCTGGTCCATCTCGCGCTTGATGGTCTGATCCAGCGACGCCAGCAGGTGGCAGAACCGCTCCAGGTCTGCCGGGCCCCGCCCCTCGGCCGCGCGGGCCTGATCGAGGAAGGCGTCCATCGCGTCCGCCGCCTCGGACCCCAGCCGGGTCAGGAACCGCTGGCGCACGCTCAGGCCGCGCCCGTCCAGCCGGTTCAGCAGGCGGCCGTACAGGTCGAACGGCGTCAGGCTCCGCGCCGCCTCGCGGAAATCGGCGATCAGGTCCCGCGCCGCCGCCAGCGTCGGATCAAGTCCGGCCAGCCCGTTCAGCGCGCCCCACAGCGAGCCCTCGCGGCCATGGGCCAGATCGAACAGGGCCTCTTCCGACACGTCGCACAGGGGCGAGCGCAGCACGCCCGCCAGCGTCAGATCGTCCGCGGGATGCAGGGCCACACGCCCCAGCGCCAGCAGATCCTGAAACACCGGATGGGCCGACAGGGTCAGGCGGTCCGCCCCCGCTACCGGCACGCCCCGCTGCTTCAGCGCCCGCAGCACCTCTTCGAACATGGGCCCGCGCTTGCGCACCAGAATGAGCACGTCGCCCCAGTCCATCGGGCGCAGCCCGGCCTTCTTGTCGTGCACGGCGTGCCCGGCCTCCACCGAAGCCCTGATCTCGTCGGCGATGCGCTCGGCCACCCGGCGGCGCGCGCCTCGCACGGTTGAGGCGTCCAGCGGCTCGTCCCAGGCGCGGCGGTCTTCGTCGGCTTCGTCCTGCTCGGGGGGCCACAGGTCGATGGTCCCTGCCAGGCCGTCGGTGCGCGCGGCCCGGTGCCGGATCAGGGCGGCGGCGTTCTCGCCCGCCTCGCCCCGGCCGGGGCTGAGCGCGCGGGCCAGATCCGGCTCCGCGAACACCGCGTCCACGGCGGCCAGAACCTCGGCCGTAGAACGCCACGACTGCAGCAGCTCGACGCCCTGGAACACCCCGCCCACCCCGGTGATGGCCCGATCATAGTCCTGGGCCTCGGCCGCCAGCCGCTCTGGCGCGGCACCCTGGAATGAGAAGATTGACTGCTTTTCGTCGCCCACCACGAACACGGTGCGCGCCGCGCCGTCCCGCGATCCAGCCCCGGTGAAGAACTCGGCGGTCAGGGCGCGCACGATGGTCCACTGCTCGGGCGAGGTATCCTGGGCCTCGTCCACCAGAACATGGTCGACGCCGCCATCCAGCTTGTAGAGCACCCAGGCCGCGCCCGGGCCGTCAGTCAGAAGGTGGCGCGCCCGCTGGATCAGGTCGGCGAAGTCGAGCGCGCCCGTCGTAGCCTTGGCCGCCTCATAGGCGCGGCCATAGGCGTAGGCCAGAACCAGCGCCGAGACTGTATCCAGCGCCACCCTGGCCGCCCGGGCCCGCTCGAAATGCTCGGCCAGCCGCGCCTGCTCACGCGCCAGCCAGTCGAGGGTGGCGGCGTCCACCGCCTTTGTGCCCAGACGCTTGCGGGGCTCGCCCGTGCCGGTGAAGAAGATATCGCGCGCCGCATCGAACGGCACATCGCCGTTCAGCACCGCCTCGGCCACCGCCTGAAGTCTCAGCCCCATGGGCTGGTCGCCGTTCTCGCTGCCCCCGGCACAGGCCGCCGCCGCGTCCAGCCAGGCCGCTGCATCGAAGCCCGGCGCCGTCACCGCCGCCCGTTCAGCCTCGGCCGGCTCGATCCACGTGTCCAGACCCACCGTCGCCGCCACCCGCGCCTGAAGTGTGGCCGCCCCGCCGTCCTGCGCCACATAGTCCGTCAGTTCGGCCCGCCTGGCCTCGAACCGGTCGAACATGGCCTCGAAATCCGGCTGGGACAGCTTTCCCGCCATGTGCAGATAGGCGGTGGCCAGTCCCGGAATGTCGTCGGCCAGCGCCACCCGGTCGCGGGCCCGGAGGCGGATGTCGGCGGCCTCTGCCTCGTCGATGACGCGGAACAGGGGAGAGACCTCCGCCTCCACGGGAAAGCGACGCAGCAGTTGTTCGCAAAAGGCGTGGATGGTCTGGATCTTCAGCCCGCCTGGCGTCTCCAGCGCCCGGGCGAACAAGGCGCGCGCCCGCGACAGATCCGGCGCGTCAAAGCTGTCGGCCTCGCGCTCCTCCAACTCGGCCAGCTGGTCGCGCAGCCGGGCGTCCCCGGCCACCGCCCAGTCGCCCAGCCGCTCGTACAGGCGCCGCTGCATCTCCGCCGCCGCCGCCTTGGTGAACGTCAGGCACAGGATCGCGCCCGGGGCCGATCCGGCCAGCAGCAGCCGCGCCACCCGGTTGACCAGGGTCGTGGTCTTGCCCGACCCCGCATTGGCCATGACGAAGGCATTGAGCCCAGGATCGGCGGCGATGGCCTGGGGCGAGCGCCTGGCGGGAAAAGGAATGACCGTGCTCATTCATCCCCCTCCGCCGCCGTGGACCACTCGGCCACCCGCGCCAGATGGTCATAGTCCGACACCCGGGCCTGGGCGAACTGCGGCGCGATGCGCGAACGGTAGGGCTGGTCGGGGCTCGCGTACTGCCGGAGACGTTTCTTCAGACCCTCGACCGCCTCGTCAGCGAGCGCCGCCGCCCCCGCCTCGCCGTTGCGATCCATGATCTCGCCCGCCGGGTCGCGCCCGGTCAGGCGCACATACAGAAGGTCGTAAGGCTCGGCCTTCAGCCTGGCCCCGAACCCGCCCGCGCGGGCGATGGCCGCGGTCAGGGACAGCTGCGAACTGAACCCGGTCTCCACCTGCTTCTTCGTCGGCGGGGCGCCGGTCTTGTAGTCCATCACCGACAGGCGGCCCTCGACGACCTCCATACGGTCGGCCCGCGCGGTCAGCAGGAACCCCTCAATGGGCGACCACTGGCCGTAGGCCTCCAGCGCCACCTTCGGGCCCTTCGCCCGGCGGTCCCGCTCGAACCCGGTCACCCAGTCCGCCATGCGCGCGCCCAAGGCCTTCTCGCGCGCCAGCGCCGCCGGGGTCATGCCCGCCGCTTCCAGCTCGGCCAGATAGCGGCTCAGGAACCGGTCCTGGGCCCCGGGCTCACCCCGCGCCTCCCACTCGCGGGCGAACATTTCCAGCGCATTGTGGATGGCCGTGCCGCGCAGGCGGGCATCGACCCGTTCGTCGGGGCGCTCCATCTGGTGCAGGTTCAGCACGAAGCGGGCGTAGGTGGCGTAGGGATCGCGCACCCATTCCTCGACCCGCGTCACCGACATCTTCGTCGGCCGTGCGGCGACCGGGGGCGTGGGGGCCGGGCGCGCGGCGGGCTTCAGGCTTTGGGGCGGATCGGCGTCGGGGGCGTCCAGCCGCCGGGCCAACCCGTGCAGGGCCGGTCGCTGCGGCAGGCGCGGCGAATCCGGGAAGGCCCCGCGCACCAGGGTCTCCAGCCGCCACAGCCAGCGTGATTTCACCGACGGCTGATTGTCCCGCCGCTCTGTGTGCAGCAGATAGACCTCGGGCGCACAGGCGATCTGGGCAAAGTCGTGCGCCGACAGGCCGATGCGGCGCTCCGGCGGCGGCAGGCCCAGGGTCTTGTGCATGGGGCGCGACAGGAACGGATCGGTACCCCCGCCGCGCGGCCACACGCCTTCCTCCAGTCCCGCCAGAATGACCCGGTCGGCCCGTACCAGCCGCGCCTCGATGGCGCCCAGAATCCGCAGCCGCGGGTGCGCGTCGCCGCCGGTGCGCACCACCTCCGCGCCCATCAGCCGCCCCAGCAGGTCGGCGAAGGCCGCCGCGTTCAGCGTGCCTGCCTCCGCGCCCTCGGTCATCAAGGCGGCCATCAGCCGCGCGGCGGCGGCCCCGTCCGGCCCGCGCCAGATCTCGGCCCCCTCGCCCAGCGCCTCCGCCGCCTCGCAGACCCGCGGCGCCCACTCAGCGGGCGGCGCCTCGTCCATGCCGGTCAGGGTCGCCAGCACGCCCTCCAGCCGATCCACGAGCCCGTGAGCTCTGTCGATGCGCGCCTGTTCCTCGTCCTTGCGCCGTTCCCCGCGCCGCAAGCGGTTGGTCTCCAGCCGCCGCCGTACCGCGTCCCAGTCGGCGGGGCCCGCCCCGCGCAGGCCCTCGCGCTCAAGTGCCTCAACCTCCTCCGGCCCGGCCAGGGTGGTCCACGGATGCTTCAGAATGGCCAGCAGCGGAACCGCTCCGAAGGCCTTGGCCAGTTGCGCCAGCTGGGCCAGCCGCACCCCCGCCGGCGTCTCCGACAGGGGCGAGCCCGCAGAGGAGTCGGCCTTCAGACCCCACCGCCCCAGCCGCGCCTGCACCCGGCGCGCGAACAGCGGATCGGGCGTAACCAGCGCCACCGTCCGGCCCGGCGTCTCCACCCCTTCCCGCATCAGCACCGCAGCCAGCGCGGCCGCAGCCTCCTCGGTGCGGGCGGTGACGGCGGTCAGGCCTTCAAGCCCCTCGGCGATGGGATCGCCGCCGCCCTTGCGCATCTCGTCGATGGCCCTGGTCCAGTCGGCGGTGGAGGCCGGCGGCTTCAAGGCCTCGGCGATCAGGCGGCGCCGCGCCTGGCCCAGACGCGCGCTCTCGGCCGTGTCCCGCGCGGGCCAGGCCCGCACCCCGGCCCGATCAATGCCGTGCCGCCCGATCAGGCGTTTCAGCGCCCCCTGCGGATGCGGCTCGCCGTCGTCGCTGGCGATCTGGTCCCACGCCGTTTGCGACAGATCCCGGTCCAGTCCCGGCAGAACCACGCAGCCTGACGGCGCGCGCGCAACCGCCCCCAGTACCGCCGCCGCCGCAGGCACCGTGCCCGTGGATCCCGCTGCAATCACCGGAAAGGTCGGCGGCTTTTCATCCCACGCCTCGGCCAGCCGCTTCAGCAGGGTCACCCGGCGCGCCGCTGGATCACTCAGGCCCAGTTCGTCCAGTCGCCGTGGCCAAGCCTCGACCGCCACCGCCAGGAAGGCGGCGGTGGAGCGCCAGTGCTCGGCCAGATCCGCCTCCACCAGATCCGCAACCCGGCCCGGATCAGCCACTTCCTCGATCTGGCAGGAATCCAGGAACGCCGCCAGCGCCTCGGCCATCTCCAGCGCGCGCAGCGGCTCCACCGCCCCGCCGTGGTGGGCGGCCACCAGCCGCGCCAGCTCGAACCGACGCTTCAGCGGCGAGATGGCGGGTTTCAGGTCCAGCTCCAGCTCGCCCGGCGCGAACGGCGGCTCGTCTTCCTCAAGATCGCCCAACGGCCGCACCTGCGGCAGCAGCACCGGCCGGTCTCCCGACAGCAGGGTCAGGGCCTCGGTGAAGGCCCGCGCCGCGCGCCGGTTGGGCAGCAGGATCACCGCATCGTTCAGGGTCTCGGGCGCGTCCTCGCCCAGCCAGTCCAGCACCCCCGCCGCCAGATCCTCCAGAAACGGCCGGTGCGCCTCAATGGACCACCATCGCGGCCCGGCGCCCGCAAAGGGATCGAACCGGCTCATGCCCGGCGCAACCGCGCTTCCGCCTCGTCGCGCGCTCCGGGGTCGCCGACATGCATCCAGTCCCCGTCCAGCACACAGCCGTAAAGCCGCCCCGCCGCTGCGGACCGCCGCCACAAGCCGCTGAGCGAAAAGGCTCCGTCCGGTCCGTCGGCGACATAGTCCGGACGACAGATGTGCACGCCCATATAGGCAAAGGGGGCCTCGGCGGCCTCGCCGCGGAAGGTCAGCTGCTCGTTGTCGCCGAGGAAGAAATCCCCGCCGCCTTCAAAGCCGATGGAGCCCTCGCGACGCGCCAGCAGCAGGGCTGCGTCCATCCGCTCCGGGTCCCAGAGGGCCGCCAGCTCCGCCAGGGCATCGCCCCGGTCGGTCCAGACGCTGTCGATATTGGCGACGAACACCGGCTCATCGCCCAGCAGGGGCATGGCCTTCTTCAGCCCGCCACCGGTCTCCAGCAGTTCGGCCCGCTCGTCGGAAATCGTGACCTCCGGCCCGCGCCCGCGCGCCGCCAGATGGCCCTCCAGCCGGTCGGCGAACCAATGCACATTGACCACCGCCCGGGTCACGCCCGCGTCGGCCAGCCGGTCCAGAACATGGTCGATCAGGGCCCGACCGCCCACCTCGACCAGCGCCTTGGGCCGGTCATCGGTCAGGGGCCGCATCCGCGTGCCCAGCCCTGCGGCAAGCACCAACGCTGTGGTCGGAACCGTCATCCGCGCATCTCCTTCGGAACATGACGGTCGAACCAAACCCGGACCTGCGACAGTTCCGGACGTTTCAGGTTTTGTTCCAGATGGCCCCACATGCGCGGCATGAACTGGCGATAGCGCGGCTTGCCGTCCCGCGCGATCAGCCGGGCGAAGACGCCGAGGATACGCGCCTCGTTGAGCGCGGCCAGGGCGGCATAGTCGGCGCGGTACGCGTCGCCGTCGACCTGCATGACGTCGATATAGTGGTCCAGCGCCGCCCGCTCGATCTCCGGCGACACGTCGCGCCGCGCGTCCTGCAACAGGGAGTGGAGGTCCCAGACCGGGTGGGCCAGCACGGCATCCTGAAAGTCGATCAGGCCGACCCGCCGGAACCCCTCACGCCCCGGCAGCCACAGCAGGTTTTCGGCGTGGTAATCGCGGTGGGCCATGACAAACGCTTTCGCCTCGCCCATGGCGGCGACCGGGGCCCAGGCCGCCTGCCATTCGGCGCGCGCTTCGGCACCGAAGTCGAGGTCCGGCGCCAGTTTCGGCATCCACTCGATGAACAGATCGGCCCCGGCCTGCAGCGCGGTCGCGTCATAGGTCAGCAGCGGCCAGTCGCCGCCCGGGCCCGACAGGTGATCCGGCAGGGTCGCGGTCAGATGCAGCCGGGCCAGCGCCTCAACCGCCTCGAGGTAGAGGGGCCGTTCGTCCGCCCCGCGTTCAATGACGCGGGCATAGAGATCGTCGCCGAGGTCCTCGAGGATCGCCAGACCATTCGGGGCATCAAGCGCGACCACTTCGGGCGCCGACAGGCCGGCCGAGCGCAGATGCTCCGCCACGGCGGCAAAGGCCTCGATCCGCCCGGCCGACAGGCGCGCCGTGGCGTTCCAGCCGTGGGCGCGGCGTTCCTCCGGCGTCCAGGCCGGGTCGCACGGCGGGCTCTCCAGCGCCGGGGCCTGATCCATCAGCATCAGGGTCGCGCCCGCAGCCGTCGTCAGCCGCTCGTAGCGCCGCGTCGAGGCGTCGCCGGGCAGGGGGTCGCGCCGCGCCTCGGCCAGCCCCGCTCCGGCCAGGAAGTCGGCGATCAGGGCGTTCCGCTCAGACATGCAGTTCCTTCAGCTTTCCGGCCCAGGCCCCGTGGCCGGTCAGGCGCGCCCTGCGGCCCGCGCCATCGGTCTCCAGCGTGACCGACAGCCGGTCCGGGCTCAAGGCCTCTGGGCCGCCTGTCCCCAGACGTTCGGGCCATTCGATCAGCACCGCCCCGTCGTCGATCGCCTCATAGAGGCCGATCTCGTCGATCTCGCGCGGGTCCTCCAGCCGGTAGAGGTCGAAATGGGCCACGGGCGGCGTGCTTTCATAGAACTGCACGATCGTGAAGGTCGGGCTGGGCACATCCTCGTCGGGGCGCGTCAGGGCCCGGATCAGCCCCCGTGCCAGCGTCGACTTGCCCATGCCCAGATCGCCGCTCAGCAGCACGACGTCGCCGACCGCCAGCCGACCGGCCAGCGCCGCGCCCAGCCGGGTGGTCGCCGCCTCGTCGGTCAGGCTTATGTCGCGCACCTCAGGCAAACGGGGCATCCGGCTGACCGGGCAGCACCCGCTCGACATAGGCCTTCAGCGCATAGGTGGCGCGCGCCGCATCGGTGTCGAGCCGCCCGGCCGGAATGGTCGGCCCGACCGTCAGGCGGAAAGTCCCCCCGGCCTTGTTCAGCATCTCGTGAAACAGGGTGATGTCGCGCAGTTCGGGCGAGATGCGGGCGAACAGATGGAACAGCCGCGAATACGGACCCGCCATATGGATCGGCACCACCGGCGCCCCGTATTTCCGCGCCAGGCTGAGGGCGGTCGGGGGCCAGTCCGGGTCGGTCAGGCTGCCGTCCTTTGCAATGCGCGCCAGCCGCCCGGCGGGGAACAGCACCACGGGCCGCTCGGCCTCGAAGGCGGCGCGGGCGGCCTCCAGCGTGGCGCGGGTCTTTTCACGGGTGCGCTTGGACGTCACCCATTCGACCGGAATGACCACCTCGCCCAGTCGCGGTGCGACCCGCAACGCATCGGCATTGGCGAAAAAGATGGCGTCGGGCCGCCGCGCGCGGATGGCGTCATAGGCGGCGATGCCGTCGGCGATGCCGGTCGGATGGTTGCTGATGATCACGCAGCGGCCGCTTTCCGGAATCCGGTCGGCATTCATCACCTTCACATCCAGCGCCAGCAACTTCGAGACATAATCCAGTGCCTCGGCCCCGCCCATCGGCGCCACCGCATCGGCCATCCGCCGCGCCTTGCCATAGCCCAGCAGGGCATAGAGGAACGGCCGGATCGCCGGCCAGCCGACCGAGCCGGTCAGCCGCGGCGCGCGCTCGGCGATCAGCACATCGCAGATATGTCGGGAATCGGGGGCCACCGTCATGACCCGGTTGTCGCCGCTCCCGCGCGGTCCGGCAAGCGTGGTTTGCGAGCAGGCTTTGCCGGAGCCGTCCGGCGGTGCTACGCCTTCGTTCCTCTATTTTGGCCAAAGTCCAAACAAGCCCAAGAGGTCCGGCGCATGCGATCCCTCCCGACATCCCTGTTCCGCTCCACGGCGGCCGCAGCCCTTCTGGCGGTCAGCCTGATCGCTGCACCCGCAGCAGCGCAGGCCCAGACGCAGGACCCGGGCGCCGAGCCCTTCACCTATGACATCATGCTGGGCCTCAACCGCCTGTCGGACCCGCAGGTCTCGCCCGACGGTCATTGGGTCACCTATCAGGTGCGCGAGGTCGATCCCGTCATGGGCGGCGGCGGCACCACCCTGTGGCTGCAGGATCTGACCGGCGACGCCGAGGCCCGCCCCCTGTTCCCGAACGGCGAAAAGGGCAACACCGTCCGCTGGGCCCCCGATGGCGGCACCCTCTACTTCCTGTCGTCGCGCTCGGGGTCGAACCAGATCTGGGCCACCGACAGCGAAGGCGTCGAGCAGGTTCAGGTCACCGACCTGCCGTTCGATGTTCAGGGCTACAAGGTGTCGCCCGACGGTGAGCGACTGGTCGTGGCACTGGCCGTCTATCCGGACTGCGAGACGCTCGCCTGTTCGGTCGAACGGTCCGAGGCCGAGGCCGCCCGCGACAGCACCGGCCGCGTCTATGACCGCATGTTCGTCCGCCACTGGGACACCTGGAACGACGGCACCCAGAATCATCTGTTCGTCGTGTCGCTCGGCGCCGATGGTCGGGCCGAGGGCGATCCGGTCTGGGTCACGCGCGGTTTTGACGGCGACACGCCCGCCAAGCCGTTCGGCGGCGAGGAGGACTTTACCTTTACGCCCGACGGCGAGGCGATCGTCTTTTCGGCCCGCGAGGCCGGCTCGACCGAGCCGTGGAGCACTGATTTCGACCTGTGGCTGACCGATGGCCTCAGCGACAGCGGCGACTTCACCAATCTGACCGACGGCAATCCGGCCTGGGATGCCGGCCCGGTGTTCTCGCCCGACGGTCGCACCCTGGCGTATCGGGCCATGTCCCGCCCGGGCTTCGAGGCTGACAAGTTCGCCATCATGCTGCGCGACATGGAAACCGGTCAGGTCCGCCAGATCGCCGCCAACTGGGACCGCTCGGCCGACAGCCTGGCCTTCAGCCCCGACGGCAACACCCTGTATGTCGCGGCCCAAGACACGGGTCACCACCGGCTGTTCGCGGTCGATACCCGCAATGGCGTCGTCATCCCCTTCACCGGCGAGGGGTCGGTCGGCAGCCACGCCCTGACCCCCTCGGGCATCGTCTATGCCCAGGCGGCGCTGGATCAGCCGGGTGACCTCTGGTTCAAGACCTACCGGGGCCGCGAAATGCCGCGCCGCCTGACCGAGATCAATCCGGTCGTGGGCGAGCTGGCCTTCGGTGAGGCCGAGCAGTTCACCTTCGAGGGCTGGAATGACGAGACCGTCCACGCCTGGGTGATCAAGCCCGCCAACTATGTCGAGGGCGAAAAATACCCCGTCGCCTTCCTGATCCACGGCGGCCCGCAGGGCACCTTCAGCAACAATTGGTCCTGGCGCTGGAACCCCCAGACCTATGCCGGGGCCGGCTATGCGGTGGTGATGATCGATTTCCACGGCTCGGTCGGCTACGGCCAGGCCTTCACCGACTCGATCAGCCAGCACTGGGGCGACCGCCCGCTGGAAGACCTGCAAAAGGGCTGGGCTCACGCGCTCGAGACCTACGACTTCCTCGATGGCGACCGGGCCTGCGCGCTCGGCGCCTCGTACGGCGGCTATATGGTCAACTGGATCGCCGGCAACTGGCCGGGGGCCTTCAAATGCATGGTCAACCACGACGGGGTGTTCGACACCTTCGCCATGGGCTTTGCCACCGAAGAGCTGTGGTTCACCGAGTGGGAAAACGGCGGCACGCCGTGGGAGAATCCGCGCGGCTACCAGGAATTCAACCCGGCCAACCACGTCGACAAGTGGAACACGCCGATGCTGGTCATCCACGGCGAGCAGGACTTCCGCATCCCCACTTCGCAAAGCCTGTCGGCCTTCACCGCCCTGCAGCGTCAGGGCATCGAAAGCCGGCTGCTGATCTTCCCGGACGAGAACCACTGGGTGCTCAAGCCCCAGAACAGCCTGCAATGGCACAATGAAGTGTTCGGCTGGCTGGACAAACACATCGGCGAGTAAGCGCCCGCCGCAGGGCGTGAAAAAGGGGACGCCGGATCAGACCGGCGTCCCCTATTGGTATTCGCACTAAATCATCCGCTGGCAGATGGCTGGAGCCAATAGTGACTCACGGTCTCGTATTGAGAATCGTGAGGACCATTGACAACCCGAGAGCGAACAACATCGATATAATCGAGATCCTGATGTACCGCTTCGTGTCCTTATGGGGATCCATATCGGCCTGCCGCTCCACGCCGTGATTTGATTCACTCTACTCTTGGGATTGCGGGAAGTGAAATCTGGCTGCGTTCAGTGAGGCTGCAGGAAAGCATGGTCTTTCAGCGGCGCAGTTCGGCGTGTTGCTCGTTGATCCGCTCATAGCGGGCGTATTCGCGCTCGGTCATGCAGCGCGGGGCTTCCCAGCGCTCACCGGCATCGCGCGCCGCCAGCAGATCCTGCGCCGAAACGAACACTGGCCGCTGGCCATACTCCCGCTCGAAGCTGGCGCGGGTGGCGGAGTCCTCCCCACAGATCATGACGGCTTGGGCGGGGGCCTTGGCCGTCTCTGGGTCGACCGAGGCCGCGACCGGGGCGGCCGCAGTAAGAGCCAGGCCGGCAGCGAGGGACAGGGACAGGGCAGTGCGGATCATGGGCGTAGCCTCCAGCAAAAAGGGGACGCTCTCGGGCGTCTTCCCGCACAGAATGCGCCGATTGATCTCAATGTAAATATTATATGACAGTTTGTGACAGAAAAAATGACATGTCCTTGGTATACGGCTTATTTTTCTGGACCCTCCTGCGCTTCCGCCCGTCATCCTCGGGCTTGACCCGAGGATCGGTGTCGCCCGCACCGGCTGACGGCCTGCCAGAACCGATCCTCCGATCAAGTCGGAGGATGACGAGGGGCTGAGGGCCGCAGCCATCACACTCGCCGCCCGAAACTTTCGCTCTTTCAATGCCCCTCCCGTTTCTCGCACCGTTCTTCCCGCCCGGGTCGTCGCCTCACCCATACTGTCCGGTTGCCACGAGGTCGGCGGACGGAGGCGAGGATTTCAGACGGTTCAGACGGTTCAGACGGTGTTTCTCACCCCCTCTCCGTTGGGACCCGAAGGGCAGCGCGGAGCCTGAGAGGGGGTAGGGGTGAGGGTCTCTCCGTGGCCTTCGGCGTGAACCGTCGCACGGGTCCTGCCACGGCGTTCGCCGACCGACACCGCCGACCCTCATCCGGCGCTCGCGCGCCACCTTCTCCCATGGGGAGAAGGGAAGCACACCAACGGCTGGAGATGCGATTTCAGACCATTCAGACCATTCAGACGGTATTTTCCCCACTCCTGTCCCCCCACTCCGGGCAGCCAAATCGCCTGTTCGCGCGTATCTAGGGTCCCCATGATGACGATCCCGAGTGCTTCCATGACCCGTCGAGCCACCCTGGCCAGCCTGCTGGCCGGGCTTGCTGCCGCCTGTTCGCCGCTGGGCCTGCTCAATACTCTGGGCCCGCGCGACCCGGGCGCCCGGCGCGTCGCTCGCGACCGGCCCTATGGCGACGATCCGCGCCAGAAGATGGACATCTACGCCCCGACGGGCGCCTCGACCGCCACGCCGGTTCCGACGCTTGTGTTCTTTTACGGCGGCGGCTGGGATTCCGGCTCGCGCGAGGTCTATGGCTGGGCCGCCCAGGCACTGGCCGCCAGGGGGTTTGTCGTCGCCCTGCCTGACTACCGGCTGGTGCCCGAAGTGCATTTCCCCGGCTTCGTCGAGGACGCCGCTGTCGCTACGGCCATGGCGGCCGACCTCGTCCCCGGCCTCGGCGGAGATCCCGACCGGCTGGGGGTGATCGGCCATTCGGCGGGCGCCCATCTGGCCATGATGATCGCCCTGGACCGACGCTATATGGCCGCGGTCGATCGGCCGGGCCTGATCAAGGCAGCGGCCGGTCTGGCCGGCCCCTATGAATTCCTCCCGTTCGATGTGAAGGCCTCGGTCAATGCCTTCGGCCGCGCGCCCGATCCGACCTTGACCCAGCCGATCACCTTTGTCCGCGCCGACGCCCCGCCCCTGTGGCTGGGCCACGGCACCGACGACACCGTGGTCCATGCCGAGGACACCCGTCTGCTGTGCGAACGCATGGACGCGGTCGGCGGCACCTGCACCGCCCGCTTCTATGACGGGCTGGATCACGCCGATCTGGTCGCGACCTTTTCGCCCCTGTTTCGCAAGAAGGCGCCGGTGCTGGCCGACGTCTCTGACTTTTTCCACCGGACCTTGGATCGCCCGGCCTGAGCGCGCACACTGCGGCCACGCTTGAAAGAGGTTCTGCCATGCTGCGCCGTCTTGCTGTTGCCCTTGCCCTGACTCTGGGCACCGTTGCCCCTGCGGTTGCCCAGGAGGCTGTCGCCCGGGCCGAGGCGGACTATATGGCCGCAACCCCCCTGCCGGTCGACGCCCGCGACGAAGCCCGCGAGTGGCGTCTGTGGTGGCAGGAGACGGACCCCGCCGAGCGCCCGGCCATGGAGGCGGAACGGATCGCCGAACTGGAGCGCGCCGCCGCCCGGGATCGTCAGCTGGCGGACCATGTGACCGACTTCGACAGACTGGCCACCGCCTGTCCGCCTCTGGGTCCGGACGCCTGCCGGGTCGAGGCTGCCGGTGTCATGCTCATGCCGGCTGACGCGGAGACAGGAACGCCTGCCCGCAGCCTCTATTGGCAACAGCTCCGGACCGGCGGCCGATGGGACATGCCCCGGGCGGCGGTCATCCTCTACACGCCGATGGCAGACGGGCGTCTCAAGGCGCGGACCTGGGTCCAGACGGCGATTGTTCACGAGCCGCCCGTCCTGATTGAGGGGCAGGAGGCCCTGTATGTCGCCGTGCCCGGCTATCATGACGGGACCGGCCGCGCGAACGCCGACGTCCTGTTCCGCTGGACGCCGGATGCCGACCGGCCCTTCACCCAGATCGACGTGACCTCGTGGAAAGCCGACCTCGCGGGACAGCTGCCGCCCGGCCTCGAGGTCTGGAAGGGCGTCGGCTATCGCTGGCCGGCCCTGATGGCCGAGACCAGCCTGTGGCAGGCGGATGACGCCAACTGCTGCCCGACGGGCGGGGACGCCTGGCTGTCACTGGTGATCGAGGGGGATCGGCTGGTGATCGAGCACCTGCAGGTCAATGACCCGGTCATCACCGCCGCCATGAGCGTGCCCGCCGACATCCTGGGCTGGGCCGGTCGCCGGCTGGGTTGCGACCACTGGATGGGCGAGGACGCCTATGATGCCGAACGCGGCGCGCAGATCGAGGCAGCCCTCGCCAAGCTGCAATGCGCCAGTCTGGAGGCCGACGAGGCCGCCCTGGTCGAGCGCTATGCCGGCGATGAGGTCTCCTCGGCCCTGATCGCCCGGGTGAAAGGCGTCGAACGCTAGCAGGGCCCGTCTCGCCAAGGTCATACTGTTCCGCTAGAGGAGGCCATGACAGAACACATGACCCCCGACGCGGTACTCGACCGCCTTGAAACCCTCTACGCCAAATCCGTCGACACCCTGCGCCAGGCGGTGCGGGACTTCGTCGACCACGGCACCCGTCCCGACCCCGCAGCCCGCGCCGATGGCCTGTTCGCCTATCCCGAACTGCGCATCCGCTGGCATGGCGACCGGCCCCAGGACCTCCAGCCCCGCGCCTATGCCCGGCTGTCGAAACAGGGCACCTATGCCACCACGGTCACCCGCCCCGATCTGTTCCGCAGCTATCTGAAGGAACAGCTGACCCTGCTGGCCGACGAATATGACGCGACCTTCGAGGTCGGCCTGTCGCGCCAGGAGATCCCCTTCCCCTATGTGCTGGACGGGGCCGAGGTGGCGCTGGACCGGTCGATGACGGCGGCTCTGGCCCGCTGGTTCCCGACCACCGAACTGGCCCACATCGGCGACGAGATCGCCGACGGCCTGTTCGACACCTCGGGCGACTTCCCGCTGTCCCACTTTGACGGGCTTCGGACCGACTTCTCGCTGGCGCGGCTGAAACACTACACCGGCACGCCGGTCGATGACGTCCAGTCCTATGTGCTGTTCACCAACTACAACCGTTATGTCGACGAGTTCGTCAGCTGGGCTATCGCCGAGCTGAAACGACCCGGCAGTCCCTATCAGACCCTGTCCTGCGCCGGCGGGGTGGTGATCACGCGCGACACTCCCGATCCCGAGGCGGCGATCAGCGACACGGCCTGGAAGAAGCACCAGATGCCCGCCTATCACCTGACGGCGCCGGGCGCGAAGGGCATCACCCTGGTCAACATCGGCGTCGGCCCCTCGAACGCCAAGACCATCACCGACCACCTGGCCGTGACCCGACCGCATGTCTGGCTGATGATCGGCCACTGCGGCGGGCTGCGCGCCAGCCAGTCGATCGGCGACTATGTGCTGGCCCACGCCTATCTCCGCGATGACCATGTGCTGGATGCGGTGCTGCCGCCGGACATCCCCATCCCCTCGATCGCCGAGGTCCAGCGCGCCCTCTATGACGCCACCAAGTCGGTCAGCGGCATGCCGGGCGATCAGGTCAAGCTGCGCCTCAGGACCGGGACAGTGGTGACCACCGACGACCGCAATTGGGAGCTGCGCTACACCCGCTCGGCCCTGCGTTTCAACCAGAGCCGGGCCGTGGCCATAGATATGGAGTCGGCCACCATCGCCGCCCAGGGCTATCGCTTCCGCGTGCCCTACGGGACCCTGCTGTGCGTCTCGGACAAGCCGCTGCACGGCGAGATCAAGCTGCCGGGTCAGGCCAACCGCTTCTACGAGGGGTCAATCTCCGAACACTTGCAGATCGGCATCCAGACCGTCGACCTGCTGCGCGAGGAGGGCGAGCGCCTGCACTCCCGCAAGCTGCGCGCCTTCGACGAGCCGCCGTTCCGTTAGGGCGCGGGTTTGCGCATCAGCTGCAGGGCAAAGCCGGTGTAGGGCCGGGCAAAGGTCAGGAAGGACCGCACCCGGTCGGCCGTCGCCTCGATGTGCGGGCGCTCGATCCGGTCGGGATGGGCGGCGATCCAGTCGCGGGCCGCCCGGTCCATGGTCCCGGTATAGGCCTGCCATGTCGCATCGTCGGCCACGTGGATGTCCAGCACCTCCAGCCCGGCGGCGCTGGCGGCGGTCGTCCAGTCCGCCAGCGGCGTACAGGCATTGGTCAGGGCCATGACCCGGGCCAGGGGCTCTGGCGGGGTGTCGGTCCAGTACAGGTCGCCCCAGACCAGCAGGCCTCCCGGCGCCAGCCGGGCGGCCAGTTCGCGGAAGGCGTCGTTCGGGTGGCGATGCTCCTCGCCCACCGGGTCGGTGGCGCCGACACACAGGATCAGATTCTGCGGCGGCAGATCCTCGAGCAGGGTCAGCGACCGCATGCGGCTGAGCGTCACCCGGTCCGCAACCCCCGCCTCATTGATGCGCGACTGGGCCAGCGCCGCCACCGCCATATCGACCTCGACCGCCTCGACCACCATGTCGAAGTCCCGCGCGAGGCAGATGGCAAGCGCCGCATTGCCCGCGCCGATCTCCAGCGCCCGGCCACCCGCTTTCGGTCCCGCCGGCGCAAGGAAGCTGCGAAAGGTCTCCAGCGTCAGGGCGTTGCAGACCTCGATGACCTCATAGGCCAGGCGATGGAAATTCATGCGCATGGGCCAGCCGTAGCGTCATGGCCCCGCATGGCCACAAGAAAGCACTTTACATTGCAAAGTAGATGAGACATGCAGGGGTCACACGCGGGGCGCAGTGCCCCACCAAAACGGAGGGAAGGGCCCATGCCCCATCACGACACCACGTCCCCGCAGGACGACATCGCCTACATCCGCACCCTGGCCGAAGAGGGACGCCACACGCCCCTGCTCAACGGCCCCATCATGGTGGCCGCGGCCCTGATCTTTGGCGCTGCCAGCGTGGCGCAATGGGCCATTCAGGAGGGGGTGATCGCCGTTGATCCCATGGCCCAGTTATGGGTCTGGGTCGGCGCCGGCCTGGTGTTCGGCCTGGCCCTGACGCTCCTGATCCGGCGGGCAAGCGGCAAGCCGGGTTACAGCTCGACCAGCAATCAGGCCGTCGGTGCCGCCTGGTCGGCCGTCGGCTTCGGCATCTTTGCCAGCTGGGTCGCCTTTCTGGCTGTGGGGCTTGCGAACGGGGACTGGTCGCTGATGCGGGCCATGCCGATCATCGTCTTCGCCGCCTATGGATCGGCCTGGACGGTCGCGGGCACCATGACGCGAAAGACCTGGATGAAGCTGACGGCCTTTGCGGCCTATGCGGGCGCGGCCCTGCTGGGGGTCTTCATGGACACGCCGATCGGCTATCTGGTGTTTGCGGCCCTGCTGGTGTTCGTCGCCCTGCTGCCCGGACTGGCGCTGATGCGTCAGGAGCCCCGGGAGGTGGTCTGAGCATGGCCGACCTTCCCTCGGACACCTTCGACATCAATGAGATCGACGATGTCATCCATGGCCGGGTCCGGCTGGGCATCATGGCCTATCTGTCCAGCGCGGGCATGGCGGACTTCAGCGACCTCAAGGCGCGGCTGAAGACCACCGACGGCAATCTGTCGGTCCATCTGCGCAAGCTCGAGGAGGCCGGCTTCGTCGAGATCACCAAGCGGTTCCTCGGTCGCAAGCCCCTGACAGAGGCGCAGCTGACCGATGCCGGCCGGGCTGCCTTCATGGCCTATCTGGACACGCTGTCGGCCCTGATCCCGCCGCGCTGATCGTCCAGACGAAGGGTCACGGTGGCATGCCCTCGCGACTGCGCTATGAGAGGGCATGAGCGAACGACTGAGACGTTTTGAGGCGATCGACAACTTCCGCGACTTCGGCGACTACGCCGGGGTCGCGGGTCGGCATGTGCGGCCCGGGCGGCTGTTCCGCAGCGCCCATCAGGCGCGGGCGACCGAGGCGGATCTGGCGGCGCTCGCAGAGCTTGATCTGGGGGTGGTGGTCGACCTCAGGCGACCCAGCGAGCGGCGCGGCCAGCCCAGCCGCCGACCCGCAGGCTTTGCGGCCCGGCTGATCGAAAGCGCCCACGACGACGGGGGCGAAGCGCCCCACATGACCTTTTTGAAGACGGCGGACCTGACCGAGAAGTCGGGCCGGGCCTTCATGACCGACACCTATCGCCGCCTGCCGTTCGAGGCGTCGCACATCGACCTGTTCCGCCGCTATTTCGAAGCCCTGGCCGACAGCGACCGGCCCGTGCTGATCCACTGCGCGGCGGGCAAGGACCGGACGGGCCTGCTGGCGGCCCTGACCCACCATCTGCTGGGCGTCGGTCATGACGACCTGATGGCCGACTATCTGCTGACCAATCAGGCGGTTGATCTGGAAGGGCAGGCCGGCTTCGTCGCCGAGCGGCTCAAGGCCATGACCGGCCGGACCCCGTCGCACGCCGCCGTCGTCGCGTTTCTCGGCGTCTCGCCCGAACTTCTGGATGCGGCCCTGGTCGGGATGGCCGACGCCCATGGGTCGGTCGACGGCTACCTGGCGGAGGCCCTTGGCGTCGACAGGGGCCGGCGCGACCGGATCGTGGAGCGGCTGTCGGCATGATCCGGCCGTACGCGGTGCGGCGGGAACGCGCCCTGTCGTGGCATGAGCCGCTGGAGGTGCTGCAGGCCATCGGTGCACGCGACGGGACGCTCGGCCTGTTCAGCGGCACGGGGGGCCGGGTGCTGATCGCCACCGATCCGGATGCGGTCCATCAGATCGACGGGGATGCGGCGGCTGTCACGGCCCTGCTGGATGACCCCTCCTGGGCCGAAGGGGCGGTGCAACTGCTGGCCTATGACGGGGGTGCCCGCCCGGCGACGGGGGCGAGGCCGTCGCTCTGGCCTGACCTGATGGCGGCGCGCTATCCGGCCTGGCTGGTGTTCGAGACCGCAACCCGCGCCCTGACCGCGATCGGGCGGGGCGAGGACGAAGGCGCGGCCGAACGGGCGCTTGATCAGGCCGAAGGCTGGGCACGGATGGCAAGCCCGAAGCTTGCCGTCGAGGGTCCGCTGTCCGCGACCTTCGACGCGGAAGGGGATGAAGCGACCTATCGCGCCGCCGTGGCCGATGTTGTGGCGCGCATCGCGGCGGGAGAGCTGTTCCAGGCCAATATCGCCCGCGCCTGGACCGGCGACCTGAAGGGCGACGCCGACCCGCTGGACGTCTTCCTGCGGCTGGTCCGCGATAGTCCGGCGCCCTATGCCGCCTTCTGGCGGTTGGGCGAGAGGGCGCTGGTGTCCAACTCGCCAGAACTGTTCCTGACGCTGGAGCCGGGCGGGCGGGTCGAGACCCGGCCGATCAAGGGGACCCGCCCCCGCCATGCCGATCCGGCTGCGGATCAGGCGGAGGTCGAGGCGCTGCTGGCGTCAGCCAAGGACCGGGCCGAGAATCTGATGATCGTCGACCTGATGCGGAATGACCTGTCGCGGGTCTGCGAGCCATCCTCGATTCAGGTCGACAGCCTGTTTCAGCTGCAGTCCTATGCCAATGTCCATCATCTGGTCTCGACCGTCAGCGGTCGGCTGCGGCCGGGGCAGGGCGTGGGACAGGTGATGGCCGCGACCTTTCCGCCGGGGTCGATCACGGGGGCCCCCAAGCATCAGGCCATGAAGGTCATCGCCGGCCATGAGCCGCCGCGCGGGCCCTGGTGCGGCAGCCTGCTGTTGCGGGAAGGACCGGATGCCGTGACGGCCTCGGTGTTGATCCGCACCCTGGCCCTGGAGCGCCGGGACGGGCGCTGGCACTGGCGCACCCAGGCCGGAGCCGGGATCGTTGCCGACAGCGATCCGGCGGCGGAATCCGCCGAGGTCCTGTCCAAGATTTCGGCGATCAGGCGCGCCTTGACCGAAGGTCAGGGCACCAGCGCCACGCGCTCGACGGTGCGCGGCCGCAGATAGAAGGTGTGCGAAAAGGTGGTGATCCCGGGCATCATATAGTCGACCGGGGAGTCGTAGTCGTAGAGCGACTCGGACATGACCACGCTCTCGCCGATCGCGATCAGGCCGGCGGGCACAGTGATGGTGCTGCCGGTCGGCCGGGCGGCCATGCCGCTGCCCCGGCTCCAGTCGATCCGGACCGTCCCGGCATCGATCCGCCGGGCGCTGGAGACCCTGAGGCTCATGCCGTCTGCCGTGAAGGGCGCCATGATCAGCTCCCCGACCTCGAAGATGTCGTCGATCTCGCCGGCGGTGATGCGCTCGCGCTGGGCGATCAGATCGGCGACCATGGCGGCCGAATGGCTGGCCCGCTTCTGGGCCATATAGCCCTGACAGAATTCGGCCAGGCCGAAGTAGAAGAAGATCATCACCGGCGCCAGCATGGCGAATTCGACGGCGGAGACGCCGCGCCGGTCGGCTCCCAGTTTGCGCCACGGCCGCCTGAGGATGCCGCGCTCCGTCATCGGTAAGGCTCGTTGCGAAAGGCGGTGGTCGCGGTCAGGATCGCCTTGCCGTCTCCCATCCGGGCCAGCCCCTGCTCGAGGAACGGGGTGAACAGGGTGTGCCGGTACCAGGCCCGCACCAGCATCAGACTGCCGGGTTCGCCATGGTCATAGCCGAGCCCTGCCTCGCTGAAGGTCTCGCCGCCGGTCGGGTCCGGGGGATTGGGGTTGGTGAACTGCGGGATCTCGCGCACATCGACCGTGACCCTGGCCATGCAGTCGCTGGAGAAGATGCTCATCCGGGCGCACAGGGCCGTCTTGAACCGGGTGCCGTTGAAATCCTGGCTGTCGGCCTGACCGGTGCGGACCAGTCGCCCGGTCTCGATCACGGCATTCTCGAGCACCGAGTCGAGCACGAAGACGAAGGCCAGTTCCAGCACGGCGAACATCATGAAGAAGAAGGGCATGGCCACCATGGCGAACTCGACCGCAGTCGAGCCCCGGCGGGCCGCGAGAAAGCGGTCGAGGGCCGTACGCATTCGGGCCGCCGAGCGCATGACTACGGCGTGCCGTTCGAACGCAGGCTGGGCGAACAGGTGGTGCCGCAGGCCATTTCAGTGACCTCGCCGCCGCGCCAGACGCGCACCTGACCGGAGTCCCCGGCGCTGACCACGATCTGGCTCTGGAAGACCGTGCGACCGATGCTGTCGACGGCGACGATCTGGGTCACGCCATAGCCCTTGCCGGTCACGAACAGGGTATTGGCGTCGACGACGGTGACGTCGGCGATCTGCGGATTGCCGACGATCACGGATCCGGCCGGCGCGCGCAGCTGGATCCGCGCGGTCTGGTCGATGTCGACGCGCAGCGGGTCCTGGGCCAGGGCGGGCGCAGCAAAGGCCGAGGCCACGAGGGCTGCGGCGGCGAACATCAGGGAGCGGGGCATGTAGCGAGCCATGGGGCGGTCTGCCTTCCAATATCATCAGCGCGCCCGCGTCAGGCGCGCGCGAGGCCCAAGGGACCACTGAATCCTCAAGAAAGGCTGAAAGCCTGCTGGCAGGGGCCGGTTAAAGTAAATAAGCCGGTAACCATGAATAATCCAAGCAACGCTGTTCACTTTACTTGTCCTTAAGCGGTGCCGTGCATGATGAACGTGTAGGGGGTCAAGCGGGCATAACCGAAGACCCTGATGGTGCAATCGTTAGCTCGCTCAAGGAAAAGGACTATCACATGACCAAGTTTATCTCGCGTTTCGCCCAAGACGAATCCGGCGCCACGGCCATCGAATACGGCCTGATCGCGGCCCTGATCGCCGTCGTCATCATCTCGGCCGTGACCGCGCTCGGCACGACCATCAAGACCAAGTTCAACGAAGTCGTCACCGGCATGGGTGGCACCGCCGGCGCCTAATCGCCGACGCGTCTTGAAAACCGAATGGGGGCCGGAGCGGCGACGCTCCGGCCCCTTGTCGCATTTGCGACGCCTTCCTCATCACCTCTCCGCTTGCGGGGAGGTGGCGCGGCGCTTGCGCCGTGACGGAGGGGGCGGCGGGACGGCTGATGATTGTGCGCGCTCCTGATTTCTGACGGTGGTGCCGCCCCCTCCACCGCTACGCGGTCCCCCTCCCCACCAAGATGGGGAGGTGATGAGCGAAAGCGCCTCTCGCCGGTGGAGCAGAGGGGGAGGGCAGGCGGAGCGCCGGGCCTTCGCCCGGAGTGATTAGAGTTTACCGTTTCGACGAAGAGCGACGCTCCGCGCAGACGGTTTTCCGGGAGCTTGCGTCGGGTGGCCGTGTTCGGGCCTTACCGCAGCGCCCCCGGCGGGCAGGGGTGTCCTGCGACACCTCCTGGAACGATCGAGTATCCCCCTCGACCCAATGTTGACGGCGGGCCTGTTGCCCGGCTCGCCGAGCCTGCCTGAGACCCGAAAGCCGGACAGTACCGCCGCCAACCCCGCTCCATCCGCTCCCGTCGCTTGCAAGGTCGCAGGCCTTACGAGCCCTCCGTGCGACGGGACGGGGGGAGTGTGGCACAGGGCTCGACCTGGTCGGGCAGAACGGTCCGGGAAACGGTGGGGGTGTTGAAAGGGTTGGGGAATGCGGGGACGACTATCCTATCTGTGCCCTTTGACCCGTCGTCATCCTCCGACTTGATCGGAGGATCGGTCCGGGCAGGCGATCAGCCGTTGCGGGTGACACCGATCCTCGGGTCAAGCCCGAGGATGACGAAGAAGGAAGAAAGAGGTTCAGCACAGCGAACACAACGAGGGCACGACGAGCACAGCGGGGGCGGCGGGCTCTACACCGCTGTGTCCGCAGTGAGAACGCCGTGGTCGCTGTGATGAACCCCGCCTGGCTGCTACGCGCCGCCCTTCGGGTCGCGGAGGGGTCGGGGCGTGCCGCAAAGTAAAAATCAGAGTAAACGCCAAATAACCATTCCTCTCGACGGCTCCTTAACGGCCTGTCGCTAGGGTGATCGTGCAATCCGGGGGCCGAGCGGGCGACCGTCTCCCCCATTCACGCCCGCAAAGAACCGATCAAGAGGATATCATGACCAAGTTCATCTCGCGCTTCGCTCAAGACGAATCCGGCGCCACGGCCATCGAGTACGGCCTGATCGCGGCCCTGATCGCCGTCGTCATCATCTCGGCCGTGACCGCGCTCGGCACGACCATCAAGACCAAGTTCAACGAAGTCGTCACCGGCATGGGTGGCACCGCCGGCGCCTAATCGC